>Ga0207109_1097_pt1 | contig 19878 bp, 10 predicted proteins | sample Alteio_BWMinHeat_73_FD_153584 | JGI IMG/M metagenome (GOLD analysis project Ga0207109, IMG submission 153584) | Enriched cells from forest soil in Barre Woods Harvard Forest LTER site, Petersham, Massachusetts, United States -... | ecosystem: Environmental > Terrestrial > Soil > Temperate forest >... | reverse complement strand
TAATTCCGTTCTGGTTGGTGAATGCCAACACGTCTTCGCCCGACGCAAATCCGCTAGTAATCGCGATGGTGGCGCCGGCGAGCGTCGTGCTGTTAGAGTCCGCCGCGGCGAGGGTCGAGGTGATCGTGATCGCGGATTGGCCCGCCGTGAACGACAGGGCTGAGGCTTCGATGCCGGAGAGGACCGGGGCGACGTGGTCGGTGACCGTGATGTTGCGCGTTGGCGTATTGCCCAGGTTGTTGACGGTGTACGTATCGGTGACGCGGAAGCTGATTGTTCGAGTGCCCGCGGCCGGCAGCAGGTTCGTGTCCCGGTAGGTGACGCTGCGAAGGGCCGCCTGGTAGTTGGCGGCGGTATCGACGCCAGTCAGAGTCAGGACGCCGGTGCCGGCGTTGTAGCTCCCGGTTATGCTGGGCGTGTTCGTGAAGGCAAGCACGTCTTCGCCGGCCGCAAGACCGCTGGAAATCGTGACCGTGGCGCTCTGGATAGTCGCGAGATCCGTCAGCGTCATGGTGTTGGTAAGTGCCGTGGCGGCTTGGCCCGCGGTGTACGGCAGCGCGGCGGCTTCGAGGTTTGCCAACACGGGGGCGACGTGAGCAGCGACGCTGATCTTGCGTGTCGCGACGTTGCTGAAGTTGTTGACTCCGAAACCGTCGTTGGCCTGGAACGAGATGGTGCGCGTCTGGGTGGATGGGGCTGCCTTGTTGTCGATGAAGGAGACAGTGCGGAGCGCCGCCTGGTAATTGGCGACCGAATCGACGCCGGTCAAGGTCAGGACGCCGGTGCCGGCGTTATAGCTGCCGGTGATACTGGCGGTATTCGTGAAGGCGAGCACGTCCTCGCCGCTCGAGAAGTTGCTGGTGATCGATACGGTCGCCGAAGCGATCGTCGCGCTATCCGAGTCGGAAACGGTAAGCGCGCCGGTGATGGCCAGCGGTCCCTGGCCGGCCACGTAGGCCAAGGTCGAGCCTTCGATGCCGGCGAGGGCCGGAGCGACGTGGGCGCTGACGGCGATGTTGCGCGCTTGCGTGTTGCTGAGACTGTTGCCGCCGAACGTGTCGGTAACCTGGAAGGTGACGGCGCGCGTTCCAACCGCCGGAGCGACGTTCGTGTCGTTGTAAGTCACGGTGCGGAGCGCCGCCTGGTAATTGGCGACGGTATCGACGCCAGTCAAGGTCAGGACGCCGGTGGCGGCGTTGTAGCTGCCGGTGATGTTGGCCGTGTTGATGAATGCGAGAACATCCTCGGCCGAATGGAAGCCCGACGTGATCGAAACCGTGGCCGAAGCGATGGTCAGGCTGTCGGAGTCGGTGACAGTCAGTGAGCCCGTGATCGCGGTCGGCGCTTGGAGAGCCGTGTAAGGCAAAGTACCCGCCTCAATGCCGGCCAAGACCGGGGCGACGTGGGCTGTGACGTTGATATTGCGCGCTTGTGTGTTGCTGACGTCGTTATTGGGCCAGACGTCGGTGACCTGGAAGGTGACGGTGCGCGTCGTCGTGGCGACGGCGTGAATCGAATCCTGGTACGTCACGGTGCGGAGAGCCGCCTGGTAATTGGCGACGGTATCGACGCCGGTAAGGGTCAAGACTCCGGTGGCGGAGTTGTAGCTGCCGGTGATATTAGCCGTATTCGAGAAGCCAAGCACGTCTTCGGCCGAGTGGAAACCAGCCGTAATCGACACGGTAGCGCCTGCGATGTTGACCGCATCAGCCAGCGTGAGCGAATTGGTAATCTGCGTCGGTGCCTGGCCTGCGCCGTAGGAGAGCGACGACACTTCGATTCCGGAGAGCACGGGGGCGACGTGGGCGCTGACGGCGATGTTGCGGGACTGTGTATTGCTAATGTTGTTATTGGCGAAGCCGTCATTGACCTGGAATGTGACCGTGCGGGTCGTCGTGGACGGCGTGGCGCTGTTGTCGGAATAGGTGACGCTCTGCAAGGCGGACTGGTAATCGGCGAGCGTATCAGCGCCGGTGAGCGTCAACACGCCGGTGACAGCGTTGTAGCTGCCGGTGATGCTGGCCGTGTTGGCGAACGCGAGCACGTCTTGCGAACTGGAGAAGCCCGCGGTGACGGAAACCGTCGCGCTGGAAATCGTGCTGCTGTCGCTGTCGGCGACGGTCAAGGCGCTGGTGATCGTCACCGGTCCCTGGCCGGTCACGTAAGAAATCGTCGAGCCTTCGATATTGTTGAGCGTGGGCGCGACGTGGTCGGTCACGCTGATCTTGCGCGACTGCGTGTTGCTCGTGTTGTTGTTGGCGAAGCCGTCGTTGACCTGGAAGGTCACGGTGCGCGTACTGGCTACCGGAAGCAGATTCGTGTCTTGGTAGGTGACGGTGCGCAGGGCGGCCTGGTAATTGGCGAGCGTGTCTGCGCCGGTCAGCGTCAGCACGCCGGTGGCCGAATTATAGCCGCCCGTGATGTTGGCCGTGTTGGAGAAGGCCAATACGTCCTCGGCGGCGACGAATCCGGAAGTGATCGAAACGGTCGCGCTGGCAATCGTGGCGCTGTCACTATCGGCCACGGTCAATGCGCCAGTGATCGTCGTCGCGGCCTGGCCGGCGGTGTAGGCGATAGTCCCTGGTTCGATGTTGCCCAGGACGGGCGCGACGTGGTCGGTCACGCTGACATTGCGCGATTGCGTATTGCTGAGGTTGTTGTTGGCGAAACCGTCGTTGACCTGGAAGGTCACCGTACGCGTGCCGGCCACTGGCAGCAAATTCGTGTCCTGGTACGTGACGGTATGCAGGGCGGCTTGATAATTGGCGAGCGTGTCCACGCCGGTCAGCGTCAGCACGCCGGTCGCCGAGTTGTAGCTGCCGGTGATGTTAGGCGTATTGGCGAAGGCCAATACGTCCTCGGCGCTCACAAACCCCGAACTGATAGTGACTGTCGCACTGGAAATCGTGGAGCTGTCGCTATCCCCCACGGTTAGCGTGCCAGTGATCGTCGTAGCGGCCTGACCGGCGGTGTAGGCGATGGTCCCCGCTTCGATGTTGCCGAGGACCGGCGCGACGTGGTCGGTCACGCTGATATTGCGCGACTGGGTGTTGCTGAGATTATGATTCGGCCAGCCGTCGTTGACCTGGAACACTACGGTGCGGGTCGAGGCGACGGGGAGCAGGTTCGTGTCGGTATAGGTGACGCTTTGGAGCGCGGACTGGTAATTGGCGAGAGTGGCCACACCGGTCAGCGTCAACACGCCAGTGCCCGTGTTGTAATTGCCCGTAATGCCGTTCTGATTGACGAACCCCAGGACGTCCTCGGCGCTGACGAAGTTCGAACTGATCGAGACCGTCGCGCCGGCAATGGTGGTGCTGTCGGAGTCGGCGACGGTGAGGGCGCTGGTGACGGCGACCGCGCCTTGGCCGGCGGTATACGGGATCGTCCCGGGCTCGATGCCCGACAGGACCGGCGCCACGTGCAGAGTAACGGCGACGTTACGCGACTGCGTATTACTGAGGCTATTGTTGGAGTAGCCGTCATTGACCTGGAAAGTGATGGAACGCGTGCCGGCGGTCGGGTTCGCGCTCGGGTCGTTGTACGTGACGCTTTGTAGAGCGCTTTGATAAGCGGCGACGGTGTCGACGCCGGTCAGGGTCAGCACCCCGGTGCCCGAATTGTAGCTGCCGGTGATGTTCGGCGTGTTAGTAAAGGCCAGCACGTCGTCGCCGCTGACGAAGCCCGAACTGATGGAAACGGTGGCACTAGCAATCGTCGGGTTATCCGAGTCGGTAACGGTGAGGGAACTCGTGATGTTAACCGAGCCTTGCCCCGCGACATATGAAATACTCCCGCCTTCGATCCCCGAAAGGACGGGGGCTACGTGCAGGCCGACGGAGATGTTTCGCGACTGCGTATTGCTGAAATTATTGTTGGCGAAGCCGTCATTGACCTGGAATGTGATAGTGCGCGTGCCGGCGGTCGGATTGGAGCTCGGATCGTTATAGGTGACGTTGCGCAACGCGGCCTGATACGCGGCGACGGTATCGACGCCGCTCAGGGTCAGGACGCCGGTCCCGGAGTTGTAACTGCCGGTGATATTCGGCGTATTGGTAAAGGCGAGGACGTCGTCGCCGTTGACGAAGCCCGCGCTGACGGTGACGGTCGCGCTGGCGATGGTGGCGCTATCCGAATCGGTGACGGTGATGGCGCTCGTAATTTGGATCGGGCCTTGACCGGCGGTGTACGAAATAGTCCCAGGCTCGATATTGCCCAAGATTGGCGCGACGTGGTCCGTGACGCTGATGTTGCGCGCTTGCGTGTTGCTGAGGTTATTCGCGCCGAAGCCGTCATCGACCTGGAACGTGACGGTGCGCTGACTCGCCGTCGGGAGCAGACTCGAATCGCTATAGGTCACATTGCGCAATGCGGCCTGGTAGTTGGCGACGGTGTCGACGCCGGTCAACGTCAAGACGCCCGTGGCCGCGTTGTAACTGCCCGCGATGTTGGGAGTATTCGTAAATGCGAGCACGTCTTCGCCCACGACGAAGTTGCTGGTGATGCTGATGAACGCCTTGGCGATCGTGGAGCTGTCGCTGTCGGTGACGGTGAGCGTCGCGGTAATGTTCGTGGCCGCCTGTCCGGCGGTATACGGCAGTACCGAACCCTCGATATTTGCCAGGACCGGGGCCACGTGCTGCAACACGGTGATGTTTCGCGTTACCGTATTGCTCAGATTGTTGAAGTTAACGCCGTCGTTGACCTGGAACGAGACGGTGCGCGTCGCAGTTGAGGGATTGACGTTGGTGTCCTGGTAAGTGACGCTTCGTAGCGCCGCCTGGTACTGGGCGACAGTCGCTGTGCCGCTCAGCGTCATCACGCCCGTGGCGGAGTTGAAGCTCCCGGTGATGCCGTTCTGGTTGGTGAAGCCGAGGACGTCTTCGGTGGACACATAGTTGGTCGAAATCTTGACGGTTGCGCCGGTCAATGTCGTATTGTCCGGGTCCGAAACCGTCGTTGTCGCCGTGATGGCTTCGGGTGCGCCCTGCGCTTGGAAAACGAGGTTGGGCACTTCGATGCCCGCGAGCACCGGCGCCGCATTGACGGTGATGTGGGCAACCCAGGTGTTCCAAGCCCCGCCGGTCGTCAGTTCGTTCACGATCCAGAACGTGCCATCGGAATCCAGATTGATGCCGCTGAGGTCGCCTTCGCGGCCGTCGCCATTGTTGCTATCGCCGGCCTTGACCAGGATCGGCGTCTCCATGGTCCCGGCGGCGTCGTTGGGCGTACGGCCGGTGACATAGACGGACATGAATTCGTTGGACGCGCCGCCGGCATTGGACGACTCAATAAAAGTCATGCCGATGTCGCCGCCGGCGTTGATGTCGACGCTCGGATAGACGTCGTAGAACTTCGCCACGCCCGCGTTGCCGCCGCTGACATTGCCCTGATCGGTAATCGACGGAGTCGCGCCGGTGACGTTGATCTTGTACCAACGGGCAAGATCGCGATCGCCGCTGGCCGTCGTGATGGCCTGCGATGCCACCAGCGTTCCATTCATCTCTGCGACCTTCATGATGCGCGAATCGATATTGGTGGTGATGGCATTACCGTTGGGCTGGCGCGGCACGCCAGTGGGGTTGGAGATTTCGGTGAATGAGTTGACGGTGATCGTGTTGAAGGTGATCGTTGCGCTGTTGGAAAGGACGTTGGTCATCTTGACGACATCGATGGTCGAGCCGTCGCCGTTGTCCTCGACAAACCACATGGGATCGCCGGCGACGGAGTCGTGCATGACCGTCGGCCGCAGGCTGAATTCATTGAAGTCGTCGTTGACGTAGGTGTGCAGATTCGCCTGCGTCACTCCGTTCACCAAGTCCTGAATGTTGACGGAGACGATCTGGGAGTGGTAACTCCCGCCGCCGAATGGAAACATGTTCAGCGTAAAAACGAACGCATCGTGATTCCAGCCGAAGTTGCCGGGGTAGTCGGCATCGCCTTTCGCTTCGGTCGTTGTGATCTTGTAGAACTTCCAATCCGACGCACCCAGCGTGGTCGGCGTGGCCGAAGTGGAAACGGCGAGATCGAAGGCGCTGACGTGCGTGCTGAAATTGACGTCTTGTTGGCCAACGATGAAGCGGTTGATCTGCTCGTCCCAAACGACGATCGGATCGGATTGGAACGAACTACCGTCAGCCCGCGACAGGCCACCCGTGGTGAACAGGAATGTTCCGAAGCTGACGCGCGCCAGCGATGCGCCGGTCGACTTGGTGAACAGCTCGATCGTCTGGTTGACGGTTTCAACGTACTGCGCGGTGCCGGCAGCCCCGCAGGTGTCGGGCGGAACCCAGCCACCGCTCTGGCTGAACGGGATGCCGGCGAAGTTGCTGTCAATAGCCACGTTTGCCGGGGCGATGCGGTCCTCGAGCCGGAACAGCGTTCCGATTGCTTTGATGGGTCGATTGGCTTTGCGAATTGGGCGGGTCTTGCGGAACAGCAGATCCACGAGTTTCATGCGCGTCACCCTTGCAGGTACACGTCTAGAAACCTCCGTGCTTCCGTTCGTGCAACGTTATTAAGCTGGTATGAGAATCAACAAGTCAGGTTGATTCTACCAATGTAACCGGTTGAATGCACAGCACCATTGGTACAATTTGCCCCATTTTTTGGCCGATTGCGAAACCCGAGCACTCTTTTTTCGTGAAAATCCGTTCCTTCCTCGCGGAGTACCGTCGTCTCAACCCGTACAACAGTCCATGTATATGTGACTAGACCGGCCTTGAACCCGGCAGCAGCTATCGAAGGTCTATGCGTGCCACGACTTCGAAAGATCGTTCGCTTTGGCCTCCCGTGCATCCTGCCGGTCGCGCTCGGAGTGCTCCTGGCGCTGATCGAACTGCGGCTCAAGAAAACGCCGACCGCGCCACCGAAGCCGGACGTTGTTTGGGTCTTCGCACCGCAACATCCCGGAGCGATGGTCTCTTCCCCACTTGTCGCCAAAGGTCGTGTGTTCGCGGGGATCATTCGAGAAAACGGACTTCACCCGGAAGGTGTCGTGTATGCTCTGGACGTGGAAAGCGGCAAGCGGCAGTGGCAGTCGGACGCGGACGGGAGCATGATCCACCTATACTCCTCGCCTTGCCTCGCCGACGACTTGCTGTATGTCGGCGAGGGAATGCACGCTAACTTCGACTGCAAATTGAGCTGCCTGGATGCACGAACCGGACAGACCCGTTGGCGATTCGGGGCTGCCAGTCATATTGAATCGTCGCCGTGCGTGGACGGCGATCGAGTCTTCGTTGGGGCTGGCGACGACGGCGTGTACGCGCTCGATTCGCACCGCGGAGAGAAGCTCTGGCAATTCAACGATCGCTTGCACATTGACGCCAGCCCCGCCGTCGCGACGGGACGAGTCTTCATCGGCAGCGGATTGAGCCGTCGCTTCCGCGCCAACGAAATCCTCGCACTCGCCGCCGATTCCGGCAAACCGATCTGGCGCGTCACGGTCGATTTGCCGGCTTGGGGCTCGCCCGTCGTCACTGGCGATCAGGTCTTCTTCGGACTGGGCAATGGCCGGCTCGACCACAGCGACCCGTCGCCGGCCGGCGCGGTCATTTGCGTTAGCGTGGCGACGGGACACGAGAATTGGCGTTGCCGTGTCCCCGACGCCGTGCTTGCCCGCGTTGCCGTGGATGACCGGCGTGTTTACTTCGGCTGCCGGGATGAGCTTGTCTACGCCGTCGATCGCAATACCGGAAACATGAGCTGGCGCTATCAAGCCGGCAGCGCCGTCGTCACGACGCCAACTCTCGCCGACGGCCGACTCTATGTCGCGGCAAGCGGCGGCCGAATCGCGTGCCTCGACGCGGAGTCCGGCCGAGAGATCGCCGTGTTCGATCTCGCCGAATATGCCAAGACGAAATGCCGCGTCTGGTCGTCGCCTTCGGTTCGAGCGGATGGCGATGGGCGTCACCGTCTGTATATCGGCGCGGAATTGCAATATCCGGATCATGGCGAGGCCAATTTACTTTGCATTCGCTTTTGATCGAGCGTGATCGATGGGCAAGAAACTAGCGATCATCGTCGTACTTGTCGCGGCAGTCGCGGCGTGCGCATGGTTCGAACCGACGCGCACGGTCCAAGGATGGGCTCGGGGCGAGCCGTTTTTCGACGGCCGGTCGGCCTCGGCGTGGGAAGAGCGCTTGGCCAGCCGCGAGCCGGCGGAGCAAGCCGCGACTCCGGACAAACTCGAAGCCGGTCGGGCGGCCGCGGTTCCGGTGCTGCTCCGACTTCTTTTCTCGGCGGACTCCAGCCTCCGTTGGAAGGCGGCCAACGTGCTTGCCAAAATCGGCCCAGAAGCTCACGATGCCGCGCCGGCGCTGGCGAAATGCCTTGACGACGCCGATCCATTCGTCCGCAAGGTCGCCGCCGAGGCGCTCGGCGAGATCAAGGATACGCGACCCGAAGTGCTCGCTGCTATGGTCGCGAAGTTGAGCGGCGATGAGCGTGACCTCGTCATTCGTCCGCTAAGTAAGTTCGGATCGGCGGCGGAGTCGGCCGCGCCAGCATTGATTGCGATCATCGATAATGAGTCTCTTGGCGACCGAACGCGCTGGGAGGCGATTCGGACGCTCGGTAAGATCGGTCCCGCCGCGCGCGGAGCAATACCGGCACTGATTGCCGCTCTCAAGGACAAGGACGACGATGTCCGCGAACACGCCGCGGAATCGTTGGGCGAAATCGGAGCCGTCGTCGCCATCCCCAATCTGACCGCGACGCTCGGCGACGAATCGCCCAAAGTCCGGCGCGACGCCGTTCGATCGCTCGGTCAGCTGGGTTCGGCGGCGAAATCGGCAATCGCTGCGATCGAGAAACTGCTCGGCGACAAGGAAGAGATCGTGCGCGATGCCGCCAAGACCGCGCTGCGACAGATCGACCCGGAAGGGCATAGCAAGTGAGCCAGGTCGCGCAAGCGCTCAGCAATTCGGATGTCGATCACTTCGACCAAGAAACACTCTGGACGACGTCGTGCATGCGTTCGCGAACCGTGCTGTCCGAAGTCGAATACACGAAGGTGAAGAAATAAAGTCGGCCGGCGCGGCGAAACACGATCGACTCTTTGGTCAACTTATTTTGAGTCAATCGATAGCGAGTGGCTGGGGCATCGTTCCGCTTGAGCGGTTCGGGCGATTCGGCAAGCGTCCAACTGCTGACGCCGTGCGACGGCGCTGCCAGCATCGCGCCGACGTCGGCGGACTCGGGGGCGTCGATGAAGCTGACTTCGAAAGAGGCCGGCTTGTCGGTCGGCGGCGGCTGATAGCGGACCAGCATCGTGTCCTTGTCGGCCGGTCCATCCGGAAATGCGGACCGCGCGGTCTCCGTCCAGCCAGTGGGCGCGAGAAACCGAAGGCCGGACCGCGCATCTTCGAAGACCGGGTCGTCGCGAAGCGCGGGGGCTTTCGGTCGATCCTGGCAACCGGCAATGACGACCGCGAGCAAAATCCAGACGCGAGCGAGTTGCATGGGACTCTTTAATCGAACGTCGAGGACTGCTAGAAATCTTGTGGATTCGCGGTTTCACCGCCGGCTCGCGTCGCTAGCGCCTGGAGCACCGGCAACGAAGCGGAGATCGGGACTTGCCGGACCGCCCCGTCGCCAAAAAGGAATGGCACGGTGCCGGGATGAGCGCCGAAGAAATCGTAAGGCTCGGAGCGCGTGTCGTTCAAGGTGTGATTGCCGATGCGGGCCATGACCATCGCCGGCGGCGGCTCGACGTAATTGAGAAAGGTCGGCGCGCCGGGCGAAACCTGGACCGTGCCATTCGACACGACGCCAGCCCACGGCGTTTGCGTGAAGTACGCCGCCCGTTCACCGATGAAGATCGTGTTGCTCGTGCCGTCGCGGATGTCGGTCAAGCGCAAGGAACTATTGCGATAAAACGCCCCGTTACCCTGATCTGGCGCCGCGCCGATGTCGCCGAGCGCTCCATAGCAAGCGGCGTAACTATTCGTCGCCATCTGGGGCAAAATCACCCGGACGTAACTCCGCGGATTATACTGCCCGGCTAGCGGATCGGAGGGGCAAACGTAAATCGGCAGCACCGTATCCTTGACGCCGTTGTAAAACCACGACGCGACTTCACCGTTCGTGAAATCGATCTGTGAATACAGATTCTGCTGTTCGACGAAAGGCAAAATATAAGTCGCCCAGCCCCAGCCAGGCAATTGATCCACGGTGTATAGAGTCGTCGGGCCCGGACGATCTCCCAAGTCCGGCCGCTGAGAAGGTCCGCCAACTCCGTTCTTCTTGGGACCGATCCAGGCGTATGCCGGTGGAAGCCGTCCGGTCGCGCTCTCGTAGTTGTGCAGCGCCAAACCGATTTGTTTCAAGTTGTTTTCACATTTGATTCGTGCCGCCGCTTCGCGAACCTTCTGGACCGCCGCCAACAACAGGCCGATCAGGACCGAGATGATCGCGATCACCACCAACAGCTCGATGAGCGTGAAGGCGCGTCGGCGGCCGGCAAGGGACATGGAACGCTCCAGGTGCGAGTCTCATCAGAATTCTACCATGCAAAGTCATCGAGGCAACGAGAAATATTGCCGGGGCTGCGCAATCGTCGTTCGTTGCACTCAACTTCAATTCGTGAGAGGCCGAGTTTCTTCTTGCACCGAGAATCCAGATGACGCCAGACCATCGAGCATGCGGTTGGCGCCTAGAAACTCGCAGGCCGTCGTCGCACCGAGCGTGGCAACGTCGCCCATTGCCAGCGCGTGGGCTACCATCGCACAGGGCAACGCCGCCATCCGCTGACCATCGTCGCGTCCGCTGACGGCGGCCCAACTCGAACCGCCGTCGGCAGCGAACAGCTCCGTCATCACGGCGCCGCCCGAATGACCGAACCAACTCAGGAAACGACACGGTGGATTCAGGATCGAGACGGTCCGCCGTCCGTAGCCCAAGCCCAGCAGCGCGAGTACAGCGAATGCGTAGGCGCCCAAGCGAAACTCAAATCCGACTTTGACCGACACTGCTCGCGCCCCGACCGCCGCCGGCAAGAGATCGTAGTCCGGACTCTCGAAGTTGAAGACCGCGCGCGAATGAAACGGGGGCGGCAGCGGAACCACTTCGCGATTGCGAAAGCCGCGCAGTGTTCCTTGCGGCGCGGCGATCGGCCGGCCCAACTGCGCCACCAACGAGGCAAGCGCCGCCCGTCCCTTCGGGTTTTTGTTGCCAATGAATAACGTCACGCGCGCCCGCTCGATGACCGGGACCGCGCCGGATTGCCCCTGGTTCGCGAACGAAGCCAGTTTCGTGTGCGCCCGCTGCGCCAGGGCTCCGGATATGCCAGGCAGACTCGAACAACCGTATACGGCCGCCAGACCTCGATCGCGAAACCGATCGCCGTAGCCGCGCACCATGGCCGCGTAGCCGCGGTCGTCGGCAATGTCGACGTAGTGGCAGCCGGCTGTCAGCGACGCTTGCAGCAATGCGGCACTCAGGCGATTGAAGGGACCGGCGCAGTTGACGGCGACCGCGTGGCCGTCGAGCGCGGTCCGGCACGACGGCGAGTCATCCAAATCCGCAGTCAGCGCGCGGCAATCTGGGCCGAGCCCGCGGGCGAACAACTCCGCCTTGGCTAGATCGCGGCCGGCAACCGTGATCGGCACGCCCCGACCGCGAAGCTCGCGCGCGACCTGCGAGCCAAACACGCCATAAGCGCCAAAGATGATAACGCGATTCACGTTTTTGGAATGGTCCATTCGGCGCTGACAACCACGTTGATCGTCCCTTCATCCCAGCTTTTCTTCGGTGCGAGCGACGAGCACGACCCAAACACAGAACAGAAGAATTGTCGGCCCGGTCGCGAGCGCCGCGTGCCATCCCAGCCAGGTAAAGCCGGCCGCCGAAAGGACGAGACCGCACGCGGCGACCGCGTAGCCGACAAGAATCGTAAGGCACGACATCCCGACTCGCTCGCGCAATTGAATCGTTATCAGCAGTATGCCGATCGAATAGCAGCCGTTAGCAACGACCATGCTGGCGATGCCGGTGATCCGCTCGACCACGACAAAAAGCCGCTCGGGAGCGGACTGGTCGGCCGCGAGCATCGGAAAGACGAGGATGAAGATGCAATCGCAACAAAGATCGAACGCAGCGCCGACGACCGCGATGGTCAAACCGAGCCGAGCGAGCGACGCCCGCTCGCCGAGCCGATGCGTCAGTATCGCCAGAAAAGCGATGAGAGCGAAGGCACACAGCATCCATGTCGCCCAACCGATCGTCCATCCGGCCGGACGACTCGCAAGGTAAGTCAGTCGATCCGGCAAAGGGACCATCAACGACCCCGCCTTCATGCCGACCGCCGCCATCACCAGTCCGGCGATATGGAGCACGACGTTAAGCCAGGCCAGCTTCGTCAGCGGGCGTTCGATCGGACGCGACACGGGGGCATGGCCTCCGGCTCATGAGCATGTGATGACCGCGTCAATGCTCGAAGTGAATCCGTATACCCCAAACGAAGACAGGGCCTCGATCAGCGTTATACGCAGGATTGTTAATCGCTTGGATGTCCGAAGTGAAATTGATCCCCTTCGCAATCTGGACGTTGTAGAAGGCTTCGAGGATTTCCTCCGGTGCGTAGTTCAGCTTGCCATCGCCGATGCTGAAATCAAGACCACCCGCCGCAAGGTATGCGCGATGAACTTGCGCAAGGCCGTTGATCGCGCCGGCCAGGCCGACGGTATCGTTGGGTCGATCCCAACGCCCGCCCTTCAACAAAAAGCCCGCCGCAGCAGTTCTATCGACTGCCGTGAAGGCCCAGGTCTCGGTATGGCCGTCGCTCCAGCCCCATTTGACAAAGCAACCCAAGTTATTTGTCAGTTGTTGTTCGAGATTCCCGCCGAAGCCATACTTGATGCGCGAAGATTCGGTCGCCACGACGTTCGGGTTGACCGGCATCCGCGCCAACGCTTCCGCATAGCTGCCCATGTTGGCGAGGTTCATGTAAAACCATTCCCGAATCGCACCGGGCCGGACGTCGCGGTTCCAATGCTGCTCGAGCTCCCAGATCTGGCCGTTGGCCTTGAAGAAATTGTCCTCCAGATCGGGTCCGTTGGGTGCGGTCGGTTCTTCGAAGATGCCCCAGCGAGCAGCCCACCAGACGGTGTTGATTTCCAGCGTGGCCCCGTCGGAGTAGCCGCGCGTATTAGCCGGGAAATCCCAGGCGCCGTTGTACATGAACGACCAGTTTTCGAACTGCGTACGCGGATCGTGGCTGTAACTGTTTTGGTCAAACACGTCGGTGGCCGCGAATTTGCCGATCGTGAACGTGATGCGATCGATATCGCGAGGGCCGGCGAGCTGATTTGGGCCATCTTCGACCTTCTCCCATTCACCGCCGAGGCCCCATGTTTGCCGGTAAAAGTATCTGGCGATGTAAATGGTTGGTTCAAGAATGGAGGTGCGCACCGCCTCGCCGTTGGTGAGACCGCCAAGGCCGGCGCTAGCGCTCAGTCCCGTACCGCCTTCGGTTTCCGCGTTGAACACGATCTCGCCGCCGCGCCATGGTCGCACATCGAAGTACATGGTCGCAGTCTCGGTCATTGCGCCGGGCTGAACCGGCATCAAGCTTAACGGTCCCGAATAGGGCGAGCGGAACGGTATGACCCGCTGATCGATGATCGTGCCTTGAAAGTGCGCGCTGAACCAGGGCGGGACGTCAGGTTGTTTTTCCTTTGCCGGAGCGGCGTCGGTGTTGTTATCGGCGGATTTCTTGGCATCGCTGTCGTCGTTAGCGGTCGAATCTCTGGCCTCGGAATTGGACGACTTGACTGGCCGCAGCCACGGCGGCGTCTCGATCTGTGCCGGCGGTGCCGCGGCGGCGGCACGGAAGACCGTCCCCGCCGCGCCCGAGTTGGCGGGAGCATCTGACATTCTAACAATTGTCAGAGCGTTGCCGAAGGCGGGTTGAGGAGCCGGCGACGGTTCGACCTCCGCGCCGCTCTCGCGAATAGTCGGCAACGGTCGAATCATGTCCGCAGCGGGCGCGTAGCCCGACAGCGCAAGGGCGAGCAAGACCCCCACGCTTCGTCCCAATCGAATTCGGATCCACGCTGCCATGCGCTTGCGATCCAATTCTCAGCGCGAAGCCGGTCAGTAAGTCACCGTCAACGAGAACTGAGCGCCGACCACGTTCAGGTTGCCGCTGGTGCTCGTGGGGCTGCCGGCGTTGAAGTAGGTCTGCGACACGACGCCGGCGCGAAGGCTGATCGGAAAACCGCCGAGCGACTGGCCGATTTGCAAGCCTGCTTCGCACTCGAGCACGGGAATGACCGCGAAATGGTTGGCATTAAGCGAATTCGTATTGTTCTGCGGGCCACCGACCGCGCCGCCGGTATCGGTGACGACTTGCGCGAATTTCATGATTTCCTGCTGGTTCCCCAGCACGACCGAACCGCGGAAGATCGCGTAGCCGTAGACGATGGCGATGATCGGCGCTTGCAGCTCGAACGCGGCCGTGCCGCCACCGCCGTAGAACTTCCGGTCGTTGCTCAGGAATTGTGTTTCGCCGAGCACGTTCGGAGTCACGACATTGGCGAGGGTGGCGACATAGGTCTGGCTCAAGTCCATATAGCGTCCGCCGGCGGAAAGCACCAATTGCACCGCGCCGAGTTTCGGCTGAAAGAATGCTTCGAGGTCGACGACATGGACGTCGAGCGTGCGCTGAACCGATAGCGCGTCGGTCCCAATGCCGTTGCCGAGTAGGACGCCGGGAGAACTGAAATTGATTTCGGAGTTGAACGTCACGCCCGGCGGCGGCGCGATGACCCCGCCCGTCGCCGCCTGCGCCGCGGTCAGTGTGGCGAGGGCTGGTGGCTGGTGCTCCGCGTCGAAATAATAGCGGCCGCGAAAGCCGATGGGGCCGAAGTTGTAGCCCACCCAAAACGCGGCCGCGGACGCGAATGAACTGGGGAAATCCGTCTCGATGGTCGATTGGGTCGGTGTGCCGAAGCCCGCGGTGGTCGTGAACGCGGTGTTGTTGTTCGGGACCGTCCCGAGCAGATAATACGCCGCGCCGAACGACAGTGGCGACGAGTTGGCGGCGTTGTTCGCCTGAGCGCCGCCCTGCGATTGATTGGCGAGTGCCTGCGCCAGGGCTGGCGATGTCTGGGCCAGTGCCGCTGGCGCGGCCAACGCCGGTGCGAGCAGCAAAATCGGGACCAAGATCCGCTTCATGGGACCTCCCTGCGTGAGCGCAATGTTCCCTTCAATATTTCCCCGGCAAGCCCATATCATGCTCACGCGGCAATGACTACATCAGTTTTTCTCCGTCGCGGCCTACTCTGACACTAGGTATTTACACAAGTGCGGGGCTTCTTTGGGTGGCATGTCCTTGGCTTTGCAAGGAAATGAGCGCGATAGCAATCCAAACGGCGGTCGCGTCGTCCGCAATTGATTACGGTCCCGCCCATGTCCTTGCAAAGCCAAGGACATGCCACCCAGACCGCCTCGCGGCTACATCTTGTCAACTTGTGTAGATACCTATGCTACTTTGACAGCATCTGGAGAAATCCATGACTCTGCTTCTTTTGTCATGTCCGCAAATGTCCGGTTTTGTCGTGTTCCCCGAACTTCTCCGAGTCCCCCAGTTCGTTTGATCCGTCGTGATAGCTTTTGATCGGTTTTGATAGCGCCTAGGGGGGTGTTAAGCTGGGCAGTTTGGCCCAACCGAGATTCGTTGACACTGTTTGGGACAACCTGACGCGCTTTGACACGGTTTTTCTCGTGCCCTTTGGCCCGAGGCCGACCGTTGGCGATCGCGAGTCCCGAGGCGTGCCGCGAAAAAGAAGCCATTTCGGAATTTGGCTTAGCGTCATCGTGGCGACTCCGACCCAGAACAAGCCAACCGTCTCGGCGCGGACAAACACCGGCGCCCCTCGGCCCACATAATGGCCTCGATGATTTAGTGTACGCCCGTAGCCCATAGTAAAGCAAGCCCAGCCGGGCATATTTTCTTCGCCAATTTTTGCCGCGATGACAGGATAATCAAGCGGCTTGCAATCGTTCGACTCGACGGTCACAATGGCGCGAAAAGGAGATCGCCATGTCATTCACCGCATGCACGCTTCTCGCTCTCGCTGCCTTCGTTCCGGCCGAACCGCCGAAAGCTCAGCCGCAGCGCGCGAAATGGGAATACAAGGGAGTTGATTTTGAACACGACTTGCGCGGTCGTGGATTCGACGCGAAGGAACGCAAAAAGACTATTGATGCAATGAATAAACTCGGCGAGGAGGGGTGGGAGTGCATTTCGATAGCCAACGCACTTATCGGACTCAAGTCTGCCAATTTGGATGGGCCGAGTCGGGCATACTACAAAATGGCCAAAGACGCCGCCGCTCGTAAGGTATGGGAGTATTCCGTAGTGGAGATGCGATTTGCGCCACGGAAAGGAAAACTGCCGCTTATACTTTCTGGAGTCCTGCCGGGCAGCGATGAAAGCCAATTGAAGGAACTCGAAGAAGATGGCTGGGAGCTTGCCTGTACCGTCCGACCCTTGGTGCAGGTGGGTCTATCCTCGTGGGAACAAGAACCATTGCTATATCTTCTAAAGCGGTCGAAATGATATCGCGTACGTTTCAGTCTGGCCGCTAATCGCAGTCGCACTCCAGGCGAAACTTCCCGTCCTCGATGACGATCTTCGTTTTTGCCTTGTGCTCATCGTAGACGCGCTTCATTTCTTCAATGTCGTTGAACCAACCGACGATGTAGGCCGCACCGAATGAATCGCCGGCTTTGACCTGGAACTTGTGCAACTCCTCGATGAAGCAGACGTAGCCGCGCTGGTGGCACCAGGCCTCGCTGACCTCCGACGGGTCCAGCGTCATGCCGGCGAGCCAGGGGCCGGGCTTGCCGTTGAGTTTGACCTGATAGGCGCGGATCATGCGCTCCGGAATCTTGTTGTCATTCCGTTGATAGAGGTGCTTCTCGTCCGGGGCGAAGTCGTTCGCGAAATCGGAGGCGGGGATTTCGCCTTCGTAGCTCAGCCAAATCTTTGTGAAGCTATCGCCATTTTCGTGCTTGATGTGGCCGGGCATGTCGATGCGGTAGAAGAGGGCGTCGTGATTGTTGACGCTCGTGATGCGCTCGGCGGAGAAGAAGTAGCGCAGGTGCGGTTGAAAGACGAGGGTCTGTTCCCAGGTGGAGCCGGCCTTGTAACCCTTTCCCGGTTTGGTGAATTTGAAATTGAAGCTGATCGCGAGGAAATCGCCGCCTTCAATGATCGTGGGCGTGAGTGTTTTGGCCTGCGTGCAGATCTGTGGGCCTTCGACGTAATGCTTGGCGATCTTGCCGTGGACTTTCGAGTCCATGTAACCATCGTCGCGTTCGCCCGGACCGAGCAGAAAGTCCATGATGTGCAGGCCGTGCCCGAGGTCGTGAGCGCCGGTCTTCTTATCGACGAAGGCGCCGCCCGCAGTCCCGCTGACGTAGCCCTTCGTATTGATGCGAACGGAAAGACAATCGGTTTCGACCTGAAGATGATCGTCGGCTCGTGTAAGCTTGATCGGCCCCGCTTGAACTTGTAGGCCGACGAAAAATGCGACGATCACTGAAGTGCATTTCATGCGAACCATGATCGGCTCCGAAGCGTTGAGGGCGCGAATTTGGAGTGCGGTGATTTATCCAATGGCATCTTCACATGTAACAACGAGGAGACGCGATGATATTCCAAGCATCAAACCGCATCTCTTTACGCCGAAGGCGTTGCTTCCACTAGCCTAGGGTTGGCGAGGCTTTGCGAGCCTACCCTAGGTACGCGCGCAGCCCTAGATTTCTACCCCAAAGGGGTTGTATCGACCTGATGCAACCCCTTCGGGGTAGAAGAAAATGAAATGCGACATCGTACCTAGGGTAGGCTGGCAAAGCCTCGCCAACCCTAGGCTAGAAGAAATAACCGCTTCGCGGTACGGAATCCGCGATCAGATGACTTGTGTAGATACCAAGCGACGAATCACAGCACTCCAAATTTGTCCTCACCGCGATTCGATCTCGATTCGCAGCGGCGCCGCCCAGCATTTCGCATCGGCGCCATAGTAGCGGTAGGCGCGGCTGGCGGGGCCGCGGAAGGTTCCGGGGACTCGCGCGATCAGATCGATTGGAATCTCGATGCGTTGGCCGGCGTCGAGGCCGCGCCAGTAGAGGATCAGCTCGCGTCCGCGGACCTCGATGTAACTGACCTTGGCGTCGCCCTGAGTCTCGCTTGCGGCAAGCGGGGTTCGCAGTTTCGTCAACTCCTCAATCTGTTTCATGTCTTCCGGCAACGACAGACCGGCGGGCAAACCGATAATCGCGGTCGTCATCGAACTGGCGTCCTTACCTGTATTCTCAATGACTGCGGTGAGTCGCACCGTGTCGCCTTCGTTGGCCTTGTCCTTGTCGAGCGCGGTGGTGAGCTTAACCGGACAATCGTCAGCGCTGGGTGGTTGAATGGTTCGATACGACCAGGCGACCTTCGCGGGCATTTCGTTTTGGCCGGTCACTTCGAGGCGCACTTCGTTGGCTCCAGGTTTGAGTCTCTTCAGATCGGAGTCCGAAAGCTCGAGGGTGAGCGTGCCGTCGGTGACGGCGGCGAATTCCTTTTGCAGGATTCGATCGCCATTGATCGACAGGATGACCGAACCGGGCGTGAGCCGTTTCGATTCGCGGGCATTTTCGGTCAGCGCCTTCAGAGCCAGGATCGTGCCTTGGGTCGAGCCAAACGTGCCGTAATAGCCCCGCTTCGTCATCAACCACTGAGTCGCCTTTTGCAATGGAGCGCGGTAGTGCAAGGGCTGCTCGGCTTTGTACCAGGCAAGAATGGTCAACGCGGTCGCCTCAATGGCAAGATCGCCGCCGTAACTGCCGACGATGCTCTCCTGACCATGAAGCGAACCATCGGGTTGCTGCTGCGTCACCAGTTTGTCCAGTATTTTTGTTCCAGCGGCCTTGTCGTTGCGCTTGAAGAGGCTGTTGGCGACGAGGGCGAGGAAATATGGATCGGCGCTCGTCTCGGATTGCTGGACGAGCAACTGGATTTCCTTGGTCAAGTCGGCGTCGGTATCGCTTTCGGTCAAAGCCCAAGTGAGATAAGCGTTGAACACGGTCTGGGAAACGCCGCCAAACGAATGGGCGTGGTTGTCGTGGCGGAAATTCCCAGCGCCGTCGCGGCGCGCGAGCAGGAACTTGCGCGTGCGTTCGATCAGGGCGGGATCGACTTTGTCGTAAACTCGCGCCAGTTCGTGGAATTGCATCAAACCGTAGGCGGTGAGGGCTTCGTGCGGCGGGGCTGAGCCGCCGAACCATTCGAATCCCTCGCGTCGGCCATCCCGCGTCCAGCATTCGAAACCGATGAGGCGTTGATAGCCCGCTTCCAGCAAATTCATCGCACGGCGCGTGCTCTCCGGCCGCGACTGGCCGGTGGCTTGGAGATAATTGAGGATCAGTAAATTCGGGTAGCTGCTGCTGGAGGTCTGCTCGAAGCAGCCATGAGGCTCTTGCAACATGCCATCGAGGCCGGTCAGCAGGTCGGCCAGGATCGACGGGTATGCCTCAGCCCGCAGCTTGAATGACCCTGGTGTAACTTCCGCCGGCAGGATGACATTGGCGCGCAGCGGTTGCCCGAGCGTTCCGCTCATCGCCCCCGTGACTGGGAAGCCGTCCGGCACGATTTGGATCGTGCGTTCGACGCGATCCTCGAATGCGCCGCTGTGGGCATCGACTCGGACGTGCGCCTCGCCGGAGGAGTTGCTCGGCTTGTAGCGAAAGGTCTTGCGACCGCGCTTCGCGGCGTCCAAGTCCAACTTCATCTCCGCCTCGCCGTCCAGGCGCGTCATACCGCTTGCGTCGATGCTCAGCTTCACCTCGCGGCGCTGGTCGGTATCGTTGGCGACGGCGATC
>Ga0207109_1096_pt1 | contig 19947 bp, 22 predicted proteins | sample Alteio_BWMinHeat_73_FD_153584 | JGI IMG/M metagenome (GOLD analysis project Ga0207109, IMG submission 153584) | Enriched cells from forest soil in Barre Woods Harvard Forest LTER site, Petersham, Massachusetts, United States -... | ecosystem: Environmental > Terrestrial > Soil > Temperate forest >... | reverse complement strand
TAACTTGTAAGGCGCATCGTGTTGGGCCAACATTTTCTCCTGATATTTCTCGTCACATTTATACCGCACATCATTTATTTTCGTACATCAGCGTAAGTGCTCGTAATTCTTTTGGTCAAAAAGCGTAGGTAGTAACTGCAGCTGATACGCCGTTGATACGCCTATGCGTGGTATCTTCGTGTATTATGCAACACCTGTTAATCCTCATTATATCGCGGATATAACGATGAACTTGATCAAAAAATGCACAGTATTACTATGCCTTACACTATTCCATAATACTCACACTATGCTCATTCCGGTGGCTGCTGCCGCCACAAAAGCTGTCGCTGCTTTTAAAGCGACAACTGTTTTTGTAGCCCCTGTTGTTGCTGCCTCAACCACAATTCCTGCCACTGTAACGACCACAGCCGCTGTCGTCGCGCCAGCAGCTAAGGCCGCCGTTGGTATCACAACCTTTATTAAGGGAGCAGGAGGCTTAGCCGGTCTGGGTGGACTGTTGTTAGCCGCCAAAAAACTATTCGATTCTCCTACACCACACGTTACGCCACCTGACAATGGTACTGTTGCGCAAACTATGTATGCGCGAACACAACGTGCGCGGCGTCGTGCACAAAGTGTACCCGATAGAGTGGCTCCACTACCGCCGTGGCAGGCCGATCGCGGCCCGGCAGCCACTACCACAGATGAGAGCTATCGACGTGCCGGCAACCGGTGGACAAACAACGGCGAATATGCCAACAGTCGCAAGTAGCATATCACCCCAGCACGATGTAACTGCTACTACTCAGGAAACAGCAAGTTCATCCACAACTCCTATGAATCAGCCAACAACAACCGCTGCAACGACAACTGCGTCAACCGCAGTCGGCTCAACAGCGAGCAGTGCCCAGTCATATCCAACGACCGATCTGCCGACAACCGGTGCTAACACCACATCAGCACCATCTTTAATGCTCGATACGACTCCTATAATCTTGGATCTTGGGCAAGAGGCTGCTCTGAATCAGATGGTCCTTGATATGGTCATGACAAGTCCGACACAGCTTCCGATTAGTCCGGAGGCCCAAGAGCTCGTTAATAGTAAACTTGCCGAGCTTGCAGATAAATACCAGGCCAATGATCCACTGCGATATCTTGAAGCCTTAGTTAATACCTTACAATGCATTCAGGAACATAATCCACGCAATGTATCACTTCAACTAGTGCAGGCACTTCAAACAAAAGGCCATATTGAACCGAGTGATATACCACTTCTCTACCAATGTGCATTACATCTGACGCACGGCATTGTGCAGACGATTACCGATGTTCCGGGACTAATACATGCGCATGCCAAATTGGTGAAACTGATATTTGAATGTGCAATAGTAGATGGGTTGCGAGAGTGGCAAATCGATCCGATACAAGCGTTAGGCCCAGATAATGAAGTATCGAAAGTGGCCAAAGCAATTGAAGCTATCAATCCGGAAAGCATTAAAAAGGTATTGCAACACATAGCACTCATGAACCCGCAAGAGCAAAGTAAAGCAGTAGGTAATATTGTTGGCTCCTATCTGCAAGGAAAGATTCTTGCAGGCCTTATCCCTACTGCACTCAAGACTGTTGAAAACATTACGCAAGTAGTTGCTGAAGGTCGTGTAGGTCAAGCCATGGCTCAATCTGTTGAGAAACTTGCACATGGTGCTAGGCGTATCGGTACTGCAGAAGAAGCTATAGCGGTAACGGCAGAAGGTGTACCGGTTTGTGTCGCAACTACTGCGCAAGAGACTCTGTCACTTCAGCAGACTGCAAATAAGGTTGGTGGTGCAGCTAAAGAAATATCAACAGGTAGCAAACCTCTCTCCAGCAGCTTCTTGGAAGAAATAGAGCAGCGCTTTGCAGGGAATAAACATTTAATTGATACTTTTGATCTAAAGATTAAAGAATTAATTAAATTTACTTCTAGCGAACGCGTGGGAGAACGAATTACTATGGAAACATCTTTTTTGAAAATGGAAAAAATAGAAGCTGAAGTAACGCATTTTTATGAATCGATACGAGCCACTACCGATGATATTACTGGAATCGTTAAAAATACTGGCATTTCTGAGGGAATAATTAAACAAATTAAGCAGAACGTCTTTTTTGATGAGCATATATTAATTGATGGGATCAAAAGATTTGCCCCTCAAGCTGATATGGCAGCGGCCTGGCAACGTCTGATGTGTGGTAATTTCGTTCATTCTGATTTGCTTCTTTTGCAACATGAATATGCTGAGTCATTGATCATGAAAGGCTTGCAAATTGCCTATGATCCTGCACATGCTTTTGTAGATAAACTATATAATTGGAAAAACGCACTATAAAAGGGATAAGAATGGGTTTTGGTACTATAATAATATTTAAAGTATTAGAGGAAGCAAATGTTGGCTACTATAAAATTTCAACCAATGATTTTGAATCAGTTGATTTTTATATGTGTATTGATAAGTCACAACAAATAATAAAATTTTATCTTAGGCAGGATTTTTCCGGAGAACCCCTTAATGTGATTAATTATAAAGAAGATAAACCGATAGGAAAAATACCTGGAGTACCAACGATGGTTTTTAGCAGAGCAGTCTTACAAGCAATAAAAATCTTCCATATAGATTCATTTCCAGAGTCGCTTAGTCATGCTGGTTAGCAAGTGCAATATGTAATGGCCATGACGGCCATTGCCTGCCGTCTTGCCAATTGACGTACAACAAAAGCATAACGACTGTACGCTGCCTTTGAGGCTACAGCCATTTTACCGTTACTTTCGGACTAGACTCAAAACCATGCTCCACCCACCATTGGCGTTCTGCTGTCCGTTCTTCTTGCAATTGATATTCATACGAACTTGCAAGAGTCGTTTTACCTCGTTTTTTGCAAATGTTAATGAGTAACGAGAGCACTTTACGTTTTTTATACCTTGGCAACCCTTCCTTGACAAGGTACCACTTGTAGTAATCTTCTGCTTTGGCATATTTTTTTTTATATTCAGCTATTCTACCCAACCCATACAATACATCCTCTAGTATTTTTGGATCTGCACTATGTTCGTGTATTTTGTATATTTTTTCTGCTTGATCAACATTGCCTAGTCTATAGTAAGTTTTAGCGAGCATCAAAAGGGTTCGTTTATTGAGTTCGTTCAGTGGTACTCCTTGCAATTGCCCTATTTCTACAAGGCGAAGTAAACGAGGTAATGCTTCAGTGTATTGCTTTCTACGCATGTACGCATTCGCCAACAATTCCAGCCAGAATGCCTCTGTTCCCAATCGTTTTTCTTCTTTGATAAAATGCAGTAATTCATCTGTGCTAATCGTCTGCGCAAGGTTAGCGTCGACCTTACTCAGATAGAACTTATATGCGCTATCATTTCCTTGAGCCTTATAGATAAGAGCAAGATACCCTTTCTCTTCCAACCCTAGGTATTTTTCTTCTTCAATACATGCACGGGCCAAGTCGAATCCTCCTTGTGTATAATACAATTTACCAAGCTCAAGCCCATTATATGATTCTTCCTTTCGTTCACGAGCAATTGTGTAGTATTGCACTGCACGATCAAGGTCACCTGTATATTTATAGAAGCTACCTACATGAGTATAAAGATCGTCACCAACGCCCCATATAAGGGCTTCTTGGTAGCATCGCTCTGCGTAGGAGTATCTTTCCATAACCGTGTAAAGCATCCCCAACGTGCACATCCAGTTATCAATATAGTCATCGTCATCTTTCTGCCGGTGCTTCATGCGCGCATATTCCATGGCTTGCTCTGGATCATTATCAACAAGCGCCAGCAATAAATGTGCCATAGATTGGTCATCAAAAGGTAATTTGTTAAAACATTCTCGCGCTTTTTCAATAGCACCATTTTTTGCACACTCGACACCATAATACGCAAGTGCTTCATCATTGCCTGCCTGCAATGCCATATCCCTGTATTCATGCGCCAATGAAATATTTCCGTACTCTTGATAATGCTCACTAAGCATATGCCAAATAAGCTCAATGGGAAAAGTCTCACCGGAATGTATCTGCAGCGTAATGAACAGAGGTAAAATATATAGAAATCGCGTGGTCATAGTGGTATTGCTCCATATCGATGTGTCGCACATTTTTTTAGATAAGATATATCTTTCGCCGCATTTGTCTATGCCACGACACTCCACTTTTGCATTTATTGTTTCAATTTTTTATACTCATGCATACTCTTTTAACCATGGAATAATATATGTTGCACAAAGATATAGTTTTGACTGGTGATCGCCCCACGGGGCCCTTACATTTGGGACATTTGGTGGGGTTGTTACAACAACGGGTTGTATTGCAGAATGTGTACAAGCAGTACGTGATGATTGCTGATATACAGGCACTGACTGATAATGTTGAAAATCCTGAAAAGATACGCTCGAACGTTCTTGAAGTGATGCTTGATTATGTGGCCGTTGGTATTGACCCGGCTAAAACTACTTTTTTTATTCAATCAATGATCCCTGAAATTGCAGAGTTAACCGTGTTGTATCTTAATTTGGTTACGGTCAATCGGTTACGGCGCAATCCGACGGTCAAAACTGAAATCCAACAAAAAGGGTATGAAGAGACGGTGACAGCAGGATTTTTAATGTACCCCATCAGTCAAACAGCCGACATTACTATAGTCAAGGGTACTAAAGTGCCGGTTGGGGATGATCAATTACCCGTGATTGAACAAGGAAATGAAATTGTCAGAAGCTTTAATCGTATTTATGGACCGGTGTTTCCAGAGATCCAAGCACTCTTGAGCAGTACACCACGCCTGCCGGGAACTGATGGTAAGGCAAAAATGAGTAAATCAATGGGCAATGCGATATTCCTTTCAGATTCTGCAAATGTGGTTGCGCAGAAAGTCATGAGTATGTATACCGATCCGGGGCATATACATGTGGCTGATCCGGGCACGGTTGAAGGTAATGTGGTGTTCATGTATTTGGATATTTTTGATCCAAACAAAGATGAAGTAACACAGCTGAAGGAGCATTATCAACGTGGTGGCTTGGGTGATGTGACTATTAAGCGCCGGCTTATTACGCTCCTTGATGGATTATTGAGTCCGATACGCAAAAAGCGGCTAGAATATGCGCAAGACATGGCTCATGTCAAACAAATTTTGCTGGCCGGCACGCAAAGCGTACAAGAAGTTGCGGCGCATACCATGCGAGAAGTACGCGTTAGTATGAAATTGGATTATTAACAGCTATAGCAAAAGGAAACCATATGCATCGCATAAAAAATATGAAGCACCCCCATGCACTCTACACCATAATAGGTATTATAGTAATCGCTATTTTTGTTGCGTTATCTATGAAAGATACAGTCTATCGATGGTATCAAATGGCAGCGCAGGACATAGTACAGGATCTGCAAACATTGCAGGTCGTTTTCAACAATATTAATAAAAGTTGTGTGATTACCGGATTTGATAATGAAAAAAATCAGATTAATTTTCTGACGGTTGCCACATTTGCCGGCTCACAAGTTGGTTCTATGAATGTAGAAAATCCCGCCGCCTGGCAGGGACCGTATATGCAGGAAAATCTGACTGCGCAAGGCAAAGAATATCAAATTGTACATGCCAAAGATGGCTATTTTATCATACCTGGTGATGGGGTGATACTGCCAACTCATAAAGTTATGGGTAAAGACATTTCTATTAATGGTACGGTAGCGGTGCAACCGTTACTGACGACAGAACTTATGTATAAAGGTAAGCCTTTAGCGGTCCAATTGCATATCGGCAGAGATAATGTTGTTGAGAGTTCAGTAGGCGTAGAGATTCCGGAGGAGTTGGAAGGCTGATTTTTTGCTAAAGAGGAGGAGAGGGTGAAGCTAATCAAATGGACTGTTTCGGTATATTTTTTTATAGCCGGTTTTCTATTGTGCGCCGAAGGGTTTGTCGCCGACACATGGGTGCATAACTTTGGCAATCGCCCATCTACCATCAAACAACTGTGTGACGGAAGTGCCAATGGCAAAAAGCAGTTTGTTTCCGGTTGGCATGAGGATCAGGAAACATGGAGCAGTCGGCGCATACATCGCGCCGGTTGTGGCACCGTTAACTGTACCATTACGCTCCTCTTTGATGACAATCCGGCACATGCGATCACTTGTAGCCCAATACAGCTCTTTTATATTCCGCAACGCAGTGCGTGGGTTGAAGCCTACAAACTTCGTGGTGGTAATCTGTTGTGTACAGAGTCAGGCAAAACGGTAGCACTGGTAGGTCTTTCATTACATATAGGTGAGTGTGAGGTCTACGCCTTGCGTGTGCGAAAAAATCATACTTTTTGTGTGGGCTATTATCGCGTCTTGACTCATAACAAACAGTTTCCACTGCTTCCACTGGCAATCATGGCACGTATTGGAGTAGCCTTCGGAACGGGCGCGGTAGCAGGTAGCACGGCAGGTGGGTTTTTTGGACCCGTTACGTGCGCCGGAGGCTTTACCATCGGAGGCATTGTGTGCGCACTGGCAACGTGTGCCACTATGGGCCATGAGCTGTATCACTATCGTATGCAGATAGGTACTTATGAGATTGAGCGTAAATTCTCATCTGCCCCTGATGTGAGTATTATGTCTGTACATCCATGTCAAACGATAGAAGCACCATCCAAAGGGACCATGCTCGTTAATGTGCCACTACCACCTAAAGATGTTCGTGAGCACGATAGGTGCGGAAATATGCAGTTACCAGACACTGTGCATACGGGTGGCTGTCGTATACCGAATGCCGGCTGTGGCGGCAAACCGGCTGAGCTTGAAGATCAGCGCACAGGAGCTGGGTGTGTTCAAGGATCTCTAATGGCCATTCTGGCCCAAGGCAATGAACAAGCAGTTACGCCAATCATAACGGTTGAAGAACTTTTAAAGGATTGCAAGTCGGGCGAAAAGACAAGAGGTGTCACCACACAATATGAAAGAGAGGGAGGCTTTGAAGAAGCTAAACAAGATTTTCAAAAACTTGGCGTGACAGGGGTGCGTGCAATACCAAAAGGCTTAGCGGGTGTGCTACCGGATGGCAGAACAATCAGCGTGAGAATCGATAGTACGGCAGGATTTCCTACGATCCAGATTGATAACGTAAATGACAGTAAAAACAAGATCAGATATACAGGTTAAGGAAATAGCATATGCATGAACAGTGGACCCAATGGCGACCAATTGAACAAATTGCTCTTCAGTATTATACCACAGCTATCATTGACGCCGCGACAGGCTTTCATATACGTCTTGGAGAAAGTAACAATAATCCTCGTGGCCTTTTTATAACGTTTGAACACTCAATTGATGCATGCCGCGTCACTGATGAAGGCGATAGGTTTACAAAAGTATTGTACCTAATTGATAAGTATGGACGCGATTTTTTTGTAAAATGGGCTTTCTTTAAAGTAACGAACTCAGAATATCTCGAGTGGTTATCACAAGAATCCGGTAATTTTTCTGACTCAAAATCAATGGAACACCTTGCTCTGATCACTCAAGATTCCATCATAGACATAGCAACCAGTTATGAACCAAAGTTTGAAATAATCGCCGATATTAAGCAGCATAAAGTAGTTGTGTAATATCGGTATATATTTGGTGGACAAAGATTAAAGAGGATACATATGCATGAGCAATGGGTTCAATGGCGACCAGTGGGGCAACTTGCTCCTCAATATTATATGACCGCTCTCATTGATGATGTGACCGGTTTTTATATACGTCTTGGAGAAAGTAACAATAATCCTCGTGGCCTTTTTATAACGTTTGAACACTCAATTGGTGCATATCGCATCACGGATGAAGGCGATCGCGCTGCGAAATTATTGTATTTGCATGATACATACGGGCATGATTTTTTTGCAAAGTGGTCTTTTTTTACAGTGGTGAATTCAGAATATCTTGAGTGGATTTCTCAAGAAGCTGCCGGTATTTTTGACGCTAAGTCAACCAAGCATCTAGTCTTGATAACTGAAAATGTAATCATAGACATAGTAAGCAGCTATGAACCTAAGATTGAATTAATTGCCGATATTAAGCAGCACAAAATAATTGTATAAGTGTGGGCGCAAAGGAAATAGCCTATGCATGAAAAATGGATAAAATGGGAGCCAACAGAGGGATTAGCCCCTCTGTACTATATAGATGAAATACACGATACCATGGCCGGCTTTACCATCAAGCTTTCAGAATGTAACAATGAAAAAAATGGCATCACGATACTATTTGAAAATGGAGTTGAGAGCTATAGAAACGCTGATGAGAGTTTTAGGCTAAAATTATTTCCACTGTTAAGTAAAGAAGAAGGCATAGGCCTTTTGGGGCAATGGGCATTTTTCAAAGTAGAAAACTCTGAATATATACGATGGCTGTCTGAAGAATCATATAAATGGTTTGATGCTTTACGGACAACACATTTTGCATTTATAACCGGTAATGATGTACTAGATGTTGTATCTACTGATGAACCAAAAGTTATATTATGGGACCTTGATAAACACCATCGAAGCGTTGATGTTTGAAATTTTAACCAGTCCTGACCCTTCAACACGTTCAGGGTGAACGGATAGAGAGAAGGTGTTTCGCTTGTCTTGATCACCTTGACAGGTTCGGGACTGAAGACTCCTTCGATGATAGTTGAGTTCACTCTGCCTGCCCATCGAAGTTTTAACGTAGTCGGGAGTGCTGCAAATCAGGGTATTGATGGGTTGAAGAATGAGCGAACGAACAATAGGTTTTAGCAATAGCTCTATAACAATTCTTTACCCAGGTCAACACATTCTAGTTCAATGCTTGGCTCATCATCAAAAATAGTGCCTACATATCCTAAGGATCTATAAAACGGAGCTGCACGGAGGCTGGAGTGCAATTTTATAGTTTTGTAATTTTTGTACCGTAACCATTTTTCAATGCATCGCAGCATCTGCTTCCCATATCCCTTCCCTTTATATGGTTCGTCAGTAGCAAGTTTACGCAGCGCCGCTTGCGTGTCGTCTAAGAATTGTACATGAGCAATGGTCACAATCATGGTACCGACGTATAACACAAAATAATAATGATTGATATCGAAAGGAATTGCATCATTTAATTCATATATCCGCTCGTATGGATCGAATAGTTGCTCCTTGGCAATGCGGTGGTATTCTTGCCATTCACGATAGTGGGTACAAAAATTTATGACAATGCCATTAAACCCAGATTCGTATAAAATGTCTTTAACGAAGGCATTTTTTTCCAGGGTATATTTGGGTAACCCATTTACGAAATTGCCTGCATAGGGGTCTTGTGAAATGTTTAGCTTTAAAATTTCATATGTTGTGCGGACATCTTCATGAGTTCTCAAATAATCACGGAATGCCAAATTAAGCGCAATAAACCCATTGTCTGGCTCAACTACATGTAGATTGACAGCTAATTCGGGGCTTTTTTTTGAAAAATAGTAGCGCAGGGGAACATTGACTTCACCCTTGAAATAGTAATCGTAATGCACTAATACTAAGCTAATCGGTAATTCATCAATAACACATAAAATATCGATTATCGGTTTTGCGCTCAGTTCTGGTACCGCGGTTGATCCAATATGGTGGACCGTGTAGCAATGAGTGCCAAGAGCATGCCGGAGCAGCTCGGCCTCAGCCTTAAATTGCAGAGGCCATCGAGGATCATACGGTACTATCGTGACTTTTTTCATATGGATCTCAAAAACGTACTAACAATCTTTTTGCTTCCGGTTTTGAATTTTACCGTCACGTACGTAGTCTCATCAGATTTTTCTTCTATTTTTTGTACTATTCCCATGCCATAGGTTGCATGGCTTACCGGCTGATTGGGTCTAAAATGACGGGTGTTAGCTCTTGGTTCCATAGCAGGGACGATCGAGATAGTTTTCGGAGCATGTTGAAAAACAGGAGGCACACCATCAAGCCAGTCGGTAAAATAGGGTTTGATTTGATACGATTTCCAATATGAGCAATCATCAGTGTTGACCAGGTGTGGTGGAATCTCATGTAAAAAGCGAGATGCACGCTGATCAACCATACGTCCATACGTGTAGCGATGTTTGGCGCGGGTGAGTAGTAGATGTTCTTTTGCACGGGTGATACCGACATAAAAAAGTCGGCGTTCTTCCTCAAGGGCATCATCATTTTCCAGTGAACGTGAAGATGGTAATAACGTTTCCTCGAGCCCGGCGATGATAACGGTATCAAATTCTAGACCCTTTGCAGCATGTAAGGACATAAGGGTCACCGTATGGGATTCATCCTGTTTAGTCTTTTTTTCTTGCATGAGTGATACCTGTTCAATAAAATCAGTAACTGTTTTAGTACCAGTGGACTCAGCGTATTGTACCGCATCAATAAGTTCTTGCACGTTGTCTATGCGTCCTAGAGCGTCTTGTGCTTCGCAGGTTTCTTTTAAAAATGATAGGTACTGAGTGCGCATAATAATCTGCTGTAATGCACTACTTGCGCAAGAATGGGGTTCAAGAGTATCAAATATGGTGCAGAACGAGTGGACCATTTTTTGTTTTGCCAGCGGTAATGTATGCGTAGTGAGCAATTCTTGCAGTATTTGTTGGAATGTTAAAAATGGCTGTACGCTCCAGAGCTCAAATACCTGTTCTTCAAATTTGGCACCAAGCCCACGTGTGGGGCTATTAATAACACGCATGAGGCTTGTACGATCAAAAGGGTTGATAATAAGTCGCAGGTAGGCGAGTAGATCTTTGATTTCTTTGCGTTCATAAAATTGAATGCCGCCAATGATCTTATACGGAATTGCGTGTTTGACAAGCGCTTCTTCAAGTGCCCGTGATTGCGCATGGGTACGATAAAGCACTGCGTGGGAATCTAATGTTATGTTTTGTTTGGCGAGCGTTAATAATTGTGCAATGATTTCAGCCTCTTGATATTCTGTCAGACAGGTCAGCTGCCGAATACGATCAATACCTTTTTTGGCCGACCATAATGTTTTGGGGTTACGATTGGTGTTGTGGTTGATGACTTTGTTCGCCGCATCAAGAATATGTTGCACTGATCGATAGTTTTGTTCTATTTTTACGGTTGTGGTGTTGGCAAAATCTTTCTTAAAATTCAAGATATTGGCTACCGTGGCGCCGCGCCAGGAGTAGATGGATTGGTCTTCATCACCAACGGCACAAATGGAGTCGACTGCCAATTGGGTTTTGTGCAGTGCCATTTCTTTGAGCAAACTATGCTGTACGACGTTGGTATCTTGGTATTCATCTACTAGTATGTGTCGTACGGTGCGTTGATATTCGGTTTTAAATTCGCCGGTATGTTTGAATAGTTTGAGTGTTTCAAGTAGTAGATCATCAAAGTCTAGGCAGCGATTGATCTTTTTTTCCTGCTCATAGGCCTTGTAGATATCATACATGAACGTATTGTTGATTAATTCATGTGGCAGTTGGTTAGGATTGGCCAGATGATTTTTAATGTGAGAAATCCGGTATCCGATTTGTTTTGCCGTGAACTGTTTTTGTAGGCCATGTTTTTGAATGATCGTGGCCAGTAGTTTCTGTTGATCATCTTCATCAAGTATTGATAAAAATGGATACTCAAGGCGATGATTATTGAGCCGCAAGAGCCGTACGCAGTATGCATGAAAGGTGCCGATAAAGGGGAGTTCTTGTGTATGTGGCAAAAATTGCTGTATGCGATGTTTCATTTCCAACGCTGCTTTATTAGTAAACGTGAGTGCGACTAATGCATGCGCAGGTACCTGTTTTTTAAGGAGTAGATGTGTGATACGTGTGGTGATAACTCGTGTTTTTCCTGATCCTGCGCCTGCAATGACCAATATTGGTCCACAGTCATGGGTGACTGCCTCTTGCTGTGGTGCATTGAGTGCCGTTGCTATAAATGTATCAAGAGAAGAAGGGGTTGTGTTATTCATGTCTCGCCACACATCACGTAAGTGTATTAATACCAAGTCAAAGTTGTTTGATAGATGGTACCAGGAATTGCGGTATTAGTAAAACGTGGTGTGTAATGCGCGCAGCACGTTTTTATGTTTTGGGCTCAATAGTAATAATTATATTTCCATCCTTTTGGCCAATGATGACCAGCACGTCAGTGGCATTGCCTAATGAGACAGTTTGATTATTAATTTGTAGTGTGAGTGATTGTATGGTCAGTTTTGTGTCGGTTCCTATGTTATCAGCAAAGAGTCGGCTTGTGATATCAATTTCCTCACCGGCATTTATATCATTGACGTATCCACTGCCCTGTTCGTCACTCATAGAGGGGGTGGTATAGCGCGCAAAAGCCATTACAAGCTGAGTGGTTTCTGTTTCATTTTTGACTATTATCTTGGTCGGAAAGGCGTTTGTCATACCTGGGGCAGCTGTTACGGTAATAAGCAGGTATAGTTGTTTGAGGTTCATAGCTTTCTCCATTATGTGAACACTTCATTCATGATTCTATTATGCAATATAAATGAGCCGTTTGTAAAGAGTTAGTCAGGGTTAGGTTTAGGCTTTATGATATTTGAACCTAGCTTCAGACTCAGGTGTTTTGCAAATATCAATACCTGTGGGTCACGGGGCATGGTTTTCTATTTGAATTGGCGGGGTTGTTTTTATTTTGCTTTAGCCTATAATGATCACTAATCAGTTATTATACAATCTGTAAAGGACGATTATGAAAAAATGGCTATTATTACTTGGATTTGCCTTGAATTTTACTGGTAACTTATTGCCTATGAAGGGGCCGCTGGCGCATCTAATGACTGGACCTGAAAAACAAAAACCTCCATATAGCCTTGAAAGCAGTCGCTGGGAGGTTGGTTTAGACAGTCATGATTGGTATGAGCTATTTAGTCATCCTGATATATTTGATAACCAATGGTATGTGCAGAAATTGGTGCGTACTCCTATCTCACACTTAAATACAATTGACTGGTTGAATCCCTCTTCACTGTTTCAAATTTTTCTAGATCTACACGAGACTACCTTTGAGAAATGTGCAAACATTATGCATCAATTGATCATCAATGGACTTGATACGCGGTTGAAACAGGATGTGAAACCAGAACTTTTGCAAAAGCGTCAAATAAGATATGAAACAATTGTAAAAGATATGAAAAAGTATGGATTTACCCTTGCGCCATTAGCACCTGCGACTCCTCAAGCTCCAAAGCAGGAACCTGAGAAGCAGCAGCCTGCAGACATCAAATCAGCATCTGGAGAACACGGTCTGAAAGAACCCGTAAAAAAATCGGCATTGGCAACGACAGACGAGAAAGTAGAACTTGAGCAAGGACAAGAAAAGTTAGATAAATCTGATGTGTTCAATGTTATTCAAAAGATTAAAAAGCCACTATTATACACCGGTATTGGGGTTGCGGTATTGGCTGCGGCGTACATCATCTACAAAAAATATATTAAAAAGCCGGTAGATGCGCAAAATGATGAAGAAATCGCTGGAAGTCAGCTAACTCCGGACAAAGGATTGTCATGAAAAAACAGTTGTTATCTATCTTGTTTGCTCTTACTAGTTTAGCAAGCCTTTCAGGGATGAATCCAGATGGGCCGTTGGCTGATCGGATTCCAAACCAGGAGCCGGTAGATAAACCGAGTCTTGCGCCCACTATAAATTCCGCGTTAAAGTCACATGACTGGCACACGTTCTCAGGCTTGGTAGATGCTTATGGTGCTTGGTACATTTGGAGAGTATTTAGCATCGACATGGACGAGTTCAAAAAGTCTTGCTCTTATGATGATCAGGGCAGGGGGCTATTGAGCTTCTATTTACAAAAAGAACGCATGGGTCCAAGTGACCGCATATTATTACAGCAACTGATTGTGAATGGTCTTGACCTAGAAATAAAAAAAGATGGTAAATATGTTTTTGAGCAGTACGGAGAACGGTTTTTAGATATTTTTGCGCCTATAGCGGCGTGCAACTTTAAAAAACCGTTGAGCGCTGAATTTAAACAGGCGTATCAGGCGTATAAGGCGCGATGTGAAAATGAAAAACATGCGCTTAAAGCGGCGGAACAAGCACAACAGCAAGTGAATGTCGAAAATCATAACAGAAGAGTGCAAGCCGAGAGACGAGCATTCTTGCTCCAAAAAATCAAAAAACCACTGTTATATACGGGTCTTGGAGTTGCAGTGTTGGTTGCAGCATGCATCATCTACAAAAAATGTATTAAAAGGGCTGTAGATGCACCAAATGATGAAGAAAACGATGAAAATCAGCAAGAAGTACAGAAGGCGTAAATTAATTTCAGATCAAGGAATGCTATGAAAAAATGGTTGTCACTACTTGGACTTGCCTTGAATTTTACTGGGTTTTGCTATGGCATGGATCTGGCTACGCAAACGCGCCTGGAACTATTTAAAGAGAGTGTTGCAGTTAAGAATTGGCCTTTTGTAGCTATGTCTTTTATGAGTGATATTCATAGTCTGCGGCCACACTATGAACAAGTTCTGTTGGCTCAGACAAGCGATGATCTCAATATAATATTGGTGGCAGGCGGGGAGGGATTGTTCGAATCGCTTTTTAATGAGTATGTTATAGCCAGAGATGCTAAAAAAGACTATTTTAAAACCTTGTTGAAAAAATTGATACTTCATGGACTTGATTACAAAGTGCAAAGGAATGGTAGATATGTGTATAAGTACTACGGTAACAGTACTGTGCCACTGGAGAGTAGAACGAAAAAATTTCTGGAAATGGTTGGTGAATTAGTGCGCGAGAATCCTGATAAAGTCAGCCAGTTGTGCAGTGGATTTGAATCAGAAATAGCGTCTAGTATGGTTAGTGTAGTTCAGCCACCTGTAGCCCACACGCAGCAAAATCAAGTTCAGGACCAGCAACAGCCAACCCATGACAATGCTCCAGCGCAAAAAGAAAAAACCATCTTCAATAAAAAAATTAGCCGCACTGGTCTTTATTTAGTTCTCGGATGCGCAGTACTGGCTATCGGATATCAAGTATACAAGCGATACACGCAAAATAAAGTTGATGATGACAAAGAAGAAGCTAACGATCCTGAAGCTACCATAGCAAAAGACACTGTCTAGCTTCGTACCGTTATTATTTTAGGGGCTATCTCCGTAGTACCATTACGGTGCCACTGATCAAGATATTCGATTAAGAGATGTAGTCCTGGTTTTGACAATGCATCAACCATGACATACGGTTGATACGCAGATGCTTCATTTTTAAGTGATTCAAAATTCTCAACACGATCGCATTTATTGAATACATGCAGTATAGGCTTATTGACGCCTAGATCTTCAAGGATATCGTTGACTACCCTAATGTGCACTTGCCAGTTGGAGTCTGAGGCATCGATGATATGTAATAGTAAGTCAGCATAGTTAAGCTCTGACAGGGTTGATTTAAAGGCCTCGATCAAGTGCGGTGGTAGTTGTTGTATAAAGCCGACCGTGTCTGAAATCACGCCTTTTTCTTTACCGTTTATGAATAACTTACGGGTCGTCGTGTCAAGCGTTGCAAATAATTTATCTTCGGCCAATACGTCAGCGTTGGTTAGTGCGTTTAAAATAGTCGACTTGCCCGCATTGGTGTAGCCGATTAAACATATTTGTGGTACTTGATTATTGCGTCGCTGCTTTCGTTGGGTATCCCTGATTACTTCTAGCTTTTTGAGCTGTTTTTTGAGCCCGTCTATGGTTTTTTCAATGTGGCGTTTTTCTCGCTCCTTGAGTGTTTCACCAAAGCCACCACGCATGCCCAGTACACCGCTCTGCTGGGACATATAAATTCCCTTGCCCGCCAAACGTGTTTTTTCATACTGGAGCTTGGCGATCTCTACCTGCATCTTACCTTCACCCGAATGGGCCGATTTTTCAAATATTTCTAAAATAAGACGCGTGCGATCGCAGATGGTGCAGTCAAGATAGTCTGTTAGATTACGCTCTTGCTGGGGCGACAACGTTTCTGAGAATATAACATGTTCGATCCCATGCTCATCGACTAAGTCTTTTAGCTCATGGAGCTTGCCCTTGGTAATAAAGTAGGACGGGTCTATAGTACGCAATTTAAGATTATATTCATGTGCATAACTATTGCCGTTCGTTCTGATCAGGTTATGAAATTCCGCAAGATAGGACTCGATGTTAGCAGTCCTATTGTAGGGGGCATGTATCGTGACAATCAAGGTTTTTGGTTCTTGCTCGTCAGTGTAGAAGTAGGTGTTTTTCATACCGCTTTTGGTTCCTTGGTCACACTGCCTGCCCTTAGTGGGCGGTAGCAGCGGTGCAGTCACAATGACTGGATTTATTGGCTATTTTAGTTATACTTTCCCAATATAGTAACACAAATATTGATAAGTCACCATAGCACAATAGGCATTCTATATGTTTGATTTTTTATCTGAGAAGTTTTCATCGCTTTTTAATCAATTGACTGGCGCGGGCAAACTGACTGAACATAACATAGAGACAGCGTGCCAAGCTATTTCCCAGGCATTGGTAGAGGCCGATGTTTCCTATGAGTTGGTCCAGCTTTTTGTCAATTCGGTTAAAAAAGAAGCTATTGGGAAAAAAATTCCAAATTCGGTTAAGCCGGCTGAGCTGTTCTTGAATCTGGTGCATGGCAAGCTCATCGAATTTCTGGGAGGTACTGCGCAGCTTGAATTCTCCTTTCAATTGCCATCCGTGGTGATGGTGCTTGGCCTGCAGGGCTCAGGAAAAAACGACTACAGTGGCAAAACTTGCCCGATTTAGTCAAAAGCAGGCACAAAAACGTGGTAAGAAAAGAACTGTTTTATTGGCTTCCGTCGATTTTTACCGTCCAGCAGCCATAGATCAATTAGAGCAATTGGCCTCAACTGTGGGTGTTTCTTTTTATAGGGCACAATCGACTAGCCCGGTGGGCGCTGCCCAGGAAATATATGCTCACTACAAGCAGGGTGGCTATGACTTGTTATTTCTAGATACTGCCGGTCGATTACATGTTGATGATCAGATGTTGAAAGAGTTGTCCCAGATCAATGCGTTGTTGAATCCACGATATAAATTTTTGGTGCTTGATGCTATGACCGGGCAAGAATCATTGGCGGTGGCGAGAGCTTTCAACCAAGTGGTTGGCTTTGATGCAGGTATATTGACCAAAATGGACAGCGATACCCGCGGAGGGGCTGCGTTTTCATTCAGGTATGCCTTACATAAGCCGATTCATTTTGTTGGTAAGGGAGAAAAGATCGATGATTTTGATCAGTTTTTTCCCAAAAGGGCGGCCGGTCAAATACTTGGTATGGGTGATTTGCAAAGTTTGGCAGAGAAAGCAGATGAGGTGATGGCGCAACAAAAACATGCTGTTGACTATGCTGCCATGACATCAGGGAAGATGACACTGCAGGATTTTGCCGATCAAATGAGCATGATGGGAAAGATCGGATCTATGTCCCAATTGATGAAATATATGCCTGGTATGGGCGGTAGTGCTATGTCTGCGCAAGCCATTACGCAGGGGGAGCTGGAAATGAAGCGATTTTTAGCTATACTGAGTTCTATGACACCCAAAGAACGGCTAAATCCACGTATTTTGGATGCTTCGCGTAAAAAGCGCATTGCTCATGGAGCTGGGGTAGCGGTGAATCAGGTAAATTTGTTGCTGCAGCGCTTTGAACAAGTTCAACAATATGCTAAACTATTTAAGAAACAGGGCCCGTTTGGTCGGCTCTTTTCATAGTTCGAGCCTTTCCCAGAAAAATAATTTATTATCTATAGAGAGGAATTACATACAATGGCAGTCAAAATTAGATTATCGCGTGCAGGTAAAAAAGGGGTCCCCTTTCATACGGTGGTGGTGGCGGATTCGCGTAAAAAACGTGATGGCGCTATTATAGAAAATATCGGTACATATGATGGTCTCAATGGGAAAATTGTCCTCTTTAATGAAGAGAGTTATCTGCATTGGATCTCAAAGGGTGCGCAGCCAACCGATTCCGCAAAAAAAGTGTATAAACTACATAAAAAAACCGGCAGCCCTACACCAAGCCAAGAGCCGGTAATCAAGCCAAAAAAGATGGCCACAAAAAAACAAGCACAATCATCAACGGTAGACGCGCAATCCGCATCCGTGGCGGCTGAAGCAAAAGAGTAGTTATTCTGATTATATGTGATCTAATCTGGACATATGAATGTTGAAAAATCTTGTAGAATATGTGGTTAAAGGGCTTGTAGAAAATCCCCACAGTGTGAAAGTTGCCGTCGATGAAACCGGGGACGTTTCTGTAGTTACCATTATGGTAGGCGAGTCTGAAAAAGGTAGATTAATTGGCAAAGATGGCAAGACTATCAACGCTATCCGTATGCTCGTTAATGCTTTGTGTGTAACAGGTAAAAAAATATCGGTGGAAATTGCGCAACAATGAATATTTCGATTCTCACCGTATTTCCCCAATTATATGAACCGTTTTTGCGCACTAGCCTTGTCAATCGAGCTCAACAAAAAAACCTGGTACGCATTGATGTGGAAGGTTTTTTTCAGTATGTACAGCCGAAAGAGCGTATCGATGCGCCCACGTTCGGTCATGGTCCCGGGATGCTTATTAAGCCCGCGGTGATCGAGAAGGCGGTAGACGCTCAAGAGGGTAAACACGGTAAGGCATTCAAAATATTTTTTTCTCCTCAAGGGCAAAAATTAGACCAACATGTATTAAAAAAGCTGGTTTCCCAGGTACAGAGGGTGGGGCACGTGCTGCTCATTCCCGCGCGATACGAGGGTATGGATGCGCGTGTTGAGAATCTGTATGCAGATGCCGTAGTATCTTTTGGGGACTTCGTGTTGATGGGTGGTGATTTGCCTGCGATGGCTCTCATAGAAGGTATGTTGAGGCTGCTGCCAGGGGTTGTAGGTAAAGAAGAATCAGTACTAGACGAATCTTTTTCAGGACCATTTGTGGACTATCCTGTTTATACTGAGCCGGTTGAATGGCACGGGCAGAAAGTACCTGATGTGATTCGTTCCGGCAATCATGCTGCCATGATGGCTTGGCGTGAACAGGAGGCGATTGAAAAAACGGTAAAAAATCATTTTTCATGGTTACGCTCACAGCAGTTATCTCCTGAGCAGAAATTGAAAGTGCATAACTATATCCCAAAACATTATATTGCGCTTATGCATATGGATGTGCTGATTGGTCAAGATCGGCAACTTGGGGTGACTTCGGTCACCTCTATCGATGTACATGATATTGCTCGTTCATCGACGACGTATGGAATACAGCAGTTTTTTGTGGTTACACCACTTAAGGATCAGCAAAAAATTGTAGGGACACTACTTGATTTTTGGCAGAAAGGTATTGGGGTTGACTATAATCGTGGGCGTCATGAGGCAGTTGACCGGGTCAGATTGAAAAATACATTAGATGACGTAATCAGTGCCATAGAGGCGCAAGAAGGCAAAAAACCAATACTGATTACGACGTCAGCTGGTAACCATGAACATGAAAACTTTGTTTCATATACTGATCAGCGGCGCGTATGGGCGCATGATAGGCCTGTCTTGCTAGTTTTTGGTACCGGTAAGGGGCTTGCGCCGTCAGTGATCAAAGAGTCAGATTATTTGTTGGCTCCTATTCATGGCTTTACTGCCTTTAATCATCTGTCTGTCAGATCGGCTGTTGCCGTAGTGCTCGATCGATGGCTGGGCATTCATGAAAAAGTAGAATAGGCCATTGGCAGGCGGCGGTTTTTCCGTTATAGTGAAAGTATTAAAAAATAACTGATAAATTCCTATTGATTCAATATAATATCGATACAAGGTAAAGGAAAAAATACCATGAAGGCGAATAAACTTACTAAAGAAACAATTCTTAATATTGCCCTACCAACGCGTACGTTTCCTACGTTTGCAGTTGGGGACTGTATCTCAGTATCTCAGCGTATAAAAGAAGGAGATAAGGAGCGCTTTC
>Ga0207109_1094_pt1 | contig 19971 bp, 16 predicted proteins | sample Alteio_BWMinHeat_73_FD_153584 | JGI IMG/M metagenome (GOLD analysis project Ga0207109, IMG submission 153584) | Enriched cells from forest soil in Barre Woods Harvard Forest LTER site, Petersham, Massachusetts, United States -... | ecosystem: Environmental > Terrestrial > Soil > Temperate forest >... | reverse complement strand
CACCAGAAAATTCGGTTTCTTCCCCGCCGCCTCGAAAATCCACGCCAGCATCGCTGTGGTAGTCGTCTTTCCGTGCGTTCCACTGACAACAATCGAATGCTTCCCCGGAAGAAACACTTCCTCAAGAATCTCCGGCAACGAGCGGTATGGGATTCTTCGATCTAACACCTCTTCCAATTCCGGATTGCCTCGCGCGATGACGTTTCCCACCACTACCAAATCCGGCGCGGGCTGGAGATGCGCCGCGTCAAACGCATTGAAAAACGGTATTCCCAGACTCTCCAGCAGCGTCGATGCTGGCGGATACACCCCCGCATCCGAACCCGTAACGCGGTACCCGTTCTCCCGCAACATTCCCGCGAGCGGCGACATGGCCGACCCCGCAATCCCGATCACGTGGACGTGTTTCTTCTCGATCAAGCGACCACCGCCGGTTCCAAGAATTCGAGCGTTCCTTCGTCGTCGGCGTCCAGCCGGGCCTCTATACCCAGCGGAACCGTCAACATCGGCCGCGGCGTGTGCCCCACCGGCACGCCAAAGACCAGCGGCACGCCCAGCGGCCGAAGAATTCGTGCGCATACTTCACGCACCGTGGGCGCACCGGCCACCGACGGCTCGCTCTCCGGAAACTCTCCCAATACGATCCCGCGCACACCCTCCAGTTTTCCACTTTGCTTCAAATGTCTGAGCACGCGGTCCACTTGATAAGGTTTCATCGCGCGATCTTCGAGAATCAGTATTGAATTCTTCGTGTCCAATTCCCACGACGTTCCGATAGTGGCCTCCAGCAAAGTCATGCAGCCTCCCAATACTCGGCCAGTGGCCTTGCCGGTCAGCATCGGTTCTCCCCTCAGCCGCAGCTTCCATCCACTATCAGTTTTTCCGATGGCCTGAAGGAACGAATTCTCGTCATATCCTTTGCGTACGCCGGCTCCAGAGTTCAGGCCGGCAGCAACCATGGGGCCGTAAAAACACACCCACCCACAGATCTGCCAGAGATAGATTTGCAACGACGTGAGGTCGCTGAATCCCACGATGCACTTCGGGCTGGGCAGACTTTTTTCCAGCTTATAGTCCAGCAGGTAATTCGAACCGTAGCCTCCGCGGAGAGCCACCAATCCATCCACCTGGTCCGAATTCATCGCCGCTTGAAATCCGCCCACTCTTTCGAGCGCCGATCCCGCAAAATATCCTTCCGCTTTGCTGTCCTGATTCGCCACCACCTGAAAGCCCAGCCGCTTCAATTCTGTGAGCCCGGCAATCATGTCCACGGGCTGCGCGGGAGACGCCGGCGCAAACACTCCCAGCCGCGAACCGGAGGCCAGCGCCTTGGGCTTTCGTGGAGCCCCATTACTTCCGTTCATTCCTGATGGCCCTCAAGCGGAGTTACCTCGGCAGTCACACCTTCGCGATGGAGCTGAGCGAGAATCTTTTCTTCCTGTTTGTGGCTCACATCGGCCTCAAATTCCACAATCGACGCGGTACCCGCCATGGAGACACGCAAATGTTGCATGGGAATCTTCAGGCTAGCCATCAACCGCTGTATTTCTGTGGAAACGCTGTCCGCATGACTGGTCGTGAAGCGGAACACCATCAACCGGCATTTCAAATTAAAAAATCGCTCCGCCCAGCCAATGACCGTCAAGCCAAAAAGCACTAAACCAGTCGAGTAGCCTGCCACCGCATACATCCCTCCCCCGGCGGCCATCCCAATGGCGGCTTCCACGAAGATTGTCGCCGCGGTAGTCATTCCCAGGACGCCCCCCGGTCCGCGCAGGATGGCGCCCGCTCCCAGAAAACCGATGCCCTGGACAATGTTGGAGGCGATCCGCGTGCCGCTGGTATCTCCGAAGCGGTGGGCGAGTTCATTCGAAAGGATGGTAAATAGCGCCGTTGCCACGCAAACAAAGAGGCTTGTGCGGACGCCGGCGGGTCGTTTACGCACCACACGCTCGATCCCAATGACCGCGCCCATCGCAGCGGCAAATGTCAAACGCACCAGGATTTCGTGAAGAGAAAGCATCGCTCCGGCGCCCCATCCCCCGCCTGAGCGCGATTCTACTATTTACAGTTTGAATTGCGTCAATTTCGCGAAGTGGCGTGCTCTGGCGTGTATCTCGCTGCGTTTCAGGTGTCGCAGCCGGTCCAGGCCAAACTTCTCGACGGCAAAGCTCCCCAGCACGGAACCGTAGACCATCGCGCGGCGCAGTGCGGCGTCACTCTTGTCACCGCAGCCTGCCAGGTAACCCATGAATCCTCCGGCGAAGCTGTCACCTGCGCCGGTGGGATCGTGCGGTTCTTCTAGCGGAAATGCTGGCACGCAAAATACACCGCGTTTGTCCACCATCATGGCACCGTACTCACCGCGCTTCACCACCAGAGTGCTTGGCCCCATTTTGAAGATGTGTTTGGCCGCGCGCAGCAAATTATGCTCGCTGGAGAGCTCGCGTGTCTCCGAATCGTTGATCATCAGGATGTCCACGTGTTTCAGAGTTTCGCGCAACTCCGCGTTGCTCCGCTCAATCCAGTAATTCATGGTGTCGAGCGCCGCGAGCTTCGGACGCACCTTCACCTGATGTAGCACGTCACGCTGCAGGTCTGGCGCAATGTTCGCCAGGAAGACGTACTTCGATTTGCGATAGCTCTCCGGAAGCCGCGGCTTGAATTCAGCGAAGACATTTAGCTCCGTGGCCAGCGTGACGCGCTCGTTCAAGTTTTCCGAATAACGCCCCGCCCAGAAGAATGTCTTTCCCGCCGCATGCTCCAATCCTTCCGTGTTGATATGCCGCCCGCGAAAAATCTCTTCGTCCTTGGAAGTGAAATCATCTCCCACGACGGCGACGAGGGACACGTCGGTAAAAAAACTGGCCGCCACGGCAAAATACGTCGCCGCACCGCCCACCGCACGGTCCACCTTTCCGTAAGGACTTTCGATTGCGTCAAACGCCACCGAACCGACCACGAGTAAGGACACAATGTTCTCCTAGGAAATGTATTTTCCGATGATGGCCGCAAGGCGTTTTTTCGTGGCCGCGGGGACCAGCTTCATATCCGTAACCAGCGCGTGCTGCAGCGCCGCACCGCACTTGCACGTCCGCGCCGCAGGCAGTGCGCGCACCGCAGCCTTCAGAACTTTCTGTGCATTCTCCGCATTCTGGCTAAGCGTCGCGATGATTTGCGACGCCGTCACCGATTCATGCTCCGGATGCCAGCAATCGTAATCCGTGATCATCGCAATCGTGCCGTAGCAGATCTCCGCTTCGCGCGCGAGCTTGGCTTCCGTCACGTTGGTCATGCCGATCACTTCGAAGCGCAGTTGCCGGTGCACATGCGCTTCAGCCAAGGTAGAAAACTGCGGCCCCTCCATGCAAACATAAGTTCCGCGCCGGTGTACTTTTACCGCCTCATGCACGCAGCTGTCCGCAAGCACCCCCGACACCTGCCCGCACGTGGGGTTCGCAAAAGCCACATGCGCGACTAGCCCGTCTCCAAAAAACGTCGAGATGCGGTGCTTTGTTCTGTCAAAAAATTGGTCCGGAACCAGGAACTCTCCCGGCCGCAGATCTTCCTGCAGCGATCCGACTGCACTCACGGATATAATGCGTTCGACGCCCAGCAGCTTCATTGCATAGATATTCGCGCGATAATTGATCTCTCCCGGAAGAATCCGATGCCCCCGGCCGTGCCGCGCGAGAAACGCGACGCGCTTGCCCTGTAGCGTGCCCAGCACGACGGCGTCTGAAGGGTCGCCGAAAGGTGTCTTCACCCTGACCTCACGAATCTCCGTTAGGCCGTTCATCGAATAAAGTCCGCTTCCGCCGATAATCCCGATGGACGCCTGGCTCTTCGTTTTGGCGCTTCTGGATTTCATGCTCTTCTTCCCCGCCATTTTCTTTTTCTCCGGAAATTAAAGGTGTTCTTTCATCGAGTCAAGCCGCTGCTCTTCAAGATTTCATTGACCGCAGTAAATGGATCCTTCTTCCGCTCCGCCACTTCTGCAGCCAGCTCCGCGAGCCGCGCTTCCCCTCCCGCTCCGCCTAGCACCCGCTCCAGCAAACGCGATTGCAGCAGCTCGATCAACCGGTTCTTCCAGTGTTGCAAATGTTTTCGCTGGCGTTCGCCGCTCGCCTCGAAATGCGCGCGGAACTTCGCGACCGTCGCGGCCAATTCTTCAATTCCTTTATTCTCGGTCGCCACTGTCCGCACAATGCAAGGCTGCCAGCCGTCGCGCGGCATCACCAGCGAAAGCATCGCCAGCAGCTGTTGCTCCAGCCGGTCTGCTCCTTCGCGGTCGGCTTTGTTCAGAACGAAGATGTCCCCAATCTCCATCAACCCGGCCTTCATGTTCTGAATATCGTCGCCAAGCCCCGGTACCATCACCACCAGCACGCAATCCGCCAGCCGCACGATATCGATCTCGTCTTGGCCGACTCCAACCGTCTCGATCAGCACATGTTTTTTCCCGGCCGCGTCGAGCAAGAGCGCCACTTCCGCCGTCGCTCGCGCCAGCCCTCCAAGAAACCCTCGCGTGGCCATCGAGCGGATAAACATGCCGAGATCGCTCGCGTGGCTTTGCATGCGAATGCGGTCGCCGAGAATAGCTCCGCCGGAATAAGGACTTGTCGGATCCACAGCGATCACTCCGACTTCTTCGTGGTGCTTGCGATGGTAGGCAGCCAGCCGGTCGACGAGAGTGCTCTTCCCCGTTCCCGGCGCGCCCGTAACTCCGGTTAAATATGCATTTCCTGTGTGTGGAAACAGCAGGCGCAGCAGCGCTTCCGCTTCCGCCTGATGATTTTCAATGGCGGTAATGGCGCGCGACACTGCGCGCACATCCCCCGCGCGCACCTGTTCCGCCCAACTTTCAACGGGCGGTGTCATCGTTTACCTGTGGAGCTGTCTGGAGAGGCCAGGCGCATGCCTCGATTATTTCTTACCAAGGAGCTGCCGGGCAATCACTAAACGCTGAATTTCGCTGGTGCCTTCGCCGATAGTACAAAGTTTCACGTCGCGGTAGTATTTCTCCGCCGGGTAATCCTTAATAAAGCCGTAGCCACCGTGAATTTGCACACACTCGTTGGCCACGCGCACCGCCACTTCGCTGGCAAACAGTTTCGCCATGCTCGATTCCTTCGTAAACCGGACGTCCTTCTTGTCCGCCAGCCACGCCGCCTGATAGACCAGCAACCGCGCGGCTTCCACTTCCGTAGCCATGTCAGCCAGCTTGAACTGAATAGCTTGAAATTCGCTGATGGCCTGCCCGAATTGTTTTCGCTGCTTCGCGTATTTCGTCGCCGCTTCCAAAGCTCCCTGCGCCATTCCCAATCCCAGTGCCGCAATGGAAATTCGGCCGCCATCGAGAATTTTCAAGCTCCCCACAAACCCTTCGCCTTCCGCTCCCAGCAGATTTTCTGCCGGCACGCGGCAGTCCGAAAAAATCACTTCGGACGTGTCGCTCGCTCGCAGCCCTAGTTTGTTTTCTTTCTTCCCCGGCTTGAATCCGGGTGTCCCTTTCTCCAGGATGAACGCGCTGATGCCATGCGAATTCTTCGATTGGTCGGTCACCGCCATGGCCACGCAAACGTCCGCGTAGTGCCCGTTCGTCGTAAACGTCTTTGCGCCGTTTAGCACCCAATGCTTACCATCACGCGTTGCCTTTGTTCTCGTACCTCCCGCATCGGAACCGGCCTCCGGCTCCGTTAGTGACCACGCACCGATCTTCTTCCCCTGCGCCAGCGGCACCAGGTACTTCTTCTTCTGTTCCTCGCTTCCAAACTTGAAAATATGATTGCTGCACAGCGAATTGTGGGCCGCAACGATGATCCCCACCGACCCGTCCACCCGCGACAACTCTTCGATCGCTATCGCGTACTCGATGTACCCCAGCCCAGCCCCGCCATACTGTTCCGGAAAAATCACTCCCAGTAGCCCCATTTCCCCCAGCTTAGGAATAATCTCCATCGGAAAGTGAGACGCTTCGTCCCACTCCATCACATGCGGCGCGATTTCCGCCTCCGCGAATTCGCGCACGCTGCGCCGCAGCTGCTTCTGCTCGTCGGTATAGGTGAATTCCACGTTCTCTCCGGTGCGGCTATGAGCTCTCGCAATACTCAGCCAAAATATTATTTATAGCACAGAACGCCCTTCCCTATTTTTTCTGGCCGCGGCCTGCCGCTTTTCTCCAAACAGGTAACTCTCCCTTTTTTCTCTCCGCATTTCGCGCCTCTGCTAGACTCCCACCCATGCGCCGCCGTCATTTCCTAACTCTCTCGGCATCCACGCTCGGCGGCATCCTGATTTATTCTCTCGATCGCAAAACTTCTCTCCTCGCTTCCCAGCACAAACCCATCCGCATCCCGCTTGGCTTCTTCACAGAGAAAGAAGCCTTGCTCGTCGCCGCCGCGGCTGCCCGCATTTTCCCTTCGGACGACTCCGGCCCCGGCGCTCGCGAAGCCGGTGTCTCCATTTACATTGACCGCCAGCTCGCCGGTTCCTACGGCCGCGATCGTTTTCGCTACACGCAGCCTCCTTTTGAAGAAGCTCCCGCGGAACTCGGCTATCAGGGCAAGCAGACACCGCGCGATATCTACCGCGAAGGTCTGAAATCACTCACGGGCTTTGATCTCCTGAGCCCCGCGCAACAAGACCAGTCCCTGCAAAAAATCGAATCCTCCGTCTTTTTTCGCCTGCTCCGCCAGAACACCATCGAAGGCATGTTTTGCGATCCCATGCACGGCGGCAATGCGGACATGGTCGGCTGGCAACTCGTCGGCTTCCCCGGCCCGCGCATGAGCAACTACGACGAAATCGAAAAATACTACGGCAAAGCTTTCCGTCCCAAGCCCCTCTCCCTCGCGGAAGTAACCGGCGCAAAAGTTCGCATCAGCGAGGACGAACCGTGAAATCTCTCCCCGCCGTAGACGTCGTCATCATCGGCGGCGGTTGGGCCGGCCTGCTCATGGCCAAGGAACTCGGCTCTCGCACATCCCTCTCCATTGTCGTTCTCGAACGCGGCCCCTCCCGGGAAACCTCCGATTACGCCAACGCCATGGACGAGCTCGACTACGCCATCCGCCTCCACATGATGCAGGATCTCTCCCAGGAAACCGTCACGCTTCGCCACGACACCGGCCAGCGCGCATTTCCGCTACGCCAGCATGGCTCGTTCCAAGTCGGCGCAGGCGTCGGCGGCTCCGGCGAACATTGGAACGCCCAGTGCCCTCGATTCCTTCCCGACTGCTTCGAGTTGCTTTCTCAAACCAGGGCGAAATACGGCGCGGACGCCCTCCCCGCGGGCCACTCCATCCGCGATTGGGGCATTACCTACGACGAACTGGAACCCTATTACACACGCGTCGAGAAGTTGCTCGGTGTTTCAGGAAAAGCCGGCAATCTCAAAGGCAAGCAAATCGAAGGCGGCAACATCTTCGAAGGCTGGCGCAGCGAGGAATACCCGACCCCGCCCACCAAGGTCCCTTATTTTGCTGCTCTCTTCCGCGACGCAGCCAAATCGCTCGGCTATCATCCCTACACTGCGCCCTCCGCCACCATCAGCCAGGCCTACACCAATCCCGACGGCATCTCCCGGGGTGGATGCACCTATTGCGGATTCTGTGGAAGATTCGGCTGCATGGTCGGCGCCAAAGCCCAGCCCACCAATCTCCTGCTTCCCATCATCCAAAAACGGAAGAACGTCGTCTTGCGCAAGGGCGCTTGGGTGCGCCGCATTCTTTTTGATTCTGGTTCAAAGTCCAAAGCGCGCGGTGTAACTTACGTTGACGCTTCGGGAAAAGAACTTTTTCAACCGGCGTCCCTCGTATTTCTCTCTTCCTGGACTTTCAACAACACTCGCCTCCTCCTTCTCTCCCGCATCGGCGAGCCCTACGATCCTGTTTCAGGCCGAGGCACAGTGGGAAGCAATCTGACCCATCAAGTGGTTATTCCTTCCGCTACGGCCTTCTTTCGCGAACCTCTTAACCGCTTTATGGGGTCCGGTTCCGCGGGAACACTCATGAACGATTTCGACGGGGATGTTTTCGATCGCGGTTCGCTTCCCTTCTTGCGAGGGGGATATTTCGCAGCTAGGGCGTACGGCTTCCAACCCATTGCCAATTTCGGCGTACTTCCGCGCTCTGTAGAAGCCACTTGGGGCGCGGAATGGAAAAAAGCCGCCATTTCCTATTACGATCGCACGGCGGCCATCTCCTTCTCAGGAGAACATTTAGCCTACAAACACAATTTCATGGACCTGGATTCCACCTATAAGGACAAACTCGGCGACCCGCTCCTCCGCCTCACCCTCGACTGGCGCGACAATGAGCGCAACATGGCCGATTTCGCGACCGCCAAAGCTGTCGAAATCGCTCGTGCCATGGGCGCAAAGGAGATCACTCCGTTTTCAGGCTTGCGCAATTACGACAGCACCCGCTACCAAAGCACCCACGTCCAGGGCGGCACCATCATGGGCAACTCTCCCGAGCACTCCGTCGTCAACCCACACCTGCAGCACTGGCAACTACCCAATCTTTTTATTCTCGGCGGCTCCACATTCCCGCAAAACGCTTCTGCCAATCCCACGCCCACGATTCTCTCTTTTGTTTATAGGACCGCTGACGCATTAGTGGACCGCTATCTCAAAAACCCTGGTCCGCTGGCTTGATCAATTCAGGGCACCCTCAACAGAGGAATCACCAACCCACCGCGTAGCCATTCGCATTGTTCTGCTCGTCAAGCCACTTCTTCAGCGGCGCAAAATAATCCGCCAGCGCCGAAGCATCCATATGCTTCTCTCCCGTCAGCGTCTCCATGGCCTCCGGCCACGGCTTGCTCTGCCCCATCGACAGCATCTTGTTGAATTTCTCCCCAGCCCCTTTGTTGCCATAAATCGAACACCGATGCAGCGGCCCGGTGTAACCCGCTTCGTGGCACAACGCCCTCTGAAACTGAAACTGCAGGATGCGCGCCAGAAAGTAGCGCGCGTAGGGAACATTTCCCGGCACGTGGTATTTCGCCCCTGGATCAAAATCCGCTTCCGTCCTGGCCACGGGCGGCGCAATCCCTTGATACTTGGTCCGCAGCTCCCACCAACCTTTGTTGTAATCCTCGGGCTTTACCTGGCCGCTAAATACTTCCCACCGCCACTTGTCCACCAGCAAACCAAACGGCAGAAAAGCCACTTTTTCCAGCGCCTGCTGCAACAGATAGTCGATATCCCCCGACGCCGGCGGCACCGTCTCGATCAGTCCAATCTTTTTCAGATATTCCGGCGTCACGGAAAGCGCAATCGTATCTCCCACTGCCTCGTGAAATCCGTCATTCGCGCTGTTTTGAAACAGCGGCGGCTGCGTGTCGTACGCGCGTTGATAAAAGTTATGCCCCAGCTCGTGATGGATCACGCGAAAATCTTCTTCTCTCACCTGAATGCACATTTTGATTCGCAAATCCTCTTTCGAATCCACGTCCCATGCGCTCGCATGGCAGACCACATCGCGGTCCGCCGGCTTCGTGAATAGCGACCGTTCCCAGAACGTTTTCGGCAGCGGCGCAAATCCCAGCGACGTAAAAAAACCTTCCCCGTATTTCACCATGCCCTTCGCGTCCGTCTTGCGGTCCTGCAAAATCTTTGTCAGGTCGTAACTTTGCGCCGGCTTCGGCGAATCCATCAGCGAATAAACGTTGTTCCACTCCTGGCTCCAGATGTTTCCTAGCAAATGCGCCGGGATCGGCCCATGCGCCGGCACCAGGTCATTCCCATACTTTTTCCGTAATTGTCCGCGCACGTAGGCGTGCAGCGACAGATACAGCGGCTTCAACTGCTCCCATAGCCGGTCCTCTTCCTTCGCAAAATCATTCGGCGCCATGTCGTAATTCGAACGCCACAGCGCTCCCACGTCGGCGTATCCCATCTCGCGAGCCCCCGCGTTTCCGAGCTCCACCATCCGCGAGTAGCGCTGCCGCATGGGCGCGCCAATTGCGTGCCATCCCACCCACGCGCGTTTCAGTTCCTCCGCATCGCGGCTCTCGGCCATCAATTTTTCGACCGCCGTGACGTCCAGGCACTTGCCCTTTTCTCCCTCCGGGCACCACTTCCCTTTTCCGTAGTCGCCATCGAGCGACGCCAGGATCTGCGCCAGCTCTTTCTGCGCTTTTGGATCATCCGGCGCCGGAAATCCCGTCGCCAATTCCAGCAGCAGCCTCTTTCGCGCCAACTCCGGCGAAAGCTTTACTCCGTCAAAGCGGTGCGCTTGCTTCGCATACTTCGTGCTGGCGGTGTTCACCACCTCGCTTGCATCGGCCGCGATCTGCTCCGTATCTTCAGTAATGAAATTCTCCTGCACCCATGACGCCCGCGAAGCCTTCAGTCCCAGTTCGAACAACTCTTTCTCCGCGTCTTCGATAAACTTCTTCGCCTCTTCCGCGGTCCGCGCCGCCTTCTTGCCATTCTCTTTGGCGGCTGGCTGCTGAGCCCAGCCCATTGCGGTCAAAAGCAAAACCGTCACTGCGCACACAACGACAATGCCACGCTTCATCGCTTCTCCTTTTACGCGCTGACCTTCCTGGTCTTGCTCACCACTTCAGCCAACACCACCAACGCCCGCTCGATTCCTGCCCGGTCCACATCGCAATGCGTAACCATGCGCACCAAATGCACCGCCGTGTCCTGCGCCCAGACGCCCTGCGGATACAGCGCATCACAAAGCTCCACCGCCGTCTTCCCCGTTTTCGAACAATCGAAAATCACAATGTTCGATCGCACCTTCTTCGGATCGATCTTCAATCCCGGAATCTCCGCAATGCCCTCGGCCAGTCGCCTGGCATTCTCATGATCCACATGCAGCCGCCCCGGCGACTCTTCCAGCGCAATGAGTCCCGCCGCCGCAATCACCCCCGCCTGCCGCATCCCCCCGCCAAACATCTTCCGGTACACGCGCCCTTTCTCGATAAACGCTTTCGACCCCGAAATCATCGACCCCACCGGCGCGCCCAATCCCTTGGACAAGCAAAACATCACCGAATCCACTCTCCGCGTCATCTGCGCGACGTTTTCTCCAAGCGCCGTCGCCGCATTAAAAATCCGCGCGCCATCCAGATGCACCTTCAACCCCGCCGCATGCGCATGGTCGCAAATCTCCTCCACCTGCGCCGTCGCATACACCGTCCCGCCCCACATATTCCCCGTATTTTCCAAGCACACCAGCGCCGTCTGCGAGTCGTAATAGATCTTCGGCCGGATCACCGCCTCAACATCCTTCCACGTCAGCAGCCCATCCTCGGCCCGTGCCACTCTCGGCATGCAACCCGCAATCGCCGACATCGACGCCAACTCGTACAAATTCACGTGGCTGCGCTCTTCGCAAATCACTTCATCTCCATGATGCGTCCACATCTTGATCGCAATCAGGTTCCCCATGCACCCCGTCGGTACAAACAGCGCCGCCTCTTTCCCAAAAATCTCCGCCGCGCGCCGCTCCAGCCGGTTCACCGTTGGGTCTTCCCCATAAACGTCATCCCCGACTTCCGCCGCCGCCATCGCCTGCCGCATCTCCCCCGTCGGACGCGTCACCGTATCGCTCCGCAAATCCACCACGCCCGCCGGAATCTTCCCCGCTTCTCCCATCTGATCCGGATCCACCCGCTGATTCCCCTTCGCCACCGTATAACTCATGTTTCTCTCTTTTCCCTTCTTCTCTGTGACCTCTGTGCTCTCCCGCGTCCTCTGTGTAAAGTTTTCGTTTCTTTCTTCGATTTTTTACCGCATCAATTCTACAAACACCTCATTCGAAATACTCAATCGCCCCGGCGCGAGCCGCACCACGCCGCCGTCCCGCTCCACGAACCCGGCAGAAGCCAACGGATCAAACCGCCCCGCCAGACTCACGCCGTACTCCCGTTCGATCTGCGCCAGATCGATCCCATCAAGCTGCCGCAATCCCAAGAACAATTCTTCCTCCAGCGCGCTCTCCGCCGTCAACTTCTCATGCTGTTCTATCGGCAATCGTCCGCCTTCAATCGCCCTCACATACTCCGCCGCGTCATGCGTATTCGCCCACCGCTCCGTCCCCGAAAACGAATGCGCCCCCGCCCCAAATCCCAGGTACGCTTCCCGCCGCCAATATTTCAGATTGTGCCGCGACTCAAACCCCGGCTTCGCCCAATTCGAAATCTCATAATGGTGATATCCCGCCGCCCGCAACTTCTCTTGAGCCAGTTCATAAAACTCCGCCATCTCATCTTCGCTCGGCACCGCCCCCGCGCTATACCGCCCGCCGCCAGCCAACAACTCCTTCCCCAGCCGGCTCCCCTCATCCACCTCCAGCAAATAAACCGAAACATGCTCCGGCTCGAGCACCGCCAACTCCTCCAGCGACCGCCGCCAGCTCTCCCGCGTCTGGTACGGTAGCCCCGCAATCAAGTCAAAACTAATGTTGGAAATCCCCGCCTCGCGCAGAATCGGCACCGCCCGGTAAATATCCGCCCGCCGGTGCATCCGCCCCGCCGCCACCAACTCCTCATCCACAAACGACTGCAACCCAAAACTCACCCGGTTAATTCCCGCCCCAACCCAACCCGCCACCTTCCCCGCCTCCACCGTCTCCGGGTCCGCCTCCAGCGTCACCTCCGCAAGCTCCGTAGCAAATGTCGCCCGTATCGCATCCAAAATATCTCGCAAGTGGCCAGGATCCAGCAAACTCGGCGTCCCCCCACCCATGTAAACTGTGTCCACAATCAATTGTTCGCAGTTGCTTTGTAGGGGCGCAGCATCGCTGCGCCCTCCACGCCCAGGCCAATCCACCCCCGCTGCGCCCAACAACTCCCGATGCCCCCGAATCTCCCGGCAAACCGCCTCCACATAAGGCCCGAACCTCGACGTCGCCACCACTCCCGTATAAAAATTGCAATACGTACACTTCGTCTGACAAAACGGCACCTGCACGTAAATCCCGAGTCTATTCATCGCTCAAAAACTTTAGCACACCCCTGCGTCGAGCCACCCGCAAAAGGAGTTGTCATACAAAAAGCAAACGGTGTGCGCAACCTCCTGCTCCTTCAAGGTTTCTCGCGCTGCCTCCGAATAAAGTACCTCGCGAACGACGCAAGCCACATAGAACGCAAAATAGTAGAAGCGGCAAAAACACCAAAGCGCAAGCACTAGTAGCAGTGCCGCTTTCAACGTAGGATGTTCGAGAAACAGCAGCGTCGCCGCAACCAGACCCAAAAACAGAAAAAGAAATCCCTTAAGTTTGATCCAAGTCGGGTTGGTTAGATCCTTCATCACCTGTGATCAGGCAGGTACGCATTGTACCAGCCCACGTTGACCACCCCCCGACCCCACAGCTATAGTCCCACCACGGAGAGGTGCCCCCATCCACGACATCTCGCACTATCGCATCCTCGAAAAATTGGGCGGCGGCGGGATGGGCGTCGTCTACAAAGCCGAAGACACAAATCTCCACCGCTTCGTAGCTCTCAAATTTCTCCCGCCCGAAGTCGCCCGCGACCCGCAGACCCTCGCGCGCTTCGAACGCGAAGCCCAAGCCGCTTCCGCCCTCAATCATCCCAACATTTGTACGGTTTACGAAATCGGCGAAGAGCACGGCGAGAAGTTTATCGCCATGGAATTCCTCGACGGCCAAACTCTCAAGCACAGCATCGAAGGCAAGCCCCTGCCGCTCGAACCGCTCCTCGATCTGGCCCTCGAAATCGCTGACGCCCTCGACGCTGCTCATTCCCAGGGCATCACCCACCGCGATATCAAGCCCGCAAACATCTTCGTCACCGCTCGCAGCCACGCCAAAATCCTCGACTTCGGCCTCGCCAAGCTCACCCCCGCGTCCCGCGTCGCCGAGGGCGTCGGCGTCTCCACCATGGCCACGCAAACCTCCGACGACTTTCTCACCAGCCCCGGAACCACCCTCGGCACAGTCGCTTACATGTCCCCCGAACAAGCCCGCGGCGAGGACCTCGACCCGCGCACCGACCTCTTCAGTTTCGGCGCCGTTCTCTACGAAATGGCCACCGGCGAGCTCGCATTCCCCGGCAACACCACCGCCGTCATCCACGACGCCATCCTTAATCGCGCACCCCTCCCCGCCTCAAAGCTGAATCCCCAAATCCCCCTCGACCTCGAACGCATCATCGATAAATCCCTCGAAAAAGACCGCAAACTCCGCTACCAGACCGCCTCCGATTTCCGCGCCGACTTAAAACGCCTCAAGCGCGACACGTCCTCCGGCAAACAACCCGTTGCCAGCGGCTCCGTGCCCACTGTGCCAGCTCCCAAGAGCCGCAAAGTCCTCTACGCCCTCAGCGCCGCCGCGGCAATCTTCGTTCTCGCTGCCATCGTCTACTTCTGGCCTTCCCGCCCTCGTAGCTTCAATCTTCAAGGCACGAAAATCACACAAGTCACTACCACCGGCAACGCCGGCGCCGCTGCACTCTCCCCGGATCGTCGCTACATCCTCTATGTCCTGCGCGATGGCGCTCTGGAAAGTCTATGGGTTCAACAATTGGCCACCGGCAGCCATGTCCAAATACTTCCGCCCGACCAGGTACGCTTCGTCGCCCTCAGCTTCTCCCCCGACGGCAACTACGTCATGTTCGTCCGCTCCGACAAGTCCACCACCAATTTCCGTTATCTCTATCAAATGCCTGCTTTGGGTGGAACCCCGCTGCAATTGATCCGCGACATCGATTCCGCCCCGGCATTCTCCCCCGATGGCCGACAGATCGCTTTTGTCCGCGGCATCCTTGATCCGCCTGGAAACCAAATTCTCATCGCCAAGGCCGACGGCACCGGTGAACGCGTGCTGGCCGCTCGCCGTGGCTTCGGGCCAGGCACGTCCACAGTTTCGTGGTCCGCCGACGGAAAAAATCTCGCTTTCGTTTCTCCCGAAATCCGTGACAACCAGACTCGGTGGGTCCTGGAGATCATCTCCGCCAAGACGGGCCAAATCCAGGACCTGCACTCCTTCGAGACCGGCGCTCGCGCTGCCGCCTGGTTGCCCGATGGTCATGGCCTTCTCGTTGTCAACATCGATCCTCAAAGCGGACGCGGTCAGTTATGGTTCGTAAGCTATCCCAGTGGCGAAGCCTCTCGCTTCACCAATGACCTCACTGATTACGATCAATGCTGTCTGGACATTACCGGCGACGGAAGCTCCCTGGTCGCTCTCCAGGATACGACCCTAAGCGATATCTGGGTTGCAAAAGCAGATGGCTCGGAGCCAAAACAAATCACCTCTGGAGAACCCCTTGGTCTCGGATTGGATTGGGTAGGAAATCGCATCGCCGCCATCGATCCTCGCTTTCAATGGATCGTTCTGAACTCTGACGGCAGCCGCGAAGCTCCCCTAACCCACGATCGCGATCCTCATTTGCAACTCTCGGCTTGCCCCGATGGCAAGCATGTGGTTTACACCACGTTTCACGAGGGAAAGTTTGAACTTTGGCGCGCGGACGCCGATGGCTCTAACCCGGTCCGATTCGCGTCGCAAGGCACCTTGGGCGGCGCCGCCTGCATGCCCGACTCCAAGTCCGCCATGTACGCCGCGGACAACGCAATACGGAGTATCTCCATCGATGGCGGCACACCAGTCAAACTCGACTTGCCATTTACAGAAGTGTGGTATTCCAACGATGGGAAGTTGGTACTTTATGGGTCTCATGACATCGTTGGTGGTACGATGCAATCCAAGCTGATCGTCAGGGCCGCCGCCGGTGGCGCCCCTTTACACACCTTCGACACCCCGTACGGTATGCAATCGGCAAGATTCACTCCCGACGGCAAAGCCATCTCCTTTATGCTCACTCGCAACCACGCCACCAATATCTGGGAGCAACCCTTGTCCGGCGGTGACCTCGTTCAAATTACAAAATTCCCCACTGACGACATGTTCGCCTATGCCTGGTCCTCCGACGGCAAGCTCCTCGCCTTCTCCCGCGGTCGTCGCAAAACCGACGTAGTCATGATGTCCAATTTCCGCTAACATCCGCCTCCCCCATTCCGCGGATACGAGCTGAAAACGCGAAAGTGCCTGGACGTAACAATCATCTGGCAGGATCGGGGCTTTGAGCAGAGAGGCCCCTCCTGAGCTCCCTTCCTTGCCTCCCTCTCCACCCTCTGATATCTTCCCTAGGCTCAATCAACGACTCTTCAGGGGAGAGTCACCATGCCAGGACTTTTGCAGCGCTTCCTGCCGCGCGAAGAGGGCTTTTTTGACCTCTTTGCCAAACAAGCCGCCAACATCCATGCCGGCGCCAACGCCCTGCACAAAATGCTCACGCACTACACCGGCGTCCCGGAGCAGGTGCAGATCGTCAAAGCCATCGAGCACGAAGGCGACGAAATTACCCACGCCCTTTTCACCAAGCTGAATCAGACCTTCATCACTCCCTTTGACCGCGAAGACATCTACGAGCTCTGCAGCCGCCTCGACGACGTCATCGACCTAATCGACGCCGCCGCCAGCCGCTTCGTCCTCTACCGCGTGGATGCCATCCGCACCGGCACCGTCGATCTCGTCAAAGTTTTGGTCTCCGCCACCGCCGAAGTCGAAGCCGCCGTCCGCGCCCTCGAAACCCCCGAAAAGGCCCTCAAGCACTGCATCGAAATCAATCGCTACGAAAACGAAAGCGATCGCCTCTGCCGCACCCTCATCGCCCAGCTCTTCGATGAAGAAAAAGATCCCGTCCAGATCATCAAGTGGAAGGAAATTTTCGAAGTCATCGAAACCGCCGTCGACAAATGCGAAGACGTCGCCAACGTCATCGAGGGCGTCATCCTCAAGAGCGCCTGATCCACGATGACCAGCTTTTCCCTCCTCTTCGTCGTCATTTTCCTTACGCTAGCGTTTGAATTCTCCAACGGCTGGCATGACGCCGCCAATTCCATCGCCACCGTCGTCTCCACGCGCGTCCTCACTCCCTTCCGCGCCGTCGCCTGGGCCGCCTTTTGGAACTTCATCGCCGCTTTCGTTTTCGGCACCGCTGTCGCCAGCACCATCGGCAAAGGCATGATTCACATCGAGCTCATCAATCAGCAAGTCCTCCTTTCGGGCCTCCTCGGCGCCATCACCTGGAACCTGATCACCCTCATCCTCGGCCTCCCCACCAGTTCCTCCCACGCCCTCATCGGCGGATACGGCGGCGCCGCCGTCGCCCGCTCCGGCTTCAAGGCGCTCATCCTTAGCGGCTGGGTCAAGCCCGTCACCTTTATTTTTCTCTCCCCGGTTGTGGGCATGCTTCTCGCAATTATTTTGACCTTGATCACCAGTTGGATCGTCCGCCGCCAGCGGCCTCAAAAAGTCGACCGCTGGTTCCGCCGCTTGCAGTTGCTCTCCGCCGCGCTCTTCAGCCTCGGCCACGGCACCAACGACTCGCAAAAAGGCATGGGCATTATCACCACCTCTCTGGTCGCCGGTGGCCTATTGAAATCCTTCGCTGTTCCCTACTGGGTCATCATCTGCTGCCACTTGGCTATGGGCGGCGGCACCATGGCCGGCGGCTGGCGCATCATCAAGACCATGGGCCAGCGCATCACTAAGCTCACTCCCTTCGGGGGCTTCGCTGCCGAAACCGCCGGCGGCCTCACCCTCGTCATGAACGCCGTCTTCGGCATCCCCGTTAGCACCACCCACACCATCACCGGCGCCATCGTCGGCGTTGGAGCCACACGCCGCCTCTCCGCAGTCCGCTGGGGCGTGACCCGCCGCATCGTCTTAGCTTGGGTCTTCACCATCCCCGGTGCCGCCCTCTTCGGCGCCACCCTCTACCACTTCCTTGGCTCCCTTATCCATTAACTGGACAGATGGCCCGGACTAGCAAATTGCGATTTGTTGACTCAGGAATCGTCGGAAGAATCCTCACCGACATTTCCCCACAGAGCATAGAGAGACGGAGGGTGCCACACGCTCGGGTTGAGAGCCTGGGTCTTAGGTTGGCCTAACGAGTGGAACCGTTGGAGGAGAACTGCAGAACCACACCACATTCGCTCTCCGATGAATGTCAATCGGCCTTTTGTCGAGGCCCGGTGTTTGCCGCAGACAACGAACTGGCCGGCAGATCCACCGTACCGAGCCGGCCCGACGTCCCGTCGCGTAACACCAGCCGGATCCGCTCCGTTTTCGCCGGAACGTCCGTTCGCACCAAAAGCTTCACCGGCTCATTCGGCCGCTGCGTTTTCGTCAGCACCACTTCCACCTCGCGCACTTTGTAAGCCAGCACTCTGCCCGAAGACGAAAGCTGCGAAGTTACCAGCGTGACCTCCGCCCGTTGCTCGCCGTTCGCTTGCGGCGCCCACGAAAGTCCCTCGCGATCGATAGCCAGAATCAGCCGCGCCGCTGGTAGTTGTGTCTTGCCGTTTTTCTGCGCTGCCGCCGCGATCCTCTCGCCGCTCGCTGTAAACGCAATGCTCTTGAATGGTACTGGGCTGGTCACCGCACGCGACAGCGCGAAATCAATCTGCTTGCTCTCGCTCTGGAACCCTTCCGGGTATGCGTAATACCCGTTCTGCGTGCGTACTACCAGCCCGCCGGCCTCCTCAACGCCATCCACCTTCACTTGAATTCGCCGGAATTTCCCATCCCAGTTCCGGTCTGTTGGGTAGTAGCTCAACGTGTAGTAGCTGCCGCCATCGTTCACCGCTGCCGCAATCGCTGCATCGATATCATTGCGGTGCCGCAGTATTGCTCCTCCGCTTGCCGGCGCAACCGCCTCGAACACCAATTCCGACGATGTCAAATCCGGCCCCACAATTGCGCTTGGGATTCCGCCTTTCATCAGGTACCCGCCCGTCGTAATCGTCGCCGGTGATACTTCCACTCCTCGCGGATCTACCGTGTACACCGTCGTCTGCGTCTCTTCCAACCAGTTCGCCGTGTAGTGCACCCAATTATCGAATTTTGTGCGCTCCTCACGGCTGATGTACGCGCCCGACAAGATGGGAATCCCGTTCCCAATCCAAATCACATTTTTTCGTCCTTTTTGCTCCGCATTCCCTAGCGCGATCTCTCCCAGAGCCATCAGCGACGTCACCAGTCGGTCGGCTCCCCCCTGCGCTCCTCCCGATTCCAGGTTGTGCGGCGGAAGCTCGATGAAGTTTGTCTTTAGCCGCGCCAACAGGCTGTCGCGGTCGCGCGTCGACTCGGCGAATGACTCTAGCCTCCGCTTGGTTAGCAAATATATCGCTGTGGGCTGCTTCAGTATCGGAGGCTGCGCTTGCAAATAGCGCTGCATCTGCTTCGCCGCAAACATGGTGTCTTCCGAAATGGTATTCAGCTCGTCCAGCACCAGAATCGTCCGCGGCTGTTCAATATTCGCCTCTACCGGTCTCGCCGGTCCTGCCCCCGAAGCCGTAATTCCGCCCGTTACTTCCATCGCCGTCGACAGCGACGCCGGCGTTTCGAACGCATCAATCACTTGCTTTGCGCCGTTCTCCAGAACCGTGAAGTTTTCCCTGCTCAGTTTTGTTAATGGCTTGCCGGACTTGTCGGTCACCACGACGCTGAGCACCACCAGGTGCGTCGTCACTTTAATCGACGGCGCATCCGTTTTGCCTGCGGGCGTTTGTGCGGTAGCCGGGCTGGCAATTGTGCCCCAGTACCATAGTCCAATCGCCACGCAAATCCCGGCTCGTTTACTCAGCATAGAATTCATTCGAGTCTACACCTGTTGGACGCGCCCCGCCGAAGCTCGTTTCCCCACTCGAAACTAAGTTCCGTTTCTAACCCTCTTTTCGCAGAAAAACCCCGTCGTTCAGACGCTTCCCCCTGGCTCTCGACGCTCCCACTGGCTTACAATTCCACTTTCACCGCAGTCCAACAATCATCCGCAAGGAGGTCTCATGTCCCGCTCCATCGTCCCCTCTCGGCTTCTCATCCTGCTGTTGTTTGTACCTCTCTCTCTGGCCCCCAGCGCCTTCGCTGGAGAATCCGTGTCTCCGCGCGTCGTCAACCTCAAAGCGCCCGATGGCAC
>Ga0207109_1093_pt1 | contig 20021 bp, 15 predicted proteins | sample Alteio_BWMinHeat_73_FD_153584 | JGI IMG/M metagenome (GOLD analysis project Ga0207109, IMG submission 153584) | Enriched cells from forest soil in Barre Woods Harvard Forest LTER site, Petersham, Massachusetts, United States -... | ecosystem: Environmental > Terrestrial > Soil > Temperate forest >... | reverse complement strand
GTTGAGTCCAAAACCCAGCGCGAGCGAAATCACCGCAACGGCACTGAAGCCACGATTTTTCAGCAGCATGCGCACGCCGAACTTCAGGTCGGCAACGAAGTCGTGCGCCCAGCGGTAGATCCACGCGCCGCGGCTGTCTTCCTGCACGAGCGCGACATTTCCAAACGCGCGATGCGCTGCCTGCCGAGCTTCGTCGGGTTTCATGCCGCCCTCCACGTTGTCGTCGGTTTCCATCTCGAGATGCGTTTGGATTTCATCGTCGAGTTCGCGCGCGATCTTGTCTTTGCGAAAGGTCGCTCCGAGCTTCGAGATGTTGCGGTTGATGCTCACGATGTCGCTCCGTTCGCTCCGTCCGAGCTACCCGGTCTCAGTCGTCTTCCGCCGGCATCGGGCTAAGAATTCGCGTGAGGGCCTCGCTGAATCGTTCCCACTTGCTGTGCTCGGTTGACAGCTGCTTGCGTCCAGCGGCTGTTAGGCGATAAAAACGCGAGCGGCGGTTGGTTTTCGACGTTCCCCATTCGGCCGTGACCCAGCCCTCTTGCAGCAGCCGCTGCAGCGCCGGGTACAGCGAACCGTGGTCGATGCGAAACGTCTCGCCCGACGTCCTCTCGATAAATTTGGCTATGCCGTGACCGTGCATCGGCCCCCAGCGCAACGTGCGCAAGATAATCAGATCGAGGGTACCCTGCATGATTTCCAGCCGGTCGGTCGGTTTCTGCTTTGGGCTCATAGGTAGACAACCTACCACACGAAGGGTAGACGCTCTACCACGGAAAACGTTTCGGCCTCTGCCGTGGGAGGAGCTGCTCACCGCTTCGGGACCGACCGAAGGACCCGGCTGGCGGTATGCTTATGGCTCTATTGCATCTCGGTAACGTTGCATTCGGAATGTTTCGCGATATAGCACAGCTTTAAAACGTTTTATCTCGCTCTACCCCAGAGTGGAGATATCGTTTTCCGAAACAGGCCAACATCCCAGGGTCGAAGGGTTGTGCCATGAAACGCATTCGTTTGCTCATCTCCCTGATGACCAGGGAAAACGATTACCAGCTCGAACAGGCTGCCTCTGCCCAAGAATCCGCCGCGAGTCTTGGCATCGACGCGCAAATTATTTTTGCCGACAACGACGCCATCACGCAGGGAACCCAGCTCCTGAAAATCATCCAGGCTGATCCCGCGACGCGACCCGACGCGATTGTCTGCGAACCAGTCGGCGGTCCTTGCTTGCCGCAGGTAGCGCGCGCCGCTGTCCAAGCCGGGATTCCGTGGGTGTTGCTCAACCGCGAGGCGGACTACATCGCCGAACTACGCCGAGCTGTGCCACGTCTGCCGATCTTCTCGATTGGTTCCGATCAAAAAGAAGTCGGCCGAATCCAAGGCCAGCAACTCGGCGCGCTGGTACGCAACGGCGGCGGGGTGCTCCAGATCCAGGGGCCATCCGAAAATTCGACGGCGAAAGATCGAACGCAAGGCATGCAGTCCGCCTTGCCGCCGCACATCCCAGTGACCACCCTGCGTGGCCAGTGGACCGAAGAGAGCGCACAACGCAGCGTCGAGTCGTGGCTTCGACTCAACACTTCACAAAAAATTTCGATTAGCGCGATAGCTGGGCAGAACGATGCAATGGCCATGGGCGCTCGGAAGGCGTTCTCCATGATGGACAACAACACCGATCGCGATCGCTGGCTGCGATTGCCGTACGTGGGTTGCGACGGAGTGACAAAGACCGGGCAAAGCTGGGTTCGCACCGGCATGCTCACGGCTACCGTGATCATCCCGGCGACTGCCGGCCGCGCCATCTCAATCTTGCATCAGGCGCTCCTGACCGAGGTGCGACCGCCTGAGCGCACCTTTACAACGCCGGAATCGTTCCCGCCGATCACTCAACTCGGCTGAAGATCGACGCGCCTCAACGCATCCTTGCGCGTCCGTGAAATCGGCGAGCGCAGTGCATCCGTCCAGCACATCCAAAAGAAGAAAGCCGGATCAATCGCTGCACCTTTGCACTTCCTCCGTCCGCAGCGCGCGTTCCGGCTTTCTTCGCGACATATCATCCGCTCGCTGGCGCAAACCAATCCTACTCGGTCGCGCCACCTACGCGGATTTTGGCCATACCGAGAAGAACTAAGCGCCCGCCGCCTTCGCCTTCTCGCCATGATGCTCCACGTGGTGCTTTGCCGCTTCCGTTGCGTGATGCGTGGCATGGTGAAGGTGACCCTGAGCGGTATGCGCGTGGTGCGCGGCCGTCTCGTGGTTGCCCTCTTCGTGATGAGCTGCCGCTGCGCGATGATGGCGCGCCGCGTGTTCGTGATGTTCCGCTGCCTTATGATGATGCTCTGCCGCTTGCTTCGACATAGCTCCTCCTCGTTTTATCGCTTAGCCGGACAGCCGGACTGTCCGGCGCGAGGTAGCGTGCTCCTTGGCCGATTAACGAATCGTCAGTGGATTGTGAACGCTGGAATACGGCTGAGGAAGAAAGGAGGATCGAGAGAGGGCGGACACACCGTCAACGTACACGGCCGTCCCAATTTGGAACTGTCTCGATAGATGCCTGGGGGGATTCTCTAGCGCGCCGCTTCGCGGAAATTCCACTGCTTGTGGTTTACATCCACGCTCGCCACGTCCTCGGGGCTGAACGGCACTTCGCGATGTCCGCGTACTTGAATCACGCAGCCTTCGCTGGTCACAACCTGATCGAAATGCTTCCCGCTCTTCAGCGTCACGGACACCACATGGTATCCCATGCCCGTTTCTTTGTGTCCTCGCAGGCGCGTCGCCCACTCATTCGGAATCTGTGTCAGCCGCTTCATTGTGCTTGCCTCTTCAACTTTAAGTTTGATACCCAATTTTAGCCCTCCGGTGACACCCTGTCCAGTCGGCCAGGAGCTTTCCACCAATCTCCACAGGCGGCTCGTAACTAATTGTAATAATTAGACTTAATTGGAAGTCTTGATCGCTGGGCTGTGTAGACAGGCGCCGAGTTCGTCGCCATCGATCTGCTTCAGGTCGCCGGCTTACCTTCGGCGCACCTGCTTACAACCTGGCCCTTCGAACTGAGATCGATCCAGACTTGAACTTTTCGCCGCGTCTCCGGCTCAACCGCATTGGAATCGAGGTACGTTCGCAGCTCTGCCGCCGCATCCAGATTCGCGCACCGATTCATCAGTACCTGCGCCAACGATAGCCGGGCATCCGCAAACTCGTTCAAAGTTCCTCGCAGCAGCTGTTCCGCTTCGGGTGAAGCGCTGCCTTGCGCCGCCAGGGCCCGACCCAAGCTGTATTGCGCCGCTTTCTGCTGCGGGCTGAGAGTTAGGGCCTTGCGCGCCGCCGCTTCGGCCTCGGCATACCGCCTCAACGAAAAAAGAGCCAGGCTCATGTTCCGGTAAGGCGCCGCCATCTTTTCATCCAGCGCGATCGCGGCCTCAAACTCCCCGATCGCATCCTGATAGCGCGAGAGTTGCAAGTAGCTGGCCCCGAGATTATTGTGCGCCTCCACGAATTGCGGATCGGCCTTCAGCGCTTTCTGCAGATGCTGCACCGCACACGAGAAATCTCCCGACCCGACGCACTTCTCCGATCGGCGAAATTCCTTGATCGCGCCCGAAGGCAATTGCAGGTTTCGCACCGACACCGTGTCGCCCATCGGCACACTCTTGGCGCCAGGAGCAGCCCCCTCCGGCTCAGCCGGCGCCGTCTCGATTGGTTGCCAAGTGCTGTCATTGAGCGGATCGGTTGTCGCCCACATGTGCGGACGTACATTTGCTCCGGTCATCCGAGGCGCATCGCTCGCCTGCGCGAACGCGCCCGATGCACACGACAGCATCACTAGGCACGACAACACCACTACACACGACAACACCACTGCGCTTCCGCAAACCGCGGATCCGGACACAAATGCAAATCGCCGATTCGTTTCGGGCCTCATGGTGGGATCTCCCCGGCGAACGTCTTCTTGGCCCGCGCTCGCCGCTAACGGTTGAACTTCAAAATCGGAGCCGTAGAATGAGGCGGGGTTAGACAACGGAGCTGCGCGCCCTCCGGGCACACGACTCCTGAGGCATCGATTTCACTCCGGCGGCCAAACCAGGAAGCGACTCGATCCGTTTAACCCCAACTCATCAAAACCACTCGTTTGTCATCCCGACCGGAACGGCGCTGCGATCTCTCCTCGCGCCTTGGTTCGGGATTGCGATGTCCAACTGCTTTCGAACGGAGAACTGCTTTACTCCAACAGACGCCCGGCCCTTGGAACGGATAGGCGCGGCGTTTGTAAAAAAATCGTTAGCTCTGCGAGCAATTCGCACACCAAGGATTTCCTCAGTGTGCTTGCTTGCTCAACGAACGCTAAACGCACCGACCGGCGATCAGCGCAGCGGCGCCGCGATGAAAGCTCACGAGGGTTATCGCGGCTTTTTTCGCGATGCGGCGTGTCGTTGCTTCGAGTTACGCCGCACGTATTTACAATGTTTCAGGATTTCGCGCGGTTCGGTGAAATGTAACGGTTACTTCATCTAGCAAGACAACATCGGCAGAAATTTCCGTGAATAAATCGCGGGAACCCACCTAAATCCAATCTGAAATTTATTAAGGAAGTGTGATGTTTCGCGATAGCGTGTCCGCTTCTGGGACGTTATCGCTGGTTGGAAGGGCTACTCGGCGCCCCATTCTGCTCGAGCGCCCGCAGATTTTCTCGCGCCAATTGATGCTCCGGATTCAACTGCAGCGCGCGCTCAAAATGCCGTCGGGCCTCTTTGACGTTTCCCGTTTCCGCGAGTGCGCTGCCCAGATTGGCTTCGGCATCCGCATCTTGCGGACGCAACTTCACCGCCGCCTGAAACTGCTCGAGCGCGCCGGCAAAATCTCCCCCCGACGCCATCGCATTCCCCAAGTTGTAGTGCGCGTCAAAATAATCCGGCCGTGTCTTCAACGCCGTCTGCAAAAAGGGAATTGCCTGCGGCGCGCGTCCAGCCGCCAGCAGCGCCGCGCCAAGTCCATTGTTTGCCGCGGCATCGCTCGGCCGCAGCCTCACCGCCTCCGTAAATTGCCGGTACGATCCCGCGATATCGCCCCGCGCTTGCAGCAGCGCGGCCAAATTGTAGTGCGCCTCAAAATCCTCGGGATTCTTCTCCAAGTGATGCCGCGCCATCGCCTCCTGAATCAGCGCGCGCGGATCGCCACCGGTGCCTGCTCCGTCAGTAGGCAAAACTTGCAGCCACAAATGCGCCATCTCATCGCTCGCGCGATTTCCAGCCACCACTCGCGCCGGCGGATGATTTGGATTCCGCACATTTTCCGAGGAATTGTCGTACGCATACCGCATCGTGATCTTCGTTCCTGCCGGCAGCGTCATCGGATCGGTGTAGCGATATACCGCCTGCCAATTCAAATCCCAATTCGGAATGTGAATCAGCGTCTCCGTCGTTCCGTCTGGCAGCGTCGCCGTCGCTTGCAAATCGCGACCCAAATAATGCGCGTGCGGATAAATCGCCAGTAACGACACACTCACCGGCAGCGTAAAGTCGTCGCTCACGACAAAATCTTTCGCCCCTGCCGGAATATCCAACGCTCCGTCATTCTCCATCTGCAACAAAATAGGATGCAGCGTCGCCGGCTTGTCCGTGAAGTACAGACCGAGCGTCGGTTGCAGCGTCTCCGGCTTGCCCGAAGGCTGCAAGTGGGTGTTCAGCACGAGATCCGTGTTTGCGTCGAGCGAAATCGCCATCCCGTCCGGCTCGACGTATGGCGCCGACCCCGGCTTCCAAAAAAGAAAATGGCTGTCAGGATCGAAAAGCTCCGATTCGATCGTCAGCTCCATCCCGCCGAAGCCCGCGCCGGGAGTCTTCTCCTGCAGCCGCGCCGTTTGCCCGCGATCCACCAGCACATTCGCGTGATGCACCAGCCGCTTGTCGCCCGGACGAATCTCGATCGCCTTCAGCCAACGCGGCCGATCCACCGGCGCGCGAAACACAAAATTCCAGTAAACGTCGCTCCCGCCCGCCGCCAACGCGTAAGCCTTTGTCGCCTTGACGATCAAATCCGGCTTGCCGAGTTGCCAACCTTCGACAAATTTCGGCGCAGGCGGCAAATCCGATGGATTACCTTCCGCTGCGCCGTTCTCCGCCCAATCGCGCACCCGCGCGATGTCGGCCTCCGAAAGCCGCAAATCATCCGCAAATTTTGGATCGTCTGCCGCAGGCAGCCACGGCGGCATGAGCCGCCGCTTCGTCACTTCCTCAATCAATCGCGCGTGCGATTTCGCGTCCTCGTAAGTCAACAGTGAAAACGGCGCCGCCTCTCCGGGCCGATGACACGGCGCGCACGACCGAAAAAGAATCGGCGCGATGTCCTTCGTGTAAGTGAGGGAATTCGCTGCTTTCGAATCACCATGCGCTTTACTAACCGAAGCAGCGTGCGGCGCCGAATCATTCGCCGCCCTCGCCGCATAAAACGCCGCCAGCAGCGCGACGCCAATCGCAGCGCTGTGCGCCCACCGTTTCATTTTAGATCCGAGATGTAACAACCGACCGAGGGGACCGACGCATGCGTCACTTCTTTTCCGTTCAGCGCCGCCCGAATCGCATCTTCCAGCTCATGCGTCGTCGCGACGGGTCGCGCCCGCCCAAAGTCCTCATACAAATTGTCGATCCGACCGTGATAGACCAGCTTACGATTAGCATCGAAGACCGCCGCCTCCGGCGTCGTCTGCGCGTGACTCTCGGCCACCAGACTCCGCCGCGCATCCCGCAGCGCCGGCAAATCGTATCCAAACTCCTTTTCGTGCTTTCGGATCTGCTCGGCCGATTCCGACCGGTCCGGATAAACCAGCCAAAACGCCACCCGCCCCGCGTTCTCGAGCCTCGCCCGCCGCTCGATCCCCTGAATCGTCGGCGCATACCGATTCGAAATCGGGCAATCCACCCGCACAAACATCAGCACCACGACTTTCCCAGCCGAGGCCTTCAGCGGATCGACAACCGTCCCATCGAGATCGACCGCGGTTCCTTCGCCGACGCCGATGCGGACGACTTCAGACGCACGGGTACGGGCAAACTCACGCAACCCGCACAGAAAAAGAGATGCAACAATCAGGATTCGAAACGCAACCGGAATAGAGTAAAGCCCACGACCCATGCGCGCCCGCACCGCTCAGGCACAAAAATGGTACTGCGCGCCACCGCGCTTGTCTAACGCAACTCGACGAACCTACCGCGATTGTGAGGGCCGAGTCTCAGCCGTACTTGACGCCGTCCTTGCTCTGTCCCACCTCAATAATGTAGCCGTCCGGATCGCGGATATAGCAGCGCGTCTCGCCATACTTCACGATCGGCTCTGTGATGAACTCCGCGCCTCGGCTCTTCCATTCCTTGTAGCAAGCCTGGATGTCCGCCACGCGGAAATTCATGAAGCTATTGATGTGATTCGGATCGGGCGTGCTCAGCACCACCGTCGGCTTGTCGGGCGTGGGCCCTCCCCCGACGTTGATGATCATCCATATATTCGCGAGCCGCAGATACCCAGGCGAACCCTTGCCGTCGGGCCGGGCCAGAATGGTCGCGCCGAATACCTTTTCGTAGTACCCAAGCGACCGCTCGATATCCGCAACGGTGATGAAGTGCGCGATGCTGATCCCTTCCTTCGGCGGCATCTCATAGCTTTTCTCTTCGACTCGTACGCTGCCGGTGCTCATCGGACTCCTCCATCCCGAGATCTTGCCGCGATTTTCAGTCACGGTCCTCGGGCATTCATCGAGTCAGATGCACTAGCGATCCGTTGTATGCAGTATTTCTTCGACGCCGAAAGAATCTACCGCAACTGCCCAGGCTCAATTCCGCTCGCCCGCGCCGCATCGAGCAGCTGATCCATTGCGGCTTGCAATGAAGCCTTTTTCGCCTCCAGCGCCTTAATTTGATCCGGCACCGGCTCCATGCTGTACTGCGACGGGTCCGACGTCAGCACGCCCATGTTCTTCGAGTTCCCATGGCTCGCGTCCTTGAGCTGCGTAATCTGTCTGTCCAGTTGATCGATCCCGGCCTGCAACTTCTGCAATTGTTCCCGCAACTGCGCCAGCGCCTTCGGATCCACGCTGTCGTTCTTTGTCTTGGCGTCCGGCGTCTTGGCCGCACTCGCCTTGGCCGGCCCAGCCGCTTGTAGACTTGAGATTTTCGATGGCGTGATCGGTTGCTTCTGCTGAGGCGTACCGACGACCGAAATCGTCCCGGTCACTTCGCTCATATCGTCGTTCGTCCAGACCTTCCTCGGTTTCGGTTTGGCCACCGCACCGGATCCCGAGGTGCCTGCCGCCGAGCTCTGGTCGGTACCCTGCTGGCTCTGCGCCTCCGCACTAGCCGCGTCAACCAATATCCCGGCTGTCAGAAGCGCCATGGAAACGATGAGCGCACGAATCATAACGACTCCCTTCGAACGCACTCGTACCGCTCCCGTGCGTTCCGAACGGTCCATCTCTCATTGAAATTATAGGAACCCGGCTCTCAGGGGTCGCCGGTCGTAAGGTCAGGTTTGCTCAACTCGGCACGGATTTCCGCCAGGGCCTCTTTGGGCGGCCCGATTCGCTTGTAGTTGGTATAAAACGTCTTCTCGTGAACGGAAAAGCTCATGAACAGCCGCCGACCATCGAAGTCATATTGAGCATACGTCGGCAGCCAAAGCCCCGGCGCCAGCTCCCATCGTTCCTGCATGAAGTGGCTTCCTTTGTACACCTTAGCCAGAAAGCCTCCGATGGAGATATCGTCGGTCACCTCAACCTCGACCTTGGCCAGCTGTTTCGCCTGTTCGTCGATCCACGCCACTCCGTGTATCTTGGCGAAGATTGCGGTCGCCCGTGACGTTGGCTTGTACGCCGGGTTCGGATCCATCCGGAATTTCAGCAGCATCCGGTCGGCGCGAGGTTCCCGCCCCATGAACGTATAGATAAAGGCCGTCTTGGTTGCGTCGATCAGTTCACCCTTATCCTTGCGGTGCTTCTCGACCTTTTCATACGCGTCGCGTTGCGCTCTTCCGTCTTCGGTCGCCCACGTCAGGGAATGCATCAGCTTCTCGAGATCGGCACGATACGCGTTGACGTCGGCCGGCTTTCCATCCGGTCCCATCGCGATCTTGTCGGTGCCGGTTCCCGCCGGGACATTTCGCGTCACGCGAATCTCAGGCGGAGCTGTCAGCGTTCCTTTGTGAATCTCTTTCTTCTCGATGTGCTCGTAAAAGCTGTCGCTCTCATCATTTTTTTTCTGGTTCGCGATGACCTGGTCGAGCATCTCCATCCGGCGATCCTCGGTCCAGTTATCGGGGTTATTCGCCGCTGCCGCGGCAGAAGGAGCATTCGTTCCCGATATGGAACTCGACGGGGTGGTTGGCGAAGGACGTTCAGGGGACTGCGCATTGACACTCGTCGCGCAGAATCCTGCAGCGGCCAGCCAGATCGAAAAGGGCCAGATCGAAAAAGGGAAGATTCGCGATGCCCGCATAGTCAACTTAATAGCCGGAGAGAGCTATCCGCACCATTAATACCATTGGATTCGATCTCAATCCCGATTGTTGCACACTGTCGCTCGGTCCAGAACGTAGCGCCGGCATCCTGCCGGCGTTTTCCACGGCCGTACTCCGATTACATGTTCCAAAACCGCCGAAAACCAGGGCGTCGTCATCCTCAGCCTTCCGCAGGACGTCGAAGGATCCCAACGGCAACCGCGCGGTCGTCCCCCGACGAGCACCCGCACTCGCCCCTCAGCGCCGCCTTCAACTTTCACCTGTCGACTTTGGACTCTCCCTTAACTCCAATCCCTTCAACAAATTAACCCTCCACCAGTGAACCTTACCCCTTTTAGAATCAAATCCTTACATAATTTTGAGGTATATCTCATTTAGAATGATAATCTTACGCAAAAGTGGAGGGGCGGACCTCATCCAATCCACCCACTCGTCCGATTAAGCTCTCGAGGGCAAAGCATTTCCATTCTGCCGCGTCTAAACTTGTGTATCCCTCGCATTTCCGCGAAACGAATGGGCTCCTGTATTCGTATTGATTTGTGTCTGCTCTTCCTCGGAGGCCGGCTTTGGGTGTAACCGCGTTTGACAGCCTGAGCAATTCTGATGGGTCGCCCGAATCCATTCGCGAGCACGCCCGCCTCGCCGTGAAACGCGGTTTTCGCGCCAACCTGGTCGCCTTTTCCGAGACTTTTAAGCTTGCCCTCGACGCTCTCCGTGCCCATAAGCTCCGCAGTTTCCTGACTTTACTCGGCGTCATCCTCGCCGTCCTCACACTCGTCGCCGTTATGAGTGTCGTCTCGGGCCTGAACTTTTACGTTGCGGATCGCGTCGCGAATCTCGGAGCCAATACGTACGTAGTCGATCGCTTCGGCATCATCACCAGCCGCGACGCATGGATCAAAGCCCAGCGCCGCCCCCTGCTCACCCTCGACGAGTATCAGTTCCTGCACGACAACATGAAGATCGCCGATCGCGTTGCAGCCACCGGCTGGGTCACCAAAGACATCCGCTATGGCGACAAGCTTCTCGAAAATACCAACGTAATGGGCGCTTCCTCCGACTACGCAAAGCTTCGCAACATCGGCCTGCATTCCGGCCGCTACATCACGGAAGCCGACGATCTTCATCATTCGCCGATCTGTTTTATCGGCAACGACCTTGTGAAGAAGTTTTTTCCCAATGTCGATCCCATCGGCAAAACGATTCGCGCTGGGTCGCACTCGTATGAAGTTGTCGGCGTCGCCGAACCGATCGGATCCGCTTTCGGCCAGTCGCAAGACAACTTCATGTTGATTCCCTTGGTCACTTACTACAAGGAATGGCACACGCAGGCCGACTGGCTCGCGATTTTCATTCAGGCGCCAAACGCCGAATTGATTCCGGCTTCGGAAGACGAAGCGCGCATGTTGATGCGCGCACATCGTCACCTCAACTACGGCGACAAAGAAAATTTCGCGATCCTCGGCTCCGATTCGATCATGGCGTTGTGGAAGTCGCTTACCGGGAATTTGTTCGCGGTCGCTGTCGCGCTCACCGCGGTGTTTCTCGTGGTCGGCGGCATCGTGATCATGAACATCATGCTGGCCAGCGTGACGGAGCGTACGCGTGAAATCGGCATTCGCCGCTCGCTCGGTGCGCGCAAAAATCACATCCTGCTGCAATTTATGACCGAATCCGCCGTGCTTGCCTCCGTCGGCGGTCTCATCGGCATCATCCTGGCCTACGGCGTCGTCGCGCTCGGCCGCTCCGTCACGTCGATTCCCATGCAGACTCCAATGAGCGCCGTGATTTTGTCGCTCGGTGTTTCCACCGGCGTCGGACTTTTCTTTGGAATTTATCCGGCGATGCGCGCCGCGAAGCTCGACCCGATCGAAGCGCTCCGTTCCGATTGAGGACAACGACACAATGGCCCAGGCTCACGGCGAAAATCTCAAGCAGGCGATGGACACGCTCCGCACGCACAAACTGCGCAGCGCGCTCACCGTTTTTGGCGTTGTCCTCGGCGTCAGCGTCATCATGCTTGTCGCCGCCCTGATCACCGGATTCGATCAGCAAATTCAGGAAAACATCAAGCAATTCGGCGCCGACACCGCGTTCATTGCGCGCTGGGATCAGGGTCCGGACAACGACCGGCGTCCTCTTGAAGAGCGCCTGCGTAAGCCGCTGACGTTAGCCGATGCAGAAGCAATCAAAGATTCATGCCCGGCGGTTCGCAACGTCACGACGTACATCAACTGGTGGGAAAAGCCGCACATCGTCCGCACCAAAGCCGGCGAAGTGACCGGCATCGACTTCCGCGGTGTGCAACCCAATTTCGGCGAAGTCTACGCGAATGCCGCGACTCTGTCGGGTCGTTTCATCAGCGAGGGCGATGATCTCCACCGTGAAAATGTCGTGATGCTCGGTGAGAACGTCGCGCCCGTGCTGTTTCCCGATACGCCTGCCGTCGGCAAAGACGTGATGATCGATGGGCAGGATTTTCAGGTGATCGGCGTCGTCGAAAAACCTAAGGGACTTTTCGGCACCGGCGACGAGGATCGCCGCGTCCTCATTCCGTACAACACGTTTCGTAAGATCTATCCCCAATCGTACGAAAATCAGATCCGCGTGCAGGCCTATCCCAATCAGCTCGACCTGGCCGTCGATCAAGTCACCGACGTTCTTCGCCGCCGCCGCAACGTTCCTTACAACGGCAAGAATAATTTTTCGATTCAGACCGCCGAAATGCAAGTGCAGGAATTCCACAACATCGTTGCGATGGTTGCCGTCGCCACGGTCGTTCTTAGCTCCATCGGCCTGCTCATCGGCGGCGTCGGTGTGATGAACATTATGCTCGTCAGCGTGACCGAGCGCACCCGTGAGATCGGCGTCCGCAAAGCGATCGGCGCGCGCAGCAGCGACATCACCTGGCAATTCCTGCTCGAAGCCATGACTCTCACAGGCGCCGGTGGCATCATTGCGCTTATCCTCGTCAACGGGCTCGTTTTATTGATTCGTCTCACGCTCGAATGGAAAGGCGCGGTGCCCTTGTGGGCCGCTACCGCCGGCATCATCGTCAGCATCAGCATCGGCCTGATCTTCGGCGTCTGGCCCGCCACCAAAGCCGCCAAGCTCGACCCCGTCGAAGCCCTCCGCTACGAATAGCCACGCCGTTCAGTTTTGGCTTTTCCAATCACCAATCACCAAACTCCATGCACCAATCACGAGTCACGGCTCAGCTTTGTGGGTCGGACCTCTCAGTCCGACAGTTCACCGTCGCTGCAAAAGGGGCTTTAGCCCCTGAGTCTCGCGGTCGGAAAAATTGTGAGTGAACAAAAGGGGAGGGGCTTCGGTTCGTTACTTCATCACGTCGTTGCGTCTTTATCTCGCTATCGTTTACTTTTTGCTGCCCGCATAGTTTGCGGCAGTGATCGGTGCCGGCGCCATCGCGCTCGGCCACGCCACATCAAGCGAATTCTCGTGCTTCACCAGCATCTTCGCTTTCTTCGAGACGTGAATGCGCAGCATGTTCGTCGAATCCGTCCGCATTTCACCGAGGCCTTCTTTAGCTACTTGCAGACTCTTGTCGGCGCGATACAGCACGACGCGCAGTTGATGCGGTCCCGGCGGCAGATTTTGCTCCAGCTTGATCGGCGCTCCGGGCTCGTTCGCTTTCAAATCCGTGGTGTAGAGCAGCGACTGATCCGCGAAAATCGCCAGTGCGCCATCGCCGACGCTCGAATCGATCTCGATCTTTAGAGCAGCCTTTTCGACAGGTCGCGCAATCGGCATCGCCGCAACCGGCAATGGCATTACCGGAGCAGAAACTGCCGTCGTCGCGCTCACGGTTTTTGCCGCGGGTTGCACAGCGTGCGTTGTCCCGATCTTGGCGATCGCCCGCGCGCGCTGCTTCGCCAATTTCGCCGTCTCAGGCGTAACGTCAGCCGACTCATCGTCCGGCACTTCGGTGTATTGCGTCTCGCCCGTCAAGTCATTTGGCGCGTGTGGAACTGCGCTGGCCACGAGCGGAGCCGACGGCAACTGAAATCGCGAGCGCATTGCACGCACCACCGGCACACTGCACAACAGTAGCGCTGCCAAGCCCGCTACGAACCACGCGTCGCTCGGCTGCAGCGGCCGTGCGAGCCACGTATTCTTTCGTTTGCGGATATCGATTGCCTTTCCGTCGGAATCGGACGCCCCCGCATCCACAGAAGCGGTCGCCCACGGCAATCCATCGGCGCCTATGCCTGCTGAAGCGGTCGCCGCGCCCGCGCTTACAGCGACGTTCGCACTATTGCCTTGCCGCACTGCCGCATCCAGCGAAGTCGCAAATGCCTCCGCCGACGGATACCGATCCGCCGAACTCTTCGCTAGGCACCGCAAAATAATCCGATCCAGCTCCGGTGGCACCGCCGGATTCCGTTGCGACGGTGGCACCGGCTCGGCCTGCAAAATCTGCGCACACACCGCGCTCACCGAGCTGCCGTCGAACGGCGCAACGCCCGTCACCATCTGGTACAAAACAATTCCCAGTGAGAACAAATCCGACCGCGTATTCTGCGGCTCGCCCAAAATCTGCTCCGGCGAGAGATACGCCGGCGTGCCCATCATTTTTCCCGAGCCCGAAACCTGCGTCGCGAAGCGCGCGATCCCAAAATCGCTCAGCTTCACTTTGCCGTCTTCGGTGACCAAAATGTTTGCAGGCTTGATATCGCCGTGAATCACGCCCGATCGATGAGCCCGGTGCAGCGCTCCCGCGAGATCTGAAATCCACGCGCACGCGCGCGCGATCGGCATCGGCCCGGTCGATTCCGCCAACACCTGCTGGAGCGTCTTCCCCGGCACATATTCCATCACCAGGTATGCGACGTTGCCGTCCTCCACTCCGACGTCGTACAGATTCACGATCGCGGGATGCGAAAGCTGGCTGACGATCTGCGCTTCCCGCAAGAATTGCTTCTGTTCGGTGGGCGCTCCGAAGGAATGTACGAGCGTCTTGAGCGCGACGATGCGTCCGAGCACCGTGTCGCGTGCTTTATCGACGCGGCTCGTCGCGCCGCATCCTAGAGTTCCGAGTACTTCGTAGCGGTTTTTCGACATCGTCGGGGAACTACGACATCCTTGTCGCGTAACGTGCGTCGCGAAGATTTAGACTGGAACGTCGCGAATCGCGACTGTCCCTGGGCACAGCGTTGCTTTCTTGCTTGGCTAATTTTCGCGAGTAGAAACGTTTGGAAAAATGGGCCAGTAGTACAGGTGTGTCCAAACAGGTGTACTACAGCGTTCCCTGTAGACTGTTCAATATTGAACAGTGACTAGCAAGTCCCGCGTTACCGAACACTTCCAATTGCGATGGAAAAAATTTCGCTCTACGCCGAGCGCAGGAATCGCGTTGCGCGATTCCTCAACGAGCCCGTCGCGTTCGGGTTTGAGGCTGCCGCCTGCGGCTCAATCCGTCGCCGGGCGAAGGGATATAAATCGAGCGCCAGGTCTTCCGCCGAATTCCGCCGGCGTCCCGGATCCTTCTCGAGACACGACCCAATCAATTCGTTCAATCCCGCAGGCAGCGACGAATTGATCTGCGATGGCGGCAGCGGCGTCGCCGACATCACCTTCTGACAAATAGCCTGCAGCGACTCCGCATCAAACGGCCGCTTGCCTGTAACCATCTCGTAGAGCACAACACCCAGCGAGAAAATATCCGAGCGCGCATCCTGCGGCTTACCCAAAATCTGCTCCGGGCACCAATACGCCGGAGTGCCCAGCAGCGGCGAATCTTTCGAATCGCGGCTCGCCAGCCGCGCCATGCCGAAGTCGGTCAGCTTCACGCGGCCTTCTTCGGTCACCAAAACGTTGGCCGGCTTCACGTCGCCGTGAATGATGCCTTTGCGATGCGCCACATGCAGTGCCGAAGCGATGTCCGCAACCCACGCGCACGCGCGCGGATACGGCACGCTGCCTTTTTCCAGTATCCGATCCAACGGCTGCCCTTCGACTTGCTCCATCACCAGATACGGAGTCTGCGTCGATTCCTCAATCCCCATATCGTGTAGCGCCACGATCGACTGATGCGAAATCTGCCCGACGACGCGCGCCTCTTTGATGAAGCGTTCGCGCCCCTCTTCCGTAGCCAGTTGCGGGGAAAAAAGCTTGATGGCGACGTGGCGCCCGATCATCGGATCGAACGCGCGCACAACTTTGCTGGTGGCACCCGCGCCGATGGTGCCCACGATTTGATAGCGGCCTACTTGCACAGACGACGACCTTCCCTCAGGACAGACCTGGTCCTTGCTTCCTACAATAGGAGTATCGTCCGCGGGAACAAATGGCGCACCGGTCCTAAGGTTTTCAGTACGAAAGTACTCAATTAGAAACACTTAAGGGATGCCAGCCCATGGCCTTGGCCTCGGATGCGAGTTCAAAAACCAGCTAAAGCCCGCTAAAACATGGAGATCCAAGCCATCGCCGTCATGATGGCGACGTTTCCCCTCAGCCTCGCCCCCGTCTCCTGCCGCAGGCTGGCGAACGTCGGGCTCAGAGCAAATTCGGCCGGGAAAAACTTCACAAAATGGCCCATCAAAATCAGGTGCTTGTGGAAGTGGTACGCGCGCATCTCGTTGTACGCTTCGTCCGACGTCCAGTGATCCATTGCGATGCGATACGTCGCCACCATCGTTCCCGTGCGATCGTCTCCGAAATAACAATGCACGAAAACTTTTTGATTCGGATTGTCGCGCAACAATTGTAGAAACGTCGCAACCTGAAATTCCGTCGGCCCAAAAAACGCGTTCGTCGGAATTTCGACGTAGCGCATTCCCGCCGCTTCCACTTTCACCTGTTCGCGCGTTTCTCCGCCATCCTTCTTCACCGGCTTCGAATTTCGCAAATCGACGACAATCGCAATCCCCATCTCCTTCAACTCGTCGTAGCCTTCGCCGCGCGGCTGCGCTCCGCGATATAAGAATTCGCTGATTTTTCCTGCGTTTTCTACGCCTCGAATCGATAATCGCTCGACGGCGACCGGCACGCGCTTCGCGTACCGCGCCGCAACGTTGTCTTTGTGCACGCTGTACATGCGCAATCCGATCGCGCACAAAATCACGAGCGCGCAAACGATTGCGATCGTCAGCGTGATCGCGCGGCGTTTGAAAGCGGTGGAAAAACTGTTCATGACGATTTGCGAAAAACTTTTTTCGGCGCAACAATCACAGCGCTTCAGTTTGACATCGCAGCGAAGAATTTAGTCGCGTGATTCGCAACCCTGCGCTCGTAATGCACTTAAGTGCCAAACTCGAATCTAATTTCAAATTGTGTGTCCTGAAACCACACCACTACAAATAGGCCTCAAGTAGAATTTTCGACGCTATCTAGTGTTTTTTTCTTGACAGCTTTTTCTTCACAGTCGCATACTGCGGTTCCAGATTCGGGGGACGTGGAAGCGCCAGGCGGACCGGGTCGAGGATGTACAACACGAGTCCGCACGGGCCACGGAACCAGCCCGGGTTCTTAAAGCAAAAAAATCGAGTGCGAAACCCAACTCCGCGCTCGCACGCGTAGTGTGATGCGCTGCTGTGAAGGCTGCGTGATTTACACCGGCCTAAGGCAGGGCGTTGCCCACGCATTGCCCCACGGCCATTTCGACCACTTCTTCACGGTCGAATTTTTTGCTTTCTGAGCCCTCACGCACCGGTCGGATCGGGACGCTTCAAAACGCATCAAATGGCATCTGGGCACCCTCTGCCCCGCAGAGGAGTAAAATATATGGATATCCTCCACTTGGAGATATCCGCGCTTGGGAGGATGGGGATGGCTACGGTGAAGCCCGCATTGAACGGAAAATCGCTACAGACGGGGGTGAGCCCGGAGAATACTGCTGGCACCCAGGCCGGCTTGGTATTCGAACGCTTCTTCACCGACGGAAAGATCTCGCCCTTCGACGCCGTCGAATGGGACAAGCGCACCGCCGCGATCGGCAACGAAAAGGGCGTGACGATCTTCAAGCAGGAAAATATCGACGTCCCGAAGAATTGGTCGCAGACGGCGACGAACATCGTCGTCAGCAAGTATTTCCACGGCAAGCCCGGCACCAGCGAGCGCGAGACGTTGGTGCGCCAGCTCATCGGCCGCGTCGTCAACACGATCGTGCGCTGGGGCCAGGAAGGCGGCTACTTCGCCGACAACGACTCGCGCGACGCTTTCCGCGACGAGCTAACCCATCTGCTCGTCGAGCAGAAAATGAGCTTCAATTCGCCGGTGTGGTTCAACGTCGGCGTGCAGTCCAAGCCGCAATGCTCGGCCTGCTTCATCAATTCCGTGTCCGACTCCATGGAATCGATCATGGGCCTCACCCGCACCGAAGGCATGCTCTTCAAGTGGGGCTCCGGCACCGGCACCAACTTCTCCACGCTGCGCGGCAGCAGGGAATCGCTCTCCGGCGGCGGCATCGCCAGCGGTCCCGTTAGCTTTATGAAGGGCTTCGACGCCTTTGCCGGCGTCATCAAGAGCGGCGGCAAGACGCGCCGCGCCGCGAAGATGGTCATTCTCAACATCGACCACCCGGACATCGTCGAATTTATCGAATGCAAGATGAAGGAAGAGCGCAAGGCGCACGTCCTGATCGAACAGGGCTACGACTCCGCGATCGACGGCGACGCCTACAGCTCGATTTTCTTCCAGAACGCGAATCACTCCGTGCGCGTCACCGACGAATTCATGCAGGCCGCCGAAGAAGATCGCGACTGGTGGACCCGCAATATCACCGACGGCCAGCCGAACGAAAAGCTCCGCGCCCGCGATCTGCTGCGCAACATCTCCGAATCGACCTGGCAGTGCGGCGATCCCGGCATGCAGTACGACACCACGATCAATCGCTGGCACACCTCCAAGAACACGGCGCGCATCAACGCTTCGAATCCGTGCTCGGAGTACATGTTCCTCGACGACACGGCCTGCAACCTCGCGTCGCTCAACTTGATGAAGTATCTCGAGCCCAACGGGAAGTTCGACGTCGATGCGTTCAGGCATGCCGTCGATGTGACCATCACGGCGCAGGAGATTTTGGTCGATAACGCCAGCTATCCCACGCCGAAAATCGCCGAAAATTCGCATAATTTCCGGCCCCTCGGCCTCGGCTACGCCAATCTCGGCGCGCTTCTCATGTCGATGGCGCTGCCCTATGACTCCGCCGAAGGCCGCGACGTCGCCGGCGCTGTCACCGCGCTGATGTGCGGCGAGGCGTACGCGCAGTCGGCTCGCATTGCCGAGCGCAAGGGGCCGTTCTCGGGCTACCCCGTCAACCGTGAGCCGATGCTCGACGTCATTCGCATGCATCGCGACGCGATTCGCGGCATCAAGTCCGAAAACGTTCAGCCTGAGCTCTACGCCGCCGCGCAGGATTCGTGGGACGACGCGCTCAACCTCGGCGAAAAGTTCGGCTTCAAGAATTCCCAAGTCACCGTGCTCGCTCCGACCGGCACCATCGGCTTCATGATGGATTGCGACACCACCGGTATCGAGCCCGACCTCGCGCTCGTCAAGCACAAGCGGCTTGTCGGCGGCGGCGTGATCAAGATCGTCAACAACACCGTGCCGCAAGCCCTGATGAAGATGGGCTTTACGCCAGAGCAGACGAGCGAAATCGTCTCTTACATCGACGCCAAGGGAAAAATCGACGGCGCTCCGTACATCAAGCCCGAGCAGCTCGCGATTTTCGATTGCTCGCTGGCTCCGATGGGCGGTGGACGCTCGATCGCCTGGACTGGCCACGTGCAGATGATGGCCGCGGCGCAGCCGTTCCTCTCGGGCGCGATCTCCAAGACGATCAACATGCCCGAGGAATCGACCGTCGAAGACATCATGGACGCGTACATCGAGTCGTGGAAGCTCGGCCTCAAGGCTGTTGCTATCTACCGCGACAATTCGAAGCGTTCGCAGCCGCTGTCGGCAGCAGGGAAAAAGGACGAGAAGAAAGGCGCAGCTGTAGCCGTCGAACCCGCTGCAACCGTTCCCGTGCAGCAGGAGCTCTTCGGTCGTCGCCAGCGCGAAAAGATGCCGACCGAGCGCGCTTCGGTCACGCACAAATTCTCCGTCGGCGGCCACGAAGGCTACATCACCGTCGGCATGTACGAAGACGGCCGCCCCGGCGAAATCTTCATCAAGATGTCCAAGGAAGGCTCGACGCTCTCCGGCGTCATGGATGGCCTCGCGCTCACCATCTCGCTCGGCTTGCAGTACGGTGTGCCTCTCAAAGTATTCGTCGACAAGCTCGTCAATACGCGCTTCGAACCGTCGGGCATCACCGCGAACGCGAACATCCGCTTCGTTTCGTCGGTGCTCGATTACATCGCGCGCTGGCTCGGCGGACGCTTCATCTCCTCAGACTATCTCAAGCTCACTGGCGAGCAGATCGCAGCCGCTGCGGCTCCGACGTCTTCGAATTCGGCGATGGTCGAATCGATGCTCCAGGCCGTCAGCAACGTCGGCTCGGGCACCACCGCTTCGCTCAAGCAGACCAACGCGCATGAAGGCGCGCCTGCCTG
>Ga0207109_1092_pt1 | contig 20044 bp, 15 predicted proteins | sample Alteio_BWMinHeat_73_FD_153584 | JGI IMG/M metagenome (GOLD analysis project Ga0207109, IMG submission 153584) | Enriched cells from forest soil in Barre Woods Harvard Forest LTER site, Petersham, Massachusetts, United States -... | ecosystem: Environmental > Terrestrial > Soil > Temperate forest >... | reverse complement strand
GTCGGTTGGGGTAAAGATACGTCCTGCAAGCAGACCCACGCCCAGCAGGGAATAGAAATTCCCGCTGACGAAGTCCACCGTATTCACGCTCGCTTTTCCGTCGATGACAACAGCGATGTTCCCTTCATCCCATGCAATGAGTCCGGCGAGGGTTTTCTGGTGGTCGCGAAGATATTCGTAGGCTTTCTGCTCAAATTCGCCAGCGGGGAGGATGCCGATCTTCACCAGTTCCTCGGGATGGCTGACCGGCAGAGACTTCAGCAGGAAAACATTCACCACGCTGAAAATAGCCGAGTTCGCTCCGATGGCCAACGCCAGCGTCAGTACAACGATGGCCGTGAAACCAGGGTGTTTCGCAAACTGGCGCACGCCATAAGCCAGATCGCGACCCAGGTTTTCGAGTTGCACGAATCCCCAGATTTCGCGACTCCTCTCGGCCGCCAGGGTCATATTGCCGAAGTCACGTCGCGCCTGATCCTGAGCGTTGTCAGGACACATGCCTCGAGCGATGTGCTCCTGCATCTTCAACTCCAGATGCAGTTGCATCTCTTCTTGAAGGGCCCGGGCACGAGCTCCCCGTCGCAGCCACGAGCAAAGTCTGCGCACGAATTCCATAATCCCCCTCGCAGGTTCGGCAGTTGCCCTACACCGCGTCCATCACGCGCACGATGGCTCCCAACACCTTTTCGAACTCCGCTCGTTCCTTCTGCAATTGCTTACGCCCTGCGGGTGTGAGTTTGTAGAAGTGTGCGCGGCGATTGTTCTCTGTCTGTTTCCATTCCCCTGCAATCCACCCCCTGGCCAGCAGGCGCTGCAAAGCTGGATACAGAGTTCCTTCCTCGATCTGGAACACATCTCCTGAAATCTGCCGCAGCCGCAGCGCTATTCCGTAGCCATGCATGGGTTGGAGAGATAGTGCTTTCAGCAGCAGCAGGTCGAGCGTGCCGGGAAGGAGCGGTTTCGTTTCCATACCTAGAAACACTACCCTAGGGTGCCTATGGAATGGAAGCGAATTGTGACGATGTCGTCTCTCTCAGCGCATCTCGTGACGCGAGAAGACCCAAGAAGCAGAGCCACGTTGGGTCGCGGCGAAAACATTCCCGAAGCGGATCCCATTTTGGAAGTACCACAAGTAACTGAGAAAGTCGTCTGCGCCGTCATGGTCGAAGTCCCCGATTTTAAATGACGTTATTGGCGGCGAATAGGCTACACCCTTTCTCTGAGAGGCGGGCGCGACGCAGCCTCGCGACGAGTAAAGCCAGTCATCGCCACCCTGCCAGGCAAGGTCAGTCTTTCCATCTCCATCGAAATCGCCGGTTACGGTTTGCGACAAATTCGCGACAAACCGGTGCATAATAGGCCCAGGGAGACGAGGCGCCGCGAGATGCTCCGGGATCCGCCTTGGACAAGACCATCGAGTGGCTGGAGCCGTGTTTTCTTACCAGCAAAATCCAATCCTCGGCAGTCGGTCTGTGTGGAATTACCCATTGACTTCCTTTCTGCGTGAATGTCCCGATTGTCCTATACTGCCCGTTGCGCGGGTTGAACCATTGGGCCACATAGCTGGAGTGGTTTTGCATTTGATTTAGCGTCCCGGTTGATGTCCCGGTTCCGAAGAGAAAGACGACATAAGTGTCCTGTCCGTCGGAGGAGAGTAGGGATCTGGACGTGTCGGCGAAGGAACCCCACGCCTTGTCATCGAACCGCGGGACAAGCTTCCACCATTCCAGACTTGTATAGAAATGCTTGAAGTATGCAAGCTGATCCCCGGTCCGAAGGTCAGCCCCCTCGCGCCACCAAAAGTAATGGGCCGGCATTTCATACGCGGTTCCGAAATCTCCCGGTTCGCCAGGTTTGGAATAGATATCGTTCCATATGCCGTTCGCGCCGTAACCATAACCGTACATGCCATATTGGAAGGATTTGTAGGCCGCCCCAAGCGCTCCCCTCGAATCGGTCCGGAAATGGTCATATGCGCTTTCGTAAAGCACCGAAGGCTTGATTGGCGAGGCGTTCCAGAACTCCGTGGCAGTCCTCATATCGGTCAATTCGCCCTGCCATTGCACTGCCCAGCCGCTATGAAACGGCTTGTTGGACCACCAGGAATTCGATGCCGTTGTATGGTCGGTGTTCTCCATGTGAGGCAAAACAGGGTGATGATATGCATCATTGTTCGCAATACTCTGTGCGGCCGCAAACCATTTTTAGATCGTTGTGGCGTCGTACGCCCCGTAGTTGTTCTTATCGATCTCCTGAGCAATCGTCCAGATCACTGGATATGCCCCGTAACGCGCTATCCAATATTTGGCGAGCCTCCCCATGAGTTCTTCAGAAAAGACTGGAAATCCTGCGGGATCTCCCACCCAGCAGATTTCGGCATTGGCATGAACCAGGCCTTTGTCCGCAATGTACTTGAACTTACGGTCGAGATTTGCGAAACCGGCCAGGGCGGCGCTTGTAAAACCGTGCTTGAAGTCCGCGTCAGCTTCTTCATCAGCATTTGGTTCGTCCATGATTCGAATTTGCGCACTTCTCGCCTGCCAGCCAGGCTCCGATTGGAAAACCGTAAATCCCTGTTTGACGCGCTTGTCGACAGTATATTTAAACTGCGAGGCCACACCACGAGCGTTCGACGTATCGAATCTCTCATGAGACAGAATCCAGTGCGTATCTCCCAGATAGAAGAATGGGGTTCCGTCAGAATAGGTAAGGTATCGGCCGTTTCTGCTGACCTTCAAAAAACCGTGCCTATAAATAGCGAGAATGCCGAAATATGGGTCGCATTGTACGGTTCTTGATACATGATGCAGCCCGCTGTTCTTGGCGTCGGTGGCGTTAGTAATCATCGTCCACAAGCCGGTTTCGGGTGCCGCGAACCTGACTTTCCAGGTGGATCCCCCGTCCCAGAAGGCTGGACGGGTTATCGTCTTGCCACCCGCTCTCGTGAAGGTCGCGGTGACATCGACGTCTCGAAACGGGTCCGAATAGTCTACAGAGCTTGTGAGTGCAATTTCGACGGCCTGCCATTGATGGACCTTGTAATTCGCGGCGGAAGCAGTCATGGCCCAGAAGATCACATTGCACCAGACAATTCTCAGGGACATCGGTAAGAGAACCTTGCGTGGCTCGCTGAGAAGAAAGATAACGGCCTTGATGCGTCGTCTCATTCGCTCATCCATAGACATAGTGATGTTTTCAGTTTAGGCCGCGCTCGCGTAAAGGTGGTCCGCGCCCTCAAGCGGTCTGCCACCCTTCATGCCTTGAGCTGTACCTATCCAACGCCAGCACCTGTCGAAAGTCACTTGCGCCGAGATGGTCGCTTATCCTGAATCCTCGGTCGATAGGATGTAGTCTTGGGTAATGAACCGACTGCCTCCGCTTCAGCATAAGTTGCGTGCTCAGCAAGCAGATTCGCCAGATGGCGTGCATATCGCGGCGAAAACACGAAGCGGGCTTTGCCGTTTGCGTCCAGCTTTGGATTCGGATGGATAATAACGACTTCTGGGTATCATCCGTCCTCCCAACTTCCAAGAAGCCTGCTACTTTGTCCACGTTCCGCCTCCTTCCACCTCACGGACTGGTCTCCGAACAATCACAGTAGATCTCGATCAGGACCATCCTTTCGGTGCCTCGTAACCCATGCCGACCATTAGGCCGCCCGTTCATCTCAGTGTGAATACGTCGCGAACAGCATCAAGGTAGGTCATTCCGTTCGCCGTGTCGGGCTCCAGGTAACTTCCCTCCGTCCACTCATTCCAGGAATTCAAGGTAATGATTCTCTTGTCGGGAGGAAGGTTTTCTACAGCGAACGCTCTGGCCGACTCTAGAGCGGCTTTAAACGCCTCTGGCGTATTGTTCACAATGACGGACGTAAATGGATACTCACCGAGTCTGTAGTTATCAGTCTGACATGTACGTGGCGTGGAGTCCCATCCTACCGTGACGTTGGGGAAATAGGGCCTTCCCAAGGTTTTCGCGGCGGTTGCTCGATAGATCTCGTATTGATTCCGAATGTCGCGATATTCTGTCGTGAATGTATTTGAAAAATGCGTGTGATGAATCCAGACGTATGAAGTAGTACTGTCAACGTGCAAGCGATCGAGAAGTTCAGGCAGGTTCGTGACCTCGCTCTGGCCAGGGAGGAGTTTCGCGCCCCACGTAACTGCGTTCAAATGTATGTCGGGAAATCCTAGTGCCCGAACTTTCGCTCTCATCTCCTCCAGAGCAAGTGCCGCTCCGGAAACACCTCCGAAACCCTGGACAAATCTAAAGAGTTCATAAATGGAAAAATAGGGGCAACCTTCAACAAGAAAATAAGAAGGATGTTGGAACAGGTCAAGGAGGCGATCGACCATTGCGTAGAAGGACTCATTTCCGATGGCTCCCGCGAATTCCAGGGTCGGGGCACCCGCCATCTTGGCCGGCTGGATGTCGAACCAGTCATGGTTCGCCCACATCACGCCAAATTTGAGATCCTGGCAATTCGATGCCCGGAGATAACCGTTGGTCAAGGCCGATTCGAGGAAAGGTCCGTCTTTATACCAGTACCAGTCAAATATGAAAGCGTCTATCTTGCTTGCGGTAGCTGCTGCAATCTTCCTTTCGAAGACTCTGGGGTCTGATTCATCTCCATACCCCCAAAGCGGAATCCGGGGCTGACGATGCCCTGGGAATCGAGGCGCAGCGGATTTGACCAGATTCCATTCTGTCCACCCCGGCCCATGTTCCGCGATGTTGCGTTCGTCTGGATGATAGTCGCCGAAGTAATAGGCCGCGACCTGACATGAGCCGTCATTGGCACCGCTGTCTTCTGCCTCCAGCCGCGTGCCAAGTTGAGCGCTGGCTGCGAGGGCGCCAACTCCGGCTAGAAAATCCCGTCTGTTCATTGATCCGCCTTGAGGTTGTCTTTATGCGCCGATGATCTCTGTAGAACCTTTTCGCCTGCACGACTGAGTTGCCAGGTGCATCTAGGGTCAACATTACATCGATCTGGTCGATCGATCAGCCTCGGTGCTGATCCGATCAAGAACAGGGTTGGAGCCACGAATCTGCATCGCGCCCCAACCCGAACATGCGTCGCTACCAGATGAGCTTCATCGCAATCTGGATGATACGCCCCGGGGCGGCGGAGCCAATAGTGCCAAAGGATGGGTTAGGAAGAGCGGCGCTTTGTGGAACAGTGGCGTTTGGGAACCCGAGATTCGTGTGATTCAGCAGGTTGAATCCTTCAAAGCGAGTCTGAACGTTCAGCCGATCAATCAGCGAGATGTTCTTGAACAACGAGGCATCGGCGTTCTCGACACCAGGCGCACGAAGAATATCCCTCGAGGAATTGCCATAGTTCCCCATGGTAGGTTGAACGAATGATGAGGTGTTGAACCACTCATTTACACCTTTGTGGAACCCTCCTGCCTTCGGGTTGCCAACTACGTCGGCCCGCTGCCCGAAGCATTGATTGATAAAGTTGATATCGGTTGCGGCGACGGAAAACGGAAAGCCGGTCCGCAGAGTGACAATCCCATTGATCTGCCAGCCTCCAACTAAAACATCAAGCGCCCTGGAGCTGCTTGCAAGAAAACGCTTGCCTTTTCCGACAGGCAGGTCGGCAGTAACGCTACCCACAAAGCTGTGAGTGATATCGAAACTGCTCGAGCCATAGTCCGCTCGGAAGTCGTATTCGTTCTGGGGGCCGTTGCCGGACGTGTCCCCATTGATGCCCGCTTCTGACGATTTGTCGTCCAGACTATGCGCGTAGGTGTAGCTCAAGATAGCGTTGTAGGCGCTGCCGGAGTGTTCCAGCTTAGCTTGCAGTGCGTCGTAATTCGAATAGAAGTCGTAAAAGTGATCCAGAATGAAGCCAATGTTTGGGTAGGGAACGCGCGCAGACGCCGGCGTGGGATTCAATGGATCGTACTTCGTGGGAGCATTTTCCCACACTCGTCCAAGAAGATGAGCGCCCTTGGATCCAAGATAATCCGCTTCGGCCTTCCATCCTGGAAAGACCTCGCGTTCGACGGATAGTTGCCAGTCTTCCATGTAAGGCGTATGAACTCGCGCGGTTGAGATAAAGAGAAAACCCAGCTCAGCGCTCGTCACTGGAGCTAAAGGTGGCGTGACAGGGAACAAGCTGTCTGAGCTTACATCCGTAACGGTCAGCGGCAAAGCGAATGGATAGCCTCCCCCGTCGTCTGCCTCCTTGGTCTCGGCCGTATCATAGAAGATGCCATAACCTGCGCGAACTACCGTCTTGTCGTTGTTAGAGGGCCTATAGGCAAAGCCAACACGCGGTGCAAACGTCAGGAACTGCTTGGGACCCGGGAAGTGTTCGCCTCCGTAAGCGTACAGCGTACCTCCAATGCCGCTCGTGATAAGCGACTTGTTTGCGACGTAGAGACCGCCCCCCGCAATGTTGGGATCTAGCCAGTCGACGCGGTCCATGTCCTCCACAGGTTTCTTATTGAAATCATAGCGAAGACCGGCATTGATGGTGAGTTTTGGAGAAACCTTCCAGTCGTCCTGAATCCAGGGGGCAAAATATCGGAAGCTGTATGCCACTGAATTTGAGGTCCCAATCGTACGAGCGTAAGGGGTTGGCGCCAGCGCGGTTGCTTGAGCCACATAGCCTGTCAGATAGTCTGCGAATGGATCGTCCGACCCTGAACCGTCAAACGTTAACTCGGGAGGCGAAGGATTATTTTGGTAAGTATGCCACCAACGCACATCCATTCCGAAGCTTATGGTATGCCTTTTGACGTTCCAAGTGACAGCGTCCGAGACGGAATATGGCTGCTCGTTAAACTGCTGAATGACCGTATCACCGCCGAATCCACTTAGGTTGACACCTCGGAACCCGAAAAAAGGGAACGGGAGATCAGGAGAAAATGGGTAAAGGTTTTGCAGGCCTAAGGCATTGAGGGCTTCAGCGGTCGTCGGCACCCCCTCTAGATTTGCACCTTCTGAAAGATACCCGAAGCGTGCCTGATTGAGCAGGTTTGAACTGAAGGTATGAGTCCAGCTTCCGACAACGCTCTTGGAGGTCTCGCTAAAGTTCGCCAATCCTTCGGCAAATCCTCCTCCCGTACTTTGCGAAGTAGCCACATAGGCCGTCTGCGTATATCGACCAAATACGTTATCGTGTTTTCCGATTGCATGATCGAAACGGTAGGTCTGCTGGTCTGCGTCTGTGGGTAGCGAGAAGACAATCTTGTAGTTCCCTTGTGGCGACGAGAAATTGGGATCCGGAATGTGACTCAGAGAATTCTTCGCGACTGTGGAGTATGTGGCTGGGTCAATGAAGTTATTCGCATACGGAACTTTCGTGAAGGGATTTACGACGGGTGCTGTGAATTGGCCTCCCTTCTCAGCCACCGTTGGAACGTTTCTGAAATTTATCGTGGATGTTTTGGATCTCAGGCCTTCGTAATTCGCAAGAAAGAAGCTCTTGTTATGACCGTTATAGAGATGTGGGATTACGATAGGACCACTCAGCACATATCCGAACTGGTTTTGACGAAGTGGCGGGTTCTTGCTGCCAGGACTGGCAAAATAACCCTTCGCGTCAAGAGCATCGTTCCGAAAGAAGTCATAGGCCGTACCGTGAATCTGGTTTGACCCGGAACGGGTGCTCATATTTAGCTGGTTGGCACCTCCTCCGTAAGCAGCGGAGTAGCCCTTCGTTTGCTCCTGGAATTCCTGTAAGATGTCAATCGACGGAACGACAGCGGGCGTCTGGTAATACGTATCATTGATATTGATGCCGTCAAGAAAGTACTGGTTGGAGGTCGGACGGGAACCCTGGATCGTGAGCGCGTTGCCTTCGTTTGCCCGCAAAGAACCTTGCTCACCATTGCTCGAGACAGCGCCGGAATTGAGCAAGAGCAGTTGGGTAAAGTTGCGGCCGTTGAGAGGTAAATCGACGATCTCTTCGCCTGTAACTACTTGACCGATGGCCGCATTCTCGGTGTCAAGGCCCACTTGTTCAGCGTTCACGCTGACGGTCTGTTGCGTCGAACCCGGCGTGAGCCGCAGATCGACGCGCACTTGGGAGCCGACAATCAATACGACATTTTGAACCGTGGTCGTTGAGAACCCGCTCGCCCTTGCGGCGACGCGATACGTTCCCGGTTTCAGTGAAGCAGTTGTGAAGCTACCTGATGAGGATGTCGTGGTCTGCACCGTGACGTTGGTATCAGCTTCGATTATGCTGACGTCAGCACCGGCGATCAGAGCGCCTGTCGAGTCTGCAACGGTCCCGACCATGGTGCCAGTAGCACCTCCGCTTTGCGCATTGCCGTCTGTTAGGGCAATTACTAATATCGTGAACCCCAGTATCACCCCGAGATGGCGACTGAACTGGCGAACGGCTTCGACCTCCGGCAAGGCGCAGGGGAAAAGGCCGCGCTTCTGGAACTTCTCAAATCTCGATTTCATTACCGCAGATCGGCATGCGCATCGCATCGACTCGAACATGGGACAAACCTCCAATTCAAGTTGCTTTTATTGCTTTGAGCAAAATTCCCACTGTATTGCAATAGGGGAATTTCTTCGCGACAGAAACACTAAAAGCCAAATGAAACGACCGTCAAGGAGCGAAGTGTCAAGGGCTAAGGATTTCACTGCGCAAATTTAATCAGACTTTCGGGAGGACCTGCAAAATCCATTTAGCTGGGATTTTTTCCCAAAATGGGGCTCAGAAGGTATATTTCAGCTCACTCCATTCTTGACCTGTCTTTTCAGTAGATGAAATTATTCCAGAATGCCGCAAAGGGGAAAGTTTGAGAGCCAGCCGGAACGAAAAGGGCCCTACGAGATTGAATCAGTGGGCCGCGCTTGTCGTCTTCTAAGGATCCTTCAGAACGAAGGTAGTTTGGCTTTGTATGAACTCGCTGAAGTTGCGCTCTTGAGCAGGCCGACCGTATTCCGGTTGATGAGCACTCTCCAGTCCAATGGGATGGTTGTGAAGGATGGAAGCCGGAAATACCGGCTAGCCGATGGCTTGTCATCAGGACGGCGGTACAAGATCGGGTATTTGGCTGAGACCGGCGAAACCTCCTTTTATCGTGCCGTCTCCCGCGGGCTTTCAGAAAGTGCAGAGCGGGCGGGAGTTGATTTGGTGGTCCTGAATAGTCAATCCAGTCCGGATATCGCGCTGGAGAATGCAGAAAGAATTCTTGCCGAAAATGCCGATCTGGTCATGATGTTTCAATCCTATGCGGAGGTTGCTTCCGTAATCTCCACGCGCGCTCGGGGCCGAAGAATGCCGCTCATCGCCATAGAAATGCCTCATCCCAACGCAATCTACTTTGGCGTCGACAATTGTCATGCGGGGCTTACCGCGGGACGTTATCTGGCGCAATGGGCTGAGCAACATTGGAATGGGCAAGTCGATGAAATACTTTTGATTGGCTCCCACCGAACCGGATCGTTGCCGGAAGCCCGACTCACAGGAAGCGTTTTGGGGATTAACGAGGTGCTGCCCAATTCGGAAAAGGCCAAGATTACGACGATAAACGGAGACTGGCATTTCGATACAAGCTTTCAAGCGGTTTCGCGGCACCTGAGAAAATCCAAGGCCACGAAGATCCTGGTAAGCGCGATCTTTGACCCAAGCGCCCTTGGCGCCCTCCATGCATTCAAGGATGCAGACCGTCTTCAGGATTGTGCGATTGTAGGTCAGAATGGGTCCATTGAGGCTCGTCTCGAGATGCGCAAACCCAATTCACGGTTGATCGGATCAGTGGCCTATTTCCCCGAGCGATATGGAGAACAGCTTGTCGCACTTGCGTTGGACATGCTTACTCAGCGGATTCCGGTTCCTAACGCTGTTTTCGTCAAGCATCAGCTCATCACACCAAGCAACCTGAGACGGCATTACGCGCGCGAAATGCTGTCCGCCAAATCAGCCTGAATAGAGTGCCATCTTCCAGCCTCTTCCAAGTGAAACGGGAACGAACTGCACAGGTCACCGTGCGGGTCAGTTCACTGGCGCTGATCGCTGGGTGGATTTCTAGGTGAGCCTTTCCTCAGAAAAGCGGAAATACCACGTCCAGCAGGTTCAAGCGCATTTTGTCCATAATGACGAGTTGATCATCGCGAGCGAGTGTACGCCCAGACAAATACCTTGAAATTCATCTCACCTGAAATTGCCGGATCTTTCTTGAAGACGCATCGAAATCGGAAATCGGGTGACATCAAACACCCGCTCGGATCGCGAATCAGACCGCAGGATGTTTATCGATGCGGACAGCCGGGCCAGCAGCACGGCCGCCGCATCCCTTCTTTAAGCTCCGAGCACACCCTTTCGACATGCTGCTGCCTTGTCTCATCTTTCTTGACGGAGATGGTCCAGCAGATCCACTCATTGCGCGCGAGCGGCGTAATGTCTTCCCATGCCGCCCGTGCCTTCGCGTCGGACGCGAGCGCCTTTCGGAGATCAGCCGGGAGGTTATGTAAGACTCCTCCGGAGATTCGAACGGTTGCCATAGGATTAACTCGCTTGATGTCAGCTTTGCGCACGGCCTTCTTCGGACCTTAATCGTAGCCGAAGATCCTGATGGATGCGAGGTGCGCGCCCTCAGGGTGCGCGCTTTGGGAGCTCGCGTTTTCTCTTGACAATCGACTAACATGGAGTTGCTCAGACTTCCCTTTTGACGTTTCTTCTCCTCAGCCTCGACTGCCAGGGTACGAGGTGGCGGCCCTCGCTCATTCAGCAATGAGCCTCCAGACGAATTTTCATCGAGCGTTGGCGCGTTTTTCGTTCCTCCTTCGTCTATTGCGTTACGGAGCTAATGGAGAAGCGCAGGGGCTCTTGCAGAAGGTTTGAGCCCGGTGCTTGCTGTATGCCGCTCACCGGGACGGATCCAGAGTGTCGGAGCACAGTTGCGCCGGTGAGCACAAGCACTGATCCCGCGCCATGCAGTGATGACTGAACTAGGCCAGGTCCCGCAACCTCTTCGAGCATGTTGGTAGGCTGTCGCAGGGCAAATCATTCACGGGAGGGAGCTATGCAGACTCTTCGTCAGAACATTCGGTTCAGCCTCCGTATGCTGGCCCGAAACCCCGGCTTGACCGTCACTGTTCTGCTCACGTTGGCCATCGGCATCGGTGCCAACACCGCCATCTTTACGGTCGATTATGCGACGCTTCTGGCCCCGCTGCCCTATCCGCAACCGGATCAGCTCGTGATCGTCTGGTCGAAAATCCAGACCTATCATAATGGAGTCGCCGCCGGAGACTTCCTCGACTGGAAGCAGCAGAACACCGTATTTCAGGACCTTTGCGCCTGGTCCGGCGCCAGCTTCAACCTGGCCACCAAAGACAGGCCAGAGTACGTCAATGGCGTTCGAGAGACCTACAGCATGCCCCAGATGCTGGGTGAGCCGCTCCTCATGGGCCGCTACTTTTTACCGGAAGAGGGCGCAGCCGGACGCGATCATGTCGTTATCCTCACCCATAAGCTGTGGGTCAAGCTTGGCTCAAATCCCAAAATCGTCGGCACGACCCTGCGCATGGATGGCGACCCCTATACGGTAGTCGGCGTGCAGCGCGCCGGCATCTTCGATCGCCAGCAAGCGCAGCTCACGGTCCCCTTGGTATTCAAGCCGGAACAGGTCAATCACGACTTCCACTGGCTCCTCGTCATGGGCCGCCTTAAACCGGGCGTCACCCTCAAACAGGCGCAGCAGAACATGGACGCGGTCACTGCCCACATCGCCGAAGTGTATCCCAAGAGTGACAAGGGCTGGGGCTCTTATGTCGAGGGGCTTAAGAACGACTTTCTGCCCAAAGAACGCATCAAGATGCTCTGGTTACTCCTGGGCGCCGTCGGGTTTGTGCTACTCATTGCCTGCGTCAATGTTGCCAATCTACTGCTGGCGCGCGGCATGGCGCGTCAAAAGGAACTGGCTGTTCGCAGCGCACTCGGCGCCGGCCGCACCACCATCTTCGCCCAGCTTCTTACCGAAAGCCTGATCCTCGCTCTGGTCGGCGGAGCCCTCGGAGTAGGCATAGGTTACGCCATGCTGCAGGGCCTCGTCGCCGCCATGCCGCGCAATACACTGCCCAGCGAGGCCGACCTGCGTCTGAACATCCCCATCCTGCTCTTTACCCTCGTCGCCACCACACTGGCTGGTCTTCTGGCCGGCTCCGCTCCCGCCTGGTATGCATCTCGCATCGATCCCGCCGAGACACTCAAAGAAGGTGGACGCGCCGGCACCAGCGCCGGCAAGCATTTCGTGCGGCGCATTCTCGTCATCGGCGAGTTCGCGCTTGCGCTTGCCTTGCTCGCCGGCGCCGGCCTCACCATCCACAGCTTCTGGAATCTTGCCCACGTCGATCTCGGCATCAAGACCGACCATGTTCTCACCTTCTTTCTGCCGGTGCCAGAAACCCGCTCCAAAGATCCTCAGGTGATCTCTGCCTACTACCGCGACATTCTTGCCCACATCGCTGCTGTTCCCGGCGTTCAACATACCGCGGCAATGACCGGCCAACCGCCATACGGAGCGGGTTTTGGCATGCCGTTCATGCTCGAAGGCGGGCAGACCTACGCGGACCCGTCACAACGCCCAGGCGCGGGCTTCGGCATGGTGACGCCGGATTACTTCAAGGCCTTCGGCATTCAGCTCATTTCGGGACGGAGTTTCACGGATCAGGACGCAGGAGCCGCCGTCAAAGTGGCCATGGTCAACCAGGACTTCGTGCAGAAATACCTTAAAGGCAAAGACCCTCTTCGTCAGCGCGTACTCGTCGAAGAGTTGATTCCTGGGGTCACCAAGCTGGGCGGGTATATCCCATGGCAGATCGTCGGGACCTACCATAATGTGCACACCGCGGATCAGCGCGACGAAAACCCGGAGATGCTCATCCCCTTCTACCAGATTCCCTGGCCGCAAGCGGGCTTTGCTGTGCGCACGTCCGAGAACCCGTCCACGATGCTCACCAGCATCTCCGCCGCCGTGCACCAGGTCGATTCCAGCGTCGCCCTTGCCGAGCCCAAGACCCTCGACGATGTCGTCGACGAATCCATGGCCAACCAGCGATTCACGCTCATCCTCTTTGCCAGTTTCGCGGCGGTTGCGTTGTTCCTCGCCGGACTCGGCATCTATGGCGTCATGTCGTTTTCCGTGGCCCAGCGCGCGCATGAGATCGCGCTCCGCATGGCTCTCGGATCAACGCGCAATCGGGTCATCGGCCTCATCATTCGTGATGGCGTTATTCTTGCCGCCATCGGACTGGGACTCGGCCTGATCGGCGCTTATTTCGTCGGCCGCGCCATGCAGAGCCTTCTGTTCGGCGTACAGGCACTCGACTTCGCCGCTTTCCTTTCGGTCGCTGCCGTTCTACTCGCCGCGGCTATCCTGGCCAGCTTCCTTCCTGCAACGCGAGCGGCGTCCGTTTCGCCCATGCGTGTCCTCCGTACGGAGTAGCGCTGAAATACGATCAAGCCCTACCCCAGCAATTCCAGTCCGTTGACGTTGATGGGGACATGACCCCGGGGTCATGTTCGAAATGGCGGTGATTGGCCCGCAACGAGATTAGAGTCTGTTCTCCTGACCTTTTGAGAGGTGGAGCGTCGTGATGCCGCTATCATCGCCGAAGAGAAGTGAGGCAGGCGTGAGATCAGCAATGGGGAAGGCAGGAAAACGATCTTCAATCGCTGAGATCACTACTCGCCCATGCTCTTCACTGGCTCCCGAAAGAACCCAGGATCGCGAATATCCGCGCATGACATACACTCCGCCGTCGTCGTCCTCGCCGCCCGCGCTCCACCCCATCGAGCTGATCTCAGCAACAGGGATCGTGACTTCTTTGCCTACCCAGCTAGCAGAATTCTTCCGAGCGATGATGCTGCTTTCACTCACCCGCAAAAGAGTCTCTCTTCCTTGAATTCAGTTGATCGCCATACCAACGATCCCCGCTACGGCAAAAATCGCGAGGATGGCGCTGCTTTGCCGCCATGCGTAGAACAAGAACCCACCAATCAAGATGACCTCGAATGCGACTTCCGTCCACCCAGGGCTCCGGATAAGGACGAACTGCAATGAGTCACCGAGACTGCGCGTCTTCAGTTCTGTGCTTCCAACAATCTTCATTGTGGGCCTGCTCAGAGTATCTCACTGATCCGCGCTGATCTCCTTCAGCGCCTGGCGTTGCGGGCGTATTGTGACCAACTCTGACCTTTGACGATTTTTCTCCCACGGTCCTGTTAGTCCCGCTTGGCAGTGTTACTCGCAGTTACCGCGAATTCGAGAAAGCTCAGCGGAATTTTGGCCTTTTCCGATGGGTCCCTCGAGCTCGGAATCTGCAATCCGTCCTCCCTCGGGCATTTCCAATGTAATGATGAGAGAAACCTGTACAACTCACCTTGTCCGAAAGCCATCAAATGTCGTCGAGTCATCTTCATTGGTTTTGCGACCACTGCGGTGGTTGGCAATCCTTTTTGGCTACCCGAAGTCCTCCTTTTCGCGGGCACAACGTCGGTCCCGTGCAGGTGACGAGCCATTTACCGCGCGGGAGCTCCGGTTCTCTTCAAGTAAGTCTTGCATTTACGAATCAGCATGCCGGCGCATCCAGACCGTATGCGCCGACCGCGGGGAATCCCTTTCTCTTTCTTCAGGAGGTCTCAAATGAAGTGCCTTCGCTCCGCCATCCAAAATGAAGAACAGGCTGATGTCATTCGGCAGGTCTCATTACACCGTTCCACTGTCAGCCATTGGCAAATAATCGCCATCATCGCGATTGTGATGGTTTTCTCGGCGCCATCATTCGGCCAGTCGGCTCGTGGCGAAACTGAGCCGATTCTCTCCTCCGCTCCGATTCCGACAGCTCAACGCATGATGCTGATGCGGATCGCGCGGGATACATGGCGATTCTATGCCGCGGACGTTGATCCGAACACGCACTTGCCCATGGACAATTTCGGCGCCAACGGCGTAGGGCGGTACACGTCAGCCGCTAACATTGGTGTCTATCTGTGGGCCGTGGTCGCGGCAAACGATCTCGACCTGATCAGCAGGGCGCAGGCACGTTCGCTCATTCGGGCGACACTAACCGAAGTGCAAGGACTGAAAAGTTTCAAGGGCTTCCTCTACCAATGGTATGACACCACTACGGGCACGGTGATCAGGAATCCAGGAGACATCGACTGCTCCGCGGAAACAACTCCGACGACCGATAACTGCTTCTTTGTTTCCGCTGTTGACAATGGTTGGTATGCGTCGGGCCTAATTGTTGTCCGTCAGGCGTTGCCGGAACTTGCTTCTCTGGTTAACAGTCTGATGGGCCAGATGGATTTCAGCATCTTCTACGACAACGGCGAAGAAACCGCATGCAACGTGAATGCCGCGGGACAACCAACCGGTCAGATGTACGGCGGCTACTACGCTGGTATTGGACCGGCAGGCTATCACAACGGCGCTTTCTACAGCGATCCGCGCATCGCCATTTATATCGGTATGGGCCTGGGTCAAATGCCGGGCAACGTCTGGTGGCGAAGCTGGCGAACTCTTCCGCCGCCTGCCCCATACGACAACTGCGCGGCCACTGACCCGGACTTTTCGTGGCAAGGGCAATGGCCTTTGGGCGGCAGTTGGCAGAATTACGCCGATCCTCAATCGCACCGAGTCTTCCATGTTTGGGAGGGGCACTACACGTACCCCGGCACCACGATCAAGTTTGTGCCAACGTGGGCCGGCGGAATGTTTGAAGGGCTGATGGCCAATGAGGTCGTGCCCGAAACGTCCTGGGGGAGAAGAAGTTTCGGGCTCAACGATCTGCGAACTGCACAAGTGCAGATCAAATACGCAACGGAGGTGCTCCACTACCCCGTCTGGGGCCTTTCGCCATCCAGCACCGCGGATAATACCGGCAACTACGCTGGCTACGGCGTCGAAGGATTGCTGTTTCCCTACTTCGGGCTCGGTGCTGATACCACGACTCCCAACGACGGATTGTCGCAGTGTCATGGTTGCGCAACCGAGGATGTGGTCACGCCGCATGTATCATTCCTGGCGCTCGATGTGCTTCCACAGCAGGCTTTCGAAAATATCCAGTCGCTTATATTGCGCTACCCCGGGATCTACGGTGCGTACGGGTTTTTCAATGCAGTCAATCCGGCCACAGGGTCGATTGGGCATCGCTACCTGGTCCTCACGCAGTCCATGATCATGGCGGCGCTCGACAATGCGCTTAACGATCGGGCAATGCAGCGTCACTTTGCGCGTGATCCTGTTTCATTGGCCGCTCAGACGTACTTGTCAGCTGAGACGCTCTCAATTCAATAATGGCGGCTGGTCCAGGTCCCATGTTGGATTGATTCTTCCATGTCGAAGGCCAGCAAAGATAATTTAATGTCGGCCAGTGTCCAGGAAACCTTAGCTCTGGTCCGGCCCGGAAATGTTGGCGAGATCCCGTTTCTCCGGACCTATCCTCGGACGAGGTCGCAAACCAAATCCCGTGAGCAGCTTGGATGCAAACGCATCGTTGATCAGTCCGATGAAGGTCCCTTCAAAGTCGGGCCATTAAGACAAATCGGGCACAGAGTTTTCGGGGTTCATCCCACGGACAAGTTCTGAAAAGGCCGATTGCCGACTTGGCACGATCACTTCGCTGTCTCCACATGTTGATACTCTGCCTGGTCATCGAGATAGCGTAACAAGCCAGTCGCCGCGTGATTGGCTGGATCAAGATTCAGAATTTCTCGCAGATACGCGCGTGCCTGCCGCGGATCGCTCTGGCTAACGCGTGCGGCGCGCAACAGGCCGTCAATCAATTCCGCCTTCGCTCGCTTGATCTTCGATGCGGCTTCATATGCTTGTCGGAGTTTCTCCAGTCCATCCGAAATCTCACCGTTATCCAGGCGTTCGCGACCTTTGAAGATAAGTTCTTCTGTCCGCTCCGAAAATTCCTGGTGTTGGCGTATATACGTCCCAATCTCCGCAAACTCTCGATCGTTGGGGAACTCTTCAAGTGTCGGAGATAACAGGCGCAGGGCCTCATCGAAGTCTCCCACCTCTACAGCCTGGTTAATCTCGGAAACGCGATGATTCTTTAGCGCCACGCGCTCGCCCAATTCACGCCGCAGGCGAACGTTTTCCATTTCGAAGCTAAGCCCCGGAAACATCGGGTAAATAGTCTGCAGCGTCTCCCACTGAACAAGAGCTTCGCCGTAGAGTTCTCGCGCCTCCAGATCGTGAGCTCGCTTTACGATACCGTTCACCAGGTCGCGCTTTTCCTGCGTAACCTGCAATAAGCGGCTGAATTCAACCACTTCCGGATTCTCGCGAACTATATCATCCAGCATTCCCACTCGCTGATCGAGGTCCGGTTCGTTCTCGGCTGCCTCCTCCACTGCAATCAGGCGGATAGAAATGGCACGACGCCAGCGCTGCTCCGTATCGAACTTGAGCACTTTTGAAAAGTGTATGCTGCGGAAACTTCTCCAGAAACTTGTCGCATAAGCGCGAGGCTTCGGCATAGTCGCCGCGTTCCAATAGCTGTTTGGCGTCCGCATAGCACGAAGCGATCGCTTCGTGCTCGGAATGCAGTTTGTTATAGAGACTTTGATATGCGGCTAGTTGCCCCGGCTCCTTCAGGTCGGGGGCCTGGCGTTCGAGTTCCAGGACTTCTTTTAGTTTGCTGAGCGCTGAAGTGAGATCATTTCTCTTCTCGGCATCGAGCGCCGCAGCGTAGGCCTGTTGCTTCTGGTTGCGAAGCCGCTGCACCTCCGACTCTCGGCGTTCGACACGAGACAGAAATTCGATCGCCCGTCCTTCACCGGCCCGCATCTCAAGGATCCGTTGAGCGGCCTGGCGTGCGTGAGAAAACGAAAACTTCTCCAGGTGCTGCTGACCGACCCGCAGCCATTCCACGATGTCTGCCTCCGCGCGCAGCGATTCGATATCGTGCTGCAGCACCAGCGCATCTTGCCGGCGCGGTTCCAGTTGAAGAGCCTCATGCACTCTTTGCAGAGCCAGCCGGTACTCCCCGTCCTGGAGACGGGCTCGCGCGCTCTCAAGCAGATGTTCCACCGTTCGCTTCTTGATCGCAACCTCGGCATTTTCCGCCAGAGACTCGAGTTCCTCCGTACGATAGCCTTCCGATTCAAGCTCGTGTATCAACTCCAGGGCAAAATCATAGTTCCCTTGATGAAATGCCTCTTCGGCCTTTCCGAGCCTGGGCCCAAACTTCGTCGGATCGAACACCGTAAGGGAATCATCGTGGTGCGCGCGACGTAGATAATCGCCGAATTCTTTGATGCTGGCAAAACGATGCCTCGGATCCTTGGCCATCGCTTTGCACAGAACCTGACTTACAGAAACGCTGACCTTTACATTGATCGAACAGGCGGGCGGCGGGTTTACATGTCGAATGGCCTCCACCACGGCTTCTTCTGAAGCCGCCATAAACGGCTGCCGGCCAGTCAGAGTTTCATAACATACGACAGCCAATGAAAACACGTCCGATGAGCGCGTAAGCGGCTTCATCATCAACTGCTCGGGAGACATGTAGAGCAGCGTTCCCTTTCGACCCATTGTCCGGCTTACATCCAGCCGATGAGCAACACCGAAATCGATGATTTTCACCGAATCATCGTCAAGAATGAAGAGATTGCTCGGCTTGATGTCCCGATGCAGAAGACCAAAGTCGTGCGCCGCCTGCAGGCCGCGGCAGGCTTGGGAAATAATATCGACGCAACGTTCCGTGGAAAGCGGGTGCGACGATCCACCTATGAGGGCAGCGAGCGTCGCGCCGCGAAGCAGAGGCATCACGATGTAGGGTTGGTGAGCGCCGTCTTCGGTCGAGTAGGGCAAAGGCGCTGAACAGGCTTCGGATGATGCTGTTGTTTCCATTGCCCCCTCTAAAAGTAGGGTCGAGGACTGGCGCGGTGCTCCGTAGGTCCGGCCTATCTGTTTCTCCCCGTTTCCTCTGGGAGTGCCTCAGTATCCGAGCCGTAAACCCGTTTCCAGTCCCCGCCTCGTCACACGCAGCATGCGGATTTCCCGCACTGCGCGTTCCTGTTTGTTTCGCGTCGAGGTTTATGTGACCTATCGTGCTGGGGCAACTTTCAGCGCTGGCTTCATGTACCTGACCCGATAGTTATTGAACAAACCGAGTGCCGTGTAGAACCATTGCCTACTCCATCGCTTCCAGCCGAGGCCTTTGCGTTTCTGGCTACGCATCAGATGCCGCCGACTCTTCTTTTCCACCCAGTTTTTGATAAACGAGAAGACTTGACTGGAGTGCCCTACCGCAAAGTAGTTCACCCACCCCCGCAGGATGGGATTGATCAACTCAATCACCCTCGCCACGGGTTGGCTGACATATCTGCGGAAGATGTCCTTGAGCTTTCTCAGTAGCTCCGTGCGCTTCTTCAGCCGAGGCGTGTACTGAGGCCGCCATTGTCCCTGACAACTGGAAACACGGCGAAAGTCAAAGCCGAGGAAAGCAAAACTCTCCCCTTTCTCCAGATCCACCATTCGACTCTTCTCCTCGTTAATCTCCACCCTAAGTTTCGCCAGTTCCTCCCTTAATCGCTTGCACACCGCCTTTACCAGCCAGTCATGCCGCGAGTGAGCGTCGATCAATACCACCAGATCATCAGCGAATCTTGCATACTGAATAGCGGTGTATTTCCCATAGCGCGTGGCCTCAATCGCCCTCTCCAGCATCCGGTCGACTTCCGTAAGATACAGATTACTGATCAGGGGTGAAATTACCCCGCCCTGCGGGACGCCCTTCTTCCCGGTGGCTTTCAGCATCATGCTCAACAAGTGCATCACATCATCATCCTGCACCCGTCGCGCCACTTTCTCTAACACCAGCGAATGCTGAACGTTATCGAAATAGGCGCGGAGGTCGAGATCAAGAATGCGTGTCTTGTGTCGCACAATCGCTTCAGCCGCCCGGTTGATCGCTTGATGTGCTGTTCGGTGAGGCCGGTATCCGTACGATCCCGGTTGGAAGTCAGCCTCGAATATCGGCTCCAAAATGAGCTTGAGGGCTCCTTGGACTACTCGGTCCCGGATGCAGGGAATCGAGAGTA
>Ga0207109_1082_pt2 | contig 20161 bp, 15 predicted proteins | sample Alteio_BWMinHeat_73_FD_153584 | JGI IMG/M metagenome (GOLD analysis project Ga0207109, IMG submission 153584) | Enriched cells from forest soil in Barre Woods Harvard Forest LTER site, Petersham, Massachusetts, United States -... | ecosystem: Environmental > Terrestrial > Soil > Temperate forest >... | reverse complement strand
GTTGTGCGCCACCCAAGCCGTGACTACTTCGCGTGCGATGCTGGCTGGAAAAGCGCCGGCTCCAACGCCGATGAAGGGATGTTCGAGGAACACATCGATACCCGCTCGCCAAATGACCGTGCGAGCGTCCATCGTGCCCTGGCTGATTTCGGAGCCTGTTGTAGATAGCCGCTCCCAACTGGAAGCCGGCACTAAAGCAGTCGCTGTCATAGCTCCGGCGACAACCAGCACACCAAGGGCGATCTTCTGTTGGAAGGTCCAGCGGCGGAAAGTCAAAGGAACCAGCAACAAGCTTCCGCAAAATGCGATCAGCCCACCGCGTGAGCCGGTCATGAACAGAGCGCACGCCGCCAATACCGAATGCGTACGATAGAGCCAAACGCGCAAATCCTGTTTGTCTGACGATGCCAGGTAAATGCTCATCGGCACACTGAGCGCGAGGCGAAGGCCGACGTCGTTCGGATTCATGTTGAAGGCCGAATTGCGCGTGTACGTTGCGGTCACACCGATGTGCATGAGAGCGCCGATCGCTGAAATGCCGGTGCCGATCAGATAGGCTTGCATGAGACGAACGCGCTCTTCGTGCCGCGGCGCGAATTCCCAGATCATCCAAGCCATCGCCAGGAACTGCACGTAGCTGAGCAACTCTTCCGTCGTGTTTTCCGGCGAGAAGGTCCAGAAATAAGTGATGCTAGCCCAGACCACAAATACGAGCATCACGATGTGGATGACCGAAGGCCCTCGGACATGCCCGCGTTCGACCACCGCCAGCACACCCGCAACGAAGGCTGCCAAACCGACGAGACGACCAAACGTGCCGACGCCCGGCAACACCACCGCATTCTCAAGTGGGATCGCCAATACGAACAAAAATAAAAGTCCAAAAGTAACCGACGTCAGCAGTTGGCCTTGCTGGGGACCAAGCATGCGGCGTGCTTGGGCTCGTACCGGCCCGTCGCCGTGCGCCATCGCCGGTCTGCGCGCTCTTGTAGAGAACATTTAGAGAAGTCCTATCCCTTGCCGGGGCCTCGAGGGTTAGTTGGTGGAGCGGGGACGCGCTCCGGTTAGGTCTGTGCCTGCGGGCGATTCTGCCCGCAGTTTTTACGCGTGTGGTGTTGACGGATGCTTGGCTTCTACGCTCTGGCCGTAACCGTAGCCGTAACCATAGCCGTAGCCGTAGCCGTATGTGCGACCAGGAGTTTTGCGCGGATCCCAGCTGTTCAACACGGTGCCGAGGATTCGCGTTCCGTCTTCCGAGAGCCGCTGGCTGGCGACAAGCGCGGCTTCGCGCATCGTATGACCTGCGCGAACCACGAGCACAACGCCGTCGGAGAGTCCGCCGAGGAGTCGCGCATCAGCGAGATGCATCATCGGTGGAGCGTCGATGATGATCATGTCGAAATCGGAGCGCAGTCGCGCGATGAGCGCTTCCATACGCGGCGAATGCAGAAGTTGAGAAATGTTGTTGGTGCGCGTTCCACTCGGCAGCAAGGACACGCCATTGATGCGCGTCTCGAGCACGAGCTGATTTTGCGGCACCGTTTCCAGTTGTGTGTCGGCAAGCAGCACGTCGCTGACTCCACGCGCGTTGGATGAACCGAAAATCTTGTGCAGTTTCGGCTGGCGCAAGTCGCCGTCGATCAACAAGACGCGGCGTCCCATTTCGGCGATCGCGATGCTGAGGTTGCTGGCAACCGTCGTCTTGCCTTCGGCCGGACCCGGGCTCGTTACCACGATGACTTGCGGGCTCTCGGAGCTCTGTCCAGGCAGCAGGATCGAAGTCAGCATGGCGCGGAACGATTCCGCAACCGCCGACGGCTTATGCTTCCAGGTCACCAGCTCGAGGCAATCGTTCGGATCGGCCGGAGCCAGCGCCTTGGCATTCTTGACCGCAGGCGTATCGCAAACACCCGCCATCGGAATCACGCCAAGTTCAGGCAAATTGAGGAACGCTTGCAAATCGCCCGGGGCTTGGATACTGCGGTCAAATCGCGTCCGGAAGATCACAAAGCCCAGTCCGAGGAAGATTCCGCAGAACAATCCCACCGCTGAGTTCACCGGGACGTTTGGCTTCGCCGGCATAAAAGGTGGTTTCGCTTCGTCAACGACGAGCACATTGCTCGCGCGCATGGCCGAAACGAGCTGCGCCTGCTTCACGCGATTCAGCAGCGTGTCATAGAGCTGGCGGCTCGACTCCACTTCGCGCCGCAGTGTGTCGTAGTGGATCGTTTTGTCCGACTGATTCGCGACGGTTTTCTGCTGCTCGATGAATGACTGTTGTAGCAATTTCTCGCGACGCGTCGCAGCGGCAAATTCATTGCCGACGCGGCGCAAAACGTTCGTGCGCTGGCGCTCCATGTCAGCCTGGAGTTGATTGATCTGCGCCTGCACGCGCTGCACTTTGTAGTGTTCGGGGGTCAACGTCGCGCTGAGTTCGACCAATTGCCTCTGCAAATCCGCAAGCTTCAGGCGGTAATCGCGCAACGTCGGATCGTCGATCGTCTCCGGCAAAGATTCCGCCGGCTTGCTTTTCGCTTCTTCGAACTTCGCCTGCTTGTCGACGCGATCGGCCTGCGCCTTGTCCAATTCGTCCTGGAGTTCCTTCAGCCGGCCTTCCGTGACGTTTTCTTTTTCCGTCATCGTCAAACCGGAGGAACGCGCGTATGCCTGGAGGTTCGCTTCCGACTTTTCCAGGTTCGCCTTCATTTCATTCAAGTGAGCTTCAAGACCTTCGCCCGTGCGCTGGCTTGCCTTCCAACGCATTTCCTGGCTTTGCTCGACGAATTCCGACACCAGCGTGTTCGCAAACTGTGCCGCGAACTTCGGGTCTTCCGAGTCGTACATCACTTCCACGAGCCGTGTCATTCCCGAAGCACGCACCGTCAGGTTCGAGCGCGCTTTCGCCATGAATGCGTCTTTATTCGTATCGTTGGTGTGATCGCCGAGCCCCAGCATGTGCTGAATCTTCACCGAGAATGCGCCCCAGCCGCTCTCCGGGCGCTCTTCTTCGGTATTCATCTTGTTCACGACACGCTCGAGCAACGAGTCGCTCTGTAGAATCTTGATCTGCGTCTGGAAATACGAATCCGTGCTCGAGTTCTGACTCGACTGTGTGGGGTCGATTTCCTTCGAGCCCATGAAGTCAGAATTGAAGTCCTGAATCTCCATCGAGGTGCGCGCGCGGTACACCGGTGTCTGGACGAGGCTGAACAAAATAGCCAGAGCCAAGCCGGCGAGCGCGAAGCAAAGCAGCGTCACCTTGTTGCGAACGAGAATGTGCCAATAGCCGAGCAGACTGTCGTAGCCCTGCGCGTCACCGCCGTTGTCCATCGGCATAGGCTCTTGCATCTGGTAAACAACCGGACGATTGTCCGAATAGTTGTTCACCTGAATCGCCCGCGTCCGATTGTTCACTCGATCGAAGTGCTTAGACATTTATGACCTGCCGTTCCGCCCTGCGGCTAAAAATTGACATCTCCCGATGCGCGTTCTCTCTCGTGTGATTGGACCCTACGGGCGATAGATCGCCAGACCCGTGCCGGTTGCAATAGCTGCTTCCATCGCACGGAGAGCGACTTTCTTGCCTGTACTGTCGGGGACGAACAGAATATCGTTGCCTTGCAAGGGCACGTCTTGAGCCTTGCCTTGCAAAATTGTTTTCAGGTCAACCGGGATTTCGACTCGCTGATCCGATCCCGGATTCATTCTCAAAATCCTCGCGTGCTTTGTGTCGGGCGCGGTGCCGAGTCCTTCAGCCATGGAAAGAGCCTGAATGACCGACATGTTCTGCTTTTCGCCAAGTATAAACCCACCTGACTTCTTTACGGCGCCCGTAACGTAAATCAATTCGGCCTTCGGAACCGTGATGACATCGTGCGGAAGGATCTGGATGTTATCTTCCGGCACCTTCGCCTCCATGATGTCCTGCAGATTCACTTGCGCCACACTGAAACGACCGGAGGGGTCGATCGTGGCTCCCGGCAAGGGAAGACATCCCCACTCCACCTGGCGCGTGATTCGAATGCTATAACCTGCGTCGGGACGCGCCCCTCCCGCAAGCGAGATCATTTCAAGCAAGGTCTTATGGCCTGAAACTTGATGTATTCCCGGCTGGTTTACGGCACCCAGCACCGACGCGGGCTGGCTGCGGAGTTCTTTTACATCAATCGTGGCTTGAGGATGCTTCACGTAAACCGAGAGCTTCTTGTTTATTTCCTGCTCGGCTCCTTGAACCGTCATCCCTGCCACATGAACGCGGCCGACGAGCGGCACCTGAATGTCGCCCTCGCCATCGACGCTGACCACCTTCGCGCTGGCTGCCTGATCATCCGGCTCGGGTCCCGTGATTTGCAGTTGGTCGTCGGCGCCGAGAAGGTAGGTCGAGCGCACCGTATCGGTCTTGCACGGGGGCTGCGTGACATCGGCCGACACAGAAATCGCCGCCGTCATTCCACACGTCGCCAAAAGCGCTGTCAGGCCGATCATCTTCACTCGTAGAGTTGTCATCGACCCTCCTCTCTGCATTTCTCGTCGCTCATCTTTGTTTCTCACTTCCAGATTTCCTCGTTGCCGAAGATCTCCAAAATCCTTAGACCGCTTTCAACTCGCTGTCGGCGCTCACCGGCTGCACCCACTCGGGATCAACTTCCACCGAGATCGATCGCTTCAAAAGCGTCACCGAAACGTAGATTCGATGACGATTCGCGATCCTCGTTAGCACTCCTTCAAGTCCTCGCAGCGGACCGTGCTTGAGCCGAACTTTCTGTCCAACCACCAGGTTGGGCCAAGGTGTTACGGTCAGGCCCGACCTCAGCACCGCTTGAATTCCCGCGATCTCCGCCTCGTCCACCGGCTCGGGATTCTTGCCAACCCCGACCAAGTACAGAAAACCAGGAGTCGTCAGCAACGGCAGCCGCTCTTCCAGATTCAGCCGGCAGAACAGATAACCGGGGAACAACGGCAAATCCATAATCTTGACGCGGTCCGACCACTGCCTCTTGCTTCGAATCAGCGGCAGAAACTCTTGAAATCCTTTGCCTCGAAGGGCCGCCGCCACCGGCTTCTCGTAGTTCGGCCTCACGCGAACCGCGTACCAGGGGACCCCTTGGACCTCCGGAATAACAACTCTGCCTTCGCCCGCAAGTTGTTCTGAATCCGAGGGATTAACTCCAACTCCTGCCTCATTGGATTCACCTTGCTGGTCTTCTGGCAGCTCGCCTCCGTGTTTTTTACCGTCCGTTTGCATTCGAAGCTTCTACGCCCCTGGTTCACACATAGAGGGCAAGCTACCGCCCTTTGACTCACATTCGCCTCGGAGGCTCTCGTAACTACTGACTTCCGAACGCTTTGCGAGCTTGAGATCCTGTCGATTCGTAAAAAACCTTATCGCTGCAAACAGCCGACGAGCACCGCAGCCACGCAGCTCCGGCCGCGGAACAAGCTTGCCAGCACCTGTCCTTTAGGCCAATGGACCTTACGTTTTCGGACCGCAGTACCAAAGTACTCACCCCTCTTGCCGCCGCTGCGACTGCCTGCCATTAGACTCGAAGTACCATTGACTACAAACCCGGTTGACCGCGTTCAGTTGCCCTAAAAATGTGCTTGTTACGCTCCTGTAAGTTACTCTTCCGAAAGGCTTTCGCCGCTTTCACCTGCCCGGCCGACACTGTAGTCGTCCACGGTGTAATCCTCCGACTCCGCTTGGCCCCCCCGCGTTTCTCTCAGCCGTGTCGTATGGTTCATCGCCGCAAACCCAGGGAGCTCCGATACCGGCGTCTTCTGTTCCGAGCGGATGACCCGTCCGATCGCATGGATCTCGGATGGACGCGTCGAGTGTCCCGGTCGGGGGAGAAAGACGTTCATTTCCACAGAGGCCCCGAGTGGAGGCACAAGCTGCGCGGTAACATATATTCCTCGGCTGCCGAGGTCGCGGCAGTACCCGTCGCATCCGTGAACTCTGCCCGTGTCGTCCTGCCAGGAGAACACGACCGGCAGCCTCAAGGGGTACCGCAGCGCCGTTCGGCGCTCCGCAACTGGGCTCATCGGTGTTGGTCGCACTACCATTGCATGCCTCCCGCCTGCGCTGGGGTTGAATACGTCAGGTAAAAACACACGTGCCGTTGATTCACTCTAACTGGCGTGTCCGCGAAGTAAAGAGGCCTGCTGGAGACGATGGGAGGGGTCCGATGACCTCGCAAAATGGAGCCTATGGCATAGAGACTAAAGTCTCTATTTGATGGTCCTAAAGTCTCTAATTTGGCACCGAAGCAGATGAATCGCGTGGGCTTTTCCGGATCCGGGATCGATTGCGGACGGAAATACTCGACCGTACCTTGCGACGGGGCGAAGGCATCTCTAGAAGGCTGCCTGGTGCTGCTTAGGAAAAGAGTCGACCGTTGACAGTTACATCGAGCCCAATCCGTTGGGGACAAACCCCCTGGACCATCGATTTCGTCGCGGAGAAGGTTCCGCTGCCCAGCCGAGTTGACGTCGCCATCGTGGGAGCTGGCTTCAGCGGCCTGTCGGCCGCTGCGAATTTGAAGCGCTTCGACCCCGCCAAGAGTGTCGCGGTGTTCGAGGCCGCGACGATCGGTGCCCGCTCCAGCGGTCACACGGGCGGACTCGCGCTGGCCGAAACCGCTTCTGGAGATCTGCCGGGCCTTGGCGATGTGCTGAGCGGAGTCTCGGCAATTCTTCGCGACTTGAATATCTCCTGCGATTTGGAGCTTCCGGGCGTTTACGAGCTCGATCGAACGAGCAAGAATCCAAGCTCTGCGATTCACTGGAGTGACAGCGGCGAATTGCGAGTCGGAAAGGAAGTCCCCGGCGGATCGCTCGATCCCGGCAAGCTGGTCAGCGGATTGGCAAAGGCTGCTGCAAATCGCGGCGTCCTTATATTCGAGCACAGCCCGGTCGAGAACGTCGATTTCACGGCACCGTTGAGTCTCCACGTCGGCGGACGTGTCGTTCGCGCCGACCGTGTGCTGTTCGCCACGAATTCCGAGTCCCTTGAACTCACGCAACTTGCTCGCAGGGCGCAACCCAAGCTGACGATGGCGCTCGCGACTGGACCGGTCTCCGACGAAGCACTTGCCTCCCTCGGTTTGGCCGACGGCAAGCCCTGCTACACGACGGACCTCCCGTATCTTTGGGGCCGTCTCTTTCACAAGAACCGGATCATCCTTGGGAGCGGACTGGTGGATGTTTCGAATTGGCGAGACTTGGTCTCGATCGACGTCCGTACTGGAAGGGCATTGGAGCTTCTGGACACGCTGGAGAACCGGGTTCGCCACCTGCATCCGGCGTTGCTGGACATACAAATCACGCATCGTTGGGGGGGACCTATCCTTATAACGGAGGACTGGAGGCCGGTGTTCGCATTACATCCCAAGAGCGCGAACGCCGTGGTCTTGGGCGGTTACAGCGGACACGGGGTCGCGCTCTCGGTCTATCTAGGCTCATGGGCAGCTGAATTCCTGCTAGGCCGCCGGGCGCTGCCCAAGTGGCGGCAAAGCTAGGCGAAAAGCAACCTGACCACTAAGTTGTCCTGCCACCGCAGCCAGGATGTTCGCAAGCACAATCGATGTCTGGCGTTTTCTCCATCGCTTCGCATTGCGCGCTGCAATACTTGCCCGACTGCACCTGGCACGTACACGGAGGATGTGCGCACTTCTTGCTGTCTGCCATGTGGTTCTCCTTTGACCTCGAAAAAAAAACAAAACTTTTGTTCGCGCGTTGGGACTCGAATGGTTAGCTGGCCTGCGCTCGGGTCTTGCGCTCTCCGAAGAGCGTCAACATCTCCTTGTTAAACGCCGGAATGTCGTCCGGCTTCCGGCTGCTAACCCAGTTCCGATCGCGCACGACTTCGCGATCGACCCAATTTCCGCCAGAGTTCTGAATGTCGTCCTGAATTGTGTGGTAGCTCGTAAGTGTTCGGCCCCGAGTCAGGCCAGCGGAAACAAGAAGCCAAGGGGCGTGGCAAATGAATGCGACAGGCTTGCCGCCGCGATCCATCTCTTGCACGAATTTTTGCGCTTCTTTTTCCACTCGAAGGGCATCAGCGTTCAGCGCTCCGCCCGGCAGCATCACTGCGTCAAATTCTTCAGTCTTAGCGGACGAAAGAGCAAGGTCGACTTTCACGTCGCCGGCCTTGTCGTGATGCTTCATCCCGTAAATCGAACCGGCTTTCGGAGCCACCACCAGCACGCGAGCTCCGGCCTCTTCCAGTGCTTTCTTCGGCTCCAGAAGTTCCGCTTCTTCAAAACCGTTCGTCGCCAAAATCGCGACACGAATACCCTGCAAACGCTGTTCAGACATGACCATCATCCTAAAGTTGGGTTGAAGCGGCTTGCGCACGCTGCCGGGCACATATATTTCGCAGGAACAAATCCTCATCAACAATCAGGGGAAACCCGTAGCTGAGACGGCTATATCGGGTAGATATCGCGCGAACAAGAGTTGTGAGTGTTTCGCAGCGAAGTGTTTCGTAGCGATCCGTAACGCATTTGCATGCACATCGCATTGGCGAAATCTTTCGGTATCGGTTCGCGTAGTGGCGCATTATGATTTTTAAGAGCGCGCCAACAAATTATCTCGGGCCCAACCTTCAAGCGCGGATGGGAGCCCTATGACCCCGACCCAATCCAAGCTCCTCGAAGAATTCGCAGCCTTCGCGGCGACCGCCGGCACCGTCGAAGACCTGATGAGACACGTCGTTGACGAACTTCACGAGAAAATGACGCGCTACAACTGGGTCGGGTTTTATCTGATCGATCCCGCCGACTCGAATTACCTCATCGTCGGTCCATTCGCCGGCAGCTTTACGCCGAACGCCCGCATTCCCCTGGGCAAGGGACTCTGCGGTGCGGCCGCCGCCTCTGGCAAAGTCGTCGTCGTTGACGACGTCACCAAAGATCCGCGCTATCTCGCGGGTTCTTCGATGGTGAAATCCGAAGTCGTCGTTCCCATCTTCGCCAGGAAAAAAGTAGTCGCCGAGCTCGACGCCGAAAGCTACTTCGCCAACACCTTCACCGAAACCGAGCGCAAATTTGTCGAAGCCTGTGCCGAAATCGTCGCCGGGCGAATGAAATGAGATAGTCGCGCACCACTTTCCAGTTAAGCGATTCGACACCGGTGCGCCACACATCGCCAAATTCCGCTCAGCTCAGCCAATCCATCTGGCATCATCGACTTACAACTTCATCACCTTCTCGGAAAATTTGAGGACCCATGTACGTTGTGGAGCGCAGATCCCCACGATTTCCATTCATCGCGTCGGCCCAGGTAGTTGAAACGCGAACGGAAGCCAAGCTGCAAGCCCGAACGAGCGACCTCAGTCGCGAAGGCTGCTACCTCGACATGCTGAATCCGCTGCCGACCGGCACCAGGCTCAAGATCAACGTCACGCATCGGAATCAACAGCTCGACGCCGTCGGCCTCGTTGTCCACAGTGAACTCAACGTCGGCATGGGAGTTCAGTTCGAAGAAATCGGCCAGCGCGCCGTTATCGACGCATGGCTATCCGATCTCGCGTAAGCGACCCGTCGCCACAGAACCGCGGCATCACACGCTGACACTCGAACTGCATCACCTCGGTCCGACGAAGCCGCATTCCTTCCACAATCGTTCCCAGCTCCACATTCGCGAAATCACCTTCATCGGCAGCTTGTATCCCAATTGATGCGCAAGCATGCAAACCTGCCCACGATGATGTGCGTCGTGCGCAACCATGTACGCAAACATTCCCGCGCCGGCCTCCCACTTCGGAGCCCAGCCATCCCTGTGGAATTTTGAAATCTCGCCTTCCGGTCCCGCCAACGCTTCGCGAATCATCTTCGCACAGCGCCGCGCGCTATCAGCCAGTGCAACCCGCGCCTGCTTTTGAGTGCAGCGCGCGCGGTCAAGCTCCACCGGTAACTTCATTTTCGGCGCCGAAAGCCGAATCCACTTCCGCCGAATGTTGTGTACGTGCGTGACGATCGCCACGATCGGTCTCGCCCCCGTAGTATCCCCAGGTGGCTTCAGCCGCCACACGCGCGGATCGAGAAACTCGAGCATGATTTGATTCATGCTGTCGTTCACGATGTAAGCCTCGGCCAAAGCCTCCCGAAACTCAGAATCAACGACAATCGCCGTCCTTCCCATCGCGACCTCCGGTCCGATATCAATATCAAAACGCCCACACCGAATTCTGATATCACGCGGCGCCAGTGATATCGTCGTGTGACCAACTCCTCGTCACAGAATCCCTGTATTGTCAGATACACTAAACTACAACAAGAGTCCGCGAACGGCTTAAGGCTCCCGAAGCCTCAAACCAAACACGAGCTTCGGTAAGGAGTCGCCGTGAATAACAGAGTCCACGCTTCAATCCAGCAAGTCTCGACCTCCGCCGAAGTCGGCAAGGACAATATCGCATTCCGTCTGCTCGTCGACGCAGTTCAGGACTACGCCATTTTCATTCTCGACCCCGAAGGGCGGGTCCTGACCTGGAACTCCGGCGCGCGAGCAATCAAGGGATACACAAGAGAAGAAATCGTCGGCAAGCATTTCTCAATTTTCTACCCACAAGAGGCGATCGACAGCCACTGGCCCGAGCGGGAGTTGGCTCTCGCCGAAAAGGAAGGCCGCTTCCGCGACGAAGGTTTGCGCGTCAAAAAAGACGGCTCCACATTCTGGGCCTCCGTGACGATCACCGCTCTCCGCGAACCCGATGGCCGCCTCTACGGTTTTGCAAAAGTCACGCAGGACCTAACGACTCGCCGCGAAGCCGAAGAGCGTCTCCAAACTCTCAATCGCGAACTCCGCACTCGCGTCCAACAACTCGACGAAGCGCGTCGCGTCGTCGAGCTCCGTACCATGGAACTCCAGAAACTCTCCGGCACTCTGCTCCAAATTCAAGACGAAGAGCGCCGCAGAATCGCCCGCGAACTTCACGACGACCTCGCCCAACACGTCACCGCGGTCAAGATGGACCTCGATGCCAGCGGTCGCGACCAGCATCTCAGCGATGCCATGGGCGCGATCCTTCAAAAAATTCGCGAAACCTCTTACCTGCTGCACCCGCCGTTGCTCGACGAAGCCGGCCTCCGCGCCGCCCTTCACTGGTACGTTGACGGCCTGATGCAACGAAGCAAGCTCCAGATCTCGCTCGCGTTTCATCCCGACGTTCTCCCCGGCGTTCCCAAAGAAATCGAGATGACCATTTTCCGTATCATTCAGGAAGCTCTCGCCAACGTCTATCGCCACGCCGAAAGCGACAGCGCGCGTGTCGAAGTCATCGGACAGTCCGAACAAATCGTTGTTAAAGTGCGCGACTACGGAAAAGGAATTTCGCCACGCATTGCCAGGATGGATTCCTCAGCCGGTTTGGGCGTGGGCATCAGCGGGATGCGAGAACGTATCCGCCAGCTCGGCGGAGAGCTATCGGTCACACGCGCTGAACCAGGAACCCAGGTTGAAGCGAAAATTCCTCTCAACGGAATAGATCTGCTCGCGCGTTAGCGGCGCCGCCGCTTCCATTCGTAAGCATTTGAAACACCGCCGTAACTAAAACGATACACAGCGGCCCCTCTCGTGCCACTCGCTCGAACACGTTTACTCATTCGCGTCAAAGCTCCGACCAGCGGTTCCTGTGCCGCGAAACCATTTATTTACAGCTAGTTACGCTTTGAAGCGCCCTGAAAATGTCGCCAAAATCCCATTCTTTCATTCTTTGATGGAGTGTTCACGACTTAATCAACAAATTTCCATCCCGTGGTGCCGTTTGGAAGCAAACGGCAATCCTTTTTCCCGTCCGCGCTCAGCATCTCCACAATACCCCTGTTATAGAAACGCCGGAGTTTTACTCCTTATTTTAGGCGACCGATCTACGCGGAGCCTTGCTCAGATGACCAACGACGCCCCCATCGCGAATCACGCCGACGACCAAGCACCGCGCTATGGCCTCAAGCGCATTGAGCGCCGCGAGTGGTGGCTTTGGGGCACCACCGTCGTTGTCACCTTACTTCTTACTTCGGCGATCGTTTCGTTTCTCCCTCCGCTCCTCCGTTCGGGAGAATCGTGGGAATCCTTATTCAACCTTCGCCAAGCCGTCTGGGGCTTGATCGGCCTTGTTCTTCTCTTCGATCTCTACACGATCTTCCAACAGCTCCAGATTCATCGCATCCGCCGCCAACTCCTCGAGCGCGAGCAGCTCTTCCGTCTGATTGGTGAGAACGCCGCCGACCTCATTGCCGTCGTGGACATGGAAGGCAACCGCATCTACAACAGCGTCTCCTACGAGCGCGCTCTCGGCTACACTCTCGCCGAACTGAAAAGCTCCTCCGGTTTCGACCAGATTCATCCCGACGATCGCGGTCGCGTCCAGGAAGCCGGCGCCGAAGCGCGCCGCACCGGACAAGGCAAGACCCTCGAATACCGCATTCGCCACAAAGACGGTACCTGGCGCGTTCTCGAATCGACCTCCAGCGTCATCATCAACTCGAAAGGTGTGCCCGAGAAATTAGTCATCGTCAGTCGCGACGTCACCGATCGGAAAGAAGCCACCGAGGCCCTGCGCCAATCCGAAGCCAGCAATCGGTCTCTCGTCGAAGGCGCGCCTTACGGAATCTACCGCGCCGCCACCGACGGCCAATTCCTCCGCGTCAATCCCGCGCTCGAGCGCATGCTCAAATACACGACCCCCGGCGAACTCATCAAAGCCAATCTCCGCACCGCGGTCTTCCGCAATGCCGCCGACTTCGACCGTCTCGTCGAACTCCTCGGCAGCGAAGGCGAATTCAAAGACGTCGAAGTCGAGTGGAAGCGCAAAGACAATAAGTCCATCACCGTTCGCGCCAGCGGGCGCCGTCTCAACGAAAGCCATAAGGCCGCCTCGGTCTACGAGGTCTTCGCCGAAGATGTCACCGAGCGCCGCGCCCTCGAAAAGCAACTCAGCATGGCCGCGAAGATGGAAGCTGTCGGCCGCCTCTCCGGCGGAATCGCTCACGACTTCAACAATCTTCTCGGCGTCATCATCGGCTACAGCCAGGTTCTTCGCCGCAAGCTGGATCCCAACAGCCCGCTGAAAGAACACGCCGAAGAAGTCGAGAAAGCCGCGCAGCGCGCCGTCTCCCTAACGCGCCAGCTTCTCGCCTTCAGCCGCCAGCAAATCCTCACGCTCGCCGTCGTGGACCTAAACACTCTCGTCTCCGACATGCAAAAAATGTTGCCGCGCCTGATCGGCGAAGACATCGCCATCGACATTGATCTCGATCCATCTCTCGGCACCACGAAAGCCGACCAGGGCCAGATCGAGCAAGTCGTCATGAATCTCGCGGTCAACGCGCGCGACGCGATGCCCAACGGCGGCAAGCTCCAGATCGAAACTGCGAATCGCGAGCTCGACGAGCACTACTGCAGCGAACATCCGGGCGCGAAACCCGGTCGCTACATCATGCTTGCGATGACCGACTCCGGCGCCGGCATGACCCAGCAAACTCTCGCGCACATCTTCGAGCCATTCTTCACCACCAAGGAAGTCGGAAAGGGAACTGGCCTCGGCCTTGCCACCGTCTACGGAATCGTCAAGCAAAGCGGAGGCTACATCTGGGTCGATAGTGCTGTCGGCTTCGGCTCGAGCTTTCAGATTTATCTCCCGCGCGTCGAAGAATCCGTCTCAAAACCCACCGCCGAGGCTCCCACCGACAATCTCCGCGGCAGCGAAACGATCCTGCTCGTCGAAGACGCCGATGCTCTTCGCAAACTCGCGCACTCGTTTCTTGCCGATCACGGATTTCAGGTCATCACCGCTTCCAGTGGCGAAGAAGCCCTCCGCGTTGCGGAATTGTATGGTCAGCCGATCGATCTGCTCGTCACCGACGTCGTTATGCCCGGCATGAACGGTCGCGCCCTCGCCGATCGCCTGCTCGCCAAGCAGCCCAAACTCAAAGTTCTCTACATTTCCGGTTACACGGACAGTTTTATCGCAGGGCACGGCGTGTTGGAGGCGGGAACTTTCCTCCTCCACAAGCCTTTCACCGAAGAAGTGTTGATCCGCAAAGTTCGCGATGTTCTCGACGGCCGCTCCGGCCGTCGTGAATCACGTGCCCTCGCGAATGAAACTGCGGAAGAACTCGTCCGACAAAGGAACTGACGACATGACACAAAAACTCGCAGAGCAAATCAGAGGCAAAGTTGCGCAGACGCAAAATCCCGGGCAGCAGCGATTGGGCAAGCTCCTGGTCGTCGACGACGAAGAATCGATTCGCCGTTTGATGCGGCTCAATCTCGGCGACAAGTACGACATCGTCGACACCGGCGAGCCCGAAACCGCGCTCTCCCTCGCCCTTGAGCACAAGCCCGACGCAATCCTGCTCGACCTGCGCATGCCGAAGTATTCCGGCTACGAGCTCTGCCAGACCTTCACCACGTTCAGCTCGACGAAGCTCATTCCCGTTCTCGTCATCAGCGGCGAAGCCGGCTCGACCACAAAAAGCTTCTGCCGCGATCTCGGTGTCACCGCCTATTTCGAAAAGCCGGTGGATTTCGACGCTCTCGAACAAACGCTCTCGCAACTCCTGAGCAACGGCCGCAAAGAACGCCGCAGCGAAGTTCGCGTCAAACTCCGCGTCCCGATTCGCATCTCCGGCCAGGCCGCCGACGGCACCCACTTCGAACTCCTCACCATGACCGAAAACGTCAGCAAAAACGGCTTCCTCTGTGCCGTCAACGTCGATATCCACATCGGCTCCATCATCGAAGTCAGCCTGACCAACTCACCGCTTCCAGTCGGCACAGCCAAAGTCATGCGCGCCGAATGGCAAGACACCCAACTCCCGCGCTACGGCTGCAAATTCACCGACAAGCCCGGCGCCTGGGTCCTGCAGTAACCGAGCTGGTCACGCTCCTGCAATAAGTGCGCTGAATTCACGCAACCCATCACGTGTTCGGCAAGGCCATGTACGGGCGCAGCATTGCTGCGCCCCATGTCCGCAAGAACTCAACACGAAGCTGGCAGTTGGGTACCGCACCCTTAGTTTTCAAAGGGTGCGGGTTTAGATGAATCCCTTTCCCACATCAAGACGACAAGCGCGATCATTTTGGAGTGCGGCGCTGCCGCGCCGCCTTCACAGTCGCTCCAACTCTCCACTCGATCGCGTAGCCACACCACACACCAAACGAAGCACCGTTCCCAAACCTCCTACCAATCCCTCCCCACTCGTCCTAAACTCCCCTCATGCCCGCCGAGCCTCGCATCGCGACCGCTCTCCGTTCCTTCCTCTCCGACTGCCGCTTCGCTCTCCGCCAACTTCGAAAATCCCCCGGCTTCGCCTTCTCCGCAATCCTCACCCTGGCCCTCGGCATCGGCTCCGCGACTGCCATCTTCAGTGTCATTCACGCCGTTCTGCTCAATCCCTATCCGTATAAAAACGCCGACCGTCTCGCCACCTTCCGCGTCTATTCCGCGGATCAATTCCGCGCCTGGCGCTTCCCCGCAAGAGCCTTCGTAGACTTCAAAGAACACAACCATACCTTCGAAGACATGTTCGGTTTGGTGTGGCGACCAACTCACTTCATGCATAACGGTGCCGCCGAGGAGCTCCGCGCCGGCTCAGCCACGCCCGGCACTTTTGAGTCTCTCGGCGTCCCGCCTTTGCTCGGTCGGTGGCTCACCGCGGAAGACGCCGCTCCCGGCGCGCCTCCCGTTTTCGTGATCAGTTACAAACTCTGGACCAGCTCATTTCATCGCGAGCCGAACATTCTCGGCACCACCCACACCCTCGACGGCCAACGCATGACCGTAGTAGGCGTTATGCCGCCGCGCTTTCAAATCGGCACCTTCGATCTCTGGATGCCCTTAGACATCAAGCGAGACACGTTCGTCCCCGGCGCCGGAATCCAATCCAACGAGATCTGGACCGTCGGCCATCTCAAGCCCGGCACCACTCCGGAACAAGCCGCCGCCGATCTGCAAGTCATAGCCACGCCGTTCCAAGCCGACGACCCGATTTATTTTCCTCCGCAGTTCAGGATCGTCGTCAGCACACTCAACAGTGAGTCTGTCGACTTCAACTTCAAACTCGGCTTGCTCGCTTTGATGCCGGCCGTATCAGTTTTGCTTCTGATCGCGTGCAGCAACGTCGCCAACCTTCTCCTCGCTCGCGCGACGACGCGCGAAGCCGAATTCGGCGTACGCGCGGCACTCGGTGCCAGCCGCTTCCGCATAATTCGCCAACTGTTGGTGGAAAGCTTCCTGCTCGCGCTCGCCAGTTGCGCCCTTGGCTGCTTGCTCGCCTATGTCGCTCTGAAAGCGATCGTCGCCGTGATCCCGCCCGATACAATTCCGCCCGAGGCCGCAATCACTCTCAGTCCGACTGCTTTGCTTTTTTCTCTCGCCGCAACAATTCTCACGAGTGTGATTTGCGGCTTGGCTCCCGCTCTGTATGCCGTTCGCGCCAACTCTCAAACCGCTCTGAGAAGTGCCGGAAAGGGAATGAGCGTAGCCTCGCGCTTTGGCCAGCTTCGCAATTCTCTCGTTGTCTTCGAAGTCGCCTTGGCAATCGTACTGTCCATTTCTTCCGGTCTGATCATGCGCAGTCTGCTGGCCCTTCAGCATGTCGATCTCGGCTTCAACCCTTCGCAGGTCGTCTATGCGTATATTTCGTGGCCCGAGGATCGAGTCCCGACCGCCGAGCAAAAGCGGATCGCCTATCGCAAAATTATCGACGGAATGACGCAGCAGCCCGGCGTCGTGGCCGCCACGGAGGCTACGAATTTCCCGCCCTATACATTTGGATGGACGACCGTCGCCATCAGCGGAAAAGAGCCGCCGAAAAACAGAAATACCGCCTCGATTTTCTGTACCGAGGGCTACTTTCAGACTTTAGGATTGACCCTGCTTCGCGGAACTCTTTTCTCCCGAAACGATGTCGAGTCCGTTCGTCGCGTCGCAATCGTCAATCAGACTTTCGTGCGCGAACGTTTCGGTGCTGAAAATCCCATCGGGCGCCAGGTCCGATTCGCCGACTTCGAAACCTTCTCCGATTGGCCTCGCGATCCCTACTTCGAAATCATCGGCGTCGTCGCCGACGCCAGAAATTCTGGCCTGCAAGATCCGCCGAGACCCGAAATTTATCTTCCAGGTGCCCTAACTTCTGGCGTCCCGGGCGGAGTTATGGTCCGTGCCACAGCTTCTCCGTCAGCCGTCCTACAACAGCTTCGCTCCGAAGTTTCCACCGTCGATTCAAATCTCGCTCTCGGCGACACGGGAACCATCCGCACTCTTCTCGACCACGATTACTACGCTCGCCCTCGCTTCCTCTTCGTCACGCTCTGCGTCTTCGCCGCCATCGCTCTCGTGCTCGTCGCCATCGGCATTTTCAGCGTCATCGCCTACACGGTCGCAATTCAAACTCACGAATTCGGCATTCGAATCGCCCTCGGCGCCCAAACCACCCAAATCCTCCGCCTTGTCCTGCGAAAAGGTCTAACCCTGATCGCCATCGGAATCGCAATCGGTTTTGTCGCTAGCTACTCCCTAACGCGATTTATCTCCGCCCAAATCTGGGGCGTCTCCCCCACCGACCCCTATACCTACGCCGCCGTCGCCCTCCTTGCCCTCCTCGTCGGCGCCACAGCCTGCCTGCTCCCCGCCCTCCGCGCCTCCCAAGTCGACCCTTGGACCGCCCTCCGCTGCGAATAGCGCCGCAACCGAAGCAAGCCACCACGCCACTGTCATCTTGGGCGCCATCCGAAGGATGGCCGAAGGATCTCAACCGATCGCTCTGCATCCAACTAGCCGCAGATCACTCAAGCCCAAAGAATTGGCCGGGACGCCTTACCGATCATGCCAATGAAACAACTTATGCGTAATCTTCCACTCCCCATCACACTTCAACAGCGTGAACACATCCGAAGCCCGCGCCTGTGCCCCCACCAACTTTCCTGACCATCGCTGCACTTCCAGATGCACCACCGCAATCGTCTCGACGATCTCGATCCTTGCAAACCGCGGATTGATGTCCGGTGCAGGCCCGTTCTGATTGATCCAATCGAACACATGCTCAATTGAGCCGCTGTATTCCACTCCTTGACAGAAACCCGACATCGTCGCCGAAGGATGAAACGCAGGGCGCATTACTTCGCCTTCGCCCGCGCGACATCCTGCGATGTAACGATGTACGATGCGTGTGATCGCGTCGTGCTCCGTTAAGTAAGTGTTGTCCGCGTGCGGATTTGCTGGGAGCACAACGCCATCATCGAGCGAAAGCTCGATCGGACACTTGACGCGCAGACGGCTCCACGCATCGATCTCATGCCTGTACGCAAAAACCGTGTCCTGCTTTTCGTGCTCGCGTCGATGAACCGGCAGCTTCTCCGTCGTCTCCCAGCGCCTCACGGTGCGTTCGCTGCGCTCGAGATATGCCGCGATCTGCTTCCAGGATTCCAGCGTCTTCTGTGGTGTGTTCCGCACGGCCGACCTGACTTTGGTCGAACTGTATACCACCGCTGGCCGTGCTGCCAATACGATCATGCGTGCCTCGTCAGATGTGCCCCGTTGCGCATGCCTCCGGTTTACGCATGCCAATGAAACGCCTTCTGGATAATCCGCCACCCGCTCGGCGTCTTCAGAAGCGTGAATAGGTCCGACATTCGCACATCCGATCCCGCCAGTTTTCCGGACCAGCCGCCGACCTCGAGCCGCACCATCGCGATCGAATCGAGAATGTCCACGCTCACAATCCGTGGCTCGATTTTCGGCGCCGGGCCGTTCTTGTCGATCCAGTCAAAAAGAAACGCCGGCCCGACAGCGAGCTGTCCGCCGGCATAGCCGAAAAATGAGGCATCCGCGTGAAAAGCGGGCCGCATCAGCTCGCTCTTCCCCTGTTTGCTTCCGTCGATATACATTTGGATGGTTTTCGAAATTCCGTCGTACTCCGTAAGGTACTGCTGTGTGTTAGGCATGCGCCGACAGTAGGATTCGCTCGTCGCGGCCGTCAACAGCCAAACCCGGCCAAAGCCAGTCGACCATATGGAGTGCGGAGCCTCGGCGCCGCTTTTTCCGATCGCTCAAACTCTCCGCTCTTTCGCGTGGCCTGCACTAGCGCAGGCTTGTCCTGAGGAAAGCGAAGGGCGCCCTTGCAGGCGTTTTTGAATTTTATCCAAGCACGCGCCCTTCACGTCCACCCGACTCATTCGAACTCGCGCACTCGTTCGAATCTCCCGCCTCATTCGAATGAATACCACTCAATATCTATTGACAAATCAATAAAAACGTGCTATCATCTTCTGTGATTCGCTGCTCGACCACCCTCCACACCCCTCTCCCATCCCAAAGCGGGAATCTGCAAACTAAGACCGAGTCTACGCGCTCCTGCATCTCCAGCCTTTTCAGCCGCTTGCACACTCCTGAAATCTGTATATCTGTATCCCAAACATTCCAAAACACTTCCGCACTCTTTGAAAAAACAGGGGGGGTACACCAAACGCCGTCCCAAAATCGCCTCGTGTCCGAAACGTTCAATACACCTCCGACACAACCGCGCATACTCCCGCTCGAAAATCACCAAGTCGGAGGATCGCAATGGTCCGAATCCCGTGGACTCACAAGCTCGCGGTCGTGGCATCGATTGCCGTTCTGTCAGTCGCAACTTGGTCCTCCGCGCAGACGAAGGAGCCGCCTATGCTGAGCGCAGTTTCTTTTGCGAAAGCGAAAGACTTCATCATTCGCACCGGCCGCCCGCTCGAACGCGCCCGTTTTCGGGTTCACTTCGAGCAGGGAAGTGCCTCCGACGTGATCGCAGAGCTCGCGAAATTCCAAAATCCCGACGGCGGTTTCGCAACTTACCTGGAGAGCGACAGCCGTTGGACCGGCTCTTCCCCGAACGGCACGCGGGTCGCCCTGAAAATTCTCACCGACGTAAAAGCGCCGCCTCAGGATCCGCGTGTTCAAGCCGCGGTGAAATACTTGCTCGCAACCCTCGATGAACACACCGGCACATGGCGCGCGCTTCCCCAAGAAGCGAACGCCGCTCCGCACGCACCGTGGTGGCACGTCCACGAAGACACCGGCAAATGCGACGTGGACAGCCCCGTCTTCCCGACAGCCGCTCTAGCCGGATACTTACAGCGATATAGTGCACTCCTCCCGAGCGGTTTTCTGAATCGCATCACCAACTCA
>Ga0207109_1091_pt1 | contig 20169 bp, 14 predicted proteins | sample Alteio_BWMinHeat_73_FD_153584 | JGI IMG/M metagenome (GOLD analysis project Ga0207109, IMG submission 153584) | Enriched cells from forest soil in Barre Woods Harvard Forest LTER site, Petersham, Massachusetts, United States -... | ecosystem: Environmental > Terrestrial > Soil > Temperate forest >... | reverse complement strand
GCCGATCGTGGTCCTGCCCCGATCGCGGTTGGTCCCGGTGTAAACGCATCTCAATTGAACGCACAAGCTGGAGCGACGGGTTGCCCCCCGCCTTGCTCCGGCGCCGCTCCGGCTGAGCCGGCGGCGGTGGCTCGCTGTGGTGAAGATGAGAAGGCTCACCACCACGGCGTCCAGGTTCGAGATGCGGATGCGCCGCTGGTCGGCATCGCCCGCCTCGCAGCATCTTCCCCGTCCGCGGAAAGCGCGCGGAAATCGGAGCAGCGGCCGGAGTACTTCTTTCTGCCGGTGCGCTCGATTTTGAATAAGTGCGACTCGAACCGCGTGCCGTTCGAGTGGACGATCAATCCTTATCGAGGATGCGAGTTTGCCTGCAAATACTGCTACGCGCGCTACACGCACGAATTTATGAAGCTCGACGGCGGGGACTTCGAGCGAAAGATCTTTGTGAAGCAGAATCCGGCGGCGCTGCTGGCGCGCGATGTCGACCGGAAGTATTCGTATCAGCGGGCGGGCTCCGATGATGGGCGGCCAGAACATATTGCGATTGGGACGGCGACTGATCCATATCAGCCGGCGGAGAAGGAATATAAGGTCACGCGCGCGTGCCTGGAGGAGTTGGCGAAGCGCGAGGGGCTGAGCATTTCGGTGATCACGAAGTCGAATCAGATTGTGCGCGATATTGATGTATTTCAGAAGATTGCGGCGCGGTCGGAGTTGTCGCTGAATATCACGGTGACGACGCTGCGAACGCGGTTGGCTCGATTGCTGGAGCCGCGGGCGCCCCGGCCGGATTTACGGATCGACGCGATTCGACAGTTGAAGGCGGCTGGGTTGCGCGTTGGAGTTTCGGCTTCGCCCCTGATTCCGGGAATCACCGATCGCGAAGGGGATTTGGAGGCGGTCGCCGCGGCGGTGAAAGAGGCCGGAGCGGAATGGTTTTTCTCAGGCGTGCTGTTTCTGATGCCGTCTTCGGCGAAGCAATTTTTGCCGTTCATTCGCGAGAAGTTTCCGAAGCTCGCGCGACAGTACGAACAGTTTTATTCGAGGAATGTGTATCCGCCAGAGGAATACCGGCGAAAGATTGCCGAACGCGTGGCGAAGATTCGCGTGAAGCACGGATTCCACATGCGCCCATTCGAAGAACTACAGCGCCGCGTCCAAAGCCCGCAACTGAGCCTCGCCTGGAACACTGCCGCTTAGCCTGCGGCTAAAGCCTTTTCTGTGTAGGGGCGCAGCATTGCTGCACCCCAGGTCCGCAAGATTTCCACCGTTCGCCGATAACCCGGTGTATCTGGCGTGTCATCGCACTACGGCATGATGATCCGCGACTCTTCCCGCTGGAGTTCCTTCGTCTCCGGAAATTGCCCGCGCAAAAATTCGATATACCTTCGCGAACGCAGCCGTCCGTTCGTCCGCAACAAACCCATCCGATAGAGAAACACAAGAATGTAAAAGATGTCGGCGTCTTTCAATGTGCCCGACGTGCCATGTTGTCCTTGAGCTTGCTTGATTTCGGCGGCGAATCCGGTGAGCGCCGTATAAAGTTCGCGCCGGACCAGGCCGTCGGGCGGCTTCTCATAATAAATGCCGGTCATCAGCGTTTTGTATGTTTCGGCAAACGCTTCGAGCGCGGCGAGCACGTCGGTATCGGTCGCATCGTGATGCGTAACGCAAAATTTCGCGACCGTAAACGCAAACGCCGCCATCAGTTGCTGATAAATGTGAACGGTGTCGCGCGGAATCTGCACGTCGAGTAGCGGCGTATCGGCCGGCAGCGTGCGCGGATGCTCATCCTCATAACGATGCGCGGCGATCAGGTAGTGGCACTCGACGGGACAGTCGATCGTGACTTCGCGTTCTTTTCCGCAACAAACGGCGCAGATCTTTTCGCCTTTGGCCAGACAGAATCGCTGTTCTTTTCGTTTTTCGCAGATTGGGCAGGACACGGTTTCGTCTTTCGGTGCGACGAGCAGAATACGCTGTGGCGCACAAAATTCAAAAGTGACCGCGCTATTTTATCCATAGGGGCGGAGACTGCGCCGCCCGGCCAGCGAATCTTGTCGCGTTTCCACCGTGTGCCGCTGTCACGGCCCAACCAGCAAATCGTCCGGGGGCGCGAACGGTTTCGTGCGCACGTACTCCGGCCGGAATCCCATCCCGATTACGCGCGCCGGAAACTGCCGCAGCCACGGATGGCGATCGAGCAGTCGCAGCGGCAACGGCAGCGGCGAGAAACTGATCTTCCCGTCGAGCGTCGGCTCGACCACCCGTTTGTGCGCTTGAACCTGTAGCGCCTGCGTCCATTTCGTAGGAGGCAGGCGTCGCATTTGCACGACTTCGAGCGTTCCGTCGATGAGCGAGCCTTCGCGTATGCGATCCGCACAGATATTCGCCGTCGCCACGGCGTCCTGGATCGCAAGGTTGATTCCGATGCCGCCCACCGGCGACATTGCGTGCGCCGAATCTCCGATGCACAGCAAGCCGGGCCGCCACCACTTGCGCAAGCGATCGACCCGCACGGAAAGCAGGCTCATATCGCTCCAGTCGCGCAGTGCTGCCGTACGTTCGCGCAGGAACGGTGCGACGTCGCCGATGTCGTCGCGAAATTTCTGAATTCCGCGTTGCTTGATCTGCTCAAACGCATCTTTCCGAATGACCATCGCGCATTGCCAATAGTCGCCGCGATTGATCGTCACCAGCATCTTGCCCGGCTTTAGATGGCCGAGCATGTATTCGGCGTCGTTGGGTTCTTTCGGCAGCCGCATCCAGAGAACATCGATGGGCGCGCCGAGATCTTCGACTTGAAATCCAGCGCGCTGGCGAATGACCGAGTGGCGGCCGTCGGCGCCGATCGTCAATACCGCGCGCACCTCGAACGGACCGCTCGGAGAAGTTCCGCTGACGCCCACAACGCGACCGTTTTCAATCAGCAGATCGGTCGCTTGATAACGCATCAACACGCGAAACGTCGAAAATTTCTTTCCTTCTTCGGTCAGAAAATTCAAAAAATCCCACTGCGGCATCAGCGCGACGAACTTGCAGTGCGTTGGCAGGCGCGAAAAATCCCCGATATCTGCCGGTGTGCCATCAAACCGGCCGCTGATCTGCGGGTATTCCTGATGCTTCCGCGCAAGGAAACCTTCGAGGAGGCCGAGTTCCCACATCACTTCGAGCGTCGAGGGGTGAACCGTGTCGCCGCGAAAATCGCGGAGAAAATCGCCGTGTTTTTCGAGTATGACAACGTCAACGCCGGCCCGGGCAAGCAGATAGCCGGCCATTACACCGGCTGGACCGCCGCCCACGACACAAACGCGAGCCTTGATGTGTTCGGTCGCTGGCGGGTTTTGGTCCATCGGCTCCATGGTTCGACTCTACGTTGGATTCAGGCGGAGATCACTTTGTTCTGGAACCGGCGTGCAGCGATGATCAGAAGAAACGTACCAATCGCAAAAAGTGCGAGGCCATCGGTCCAGAGATGCTTAATCGTCGCCCCACGCAGAATGACGCCGCGCGTGATATTGATGAAATATGTCGCGGGAATCAGGTAGCTGATCGGCTGAAAGAGCGCCGGCATCGTTTCGCGGGGGAAGATATAGCCGGAGAAAAACACGCTGGGCAAGATGGGAAGAAACGCGAGTTGCATCGCTTCCGCCTGTGAAGCGGCTTTGGCGGATATTAGGATGCCGAGCGAAAGCGCCGCGAAGAGATAGGGCAGCGCCAGGCCGGCGAGCAGCAAGACGCTGCCGTGGATCGGCACGCGAAAAATGAATCGCATGCAAGTCAGGATCAGGCAAAGCTCGAAAAATCCGACGCACAAGTAAGGAAGCAGTTTACCGAGCATCAGGCCAAAAGGTTTCACCGGCGTTACAAATAGCTGTTCTAGGGTGCCGCGTTCTTTTTCCCGCACAATCGAAAACGCGGTGAGAAACGTCGTCACGTTGAGCAGCATGATCGCCGTCAAACCCGGAAGGAAAAAGTTCGGTGAGCGCGAGTCCGGATTGAAAAGCATCTTCGGCCGCATCTCGACGGCCATCACGTTGCGATCCTGCAACACGCGCTTCAGCGATTCCTGCAAACCGATGGCGTTGCTCACGTTGATCGCTTGCCCGGCGACGGAAGAATCGGAGCCATCGATCAGCACCAGCACTTGCGCGCTCATCCCGTGCAACAGTTTGTCGGAATAATCGACGGGCACTTTGATTCCAACGCGTGCCTTGCCCGCGACGATGATGTCGTTCATCTCGTGGTCGCTCTGCACATAGCGCATCACGTAAAACGTATCGGAGTTTTTAAGCTGGTCGATGAGTTCGCGGCTTTCGCGGCGTCCGTCCGCGTTGTAAACGACGGTGGGGATATGACGAATGTTCGTGTCGATGCCGAAGCCCAGCAGGAACATTTGCATAAGCGGCATCGTCAGCGAGAAGAATAATGTGCCCGCGTCGCGCCGGATGTGCAGCGCCTCTTTGTAAAACACCGCGCCGAAGCCGCGAAAAATGTCACGCACGTTCAGCCTCCAGCTTGGCCTGGTGCTTGTAAGTCAGCTCGACGAACACGTCTTCCAGGCTTGCCGCCAGCGGCCGAATTTCGGCGACGGCGATTCCTTGCTTCAGCAACTTGGCTTGCAGGTCATGCAGATCGGTGTGGTCGTCGATCAGCGCATGAATTGACTGGCCGAAAATTGTCGCGCTGCGAATTCCCGGCATCTGCCGCGTAATGCGGAGCGCGCGTGTGACCTCGGGTGTCGTGATCTCGACGCGAATCGTTCCTTCAGGCCGCACTTCGGGAAGCTCGCGCAGCGTATCCGGCGTTCCGTCGGCGATCAGCTTGCCGTAATAGATGTAGGCGACGTGGCTGCAGCGCTCCGCTTCGTCCATGTAGTGCGTTGTGACGAAAAACGTGATGCCGTGGCCGGAGAGCTCAAAGAGCAAATCCCAAAGTTGTCGCCGCGCCACCGGATCGATGCCGGCGGTCGGCTCGTCGAGAAAAAGCAGCTTCGGCTCGTGCAGCATCGCGCAGCCAAGCGCGAGCCGCTGTTTCCACCCACCCGAAAGTTTTCCCGCGAGGCGATCGAGATACGGCCCGAGGCCATTCAGCTCGATGATTTCGTTCATACGTCGCTTCAATCGATCCGCCGGCAAGCTGTAAATGCGCCCGTAAAACGTGAGATTTTCGTTGACCGTCAAATCGTCATACAAACTGAATTTCTGCGACATATAGCCAATCCGCTCGCGCACTTCTTCCGCGTGCGTGCGAACATCCAGCCCTTCCACCTGTGCAGCGCCGCTCGTCAACGGCAACAGCCCAGTCAACATCTTGATCACGGTCGTTTTCCCGCTGCCGTTCGGCCCGAGAAATCCAAAAATTTCGCCGCGCTTCACTTCAAAACTCACATCGTTCACCGCGGTGAACTGCCCGAACGTCCGCACGAGATGCTCGGCGGAAATCGCCACTTCGGTCGGCGGAAATGAATTACCCGGAGCCATCGCCTAGCTCGCCGCTTTCAATTTCACGTCGGCAGCCATACCCGCGCGCACCCGATTCGACGGATCATCGATCCGCACCTTCACGCCAAAAACTTGATGTACGCGTTCTTCGCGCGTCTGCACATTGCGCGGCAAAAACTCCGCCTGCTGATTGATCTGCTCGACAACGCCATCGAACACTGTGTTCGGAAATGAATCCACGCGAACTTCAGCCTTTTGTCCCAGCCTTACGTGACCAATCTCAGTTTCAGGAATGTAAATGCGAATGTAGATCTGCTCGCGCTCCAGCAGCGTCGCCACCGGAGTGTTCGGCGCGATCAAATCGCCCGGCCGCACATCGAGCACTTCGACCGTAGAATCCGACGGCGCCACAACCTCGCGCTCGCGATATCGCGCTTCGTCATACGAAAACGAAGCCTTCGCTAGGTCAACATCTTCCCGCCGGTTACCGCGCACAAATTTCTCGTAAGTCGCTTGCGCCTGCTCGTATCGCGCCAGCGCTGAAGCAATCTCTTCCGGCCGGTAGCCGTGATTCAACATATCCAGCTTCTGTTGCGCGTTTGCTTGTGCCGCATCGGCCATGCGCCACGTCGCTTCTGCGCCATCGCGCTGCTGTTTCGACACCAAATCTTTCTGCGATAGCGCTTCGTACCGGTCGTAATCGAGTTTCGCCCGCGCCGCATCTGCCTTCGCGCGTTCCAGATCCGCCTGCGCAGCCGAAATATCCTCGACCCGATAGCCATTTTTCCGTTGCTCGTATTCCGCTTTCGCAGCGTCGACCGCCGCTTTCGCTTCCGCGATCTCCTCTGGTCGATACCCCCGCGCCGCTTTTTCCGCCGCCGCTTTCGACTGATCCAGCGCCGCCTGCAATTCCTTGTCGTCAAACGCGATCAGCACTTGCCCGGCCTTCACCGTGTCGCCTTCACGCACAAAAATCTTGTCGATGCGTCCGCCCACTTTCGAGCCCACGCGAATGTCTCGGGCTTCAACCGTACCCGACCCTTGCAGCGACGAATCGCGCGAAAACCATCCCTCCGAATACGCAAGGCCCGCAAAAATCGCCGCGACCACCACCACGATGATCACAATCCGCTTCTTCATCCGCTTCTCCTACAAAATCTACGAATTCGCCGCGCCCGAAGTTACCGGCTCGCGCGGCACAAATCCCGTCCACAAAATATCGATGGCGCGATCGATCCGCTCCGCGAGCGAATCATCGCCATACACCGACCACAGCAGCACCGTTCCAAATGTCATCTGCCGAAACACGCGCGCCATCTCGAGCGCAGAAACATCGCGCCGAAATTCGCCGCGCTCTTGACCGATCTGCACGAGCTGCGACAAAAGGTGCTCTCCGCGCGTGTTCCTCTCGCGCATCACATTTCTCACTGATAACGAGGAGAGGTTTGCTTGAAGCAGTGCCCGCATAAAGTCAGGCTTTTTCGCCGGCTCGCTCGTCATCTGCTGCGACATCGTCCGGAAAAACGCGCGCATCGGTTCTTTGCTGATGCGCGCCGCTTCGACGAAACGCTCCAGCTTGCCAAGTTGCATGTCGCTGAACGCGACGAGGATGTGTTCCTTGCTCGGGAAGTAGTTGAAAAAAGTGCCCTTGCCGACGTCCGCCGCGTTCGTAATGTCCTCGACAGTCGTTTCCGCGAAGCCCTTTTCCGCGAACAATCGCACCGAGGCTGCAAATAATCGCTCGCGGGTTTCCGCGCTGCGCCGGCTCCGCCGATCTGCACCTTCCGGAAGTCCGGCCCCGGTTTCGATTGAAAAGTCTTCGTAAAGCTCAGTCATGACCTACACCCATAGATGACCATAAGTCATTTATGGCTCTAAGTCAACCTGGTTTCTCCCCCACCAGCCCAAAAAGAAAAGGCCCCGATTTCTCGGGGCCTCTCCAAACCTAACTCCTATAAATCGTTACCGACAGTAACTCATTGCGGTGGCGGATTATCCGATCCCAGATTCTTCGGCGACTTCTGATTCAAATACGAAACCAGCCGTTGCGCCGGCGGCGGCACCGGAACCGCGCCCTTGAACACGATTGATTCTGCCTCCACCTTCTTGCCGTACACCCGCTCGTTTGCATCGTTATCCGGCCGCACCGTCGAGCCTTCGAGCGAAATACCCGCGAACAACCCGCGCGACCGCGAATAGCTCAGCACTTCCGCGCGGAGCGTGACATCCGTCGCCGCCGCCGCCGTGCGCCCCTTCGGCCCAGCCGCCACCGACGCATCCGCTCCCAGCTTCACCTTGCTGTTCAGGATCGAATGCGCGCCGCGGCCGTTCATCACCAGCAGCACAAAGTCCGTCGCTTGTCCACCGAGCTGGAATCCGACGCTACCGCCTTCCAGCGCCATCATCGTCGGCGCGCTCCACGGCCCGGTGTAGTGCTCGCCCGTCCGGCAAGTCATTGCGCCGCGTCCGTAGCTGCCGCCGATCACAAACGCCGCCTTCAACACCGACGGATACACGATCACGCAATCCGCTTTGTCGAGCAGATCCTGCGGAATGTCGTCCGGAATATCCAAAATTTCCTTCAGCACCGTGCCGCAATTCTGCAGCCGGTCCGCTTCTTTCTTGTCCTGCGCGGCCGAAAGCGGCAAGCTCGCCGCCATCAGAAGTCCCATGAAATAGACGCCAAATCTCTTCTTCATTTCCTCACCTCAGTATTTTTAAGCGCGCCGAAAGTTCCCCAACTCTCGTTCGCATCGTTGGAACATCCGACCCAGTAGAAAAATTTGTTCCTTATCGGTTCGACTATACTTTCTATCTGCTGAATTAGCCAGCGCAGGATGAATTGTGAATAAAAAATTGCGCGCAAAACGAAGAATTTCGGCAATGATCGGGGCGTTTCTCGCGTGTGCTGCGGCAGCGGCGAATATCGCACGAGCTCAATCCAATTCCCCTCGTGCCTCAAAACCTGCGAGCACTTCGGCCCCAAAATCAGCGCAGCAGCGCCGGAACAACGCCGCCGCAAATCGTTTCTCCGCTCGTGTTGACGTCGCGCTCTCCAATCCCGCCGCCAGCAAAGGCGAATGGGGCCTGCTCATCGCCGACGCCGCCACCGGCGAAACTCTCTACGCGCTCAACGAAGACAAGTATTTCGTCCCCGCTTCCAACATGAAGCTCTTTACCACCGCGCTCGCGCTTTCCAAACTTGGCGTCGATTACAAATTTCAAACCACGCTCGAAACGCGCGGCACAATTTCCGAAGACGGCACCCTGTCCGGCGATCTTTTTCTCGTCGGCCGCGGCGATCCCAATCTCTCGAATCGCAAATTCCCCTTCAATCTCAAGGAAGAATTCGACGGCCCGCCCGAAAAAGTTCTCGCCGAACTCGCCGACAAGCTCGTCGCCAAAGGCGTGAAGCAAATCAAGGGTGACGTCGTGGGCGACGACAGCTATTTCCCGCGCGAGCCTTACCCCGACGGCTGGGAAATCGGCGACATGGTTTGGGAATATGGCGCCGCAATTTCCGCGATCGTCCTCGACGACAACACCGCGACGCTTACGCTCACTCCCGGCATCCTCGCCGGCGACGCCGTCAAAGCCGAAATCGCTCCGGCCACGCCCGACTTTTACGTCGAAAACGATGTCATCACTTCCGCCGCCGAAGTGAAGTCCGACATCACGCTCACGCGCGAACCCGGCGCGCAGCTCGTCGTCGTTCGCGGTACGCTTCCCGCCAACAGCGCGCCGCGAAAACTCACGCTCGGTATCCACGAGCCCGCACTGCACGCCGCCGCCGTCCTCCAAAAAGTGCTCACCGATCGCGGCGTCAAAATCACCGGCAACCCTCGCGCCGTTCACATTCCCGAAACGCCAACCGACACGACTCCTCGCGCCATTCTTGCCGAACACATCTCCATCCCGCTCGGCGATTCCGTCAAGCTCGTCAACAAAATCAGCCAGAATCTTCACACCGAAATGCTTTTGCGCACCGCCGCGCGCCAGTCCGGCATCTGGGACAAGCCTGAAGATTTGATGAAGTTCCCCGTCGATTTTTACGCCGCCGCCGGAATCGCGCCCGACGACGTGATTCAAACCGACGGCTCCGGCCTTTCGCGCCACGATCTCGTCACGCCGCGCGCACTCGTCGCGCTTCTCAAATACGCGCAAACGCAACCGTGGTTCTCCGCCTATTTCGCATCGCTCCCCGTTGCCGGAGTCGACGGCACGCTCGAAGATCGCATGCGCGACACGATCGCCGCGGGCCGCATCCACGCAAAGACCGGCTCGGTCGAGCACGTCCGCACGCGTTCTGGTTTTGCAGAAACTCCCGGCGGCCGCACGCTCATTTTCTCTTTCCTCAGCAACAATCAAGGCGGAAAAGCACACGAAGCCACTGACGCGCTCGACGCCATTTCTGTCGCCATGATCGAAGAATTCGACATCAAGCCGCGGCCATCCCTTCACCACGAACCGTCTCACACTCATCCGCACTGAGCACTGCCACGAGCGAAGTGATACCGTGAAGCAAGTGACCGTCGCCCCAATAATCACGCAAAAGGTCATCACAGTGTTCGGCAGTTCGCGTCCGCGCGAAGGTGAACCCGACTACGAAGAAGCCCGCGAACTCGGTCGCGCAATTGCCGACGCCGGGTTTGCCGTTTGCAGTGGCGGCTACGGCGGAACGATGGACGCCGTATCGCGCGGGGCAAAAGATCGCGGCGGCAAAACCTTCGGCGTGACCGCCGAATTCTTCACCGACTCAAAAGCGAATCCGTGGATCGACGTCGAAGTCCGTGTCAAAACCTGGCAGGACCGCCTCTTCGAATTGATCCGCCTCGCCGACGGCTTCGTCGCTTGCAAAGGCGGCACCGGCACGCTCGTCGAACTCTCCGTCGTCTGGGAGATGCTCAATAAATCCGTGATCCAGCCGAAGCCGTTCGCCGTACTCGGCAATTTCTGGGAGCCCATCATCGAACGCGTGCGCGAAGTCGAGCTCTCTCACAAAGCGCCGTGGGGCGAAGCCGCCGGCCGCCTGATCCATCGAGCCGCAACTCCCGCGGAAGTAGCGTCTTATCTGTCTGCCAAACTAAAATAGATCCCGATGTCGCGCTCCGCCCAAGACGTCCTCGAACTCGACAAGCTCCGCGAACTCCTGCGGCAGCGCACCACGTGTGCGCCTGGCCACCGCCACATCGACGCGCTCGCGCCTACCACCGATCGCGCCGCCCTCGACGCTCACTTCGCTCTCATCCGCGAATCGCGCGAGTGGCTCCGCTCCGGCCGCGAACTCGGCTTCGGCGGCCTCGCCGATCCGCAAACATGGCTCGATCGCCTCGAGGGCGTCGGCACCGTCCTCGAGCCGCGCGAATTTCTCGACGCCGCAACGCTCCTCGACACGGCCGCCTGGCTCAAGCCGCAATTCAAGGAAGACGCCGCAAAATTTCCGCTCCTCGCCGCCCGCGCCGCATCGCTTGCCGATTTTCGCGATCTTCTCGCCGCCATTCGCCGCGCGATTCTTCCCAACGCCGAAATCAGCGATGACGCCTCGCCCGCCTTGCGCCGCATCCGCGCCAGCGTCAGCGAAACGCGTACTGCGATTCAAAAAACGCTCCGCCAAATTCTCCGCGCGCGCAATGCCGAGGCCAGCGAAGACTACGTCACTCTCCGCAACGATCGCTTCGTGATACCCGTTCGCGCCGAGCAGCGCCGCTCGGTTCCCGGCGTGATGCACGGAGCCAGCGCCACGGGCCAAACCGTTTTCCTGGAGCCGCTCGAAACCGTCGAATCCAACAATCAACTCGTTCAACTTGCCGAAGAGGAAGCCGCCGAAATCGTCCGCATTCTGCGCAGCCTCACCGAACGCCTTCAATCGATGCGCGCGCAGCTCGCCGCTGCTGCCGAAACGATCGCCGAATTCGACAGCGCCTTCGCGCGCGCCCGCTTCGCGCAGGATTTCGACGCCACCACGCCTGAATTTTCCGATTCGAACGAACTTCGCCTCGACGCCGCGCGTCATCCGGTCCTCGAAAACAAACTCCGCCGCGAAAATCGCCCGATCGTTCCAATGTCGCTCAATCTCGGCGGCGAAGAGCGCCTTCTCGTGATCAGCGGCCCCAACACCGGCGGCAAAACCGTCGCGCTCAAAACCACCGGCATCGCTGCTCTTTCCGCGCAGTCCGCGATTCCCGTCGCCGCGCAACGCGCCGTGCTCCCGATCTTCGACCGCGTTCTCGTGGACATCGGCGACGAGCAATCGATCGCCGCCGACCTCTCGACATTCTCCGCGCACATGCTCAACTTGAAATCGATGCTCGAAGAAGCCACGCCGCAAACGCTTGTCCTCGTCGATGAAGTGGGCACTGGGACCGCACCCGAAGAAGGCGCTGCGCTCGCCGTTGCGCTCCTCGACGAATTTCGCGCGAAAAAATGCATCGTCCTCGCCACCACGCATCACGATCGGCTGAAAACGTACGCATCCACGACGCCCGGCGTCGTCAACGCCGCCGTCGAATTCGATGATGTGCATCTCCGCCCGACGTATCGCCTGATGGTCGGCGTTCCAGGCGGTTCGAGCGGCATCGCCATCGCCCAGCGCCTCGGCCTTCCGCATGATCTGATCGAACGCGCTCGTTCGCTGCTTGCCCCCGAAGCTCTCCAAGCCGCCGACCTCATCGCCTATCTACACCGCAGCCGCGACGAACTCGACCGCACGCAGCAGCAAATGAATGCCGAACGCCAGGCGCTTGAGGAGGAACGAAAAAAGCTGCGCACCGAATGGGTCGAGCGCCAGCAACTTCGCATCGGGCAACTCGAGGCGCAATTCGCCGAGATGCAAAAGCGCTTCGATGAAAATGTCGCCGCCGTTGTCGAAGCCGTGAAAGATCGCGAGCTGCGCGCCCAACTCGAAAAATCCTCGCGCCGCAAATTGCAGGACGCACGCGGTGAAGCGCGCGACGAACTCAACGCCGCGGTCGTGCAGACTCTTTCCGATTCGCAATCCGACCTCGGTGTTTCCGCAGCAGCCACAAACGCGCCGAGCGCAGCCAGCCTTCAGCCTGGCGCTAAAATTCGCGTCCGCGGCTTCAGCAAGCCCGTCGTCCTGCGCCGCATCGACGGCAACACCGCCGAAATCGAAGCCGGCCCTCTCCGGATGAAAGTCGCCGTCGATCAAATCACCGGCGTCGAAGGTCCTCCGCCGGGAACCACCTCCGCGTCGCCATCGCGCCTGAACGTAACCGTTACTTCGAAGCCTTCCGAAAATCCCGCTAGCGACGAAATCAACGTCATCGGTTCGACCGTTGAAGAAGCCACCGGCCGCGTCGATAAGTTCCTCGACGAAGCGGCCTTGGCAAATCGCGCGCGTGTCCGCATAATCCACGGCCACGGAACCGGCGCGTTGCGCAAAGGCCTCGCACGGTTCCTGTCGTCGCACCCTCTAGTCGCTAGCACAGCATCCGAAAACGAAGAGCGAGGCGGAAAAGCGATCACTATTGTGGAATTGAGAGCATAAGTGGCGGAAGCAGGGTCATTCGCGGATCGCGTTAAGCAGCAGGCGGACATCGTTCGCGTAATCGGGGAATACGTCCAGCTGAAAAAGGCTGGGCAGAACTATCGCGGGCTTTGCCCGTTTCATTCCGAGAAGTCGCCATCGTTCAATGTGCATCCGACAAGGCAGATTTATCACTGCTTTGGTTGTGGTGTTGGAGGCGACGTTTTTAAATTTGTGATGGAGATGGAGAAGTGTCCATTTCCCGAAGCGATCCGTGTAGTTGCTGAAAAATGTGGCATCGCGGTCCCTGCTCCGCGAGAACGTTCCCCCGAAGAACGTCGCGAAAATCAGCAACGCGCCTTGATCATCGAGATGCATCGCGTCGCGCAATCTTTTTTTACAAAAAATCTCGAAAATACTGCGGAAGGCAAAGTTGCGCGCGCCTATCTCGAAGATCGCGGCCTCACCAAAGCGGTTATCGAGCAATTCGGCATCGGCTACGCCCCAAGTGGCGGTGACATTCTTCTCCGCCAGCTCAAAACAAAATATCCCGACAAGCTCCTCGTCGAATCTGGCCTAATCTCGCGCGATCAAAACGGCAATCGCCTCTTCGACCGTTTCCGCCGTCGCATCACGTTCCCCATCGCCAACGAATCCGGAAAAATCGTCGCCTTCGGCTGCCGCGCTCTTGGCGACGACATGCCGAAATATCTCAACTCACCCGAAACGCCGATCTATTCCAAGAGCAACGTTCTCTATCACCTTGACCGCGCCAAAGACGCTCTGCGCCGCTCCGATTTCGCGATTCTCGTCGAAGGCTACATGGACGCCATCGCCGTCGCGCGCGCCGGAATCAGCAACGTGGTCGCAAGTTGCGGCACCGCCCTCGCCGAGCCACAAATCAAACTGCTCTCGCGATTCACGCACCGCGTCATCGTCAACTACGACCCCGACACCGCCGGACAAACAGCCACCGAACGCGGCATCTCACTCTTGCTCGAACAGGATTTCGAGGTCCGCGTCCTCGCTCTACCCGGCAAGGCCGATCCCGACAAATTCATTCGCGAGCAAGGCAAAGACGCCTACATCAAACTTTTGAAAGAGTCCCCGCCCTACGTCGACTACCTCATCGCACGCGCGCGCCGCATGGATCTCACCACCGGTGAAGGGAAGCGCAACGCCGTAAATTTCCTTCTGCCCTACGTTCAAAAAATCCCAAATCGCCTCCTGCGTTCCGAATGGGCCACGCGCATCGCGCAGCAACTCCGCCTCGACGAACCCGTCCTTCGCGCGGAAATCAGCAAAGCCGCGGCCGAACGCCGCGACCAAATCAAACTCAAGCCCGAACTGATCGGCCGCTCCGCCAAACCCGCCGAGCGCCGCATCATTCGAATGCTCGCCGAGGCCGAAAGCTTCCGCCTCGAACTTGCCTATCAAATCAACGAAGCCCAACTCCACGTCGGCCTTGAAACCGAAAAAATACTCGCCGCTCTCCTCGCCCCGGTTTTAGCCGGCGAACCCGTGCAAGCCACCGAAATCGGCGCCAGGCTCGACAGCACCGACCGTCGTATCCTCTTCGAAATCCTCTTTGAGGACTCGAACGAACTCACCTGGGAGGAAGCCGAAAGTTGCATCGAGGCCCTGAAGCACCGCCGCGCCGAGCGCGAACTCGCCGAAGTCCAGCGCGGCATCGAAGCCAACCCCAGCGGCCCCGACCTCCGTACCCTCCTCGAACGCAAACAGCACCTAATGAAGCGCCTCGCCGCTTCCAGGTAGTTCTGGAGCTTGGAAGTAACTTTTCCACCCTTCCCACATCTATCCACAGCCCGACACCCCAATTAAATCGTTGACGCGAACGGACTTAAGCGTGTAGCGTATTAGGGTTTACCGGGTAACGATCCTGCACTTAACAGCATCTAATTGTTGCGGTTAGCGATAGGACTGGAACTACGGTAACGCGATTTGCGGGCGAAGCACGGGGCGAACGGCGGCATCTGGCGCACGGCAGAGGGTTTCTAACAACGTTAAGGGCGACCGCACCGCGGATTAAACTCTTTGAGTTTCCGCACAGCGGCCAAAAAAATTGCGATCTTGCGGGGAAATTCTCCGTCAGTTGCGCCTTCGCGTCAGCCTGTTCATGCCTCGGCAATGAAACTTTCGTTTGCAGACTCGCGTCCTGATTCGTACGAGTGCGCCGGATTGTCGTCTGACTGCGGGAGGAATCTGTGGCAGTAGTAGGCCTTGAAGAAAAATACGATGCAGTAAAGCAGCTCATTGCCATCGGCAAAGAGCGCGGCTATCTGCTGTACGACGAAGTAAACGATTCCCTGCCGGCGGAAGTGCATTCGTCGGAAGAAATCGACGACCTGCTCACGACGTTTGAACGCAACGGCATCGAAATCTACGAAGACCAGGCGTCCGCAAAAGCCGCGCGCGCCGTGGAAATTTCCAGCAACCCCGGCGAGCGTGAAGGCGCCGAAAAAAGCGACGGTCACGAAGGCGAGAGCGATCTCGACTTGACGCCAGGCTCGCTCGAAAAAACCAACGACCCAGTTCGCATGTACCTTCGCGAAATGGGCACTGTGCCGCTGCTGACGCGCGAAGGCGAAGTCACCATCGCAAAGCGCATCGAACGCGGCCAGCTGGTCGTGATGAAGTCGGTGACTCGCTCGCCGATCGTCATCAAGGAACTCATCGCCGTCGGCGACGATCTGCGCAAGGGCGGACGCTCGATCAAAGAAATCGTGCAGTTCGACGATGAAGAACTGACCGAAGAAAAAATCGCGAACAAGACGAAGCAGACGCTCAAGCACATCGAGAAAATCGCGAAGCTCTACGATACCGGTCTGAAGCAAGCCGCGAAACTTGAGAAAACGCCGAAAGCGAAAAAGAAGCAGTGGGTGAGCGCGAAGTGGGACGTGGCGCGCACTCGTATCGAGATTTCGCTCGCGGTTCGCGACATCGACTTCAACCCGTTTGAGAAAAAGCGGCTTGTGGACAAGATGCGCGGCACCGTGGAGCGTCTTCAATCGCTCGAGCGTGAAGCCGGGCGTCTCGAACGCCGCGCTGACGTTGCAAAAGGGGATGTCGCAGCCGAAGCGCGCAAAGAACTCCGCACGCGTCGCGCCGAAGTCAAAGACATCGAAGAAGCCAGCGAAGTCGGCCTCACCGAACTCAAGCGCACGCTCACGATCATCCATCGCGGCGAAGCGGAAGCCGAACAAGCGAAAAAAGAACTGATCGAAGCGAACCTTCGCTTGGTCGTTTCGATCGCGAAAAAATATACGAACCGCGGCTTGCAGTTTCTCGACCTGATTCAGGAAGGCAACATCGGCCTGATGAAAGCGGTCGATAAATTCGAGTGGCGCCGCGGCTACAAGTTTTCAACCTACGCGACGTGGTGGATTCGCCAGGCCATCACACGCGCGATCGCCGATCAGGCGCGCACGATTCGTATTCCGGTGCACATGATCGAAACGATCAACAAGCTCGTGCGCACCAGCCGCCAGCTCGTCCAGGAACTGGGGCGCGAGCCGACCAGCGAAGAAATTGCCAAGCGCATGGACATTCCGGTGTCCAAGGTACGCAAGATTTTGAAGATCGCACAGGAGCCGATTTCGCTCGAAACTCCGATCGGAGAAGAAGAGGATTCGCATCTCGGCGACTTCATCGAAGACAAAGCTGTCGTTTCGCCGTCCGATGCGGTCATCAACCTCAACCTGAAGGAGCAGACTTCTTCGGTGCTGAAGACGCTGACGCCGCGCGAAGAAAAAGTCATCAAGATGCGCTTTGGTCTCGATGACGGCAGCGAGCACACGCTCGAAGAAGTTGGCCAGTCGTTCGCGGTGACTCGCGAACGCATCCGCCAGATCGAAGCGAAAGCGCTGCGCAAGCTGCGGCATCCGTCGCGGTCGCGCAAGCTGCGGGCATTTTTGGAAGGCCCGTCGCGCGATTACCTGTAGAAAAAAGCGAAACTCGAAACTGGAAAATCGAAACTCAAAACGCCGCGGCCAAAATCCGCGGCTTTTTTTATTTCGGAAACGTCCTTCCAGGGCCGAGTGCCTTCAAATCTTCGGCGGCGCTTTCCAAGGGTCGGGTTCGCGTGCAAGCAATTCTCAAATCTTTGTGAACAGCGTAGATCAGGTACTTCTCACCGACCTTCAATTCTATTCCGCAGCATCCAGGCGGTCTATCCATGGCGCTGATTGAAATTTCGGGAGTCGTAACTCCTTTCCAGTATCGTTCCACGCGCACGCGAAATACGTAGGGCGAGGAATGGTTTCGCTCGTCCTCCGGCGTCGCCTCGCGTAACTTGATTATTTCACCGACAAAAACCGCTTTCGCTCGTCGTTCCATTTCTTTCGGACCGTTCATTCCTGGATTGTCGCAATGACATTCACACGCGTGGGAAGCGCTCGGGATCGAGAGCGCGAAGATAAAGAATGCTGTCAGTAAAAAAGTATTTCTCACGAGTGGCGCTCTCCAGCGTTTGAGAAATAGCCGATGAGGCGGATGGTCCAGATGGCGGCGAAGCCGAGGAAGGCGATGAGGGCCATGGTGAATTGGGGGCCGTTGAGGTGGCGGGGGACGGATTGGTTGGCGTTGAAGACTAATTGATTGACCACGATCAGGAAGGTTAAGAGGGCGCAGGCGAACCAAGCGAAGTGGATACGCAGGACGGCGAGGGTGTGGTCGCGGCGGATGGCTGCAAGCCAGAAATCCTTGTTCGGTAAGTTCACCAGCGAAGGAGGGGAGACGGCGATGATTGCGGGAACGCCGAAGCCAATCAGAAGGCAGACGCCGAGCATTAGGATTTCGACGATGAAAAATTGTCCTTTGGTTTGCCAGCCGTTGGCGGAACCTGAGGCGCCGAAATGCGTGGCCATGAGACCGGGCATGGCGTTGGCGAAGTTTCGCGCCTGCAAAAATCCGAGGAAGACCAGCAGCGCGAAGACAGCTTGAGGGACGCGAACTTTGCGTCGTTCGCGCGCGCGCATCGTGGAAAGGCCTTTGGTCGTAACCATCAGGTCCTCAAACCGGCGGGACAATCCGGGTGTCTTTGATGGCCATGCATAATAGAATGACCGAACGTCTCAGGCCATGAAAACCTTTCAAAAGATTGCGGGAGTCGTGTTGGCGCTGCTGTTGATCGCGGCGGCGTATGGAATTTTCCGCACGCGAACGACGATGCCCGCGGTGCCGACGAATTCGGCTGCGACGGAAGGCGGCGCGAAGACTGCGACGACCCAGCCACAAGTCGTCGATCAGACTCCGCTGAAAATCGCGCAGCAACTTGCGCCGCTGGTTACGTTGCCGGGAGAACGGCAACTGGCGGAGGAAGCGATTCGGCTGACGGATCACGAAGTGGATATCGCATTCACGGCTGCGTTGCGCGACGCGGCTTTGCATCCGCCGCCACTGAGCGCCGAAGCGAAAGAAATCCAGGCGCGGATGCAAAAGGCGGAGCGCGGGCTGGCGGCGACGCAGGCGCAGATCACGCAACTGAATGCGGCGATCGCAAAGGCGACGGGTGACCAAAAAGATTCGCTGGAAGATCAGCTCGATATCGCGAACGCGCAACAAGAGCTCGATCAGGATGAAGTCGAGGACGCTAAACAGGATTTGATTCGCGCCGGCGGCGATCCGCAGGACCGCATCCAAGCGATGGTTGCCGAGCATGAAGCGTCGACCAAAGCGACGGAAACGGCGCTGGCGGCCACCACAACGCCTTCGGAAGAACGCGGGCTGATTCATCGCGCGACGCAGTGGTGGGCGCTGCACAAAAAGCAAATGTTGCTGTGGCGCGCGAAGGCCGCGACCGCGAACACGATCGGAACGCTTTCGGCGCGACACGATGCGCTCGAAAAAGAGTTGGAAACCGACAAGGCGAAGGCTGGAGCAACTGCGGAAGGCACGGCGTTGTCTCCCGCGGCGCGATTGGCGTGGAGCGACAACGACGCGGATGCCGTCATTAACGCGACGAAGGATCGAGCGGCTCGACAGAAAAAACTCGCAGGACTCGACAAGCGCATCGACGACGAAAAAGAACTCGATGGGCTTTACGACAAGTGGATCGATCTCGTTAAGACGGCGCAGCGAAGCGTGGTAAATCGCGCGCTGCGCGGGATCGCGATCATCCTGGGAATTTTGCTGCTGGGATTGTTTTTCGATCAGTGGATTGCGAGTTTGCTGGCGAAGACGAAGCTGGACCGGCGCCAGATTGAAACCTTGCGCACAGTCACGCGGGTCTCGCTGCAAGTTGTCGGCGTGCTTTTCATTTTGCTCGTGATTTTCGGACCACCGCCGAATCTTGGGACATTTCTCGGATTGGCGGGCGCGGGCCTGACCGTCGCGTTGAAGGACTTCATCGTCGGGTTCTTTGGCTGGTTTGTGCTGATGGGCAAGAACGGAATCCGGCTGGGCGACTGGGTCGAGATCAACGGCGTGACCGGCGAAGTCGTGGAGCTGGGCATGTTTCACACGGTGCTGCTCGAGACGGGAAACTGGACCGACTCGGGGCATCCGACGGGGCGCCGCGTGACGTTCACGAACAGCTACGCGATCGAAGGGCATTACTTTAATTTTTCGACGTCGGGTCAGTGGCTTTGGGATGAACTGACCGTTGTGCTGCCGGCCGGGCATGATCCCTATCCGATTGTGGATGCGGTGAAGAAGAAGGTCGTCGAGGCCACGGCCGAAAGTGGGCAGAAAGCCGAGCGCGAGTGGAAGGGCCAAGCTAAGTCTGCCGACATGAGCAGTTTGTCGGCGGAGCCCGCGATCAACGTAAGGCCCGCGATCGGCGGGACCGAGATTGCGGTGCGCTACATCACGAACGCGCATGACCGTGGGCAGATGAGAGCGAAGTTGAACCAGGTTTTGGTGGATTTGCTGGGCGCGAAAGATCCCGCGGCGGCACCGAGTCCGTCGAAGTAGTTCCACTCTTTCCCGTTTTGGGACGGATACCCGTATACCCCCCTGTTTTTGTGAAGAGTGCGCAAGTGTGTTTGTTTTGCGTGAGTTGCGGGAGTGTGCTGTTTTGGGAGTGTGGAAGTGACTGAAAATGCGGGGGTTGCGGGAGGGCCTGGAAGGAGATTGGCGGGATGCTTCGAACGCGAAAGGCGAGTTCATAGGGGAGTGTAGCATGGAATGTTTATTAAGTCAATAGCAGTTTATGAGTGGTACTGTTCGAATGAGAGGGGGGAGGGAGTCGACAGTTGGAAGTCGAAAGGGAAGAGGAAG
>Ga0207109_1074_pt2 | contig 20343 bp, 12 predicted proteins | sample Alteio_BWMinHeat_73_FD_153584 | JGI IMG/M metagenome (GOLD analysis project Ga0207109, IMG submission 153584) | Enriched cells from forest soil in Barre Woods Harvard Forest LTER site, Petersham, Massachusetts, United States -... | ecosystem: Environmental > Terrestrial > Soil > Temperate forest >... | reverse complement strand
GGCAAGCGTCGTGACCTTGTCGTAGACGCCGTTGTTCTTCGTCGATTCCAGATACTTGACGCGGCCGCCAGGTTTGTACTTGCCGTCGATGCCGGTCGGGTAGTCATACATTTCGACGACCCAAAGTCGCCCATCCGCTCCCCAGTCGATCGCGACCGGACTCGAGATCATCGGTTCGGCGACGACGAGTTCGGCTTTGAAGCCGGGCTTGAGCTTCAGACAAGCAAGTGAATCGGCCGGTGATCTCGGCGCTGGAAACTCCAGTGGATCCTTGGGCGCTTTGAAGTTCGCCGGGATCAGGCGGTGTAGTCCCGCGAAAATGAGGTCTTCGACATTCGGCGCGAAGCGCGTCGGCTTGTCGTAATAGATCATCGCGGCGCCGCCTTCGTAGCCGCCCTCGCGCAGGATGCGCAGCGACGGAATATAGCAGGGGGCGTCGTTTGAATAGGCGTTTACCCATAGGCGCGCCGGATCGTATTCGCGCTTCAGGCGCAGCGAATAATCGACCACGACCTCGCCGGCCAGAAACACCATCGCGAGCCGGTCGCCGAAGGCCCAGGTCTGGATCGGGTAACTCAATTTCGTCGGAAGCTGCTGGCCGGCAGCGAGCTTTTGCAACTGAACGCGGGCATGGTAGCCGATCGCGCCGGGCTTGGCGGCAAGCGCTTCCCATTCCTGTCGCGTCGGCAGCTTGTCGAAATCGAGGACCAGCTGCTCAAGGCGAGCATCGATCTTGCCGGGCAGCGGTTGCCATTCCCCATTCAAGAGCCGATTCAGTTCCAGCGCGATCGATTCTCCGTACTGGAGTGCCAATTCCGCGGTCGCACGCGGATAGGGATTGGCGTCCGCGCCGCAACCGATCGCGACCAGCGCGACTGCACCCGGATGCGATCGCTCGATCAAATCCTGAGCCTCCCCAGCCCAATCGCCATGCACCCGATTGAAACCTGGCCCAAGGGTAGTGCAATGGCACGCATAATTGACGAACACCGCGCGCAGCTTGCCGGTCGGATCCTCAACTTTGAGCACGGGGAAATCATGATCGACGGGACCGCCCGCGGTGCGGCGATTGGCGGCAAAGGGCACTCGTCCCTTGGACCATGACAGCCGGGCCCGCTTTCGATCGGCGATCGCTTGCGCCGCGACTCGCTCCAGGTTGTCGATCAATTCCCGTGTGTAACGGTCGATGCGCTGCTGTTGCTCGGGCGGAATCGGCATGCCAAAAAGCGTCGGCGCGACATGCGTGAGCATCGGGGCGCAATGAGTGTGGCTCGCGCAAATGGCGAGACGTTCGCGCTTCAGGCCGAACCGTGCGTCGAGACGTCGAGCGACTTCGGCACTGATTTCATCCGAGATGCCGAGGTTGTCCACGGTGATCAAGACGGTCGCATCGGGCGATTCGTCGATGGCGAGGGCTTTAGCCCAGATGGGCTGGGCGATTCCCTCGGACTCGGTCCGCCGCGCGCCGTAGCCGCTGAGGCGAATAGGATAATGCGGCGAAATATCGACGCGGGCCACGCCGACGGGAACGAGTTCGTCGGCTCGCCCAATCGCGGGCAACGACAGAATCGCCGAGAACAGGAGGAGAGCGGCCGCGCGATTCGGCATGGAGCACCCGCGAAGAAGCTGAGGTTCGACCGAATGCGATTCTATTGACGAATGCACTGCAGATGCAGCAAGTTCGCGGCCGGGGGTGAGTCCTCCCGCAGGGAAGCCGCGTCCGCCAGAACGCGAACAGGATGCCGTGTGCGCCAGAACGCGGACGAACGCCGACCATCGCTTTTCGCGTTCAGGCGAGCGCGGCAACTTCTATCGCTACACTTCGCACAACGACGTCTTTATTACCGCGAAGCGGTTATATCCCACAGCCCAGGGTTGCGAGGCTTTGCGAGCTACCCTGGGTCCGTGGTTGACTATTCTTCTACCGCGAAGCGGTTGCCTCGAATTGATCCAACCCCTTCGGGGTAGGAAAAAAAGAAGGCAACCGTTAACCCAGGGTAGCTCGCAAAGCCTCGCAACCCTGGGCTATGGGATATAACCGCTTCGCGGTAAAGAAAAAGCACTGCCGCGTTCATCGTTGCTGCCGAGCTACAGCCATCGAATGTCCGGAATTGTCCGGAAATGCCCGCGCCAGGAAAGATCGCGTTCGAGCCGTCGGCTGGCGCGTCCGGAATTGTCCGGAAATGTCGGCGGCGAGAAAGATCGTGGCCGAGCCGTCGGGCGGCGTTTCCGGAATTGTCCGGAAATGCCCGCGCCAGGAAAGATCGCGTTCGAGCCGTCGCAGGGCGTGTCCGGAATTGTCCGCGCCAGGGGAGTTCTCGTTCCCGCCTGCCCGGCATGTCCGCGCCTGGAGAGATTCTAAGTTCCAGCCGCCGATCGGGCACACACGCCGCGTTCCCCTCGTGGCCGGATAAGGCCGGATTTGGCCGGGTTTGGGCACCCGCGATTCCGATTTTTTATTTTTCCCCGACCCTCTCTCTTCGCGCCACGATCGTCCATTTTTTTTATTTTTTTCCGGCCCTTCTCTCTGTTTTTTTGAGGTCTTCCACGCGCGCACGCGAACCATCGCCGTAGTCCCATGCTGGGGTCATCGCTGCCGGCGCGCACCATGCTTTACCGGCTTCGATGGTAATTGTAGCGCGTCGCAAAAACCGTCGCAAAAATGAATCGCGCTACAATAGCCTTCGTAGGAACGACGCAGACGCGGTGCGCGCCAAATTGGCGGGTGCGCGCGATGTTTATGAATGTCTATTTATGAGAGAAAAACAGGCTTTTGTATACTTCCCACGTGCGAAGTATGCCAAATCTGTCAGGTCGGATTTCGCCGAGTATTACCGCAGAGTTTATTCGCGTTGCCGTTGCATTTTCTTTGGCATTTCCAGCGTTTTGGTCCAACGCGGCGTCGCGGAAAGTCCAAGTCCTGCCCGGCAGGCAGGACCTACCGATGGCCGGTTCGGCTCCACGATGCATGGGGCCAGCGATTGTATTCACGGACCAAATCGGCCTTGACCGGGTTGTTTCTTATGTACGCGACGATTCGATCGTCCTCCTCGTCCGACCGCGACCAGTGGTCGAACCACTCGCGCTGCCAGAATTGCCGGGCGCCGATGGTCAGGACCTTGGCGGCCTGATGGCCGGTCCAGCGCTTGAAGTCCTCGATCGTGCGCTTAAGGCCGTGACTTCCCAATTCGAAGAATAAATGGACGTGAGTCGGCATAACGACATATTCGAGGATTTGCCAATCGCCGCGCTTGTGGCGGTGATCGATAGCACTCGTTACCATTTCGGCGACGTCGTTCCGCGCGAGGTGTGGGTTCCGTTGGGAGCGGTCGAGCCAAAGTTCCATCTCGGCGAAGATTCGGCGTTGGAGGCGTAGCTGTTTCGGCTTATCGTTGGAAGATTGTCGCAACTGGTCGGCGATTTGCCGCAGCCGCTCCCGGCCTTGCGGCGGGATGGCTCCCGCGAGGTGGAGCGTGACGAAATATCTGCCGTCCTCTACTTCCCAATGCGGCAGTCGTCCCCACCAAAAGGCGATGGTCTTCGGTTTGCGCGTCATGATGTGGGCCGATTCCGCCGAGTCGATTGTCGGTCATCATACGAACTCCGAGTAGGTCCCGCCTGCTGGGCGGGACATTCGCAGGGCGAATGAGACGGCAAATTGTGAGCTTGGTGGGCGCGGGAAAGTGCAAGTCCACAAGTAGGTCCTGCCTGCCGGGCGGGACTTTCCCAAATTGTCAAGTTGACAGGAGCGGGAAAGTCCCGCCCGGCAGGCAGGACCTACTTGAGACGAGGCTAGTTGTGCGCCGACGCCGGGACAGCGCCGGTGGGCTGGGCCGCGGATTGCTGCGTGTTAATCAAGTCCGTGCTCTGCTCCAGGGTCATGATTTGGTCAGACATCGTCAAAGCCTGGCCGGATTTGGGTGTGTAGTGAATCACCATATGAATCTGGCCGACGTCAGACTTGAATGACGGCCAAGGCAGGATCAGCGAGTAGCCAGTTCCGATGAGGGGATCTTTATTCACCATCTTCGCTAACTGCTCCGAGTTGATGTTCCATTCCTCGAGCTTCACAGACGGCTTGCCAATCCGGCGATTCGTGTCGTCGAAGAGCTCGACGGTGAGCTTGCCATCGGCTTCGACTGGACGGAGCTTGGCGTCAAAAAAGTAGGCCCGTCCAACAATTGCCGGCATCGGTGTGTGGTGATTGGGGTCGGTACCCACCTCGACCGTTCTGCTCCAACTCGCAGTGAGGCTCGCTGCCGGAATGCCAGGTTTGGCCATAGCCGCCGTGGCCGTGGTGCTCGACTTGCCGTCACTTGTCTGCGCCGGCTTTTGGAATGCCTTGCAGCCCGCCACGACGAGCACGAGTCCAGTCGTGGCAGCGGTCAGCGCCCGCCTCACTGAGGATGCGTGATTGTCCATGACTGGGACTCCTTTCCCGTGTTCGAATTGGCTGGACTATTTTGCGGGGCCATCAGGACAGGGCCGCCGCTCGGCGCTGTCGATCCATATTGGATCCCGTTGCTTTGCGTGACGGATCCAATGAAAGTCGTCGATGTCGGTTGCGGCATCGGCGCGGGAGCTTGCGGCATTGGCGCGGTCGGCGCGATGCGTGGCGTCGGCAGCGGCGTGCCCGGCGGGCTGGCCGGCTGCTCGTTGGTCGGCAGAGGTGCCATGAATAAGCGCTGGCCGGGCGACAGGCCCGGATCGCCGGACTGAAGCGCCGAAGTCACATCCCAGAAACCGCTGTGAATCCGATTCAAATCGCAGTTGTTGAAGTGGAACTTGGTGCGCAATTCCTCCCGCACTCGCGCTGCATCGGCCTGTGTGCGAATAATGTGGGGCGTCATGATGATGAGCAACTCCTGGCGCTTCGTCGCGTCCGTGCGATAGCGCCAGAGTGCCCCCAGCACCGGGATGTCGCCGAGGATGGGAACCTTGCTCTCGTTCTTCACTTCGCTCTTCGTAATCATGCCGCCGAGAATGATCGTTTCCCCGTCGTATGCGCCGACGGTCGTGTCGACGTTCTGGACGAAGAACCCCGTGCTGGTGGTTGCGCCGGAGGTGGCGCTGGCGCCGATTATCGTAAACGGCGTCGGGTCCACCGACGACACTTCGGGCGTCACGCGCATGATCACGCGGCCGTCCGGACTAATCCGCGGCGTGACCGTCAGGATGACGCCGACTGTCCGTCGTTCGAGGCTCGGGGTAACGAAACCGGTAGGGCTGAGCGTCGTGTTCGCCAGGTATGGCACGTCTTCTCCGGCGTTGAACCGCGCCGCCTGATTGTCGGTGGTCACGAGCAAGGGCGAACTGATCACGTCGATTCGGTTTTGAACCTGCAACGCGCGGATCAGCACGTTGACCGACGCACTCGAGGCCGAGAACACGAAGCCGCCGCCGGTCGCGTTCGGGTTCACCGAAGACGTGCCGACGCCGAGCGCATTGACGCCCTGCACGCCAATGAGGTTCGGCTGCGTGAGCGTCTGTGACGGCAACACTCCCGCATTCGTCGAAGTGGCGAAGCCGAATCCCGGATTCGCCAGGGCATTGTTGACAGCCGTGCCTGCCGGAGAAAAGACGCTGCGGTCGAACAGCACTGGGCTCTGGCCGCCGACCTCGATGCCGAACTCCAGGTCGTTGTTCAATGTAACTTGGGCGATCGTCACCTGGACCAGCACCTGCGGCGGCGTCTCATCGATCTGGTCGATTATGCGCTTGATTTCGTCGGCATATTTGGGCGAGGCATCGACCAGGACAGTATTGCTCACCGACTCCGGGACGGCCACGACCTCGCGAAGCAAGTATTGATACGGCGAGGTGTAGGTCGCGTCGCTCAAGGGCGAGAGGGCGTTGGTGAAGAAGGTCTGCACGGCGGTCGCGACGTCCGCGGCGGCCTGGTGCCGTAGCTTGAAGACCAGGTGCACCCGGTCCTTGCCGACGTCGTCGTCGAGGCGAGCGACGATCGAGCTGACCACTTCGAGGTCGTTGCGGCTGCCGGCCACGATCAGGCTATTGCTTCGATTGTCCACGGCGACGCGCAGCTGGATCAGGACCGAGCCGTCTCCCGGACTTCCCTGATCGTTCGTCAGAAAAACTCTGCCGCCCGTGCCTGTCGTTCCGGGCGCTGCACCCGCGCCACCGGCGCCGGTCGTGGTCGTGCCCAAGAACATTTGCTGAAGGATTTGCGAGACTTGAGCGGCGTCGGCGCGCTTCAGCGGGAAGACGTTGATCTCCGCTCGCGCCGCGGCGACGACATCGAGGTCGGCGATGAGCTTCATCAGCAAGTCCATCGTCTTTTCGGGCGCGATCAGCAAAAGCTGGTTGCTGCGCGGCTCGGAAGTGATGTGGACGTCGTCGAGCATGCCGCCGTAGACCGGTTCCGAACCGGGTTTGCCTGTTTGGAACTTCAGGGTGACGGTCTTGGTCGGTCCAACCGAGCTTCCCGTCGTGCCGACGGAGCCCGTGCCGCCGCCGCCAGTGCCCGGAGCGCCGAAGGCCGGCGTGGTCGGCGTCGTCGGCCGGAGCGCGTTCGCGGGCGCGCCCAAGCCGCCGCCGGGTCCACCAGACAGAGGCGTCAGGACACCGCCGTTCGCCGCGGGCGCGACGACGATTTGCTGCAACGCCTCGAGCAACGTCTGAGCCAATTCGTCGGACAGCGAACGCTTCAACTGGACGATGCGGATTTCGTTGATGACGGCCGAGCCCTTGTTGTCGACCCACTTAATAAGGCGCTCGATCTCCGCCATGTCGTCCGGAGAGGCCTGGACGAAAATCGTGTTGGTGCTGTTGTCGTAGGTCACGCGGACTTGGTTCGTATCGTTGTAGCGTACCGAATACCAGTCCTGAATCTGGGTCGCCACCTGCGACGCCGATGCGCGTTCGAGAGCGAACGGGCGCGCCTGCGATGCGGGGGCGGTCGCGATATCGAGCTTCTTGATCTCCGCCTTGACCGTCGCCACCACGTTGGCCGGTGCGCCAATCATGATCGCGTTTTGGCGCACGAGCGGGTAAAGGAAGACCGAGGAGAGCTGGGTCTGCTGCTGCAGGAAATTCGCCAGCGGGTTGCCGCCCGCCGGCCGGCTGAAATTCGAGCCGGACGCGCCGGTCTGAAATCGCGTGAAGACTTGTGACAGGATGTTGACGACATTGGTGGCGTCGGCCGTGTCGAGCGGGAAGATTACGAATTGTATCTCGGTCTGCTTTGCACGATCTTGCAAAAGTTTGACGATCTCCAATGCCAGCGCATAGTCTTCCTTATTGCCCGCGCTGATGACGACGGCGCCCAGTTCGGGCAACGGCACGGTCCGCACATCGCTTCGCGGCGACCGCGCTTGGCCGGGGCCAAGCGGCGGCGTTCCGCCGGGAGGCTGTTGCTGTTCCTCGCCTTCGTAGGCGATGTATAGTGGAGTCGGATCTTGCTGAGGGTCATATAAGGCAGTGAAGCCCGGGACTTCCTTGTCCCCTTGTTCAAAAAAACTTATCCCTCCAGGCGGCACGTTTGATTGTCTTCCGCCGGCAGGTCGACCGCCTCCGCGGCCGCCGCCTCCCATGCCGCCACCTCCTCCTCCTCTCGGTCCACCGCCGCCGAAGCCGCCGCCGGGACCACCGCCGCCGAAACCGCGGTTGCCGCCGCCCATGCCGCCTCCGCCGGGGCCGCCTCCACCGAACCCGCCGCCGGGACCGCCGCCGCCAACGCCGCCACGGTTGCCGCCGCCGAAGCCTCCGCCGGGAGCGCCGCCGCCGAAGCCGCCACCAATGGGCATCGCGCCGCCGCCGAATCCACCGCCACCGGGGAACCCGCCGCCGCCGCCGAATCCGCCCGGGCGGCCGCCGAAGCCGCCGCCATTCATGCCACCGCCGAAGCCGCCGCCATTGAATCCGCCACCGCCGAAGCCGTTGCCTCCGAAGCCCTGCGGCGACACCGTCCGGCCTTGGATGGCCTCCATGACCTGGTAAACCGTGGTCGGGTCAACGCCGCTCGTGGGCACGATGGTGATCGCTCGCGTCGAGTTTTTGGCCGATTCCTCCATCTGATCCACGACCGTCTGGATCTCCTTGAACAGGGCTTCGTTGCAGGAAACGAAGATCATGTTGGAGTCGGGGTCGGTGCTGATCTGCAATAGCGGCGGGCGCGTCTGCGAATTCGGGTCGGCGTTGGCCGCTTGCATGAAGCTCGCGATCCGAGCATTTCGGTTGTTGCCGGTCTGATCCGAGTACAGTTGTTGAATGACATACGCCACCTTGTCCGCGCTTGCGTACACGAGCGGACCGATCTTGTGGGCCTTGATGGCGCCGCGGGCGTCCTCCGGTTCGATGTCGATTGCGCGGCTGAGCAGGCTCTTGATCATCAAGACATCCAGAGGCGATGCTTGAATGAGCAGTGAATTGCTGGTCGTGTCGGCGACGACGCGGACGCGGGCCGGCGTCGGGTTGGCCGGGACCTGAGCGCCCGCACCCGCGAAGGGGAAGGCGTTGAGGCTGATGCGCGGCCCAAACGGCGTCAGCGCGCTCGTCTGGGGCTGCTTGGGCCCGTTGAAGGCCTCGTCGATGACGCGCGCGGCGTCCAAGGCCATGGCGTTCTTGAGGTGGATGACCTCGAATTCGCCGGGGACCATTCTTCGGCTCGTCAGCAGACGCGCCAGATCAGCGACCAGCTTGAGGGCCTCGGGGTCATCGGTCTGCACGATCAGTTGGTTGCCCTGGGCCACGATGCGGATCGGCGGTGCTTTCTGGGGCTGGGGCTTGGCCTGTTGATCCGCGGGCTGATCTTCGCCGGTGCTGATCGGGTAGGTCTTTTCCTGGCCCGCGCCGTTGCGCCATATCGGGCCATCGACGTCGCGGCGGTAGCCCATCGGTTCCTTGGGCTGATCCTGCTGCGGCTTCTTGGGCTCCTCCATCGGCTTGACCTGCCGATTGAGCGTGCCCATGTTCGGTGCGTGGAGTTCGACCGGATTGGCTCGGCCCAATTCCTTCAGCTTCTTGGCGAGTTCCTGGGCCAGGATCGAGGCGCTCATGCCTTGTTGGAGCGTGATAACGTGCGAATTGCCGGTCGAAGCTCCTGGCTTGGTCGCGGGGTCGAGCACGTTGATGACCTGCACGACGCCGGCGACTTGCTCGGGCGTGCCGTTGATATCAATGGCGTTCTTGTTGCGATCGGCCTCGATGTAGACGATGCCCATGCCAGGGTTCTTGGACGCATCGCCGAAGATCTGCTTGAGCTGATCGGTGAGATCGGCCGGATCGAGGGTGCATTCGATGATCGTGGTCGTGCTTGGGCCGGTCTTCTCGATGTAATTCTTAATCGACTCGGCGATCTCGGCCTGATCGATCGGGACCGCCGTGGCCATGATCGAGCTGCCGCCAACAGATTTGATGCGGATGACTTTCGAATCGTGGTAACGTTCGGTGAGGAAGTTGGCCATGCCGTCGGCGGCGCCGCTCGGGACCTGGTAGCTGACGGTGGTGGCGGGCTTGTCGCGCTCGATCTCTTTTTGACCGGGGGCTCCCACGTCCCATCCATTCAAGTAGGCGCGGGCCTGGCCGAGCTTGTCGGGTGGGCCGACGACAAAGACGGCGTTGGATTGCTCGTCGAAGTCGATCGAGACCGACGGGCGGGCAGTCGCGGCAGGCTGACCGCGCTGGTTGGCGAACTGTTGCAGCATGGCCGACGGATCGAATCCGCCGCCGGGGATCTGAAATTGGATGCCGCCCGGCATCCCGCCGCCGCCGCCACTAAGATCTGGGCCGCCACGGCCTCGAAAGCGGCCGCCACGAGCGTCACCAGAACCATCCGCCGTCGGGGTTCGCTGCTCTTCGCCGATGAAGAGGTTTTTCAGGGTCCGGGCCGCGTCGCGCGCGCGGACGTATTTGCAGACGTAGTTGACGGTGCCGGCGTCCTTGACGTTGGCCTCGAATTTCTTGACGTCGTCCACGAAGCGCTGGAGATTGCCGACCGTATCCGTCAGCACGAGCTCATTGGACTCCGGAATCGCCACCACTTCGGCCCCGGCGCCGAGAATTCGTCTTGCGGAATTCGCGAAACTGTCGGCGACCAGCGAATGAAGCTGGAGGTTAATCTGAACGAGTTCGGTTTGACCGCGACTCGCCAGGTCTTCGGGGCGAATGCGCGGCAAATGCATCTTCTCAATCTTCCCTCGTTCATCAACCGCCACGATGGTGAAGGACGCGGTCTTGCGGATGAGCAAGTATTTCTCGCCGATGAGCGCTTCATTGATGATGTCGATGATCTCAGGAATCGTATAGCGAGGCGCGGGCGTGCCGGGCTTGTGCGGCGAAATGAAGGTGAAGGTCCCTGGCGGAATATTCACGCCGACGAAGGGCAGGCCCGTCTTCTCGGAAAGCCACTCAAGTACGTCGGTCCAGCGCTGGTTGCGCTTCTCGAATTCGATGCGGCCGTCGCTGGCGGGCGGGGCCTGCTGGGTTTGAGGCGCCGGCTGCACCGGGGCCATGGGCATCGGCGCGTCCGCGGGCTTGGTGGCGGGGGTTTGCGGATTGGGTGCTTCCAGGAACGGCGATTGCGCCGAGGCGTATCCGCCGCTCACGGCCAGGACGATGCCCAGCAACCACCTGCGTCTGCGAAGTTGTTTCATTGAGATCATGTTTGTACCCTGCCGTGTTCCCCGTTGAAGGGACTGGTCCCCGTTTGCACGGAACGCCCCCAGGCGAGGGATTGTCCCCCCGCATGAGAGAAAATGGTCAGCGTGTACGCCCGCCGACAGTGGTACCCCTGGCACTTATCGAATTATCGACACACTCCCTATATTCCATCACATCTTTGGCCTACTTGCACCAGAATTCCTATTGCCAGAGGACCCAACCTCCCTGGAGCGAGGCAGTCTCGCGCGCCGCGGATGAGTCCGCGAATCCCCGCGTTCGTCCTTGAATTGCCCCGATGCGCCATCTTCACGCGCCCGGTCCGTGGCGAATTTGCTTGTTACGGCGTCGGTGAGGCCTATTGGCCGCTGCTCTTGATGCTGACCTTCTTTTGATTCTTGTCCGTCGAATTCGCCTTATCCTTGTCTTCTTTCTTCGGCGTCGGGGGCGGCAGCCACTTGGCCTCCGGATCGTCCGGCGTGATCAACCTCGCGTCGCTGACATGGTAGCCGATATGCACAAAGTAATATTTACCCACGTCCTCCAGAATGACGCCATCGTGATCGATGTAAATTGGAGTGAAGGGGCCATACTCCTTCTTGGTGATGCCGTCTCGAAACGTCAGCTGCGTTTCGCCGATATGGTCGAAGTCCTTCTTGGCCTTCTGTTCATTGAGAAACCAATACACATCAACGCGGAACGGACCGCCGTGTTGCTTGCTGCGTATGTTGTATCGCAGGATGTTGGCCGCGTCGAAGAACGATGCAACACATCCCGAGTCGTCACTCGTAATTCCATCGAGGACGATTTCCGGAAGGAGGTCGAACGGCTTCGGTGGATACGTTGTCACCGGCGGGTCCTCATAAACGACGCCTGGTCCATAGAAGATATTTCGACCCGGTATCATGGCGTATTGCGAATCGGCGCGAGCGGGTTTGCTCGGCAGATCGTCTTCCTTCACGCCGGCCGGCAAAAGCGTCTTGCGTTGTTGCGCTCCGTCGAGGATCAGCGCTTCGATGTTCATGCGGATTTCCAGCTCGGCCTTCATCTGATCGTTAGTGCGCGTGACGGGTCGCCCGACGATCAGGCTTTTGATTCGGTGCAGCATGGGAGCGCGATAGAAGCGCTCCAGGAAATCGGTCAGCATGATCTCGTTGCCGTGAAGCGTCAGGTCGAAGGTCAGGTGGACCATCGGAGGCCGTTTGACGGTTTGGCCCGCGGCGGCCGGTTTGTCCAGCACCTTGCCGGTGAATTGGATGACCTTGTTGGTTGGAAACCGGCTGTCGGTGAGCATATTGCGGAGCAGATCATTGTATTCGCGCAAGACTCGCTTGATGTCGGCCGGATTGGTCACGTCGGCGGGCAGGCTCGTCACCTGAGCGGCCTTGAGGCGTTCGTGGCCGGCGTCGATCGCTTCCAGTTCGTCGTCGGCACTCCGCTGATCCGCCGCGATCGTGCGGGTCCGATTCTCCAAGGCGGTCATGTTGCTGTGGTAATAGAAGAAATAGAGGAGGCCAAACAGCGTGACCGCCACCACTCCCAAAGCCGCAAAGGCCATGAACCGCTCGCGTTGCGTCTTCATGGTCGGACTCCTTCTCGCGGCGCGCCGGCGTCGAACGGAATAGCGCCCGATTTCTGATTGCCGCCGTCGTCGGCAATCGGGGCGGCGGCGCGCTCGAGCGATGGCCGATTCGGCGGCTTGGCGGTGAACGAGCGCGTGTACTTTTCGGGCGGCCGCCGGCTCAAGTCGACCTTGATCGTAAAGTCTTGCACGAAATGCAGCTGATCGAGCACCGTATTCGCCTTGATGGCCGTCGGATTCACGTCGAAATAGGGCAAAGAGACGTCTTCGGACATACTCAGCTCGAAGCGCTCTTTCGGGACCGGATCGGCCGAATAGAGGCCGCGCAGGAGCATCGAGCCGGCGAACTCCTTCTTGTTGGCGTTCGGTTGCACGAAGCCCGGCGTGGTCAAGCTCGCGCCGTGGTCGTCTTTCGTCGTCATCGTGATCGAGATCATGCGGATGTTGGTCGTGTCGGGCAGCCGCGCGGTCATGTCGTAAAGCTCATCGAGCCAGTTGACGTTGGTCGCGGTCCAGCTATCGAAGGCGCGGATGCGCTCCTCGTCCGGTTTAAGGTCCACGAGCATCGCCTTGGAATCGTTCAGTTTTTTCTGCAACTTCGTCACTTCGGCCTGCTTGGACGAGACCCGAGCGTAAGCGAGTCCGCCGAAGACGACGAAGGCCAGGCCGACGGCGGCCGCGGTCATTCCCAAGAGCCGCTTGTTCGGATCGCGCGGCGGCTTGGGCTCGCGGGGATGGGCGAAATTGATCGTTGGCTCGCGCGACGCTTGCTGAGCGAATAGGCCCGCGAGACCGGCGAGCGTGCCGGGAGGGCCGTCGGGTGAGGGAATGCCGACAAGCGGCTCGTAGGCATGGACGGGGATCGCCAGCGAATCCTGAAGGCGGTCCCGCAGACCGCCCGGCGTGTCGGGCTCGGCCAGATAGAGAGCGCGGACAGGATTGTCCGAGTTTTGATTGGCGTAAAGAGCGGTGTTGCGGCGAATTTCGCCGAGCAACGCCTGATCGGACGACAAGGCGGGTCCGGCGACCGAGCGCGTCATGGCCAATACGCCGCCGCGCACGATCGCGAATTCGCCCCACTTCGGCCCGCGCACCAGAAGCCCAATCGGCGCATCCGCGGGCTCCGGCGACGGCACGACGTTCGTCCGGATCGCTTGTTTGAGGCCGGCAAAAAGAGCGAAAGGACGCGGCGTCACCGCGGCGACCTTCAAGCCGGCCGCCTCGCCGAGCGCGCGAAAGGCCTTTAGCACTTCTTTGCGGACCGACATGACCTGGACGCGCCGGCCGTCCGGCCCCGCCGGGCCTAGCGGCACATAGTCGAGCACGACTTCGTCGCCGCCGTCGGTGAATTCCTTCATCGCCTGAAATCGCACCAGCCCCGGCTCTTCATGCTCCGCCACCGCCGGAATCCGAATCTCTTTCAAAATGACGCGGTCGCGGCCGACGGAGATCAGCAGAGGAGCAGGGGCGATGCCGGCGGACTTCAATTGCTCGCGCAGCCGACCGCCGATCGCTGCCGCGTTGGTCGAGTTGACGGCATTTTCCTCTTCCCAGGCCAGCGACTTGTCCAGGCGAACCGCATCGCCCTTGACCGTCGCCGAAAGGACCTGGATCAGGTTGGTGTCGCCGTCCAGTGCCAGAAAACGAGCCAAGTTGATCTCTCCTGCGTTATGTCAATCCGTCCGACTCATTGAGCCGAACGGAACGATTCACTGATTGGTTCCGCTCAGGTTGTAACCCTTGCCCAATTCCGACAGATCGCGCCACATGACGATCCGCGGACTGCCGTTGGTCGCGTCAATCACTGCTTCGATCCGCGCCACCGGCCCGCCGTCATCGAAATATCCAATCGCTTGCACGCGATACACGGTCGTCCGCGAGGTGAAATACGCATCAAGACCCTTTGCCACCGCCGGACTCAGGCCGACGTCGGAGATCAGCCAGGCAAGGGATTGGTATTTCGCGTCCGTCGGTAGGCTCTGCGTCACGTCCGGTCGCGATTGGGTGATTTTTCCGACGTCGTCCGGCGTCAGACCGGCCACGCCCGCACTTGCAAAAGCATTCAGCACCGATTGTGGTGCGGTAAGTAAATTCAGTTTGCCGGAAAACTCGGGGGTCTTGCTCGGATCGGTATTCGACGTCTTGTCGAGAAGCGTTGCGAGGAGTTGCGCATTTCCTTTCGACGTCACCGTGCATGAAATCTGAAATGGAGGTGGAGGCGCTCCTGGCCCAGTTTTCCTGACGGCAAAATAAAGCGTCTTATCGATGATGTCGTATGGGCTTATACTTGTCGCTGGCGGCAAGCTACCGCTGTTCTTCTGAAGATAGCCTGCTACGTCACTGCTGAAATCGGCATCGACAACGGCCCTATTAGTGGCGGAGCTGGGCCGACCATTAACCGAACCGTAAACGCGGTATAAAATAACAAAATTCGCGACACTATTATCTCCCAATGAAGTCTGCAGCCCCGAGAGATACGTCGAGAAGGAGTTCGAGGTAATCGCAGTGTTTAGCCAAGTGCGCGGCTTGTTCTGACTGTCGGTGTTGAGTTCGCGCGAGTAGACCGTGAGGTAGGGTGCCAAACCCGGGTCCCAACCGCCGCCACTATCCTCGCCGGGATCCTGCATGCCGTTACGGTTCCAATCCGTGCCGTAAAGGACGAGCGGAGTGACTCCCTCAACCAGCAGAAGTTCGTCGACGGAGTCGAACGGCGCGGCTTTCAGATTATAGGCCGGGGTCAGACCATTGTAATAAGTGTTATCCGCCCCGTTGGGTCTGGACGTTCCGTCGATCCAAGTGTTGATTGAGTCCGTAATCTGCGAGGTGACGGTATTCGTATTCAAGTTCGTCAGTACTTTGGCCAGCGTCGCGCCTTTGTCGATCTTGTACAACGCATTGATGTTGATCTTGCTCGACTCGTCGATGACGCCGTAGCGGAAAGAACTCTGCGAATTGGCCGAGAAGTTCGGGTCGTTCTGGTCATAAGGGGCGACGATTGAGAAGCGGCCGATGACCTTGCCGCCGCCGTCGGAGACGGGGATGTTTTGGAACGCGCCGGTGTTGCTGTACGGATTGTTGTTCAAGTTCCCGGACATCGCGGTAGAGCTCGAAAGATAGACCGCGCACATATTGACGCCGGAATTCGCGAGCGCCTTTGCTTGGGTGGTCTTCAGGGCGCTTTGGGCGGCGGCGTATTCCTGCATCATCAACTGGCTGAACTGATACGCGGCCAGAAACAAAAGCGGCAATACGATCAGCACCGCGAGTAGCACGGAGCCGGAGCGGGGTTGGCGGCGGTATTCGATCGCGAGTCTCATGGCGTCACTCGACTCAGGGGGAACCAGTTCCGCTGCTTGACGCCGCGTTTGCCGGGTTTCCCGGCGCGGCGTTGAAGGCAATCACGTGGTTGTACGTCACCGACTCGTCGCTGTTGGGCAACTTGAGTGTGACCGTGATCTGGATGGCGACCGGCGGCCCAATTGGGGTCGCGTTGTCAGCCCCCAGGGTCGAACCATTCCAACTCTGGGTCCAACTCGCGCCGTCGTAATAGCTCACCTGGAAATTCTGCACCTCCGAGGCGACGATTTTCGAATAAGCGTCGAGGTCGGTCGGCGGCATGGCCGCGGTGCTCGCCGTCACTGTTGGCATCAAGATCTCTTGCCGCGCCAGCCCGCCATTTGGCGCCATGAAGTAGCAAATGCGTCGAACGTCGCAAGCGTAGGGCTGGGTGCTGCTGGTGGCGGCGCTCGGAGGATTGACCACTGCCAAAGTCATTCTTGTCTGGTAGATCGTCACCTGGGTGTTATCGCCGACGACTCCATACTGGAAATAAAGGTAGGGCAAACTGGTCAGCGGATTGGTGATCGAATCCAACGTGGTCCCCGCCTGAGGGCTTTGGCTGTTCGACCCGGTAGCACCACCAGACCCGGTAGCACCACCAGACCCGGTAGCACCACTAGTTAGGGGCACTTGCGGAGCGACGGCGGAACTGAAATCCACGTCGATGCGATTGAATAAGGCGCGCTCAACTGTGCCCTTCTCGACGGCGGCGCGGCCTTCCTCCATCTGGCGCAATTGCGTGTCCAGGGCGGCATACAGCGCCGCCATCACGATGACGGCGATCACCGATGCCAGCATGACTTCCAGCAGAGTGAAGCCGGTCCGGTGATTGTTGGCACGCACGGGCACGATCAATTCTCGCTTTCAATTCGTTGACGGCGGCGGAGCGTGTGGATTCGAGTTATTCAGCGTCCAGCGCACGCTCGGATCAAGGACCCACTCGCTCATCGTCCAGCTATCCATTTCGGTCCCTTTGTCGTCGTTGCGCTTGATGGTCACGGTCACGTGCCACAGGCCGCTGACGCTATCCGCGTCGGCTTGTACGGCGTAAGTCCAATTTTTGTGATCGTCGTCGATCGCCTGATCGCCCGACCCGCTCAACGGAAGGTCGCCGGCAATGACGCGGTTCATCGTGGACTGAAGCAACGAGGTGGCCACGTTCAGGTCCTGAGCCTCCGAGGCTCGATCCGTACCGAAATTCATGACCTGTTGCAAGCCGGCGACCCCGATCACCAGGATCGCCATGGCAAGCACCACTTCGAGCAGCGAAAAGCCCGATCGCTGCGAAGTCGAATGACGAACGATCATTGGCCGCGCCCCATGTTGACCATCTTGGTCGTCACCGAACCAGTCAGTTGGCGGACGCTGATTTCGATCGGCCGGCAATTGTCGAGGTCGAGACGAATGGTCCGATCATCGTCGCAGGAACCGTCCGGTTGGAACGTGACTACCTTCGTCCAGCCGCCCGACGACGCCCCTGGATCGGACCCCGGCCCAAACTGAAACTCGATTTTCTCCGGCAATACGTCTTCGACGACCAGGGGTGGGACAGAAAGACCGTCGTCGGTCGCGGCCTGCGGCACGGGCGGCGTCTCCCCCCACTGGTCGGCCGCATCCGGAGCAATCCGGTAATCGCTGCTATCGGGCTTGACGGCGAATCGATACGGCCGCTGTTCGGCGATGGCGCGCCCGCGCGCCTCGGCCAAGCGCCCGACCAGGTTGTCCGCTCCGACTTGCAGGCGCATTTCCGCGTAGGCGGTTTCGAGGGCTGGGAATGCGGCCGCGGTGATGAGGACCATGATGGCCATCACCAGCAACAGTTCCAGCAGCGTGAAACCGCGGCGCGAACTCATTTCCTTCTCCAGCGCAGGCGAAACCGCCGGTCAACGACCAGCGGTTCACCAATTGCCTGTCCGACACAGCGAACAGCGATCATTTGTTTTTGCTCGACTGGTTCGAGATTTCTCCCTCGCTGCTGTCGGGCGGGACGGTCCAGACTTTCACGGTCGTGCCTTGGACGGCATACTGGTATTGCTGCTGCCAGGGATCCATGAGCGAGTCCTGGGTCTCGACGAGCGGCTTGCCGCTTGGCGGCTGCCACAAATCGTTCAGCGAGTTGGGATACGAGCCGAACTTGAGCTTGTATGCCCTGCAAGCTTCGAAGAGAGTTTGCGTATCGACCTTGGCGCGATCGAGCTTGGCGTTGTCGAGGTAGCTGAAGACGGCGACGCTGCTCACGCCGGCCAACACGACGAGGATCGCGACGACAATCAAGACCTCCATCAGCGTGAAGCCGAGGCGGTCATTCCGGCGCTGATTGCGATGGTGTAGGATCATGAACCGGGTCTCCTTGAAAAACTGTTACTCTTTAGTGTACCTGACTTTACATGAGAGCGTCATGAGAAACGCTGATCCCTGATCGACGCCTGCCAAGATTCCCATCCCTTATCTTACTGCGCTGCCCATCCTGAAGATCGGCAACATCAGCCCCAGGACCACCACGAGCACGACGCTGGCCATGACCAGCAGCATTACCGGCTCGAGCAAGCGCACGAATAGCTCGAGCTGACGGCCTGTTCGCTTTTCGAGGCTGTCGGCGATTTCCACTAGCACTGTCTCCAAGGAGTTCGATTCTTCGCCAATGGCGATCATTTCGACAATGTCCTTGGGGAAATAGGGGCAGGCGGCCAACGGCGTCGCCAGTTTTGCTCCCGCGGTGATATTCTCGGCGGATTTCTCGATGGCATCGGAAAGTACGGAGTTGCCCGTCGAGTCCTTGGCAATTTGCAGTGAACGCAGAATCGGAATGCCGTTGTGCAGCAGGGTCCCGAGGATGCGCGTAAAGCGCGACAAGCCCAGACTTAGATAGAGCTTTCCAGCGACGGGGATCCTGAGCTTAAACAAATCGGTCCGGTATCGACCCTTGGGCGTCCGCTTCCAGCGCCGGAAAAAGAGGAACAACACGAACGCGGCGGCGACGAGAAAAATACCGTATTGCTGCAGGAAGTGGCTGGTGGCGATTAGACCGATGGTCAGGCTCGGCAGCTGTCCTTTGTCGCGCAAGCGAGCAAAGATCGGTTCGAATCGGGGTACAAAAAAGATAATCAAAACGTTCAAGACGATGAAGCCGACGACGGCGAGGAAGACCGGGTAAGCCATGGCGCCGATGACCTTGGACTTGAGGTCCTCGGCATGCTCGGTGAAATCGGCGACCCGCTTCAGCACGTTTTCGAGGAAGCCGCCCTCTTGACCAGCCCGGACCATGCTGACGGCGAGCTCGTCGAATACCTTCGGGTGTTTCGACATGGCCTGCGCCAACGGAGTGCCGTCGGCGACCTGAGCGCGCACGTCGCGGATCGCCGTCTGTAGAGAAACCTGAGCGCCCATGCGTTCGAGGATGTCGAGCGAACGCAAGAGCGGGACGCCGGAGCGGAGCAGGTCGGCGAGCTGCGAATAAAACGTGGCCATGTGGCGGGCTTTGACGCCGCCGCCCCAACGGCGGCCGGCCGCGCCGTGAGCGGCCTGGATGCGCACGGGGTAGAGGCCGCGCGAGTCGAGCATCGACATCGCTTCGCGCTCGCTATTCGCCGTCAGCACCCCCTGGCTGCGCTCGCCCACCGTCGACATCGCTTCGTAAGTAAATTCAGCCATGCGGATTCCGTATCGGCTCTGCCAAGTAACAAGGCGGGTTTGTCGGTCGTATCGTCAATCTTGCCCGTCGGTTAATTAGAACTACATGATAATGTCGCCGGCGGTGACACGGGCGACTTCGTCGAGGGTCGTGATTCCTTTCCATACTTTTCGCCAGCCGTCCTGCCGCAGCGTAATCATGCCGTTCTTCAAGCCTTCACGGCGGATGGCGCCGGCGTTGACACGCTGGACGACCATCTCGCGCAGTGCATCGCCGGTTACCAATAATTCGTGAATGCCGGTTCGGCCGCGGAACCCGGTTTGCCGGCACGACCGACAGCCGGTCCCTTTCCAAAGTGTCACCGTTCCCTTCGAGCGGTCCTCGACCGGGAAGTCGGACGGCAGGTCGGCGATCGGCATTTCCATTTCGATCTTGCAGTCCGGGCAGACTGTTCGGACCAGGCGCTGGGCCATGACGCCTTCCACCGTGCTGCCGACCAGGAATGGCTCGACTCCCATGTCGATCATGCGCGTGAAGGCGCTCGGGGCGTCGTTGGTGTGCAGCGTGCTGAACACCAAGTGGCCGGTGAGCGACGCCTGGATCGCGGCTTCCGCCGTTTCAAGATCGCGCATTTCGCCGATCAGGATCACGTCGGGGTCGTGACGCAAAATGCTGCGCAGCGAGGCCGCGAAGGTCAAACCGATCTTCGAATGAATCTGGATCTGGCTGATGCCGGGCTGCTGGTATTCAACAGGATCTTCGACCGTGATGATCTTGAGCGTCTCTTCTTTGATCTCATTCAGCGCGCTATAGAGCGTCGTGGATTTGCCCGAGCCAGTCGGGCCGGTCACGAGCACGATCCCGTGCGGGAGGTCGATGAGCTTTTTGAAGAAGCCGTAGACATCGGGGAGCATGCCGACGTTGGCCAGGTTGAAGACCATCCGGCCCTTGTCGAGCAAACGCATCACGATGCCTTCGCCATGGATCATCGGGATGATCGACACGCGCACGTCGATTTCGCGACCTTGTACGCGCATCTTGATGCGGCCGTCCTGCGGCAGGCGCTTCTCGGCGATGTTCAAGTGCGACATGATCTTGATGCGGCTGATGATCGCCGCCTGGAAGCGGCTGATCTCCGGCGGCAGCATCTGGATCTGGAGCAGGCCGTCGATGC
>Ga0207109_1090_pt1 | contig 20353 bp, 13 predicted proteins | sample Alteio_BWMinHeat_73_FD_153584 | JGI IMG/M metagenome (GOLD analysis project Ga0207109, IMG submission 153584) | Enriched cells from forest soil in Barre Woods Harvard Forest LTER site, Petersham, Massachusetts, United States -... | ecosystem: Environmental > Terrestrial > Soil > Temperate forest >... | reverse complement strand
AAGCCATCGCCCACGCGGCCGAAGAGACGGTCATGGAGCCGGCGCAGCATGAGAACCGGGTCGTGGGTTTCTTCGGCCGTGGCGCGAATGGAGCCGACCAGCAAGGAGACAAGCATGGCGGCCGGAAGGCCCTTGCCGGCGACGTCGCCAATCACGAGAAACAGGCCGCACTTGCCCGCGGGAAAGATCTGGAAGAAATCCCCGCCGACCTGGCGCGCGGGCTGGTAGACGGATTCCACGGTATAGCCGGGGAAGGACTGACCCTCCGCAGGGAGTATGAGCTGCTGAACCTGGCGTGCTGCGGCCATTTCACTTTCTAGCAAAACCATTTCAGTCCGAGTGCGCCCATAGCGCTTGCGTTCGCTGATCGATACGTAGCTGAAGCCTGCATAGCTGAGAGAGACCGCGGCAATGATAGCGATGCCATCGAAGGTGAGCCGGTTCTGCATGACCGCCATTTGGGCGGCTCCCATCTGACTGGTGTGCGGCGGGTCGGGCAGCCATTGGTTCAACAGGCCCATGATGACAAACTGCCCGGCAAACAGTGGCAGAAACGCCTTCCAGAAGCGACGCCGCAATGTGATGCCCGTAGCAGCATACAAAACGGAGAACAAACCGGACAGCATCACCGCGATGGCGAAGCGGAGCAGAGGCTGGCGCCCAAGGTCGATGATGTCGTTGGCAAATCCAATGGTGGTGAAGATGAAGAATACCGCGGAAAGAAAAACAACGACTGATCTTCGGGGAGCGTTTTGCCAGGGGTTAACGCTATTCATGGAGTGGTGACTATCCTTTTCGATCGCGAACGACATCGTCGAACACACGGGCGCCGCCGGCGACTCATCGGTCGAACGAGCGGCTGGTCAGCGGGAGCCGCCAGGAATCGCGAACTCGATACCGGCTTCGCGATTGAGCCGGGCGGTGGCGGTCAGGTCGATCTGGTCGACCGGGATGTCGCGGTGGCGCTGGTCGAGAACCGAGAGCGTGGTCGCGGTCATGAGGTAGTTGTGAATCTGCTCGTTGGGACGGCCGTCTTTGAATACCAGCGTGACCGGTGACTCAGTGGGCAGGGCGACGGATGCGGGCCAGGGCTGGGACGCGGAAGGCGCCGGGCGAGAGTAAGGCCAGGACGGCCGCTGCGGCTGTTCCGAGTCGGGCTCGGGCGGGTCATAGGCGCCGGGAGCGTACTCGGGATAGGACTGCTGCGCTGTGGCGTAATTCGACGTGGGCTGCGCATCGTAGTCGTCGGAATTGTCCCAGTCATTATAGAGATAGGGGTAACCCCAGCCCCACCCGGGCCAGAATGGATATCCGCCCACGAGGTAAACACTGTTGAAGAGGAAGCGGTCACGATCCCTGTCGTTGTCCCTGTCACGGTCCCTGTCGCGGTCCCGGCCGCGATGGTCGCCGTCACCATCGTATGGCGAATGATAGGGCATGCGGCGGTGCATCAAATCGGGGTTAGGCTGGCGGGGCGAGGCAGGGATCGGGCCTGTGCGTCGAACGCCATGATTGATCGGGCCTACACGGCGAACGCCGGGACCCGGATACGGCATGCGGTGGGAAACGGGCTGCGACGGACCGGCAAAACGGGCGGTGGGTGGGGTTCTGACTCCGCCGAAGCCTCTCCGGGTGAACGTGCTCGATCCCCCGTGGAACGCGGGAGCGTGAACCGAGAAGCCGCCGCGCGGCCCTGAGGTTCCACCGTGCGAGCCTGAAAATCCTCCATGCGAACCGGAAGGGACGGAATGGGAACCGGAGTATCCACCGTGGGTGCCGCCGCGCTGCGCGCAGGCCGGCACAACCGATAGAGCGACCACAACCGCGACTGCAGCCAGACGCTTCATGCCGCCATTCTACGCCTGTTTTCGATGGTCGAACCGGTTTTGAAGCGGGATCAAAACAGAGACCCCGCCGCGGGGAAACGGACGCTCATTCTTCGCCGCCATGGGCGCGAGAATCAGCCATTTACAATCAAAGAGTGCAAGCTGAATCGTCGCCCATTATTGTTGCGGAGAATCTGACCAAGGTGTACATGGCCGGCCGGGTTCCAGTTCCCGCAGTGCGGGGAGTTTCGCTTGCGGTTGACCGCGGGGAGTTTTTGTCGATTGTGGGACCGTCGGGATCAGGCAAGTCAACACTCTTTTACCTGCTGGGAGGATTGACGAGGGCCACCGAAGGTCGGGTGGTGATCGACGGGGTGGACTTCGCCACGCTGAACGACAGCGAACGTACCCAGTTGCGCAAGCAACGCATCGCTTTCGTGTTCCAGAAATTCAATCTGCTGCCGACCCTGTCCGCAATGGGAAACATCGAGATTGCATACTCGGTGAGCGGGCGGAAGCAGCCGCTGGACCGCGCCTATCTCGACCATTTAAGCGATCTGCTCTCCATTCGGGGGCGGCTCCAGCATCGGCCTTCGGAACTGAGCGGCGGCGAGCAGCAGCGGGTTGCGATTGCCCGGGCGCTGATTACCCGGCCCGCGATCGTGCTGGCGGACGAGCCCACCGGCAACCTGGACTCACAGAATTCCGCGGCTGTATTGGATATGCTGGTGCGTTCCAATCGCGAGCTTGGCCAAACCACGCTGATGATTACACACAATCCGGAAGCGGCCGAGGTGGCTGGTCGGATCGTGCATATGCGCGACGGGAGGATCGTCAACGAGAAGGCCGGAAGTGGCGCCGGATCGGGTCGAAATTCGGCCGCATGCGGGCAAACACCTGCAGTTTGACCGGGTTCGGGCGGGCCGGTATACTCAAGCTTGCGACAAGCGGGAGTAGCTCAGTGGTAGAGCATCGCCTTGCCAAGGCGAGGGTCGCGAGTTCAAATCTCGTCTCCCGCTCCAACCGCCCTCCGGGATCCCGGGTTTGGCTACGGCGGTTTGGGCGCGAATCAACTATACTTTTCAAGGCTGCCCTGCCAAGGCGCGGTACCCAAGTGGTAAGGGAGAGGTCTGCAAAACCTTTATGCGCCGGTTCGATCCCGGCCCGCGCCTCCAATTTCACAGCCCGCAAATCCTAATAAAATCAAGGAAATCAGTAGATTCGAGCGATTTCCACGCGAAATTAACAAGTGTGTCTTTTTCGTGAATATTCGTGTCTTTTAGTCACTTTTCGTCCGATTTCGTGTAGGGGGTCGGACCAAAAGCGGACGGAAATCCGCCCCGCGTATGGTGCAGATTGATGGGCTCATTTGAAGCGGCCAGCGGGTCTAACCGTTGAGTTCATGATGTGAGCCGCAGTGACCGATATGCCACCCGACTCCGAAGGGGCATCGGTACACCAGCAAGCCGCGGTCGTGGTCATGACTGCAGAACTCCTCCGCTGCCTGTCTGCTCCCCCAAACTGATTTGAAGTCCCATGACTTGCTCCGAGGGCATTTCGGTTGCCCTGCATACGAATTTCGTGGTGGTCTGGGTTTGGGTGGAGAAGCGGGTGGGCTTGACAGCAATTCCGATGCTATTGCCATCGTCCCATGCGCCCGGATCATTTTTCTCCCGACATCTCGGGCTTGACGTCGGAGCCCGTCGGGCAACGACTCGTACTGCTTGAGCAGTTTGCCCAGCACCTCAGTCCAATTCCGGCAGTCGTAACCGTCGCAAACTCGTCTGATGCCGACGGCATGCAGGAATACTGCAATCCTCATCGCCGCCCTCTTGCTCCTTCGATGTTTGAGTTGCGCTTTTCCCTTCTTGCTCATGATTTTCAGGTTGCCTCGGTTGGGGGGAATATTGGTCGAGCGGCAAGTATTGTGGTGCTAAGGCTTCGATGATGAACAATTGGAAGTACGTCTTTGGCCAGTCCAAGGGCTGGCTCCCAACTCTCCTCAATGCCGCTTGGGATCTCTCGTACGCAAAGATGTGTCAGTGAATCCGGCCTCGCCTCCAAATCTTCAGTGTCCTTCGAAAGAGAAAGCCGTTTCTCTTTGTAGAAGGGCTCGGCACCTAACTGCTTTACCCAAATGGCCACGCCTTGAGCCTTTTGCCAACGGCCACAGATTCTCGATTGTTATGATGGGCCTGACCTTCGGTCCGCTCTCACCGCCGGCGATCAGGGGGACCACTGAGATCAACTTCTGCGCAAATCGACCCACCGCGGAGCCCATAGTTCGCCACAAGCGCCTTTTGGAGGGAACTCAACTTTGGTTCCGGACACGGATCCGACCGACGGCCTTTACCGAACTTGTTGGGAACGGGGTCCTGCGGGTGGACTGACAAGGCTCGCAAATCTTATTACGCACGATGGTCGCAAAGGCATCGCGGGATGTTTACTCCGCTTCCTCGCAACTACCAACCCAGCCGAACCCCTCTCGCCTTCCGCCGATTTCCCGGTGTCTCCGGTTATACGGCTTCCCTGCTCCGACGATTTCTCGTCGGGCGAGGAGGGTCTCTCCAGTTGCTTGGCATAACCTTGCCACCGTGCTGTCCCTACCAACCCCGCCGAAATGGTTCGCCGCATCAGTCCTGTGCGGCGCTCCATGCAGCCTTCGCCCGAAAAGTGAGGGCTCGGCCTCCGGGTTGCAGTATTTTCGAGGCCACTATGGGTTCACTCGCGTTACGGCCCGGTGACTCGCTCACCATCCTTGAAGATGGCTTTGTCAACAGGCTTCAGGAAGTTCAGTTTCCTTCCTTCCTGCTATTCAAGCTACGGGGCCTTGGACTCTTACCCGGTGGGACTCTCACCCACTGGTCATGCCAGCCTTCGCTGGACGCACACTTTTCGTTCCATATCTGCGGTCGATGAGCGCTTCCGCCATAATGCGCGTCTTTGAAAAGCCAGTGCGCTTGTCTGGAGGCGGTCCGTCTGCTAGCTTGGCGAGCAGCAGCGGCGAAAACAGACCGCAAGATAGATGCACCTTCGTCCATAGCCAAGAAAGTCATACAAGAATCGAGGAGGAAAGAGCACAGATGTCAAAAATTCGTGTCGCGGGATTTGCCGTTTCGCTCGACGGTTTCAGCGCTGGGGTTGAGCAGAGCCTGAACGATCCGCTTGGTAAACGTGGAACCGAGATCTTTCAGTGGTTCTTTCATACGCGGACCTTCTGCTCCATGCACGGGCAAGAGGGAGGATCCGCTGGCGACATCGACGATGAATTTGCCCATCGGGCGATGGATAACTTCGGCGCCTTCATCCTCGGTCGGAACATGTTCAGTCCCGTGCGCGGCCTGTGGCTGGATGACTCATGGAAGGGCTGGTGGGGCGACAATCCGCCTTATCATGCACCAACCTTCGTTCTGACACATCACGAGCGTGAGCCTCTGGTCATGGAAGGGGGGACAACTTTCTACTTTGTGACCGGCGGAATCGGTGAAGCGCTCGAGCGCGCGAAGCAAGCCGCAGGCCATAAAGACGTCAAGATTGGAGGAGGCGTCTCGACAGTGCGGCAGTATCTCAAGGCCGGACTCATCGACTCCCTGCATCTCGCGTCGGTGCCTGTTTTGCTCGGTCAAGGGGAACCGTTGTTTGAGGGGCTGGATCTGCGTGCGCTTGGCTTTTCCGTAACCAATCGCAAAGCTTCGGAATACGCGACTCATCTCACGCTGGAAAAGGTTTAGAGAGGCCGAGTTGCCAGCATGTCGCGGGGATCAGTACCGCGGTAAAGCCTCGGTCCTGCGATGTGCGACCGGTCGCAGGATGTGGACTCTTGCCGATAGGGCTAGGCGCTCATTTGGCGCGATTTGAGGAAGATCACAACGATGGGTCCTTCCAAAACGCGTTAGTGTCAGGGAGCCATGAAAACCCTCACCGCGATAGCGGTTCACGAGATTTCAGTCGCGATGCCGACATTTCGGTAGTAATCGACTCTCGATGATTGCTTCGTCGATTTGTCGACGAGCGCCCCAGCGATTATTCGCTCATCGAGATTCGCGGCGCATCCGCCGGCACACTCTCGAGTGAGCCGGCGGAGATGATGGTCCTGGTTACTGGTGAATGAACCTCAACAGCGGATCGGTTTCGCTCCCGGAGCCGCCGAGCGGGATGGCGACTGCGTTGTTGGGGTCGATGACGTAGATGGCGTAGGGGAAGACCGTGTCGCTGGGCTGGTAGAGGAAGCGGCCGTGGATCCCGGAAGTTGCCGTAGCGGTTTCGAGCGCGGTCAGGGTGGGGTACTGCTCGGCCTGGCCCTGGGTATTGGTGTCCAGAATCCCCTTGAAACTGCCCGCGCCCAGGGTGATGGTCTCGCCGGTTGCGGTTTGCTGTTGCGGGAAGATGTACCAGCGGCTGCCGAAAGCGTATCCGCCCTGCATCGAGGAGATTTGGAACGGTCCGCCGAGGGGAATCGTCTGCTTCTCGAGAAACGCCAGGTTGGTGTTCTCCGAGTCGTAAATGGCGAAGCCCTGGTTTGTGCCGGTGAGGTATCCGCAGGGAGAGCATAGCCCGTTGACCATAACGGCAAAGCGTCCGTTGGCGTCGACGGTGTATTTACCATTGCCGGAGACGGTGGCAGGGAGGGAAGCGGAGTTCCGGTCGCCGGTGTAGATGAAGTTGCCTGCACCGTCCCACTGATCCACGTCGATGCCCACGCCCTCGCTCTCGTCGCTCATGCCCGGGTTCTCGATGAAATACTGAGACACGACCGACGAGCCATTCAGCGAGGCCGCGGAGAAGGTTGTCGACGAGCGTCGCGCGGCGGCTCCTGCCCACGCGGGGTGAACGGGCGTGGCGCCGCTGATTGGGACGCTGGTTTCAAGAACCACCATGCCGGCGGCGATGGGGCCCGGGGGAGAGGAATTGGTCCCGCCGTAGGGATAGAAGACGAACTGCGCAAAGGTGATCCCGTTGTGCGAAACGGAGAGGGTGCCGCGGCCCGTCGGGGTTCCGCTCGAGGGTGTCGGGATCGAATAGGTTCCGATCAGACCCAGCTGGGTTTGGTAGTTAGGCGTCGGATTCTTGCCTTGGTAGGCGTCGGATACCACTTCGTCAAGTTCCCCGGCTGTGATTTTCCCGTTGCCATCGAGATTCAGATAGCCGGCAAAGGCAAAACGGGGGTCCGGGCCGTTAGGCGCGAGAGTTGGGTAGTGGGCGCGGCCGGCCATGCCAAAGGCCCAGGAGCCTTGCATGGCGAGGTTGATGGGATTAGCCACCTGCGCCAGGAATTCGCCGGAGGAGGTTACGTTTGAGGTGTCCTCTTCGATGACGAAGGCGTGGTTGCTGGCGCCGTAGGGCGGCTTGCCATTCGTTCTGGCATAGGAGTCGAGGGAGAAGCAGAAGCTCTGGTTGAGGGTCTGCTGGCCGGCGGCGGTGGGGGGAATGGCGATGGCCATGCGGCCACGCCCGTCGGAGCCGACGGTGTAGGTGCCGGTGAATGTGTTTTGGGTCGCTGCGGTGAACCCAGGGCCGTTCGAGTCCATGACGCCGTTCAGGATGTCGCCCAGGCCGCTCGCATTGAAGCTGCCGATGCTGTAGAAGATCTGCCCGTTGGTGAGGTTGCGGCGGTTCAGGGTGAAGGTATAGACGCCATGCAACTCGATCAGTGCGGGGGTCTGGTTGTCGTTGGGGCACTCCGACACGGCCGAATTGATGATCAGGGTGTATTGGGCCTGGGCAGTGTTATTGGCCGAGTCGGTTACGACGAGAGTGATCGTGACGGTGTCAGCAGCCGGCGTAATGCCGGAGAGGATGCCGGCCTTGCTCAGGACGAAGTTCTGCGGAAGAGCGGACTTGGTGGTCCAGGTGTAGCTTTTGCCGCTGCCTCCGCTGGCGGTGAAGGTGAAGCTGTAGTTCGTGTCGGCGTAGCCGATGGGCAAGGGGCCGGCTGTGGTGATGGCCAACCGCGGGCCGACAACGAGCGTGAATGAGACCTTGGCGGTGTTGCCCGCCGAGTCTTTGACGGCGATGGAGAGAACAGAGCTTCCGGCTATGGTGGGCTGTCCGGCCATCGTCCCGGTGGTGGAGAGCGCGAGGCCGTTGGGGAGCGTACCGGAGGCCAGCGACCAGGTCAGGCCGGTTCCGGAGCCGCCGGTGGCCGCGAACGTGACCGCATATGGCGAACCAACATAGGCCTCAGGGACCGTGGTGGCTTTGATGGCGAGGGCCGGCTTGATGGTGATCGTGAAGGGGGCCACGGCCAAATGCGAGAGCGAGTCCTTCACCTGGAAGGTCACGGCAAACGAGCCCGCGACGCCGGGTTTGCCGGAGAGGACGCCGGCCGCTGAAAGTGTGACGCCGGCGGGAAGCGCGCCCGCATGAACCGACCACGCATAGCCGCTTGACGTGCCGCCGGTGGCCGCCAGGGAGGTCGCGTAAGCTGCGGAGACGTAGCCCGTGGGCAGGCTCTTGGTGGTGATGGCCAGAGCCGGGTCGATAGTGAACGGCAGTTTGGCCGAGGCCGTGTGGCCGGCCGAGTCTTTGACCTGGAAGGTCAGCGTGGCGCTCGATGCGGCCGTTGGCGTGCCATGGAGAAGGCCGGAGGCTGCGACCAGCGTAATTCCCTTGGGAAGCGTGCCGGAGGTAACCGACCAAGTGTAGCCTGTGCCCGAGCCGCCCGTCGCGGTGAGGGTTTGCGAGTACGCAGAATTCACATAGCCTGCGGGCAGAGTTTTGGTCACGACGGTCAGGGTCGCTGCGCCCGCCTGGGCGCTCGGAAGCATCGTAAGCGCGACGAATACTGCAGCAAGTACCGCCAGTGCGAAAATGCGGCAGTTGCGAAGAACCCTGAACATACGGGACATTTCAGGGAAGAGTGGCCCACCCGCCCGGCCTGCGGGTTGAATCTGTGTAGCGTCGATCTTGCTTTGCATGGCGTCTCCTCTTTGTCTGCGGCCCGCGGCACAGCTTGGCCTCGGCCGTGAGTGTTCTACCTGAGACGGCGTGCTTCGGCGGAATTCTGACTCACGTGGAGGTCTTTTATTTTTCGGGGATGATTTGCGCAGATCTCTGGCTACGAACTCAGGGCCGTTGTCGGATCGAAGATGATCAGGAACGCCCGCGACTTCAACCCATCACCGAGAGGCACGCCGGCGAACTGCTAGCCAAGAGCCGAACCCTGCTCCAAGCCCCGCCTGTTCTTCCGCCTCTACGACCGCCCCTACGGGAACATCTTCAACCCTGCCGACCAGCCGCTCGACTGGAACGCCTGCCGCGGCAAAGACGAGGCTGCGGGCGACGCAGGCAAGCTCGCCATGAGGGCCTGCGCCGCCCCCGATCCGAGCGATCCGGTGCACACCATCTGCGGCTTCAAGTATTCGGGGAATTGCGGCGTGTGCACAGCTCCTTTCACACAGCCTCACACCTGCCGGACTTTCGATCCGGATGATGGCTCCTACGGGGATTGTCTTGCGCTGGAGGAAAATTCGGCGCCTTCCGTAACGTTCTTCCGCGAAGTGAACACTACATTTGTGAAACCCTGAGCGGGATTTCTCCTGACTCATCTGCCGGTCGCTTCGGGCGGAGCGATCGGCGAGCATTTTCCCGTGCTGGGGTCGAAACACCTTGTCGGCTGGATACGCCATCATCTGGGAGGCCTTCATGACCTGTACGCGCCGAAACTTCCTGTTCACGAGTCTTATCCCTGTGGTGGCGACGCTCCTGCTTCCGTCTTGGGGCTTCGCGGGCACCTGGCCGGCTTATGGGCCAAAAACATATCGGCGAAGCGTGGGGCCGGCAATCAAAGTGACAGATAAGTTCCGGGTGCTCAATCCGACAACTCAGTACACCTTGAAGGCCTATAGCGCCGGACAGCCGGGTTTACTCAACCAGGGGGTGTGTGGGTGCGAGGTTCTGCTGAACGGGGTACAGGTCATCGGCCCGGCCACCTTCAGCCGAACTGTGACCCAGGTGGAAGTTCCCATCAAGCTTTTGCCCGCCAACACCATCACGGTCGTAGTCGCGGGAAATCTGGGCACGGTGCTTTCGCTTGAGATCATCGGCGTTGATGATGATCCGCCAGTCATCATGGCGAATCTTAGCCCTGCACCCAATGCAGCCGGCTGGAACAACTCCCCGGTAACCGTGACGTTCAGTTGTTCCGACAAGACCAGCGGGGTTGCTTCTTGCTCGGCCCCGGTGACGGTATCCGCCGACGGTGCGAATCAGGTGGTAAGCGGCATCGCCGTGGACCGGGTCGGCAACATGGCCGCGACCTCGGTCAAGGTCAACATCGACAGGACCCCGCCCACGATCACCGGGACCATTAATCCTCCGCCGGATGCCACCGGTTGGAACACTTCCGCCGTTACAGTGACGTTTACGTGTGCCGATGCTTTGAGCGGAATCGCGTCCTGCCCGTCCCCTGTAAACCTGAGCGCACAAGGTGCGGGCCAGGTGGTGACCGGCACAGCCACCGACGTTGCCGGCAACACCGCGGCCGCAACCGTCGGGGTCAACATCTCGTCCAATGATTTCAAGATTCGCAGTTGGCAGGTCGGGCCTGCGGGCAACCCATCTTCACCCAACGGCAAGTGCCTGGACTATGGAACGTCGCCGAGCGGAAACGGAGCCGCGGTGTTTCTCAATGACTGCGATAAAGCGAGTCCCATTCACGTTATCGAGCTTGGTACCCGAACCGGCAGCGGCGGAACTCCTCTCTCGCACGAGGTCATGCTCTTCGCGGGTAAATCGGTGATTGGCATTCACAAACCGCTTGTCCTGCTGCCCGGCGTGTCGGGCGCGGCGCAAGCCACAACGGAATTCTCGCTGGAGTTGCAGGCTCCATTCACTTCTCCCTTCGGACGGCTCTCCAATCCCGCGAATCAGATCTTCCGTCTCGATGGCGACAGCATCATTCTGGAAGGCAGTTACGTCGACCCAGCGACGAAAGCGACGGTCCCCGGACCGTGCATCAACACGGTCTTAAGCACTACATTGTGCCCTGATCCTCCGCCGCAGCTAGTCCTGCAGGTCGAAAGTGCGCGTGGCGCAAACGGCTCTCCCATCGTGGCGGCCGTGCGCAACTTGTCCGACAACGAGTTCTGGGATTTTGTTCCGCAGGCGAACTCACGTTCCTATCCAACCAGTGGCTTTGTTCCGGTTGAATCCTCCAATGAACTCTACTACGCAGTTGCCAACGCGGGCTGGGGCAGCGTCATCCTGGCTTCGAGCCCATCCGATTGCAAGGTGGCTGACCCACTGGAATCAGGGTGGTCGCCGCAAGACATCGGAGGATGCATCGATCTCACCGGCTATCCGCCCCTGATTCTTCCTGCCGGTGCGACCATTCGCGGGGGGCGCCGCGGCACTTCGTTTGGAGCGCAAATTTATGCAAGCTACAACGCGCAGCAGGAGAGCATGGCCTGCGATGCCACATGCGTGGTTGAAGTGGTGGGCGATTACGCGCGGGTGACCGGCATGCGGATGCGTGGACAAACCCGCTCGACCAGCGCTGTGCCAAGCCAATTGCGGCAGAACGATGGAGTCGTGATCAACTATGCCGGCGTCTTCCCCAATCCCGCCACCACCGCCGCGCTGTCAGCGGTGACGGAACTGATTGCCACCATCGACCACAACGACATGTCCGACTGGGCGGATGGAGCGATTGCAGCCAGATCGCCCTTCGTTGACAGCAGCGGCAACAATAATCAATGCCAGTATCCCAATTTCTTCGATAGCGCCGGCGGGCAGTGGTATACCTGCGACCGGTATTCACAGCTTGTGCACTATCAGGGCTCGAATCCCAACACCAGCGCAGGGGTTGGCGTCTTTGGCGACCCCGGCACGCTTGCCAACATCCGCGTGGCGCGTAACTTCCTCCATCACAACGAGCGCGATAACGGCGGATACGGGGTGGACATGGGAAACACCGGAGCCAGGTTCACGGTAGAAGGAAACACGTTTGACTGGAACCGTCATTCCATCACCGCTGCCGGAGAGCCCCACAGCCAATATCGCGCCGCGCACAATCTCGTTCTGTCGAATGCGTACGGCCACTACGGCACGTTAGGAGTGGACGGTCGATTGCAGGACTTCGATATGCACGGAACTGACTCGGCAGGCAACGGCGTTTATTTCGGGGGAGCCGGCGGCTACTACGTCGAGATCGATGGAAACACCTTCCTGGGCACAACCGGACTCGACTACCGGCTGCGCGGGTATCCCGGATTGAATTCGTACTACCACAATAATGTCTCGCTGAGAACGCACGGTGCAGGCTTCTTGAGCACCGATGCCGTGCAGTTCACGACCTGCACGCTGTGCTTCAACTCAGATTTTCCCATTAATCTGGATAGCACCAACCGGTTTTCCAACAGCTCGCCCGCGTATACCAATCCCACCGCTCGCCTGGGTGTGGGCGATTTCGATGGAGACGGCGTTGATGATCTGTTTCTGGCCACCGGCGCCTCGTGGTACTACTCGCCCGGCGGGCAGCGCGATTGGCGGTTCCTCAACGCGGCTGCCGAGCCAATTGATCAACTGCTGTTTGGCGATTTCGATGGCGACGGCCGAACCGACGTGGTGGCCACCCGCGCCGGGCAACTCGTTGTTTCCTGGGGCGGCATTTCTGCCTTCGATGTGCTGAACGCAAATCCCCTTCCTTGCACCTCCATTTCCGACATGGCCGTGGGCGACTTCGATGGCGACGGCAAAGCCGATATCTTCTGCGCGGATGGCGAAACATGGTGGATATCGTACGGCGGCAATACGCCTTTCGTACAAGTCATTGTGGCAGACCACACCCTCGTCAAATATCTTCGCTTTGGTGATTTCGATGGCGACGGAACCACGGACGTTTTCGGAGTCGTGAATGGCGCATATTCGACTCCGCGTTGGCAGATTCGCCGGAGCTTCAAGGGCTATCAGGGATTCCTTGGGGGCTGGCAGCCAATGCCAGTATCGCTGACAAGTCATCCTGCCAGCGTTGACGGCCTGGTGGTCGCTGACTTTAACGGCGATGGGGCCGCCGATATTGGGATGTCCTGCTTCTCTCTCTCGAGGCCCGGATGCTGGCAAATCTCGCTTGGCGGCGCGCAAGGATGGCAGCAGTACACCATTGGATCTTGGGCCACGGATCTCTCCGCCGTGGGATACTTCCTCGGCCATGCCGATGCAAATGGAGGCCGCCTGCCAGCGGACCTGCTTTTCTGGAACACCGCGCCGTTTTCTTCCGTGGGGGCCATGTGCGATTCGTCGACGGGCGTCAACACGGAACTCTGCTTGTCGGTGGGCGGGGCGAACCCCGCTTATCGATACACTTCGCAGGACATGCGCTGAGCAGTATTTGAAAGATAGAAGAACTTCAGCGTTTGGTATTCCGAAAACCCACCATTGAGAAGCAGCGGGTGCGCGCATTCTGACCGCGTCAGCGTTCAGAAACACTCGTTAGGAAGCGCCGTATCAAGGCTTCTTAAGCTCCTAGCCGGTTATTCAGGTTCGAGCTTTTTCGACACCCGGGCAGCAATGGCTCTTCGCAGTTCCTGATTAGGCGGTTGTGGACCGAAAACAGAATAAGTCCTCGGAAACGCCCATCTCGCGAGGGTTTCTGAAGAGGGGCTATGTCGCGACCGGATTCCTGGACCAACCCTTGGCTTGACAACTACTAAGCCATCTGTGTAGTAAGATGTCTTAGTATGAAGAAAACTGACACCATGCAGGGCTCCCTCGACCTTCTCGTCCTCAAGGTCCTCTCCCGCCAGCCAAAGCTGCACGGCTATGCCATCATGACGGCTATCAAGCACATCTCCGGCGACGTCCTCAACGCCGAGGTCGGCTCGCTCTACCCCGCGCTTCACCGTATGGAGGAGACCGGCTGGATCCGCGCCGAATGGGCCACCAAAGACACCGACCGCCGCACTCGCCTTTACCAGCTCACCGCAGCCGGCAAAAAACAGCTTGACGCGGAAGTCACCCGCTGGCGCACCGTCAGCTCCGCCATCAACCGCGTTCTGCAGGAGGCTTAAACATGTCGTTCTGGTCGCGCGTCACCTACGTGTTCCGCGGGGACCGTCTTAATCACGAAATCGATGAAGAATTCGCCGCCCACATCGAAGAAGCCATCGCCGCCGGTGAAGACCCCATCGAAGTGCGCCGGACCTTTGGCTCCCAGCTTCGCCTCCGTGAACAAAGCCGCGACGCCCGCATCGTCGCCTGGCTTGATTGCCTCCGCGCCGACCTCATCTTCGGCTGGCGCCAGTTACTCAAGCGCAAAATCACCACCACCGCCGCCGTCCTCTCGCTCGCGCTTGCCATCGGCGCCTGCACCTCCGCCTTCCGCCTTATCGATGCGCTCTTCCTCCGCCCCCTCCCCGTCGCGCACGCCGAAAGTCTCTACGCTCTCGCCCGCCAGGGGCCCGATGACCTTGGTGTGCTCCGCACCTTCGACGACTTTGCCTATCCCAACTTCACCCGCATGCGCGCCGCCGCCAAAGACCAGGCTGAACTCATCGCCACGTCCTTTACCTACCGCACCGACCTCACCTATGCCACCGATAATGAAATGGAAAAGGGCTACGTGCAGTACATCTCCGGCACGATGTTCCCCATCTTCGGTCTTCAGCCCACACTCGGCCGGCTTTTCACCACGGATGACGACATGACTCCAGGCGCACATCCCTATGCCGTCATCTCCTACAACTACTGGTCCCGCCGTTTTGCCAATGACCCCCAGGTCCTTGGCCGCACCGTCCACATCGGCAGCAAAATGTTGCAGATCATCGGCGTCGGCCCGAAGTCCTTCACCGGCACCGAACCAGGCACCGTCGCCGACATTTTTCTCCCCACCATTATGAACCCCGACGTCACGCGCACCGACAGCAGCTGGCTCCGCATCCTCGCCGTCATGAATCCCGGTGTGCCCCGCGAGCCGCTCCGCGCAAAGCTCGACACCGTCAGCCTCAACTATGAGACCGAACGCGCCAAGGGCTTCGTCGGGATGTCGCGACACAACTTCGAAATGTCTCTCCAGAAGAAGATGCTGATCAAGCCGGCGACCTCCGGTGTGTCGCGCCTGCAGGGCGATTACCGCCGCGCTCTAGTCTGGCTCGGCGTTCTCGTCGCGCTCGTGCTCTTGATCGCCTGCGCCAACGTCGCAAATCTCATGACCGCCCAGGCCGCATCGCGCGCCCGCGAAATGGCCCTCCGTGTTTCCATCGGAGCCGGCCGCTCACGCCTCGTGCAGCTCGTGATCGTTGAGAATGCCTTGCTCGCGCTCTTCTCCGCCGCGCTTGGGGCAATATTCGCCTGGTGGGCCGCGCCTTTTGTCGTCAGCCGCATCAATCCGCCCGACAATCCCGCGCACCTAATCCTCCCAGCAGACTGGCGCGTCCTTGCCTTCGGCTCGCTCCTCACTCTCGCCGTCACCCTTCTCTTCGGCCTCGCCCCCGCCCTGCGCGCCTCCTCCATTCAACCGGTGACCGAACTCAAAGGCGGCAAAGAACCGCACTCCAAACGCCGCTCGATGTATACACTCATCGCCGCGCAAATCGCCTTCTGCTTCGTTGTCCTCTTTTTCGCCGGGCTCTTCGTCGCCACCTTCCGTCATCTCTCCAGCCAGCCGCTCGGTTTTGACGCCAAAGATCTCGTCCTCCTCGAAACCGCTACCCCACACGGCCAATCACCCGAGTCATGGTCGCAAATGGCAGGTACGCTCCACGCCGTTCCTGGAGTCAAGGATGTCGCCATCGCGAGCTGGCCGCTCCTCTCAGGCGGCTGGACCGGCTCAATATCCGTCAACGCCGCCCCTCCCACCGATAAATGGGGCTACTTTCTCTCCATCTCACCCGGCTGGCTCAACACCATGAAGATGCGGCTCATCGATGGTCGAGACTTCAACTCCACTGACTCGTTTCCCGGCCAGGCCATCGTCAGCCAGACCTTTGTCAAAACCTTCTTCAACGGTGTCAACCCCATCGGCCGAAGCTTTGAAAAAGTAAATCCCTTTGGCTCGCGTCAACTCTGCCGGGTGATCGGCGTCGTTCCCGACGCAGCCTACAGCAGCCTGCACGAACCCATCCTCCCCGTCGCCTACGTGCCCTTCCGTAAGCTCGATGAAAACGGCGCCATCAATCGAGCTGACGGCGGCACCTTCCTCCTTCGCACCTCCGGCATCAACCCGCTCTCTCTCGCGACCACGCTGCGCCGCCTGGTGGCGAAGACTAATCCCGCTTACCGCGTGAACAACGTGCAAACCCAGCAGGAACTCGTCGACAACCAGACCATCCGCGAACGCCTCCTCGCCTCGCTTGCGTTGTTCTTCGCCACCGTCGCCCTCCTGCTCGCCGCCGTCGGTCTCTACGGCGTGCTGAACTACTCCGTCCTGCAGCGCGAGCGCGAAATCGGCATCCGCATCGCCGTCGGCGCCCGCATCGGCAGTATCGCCCGCCTCATCACCACGCAAATTTTCGCCACCGTATTCATCGGCGCAGCCACCGGCATCTCCCTCGGCGTGGCCTCAGTCCGCTACGTCCAAACTCTCCTCTTCGGAGTCAAAGGCACCGACCCATCGATGCTCGTCGCACCGGCACTCATCCTCGTAGCCGCAGCCTTACTTGCCGCGCTTCCCGCCGTACTCCGCGCCGCACGCATTGACCCTTCCATCATGCTCCGCGCCGAATAGGCGTTTCACATCTTTTCGCACAGCAAAGGCATCGACCGAGACGGATAGCGATTCATGCGTATTAAGCATTTGCCTTTATGGAAAAAATTTGCCGAGTCTGTGTGGAGAGACAAGGCGAACACCCTGGTTATTCAATCCTGAGCGCAGCCATCGGATCCACCCGGGTATGGCGCGGCTGGGACAGACGCTGTATTATTTTTCAGCTGGATTTCTTACCTTCAAACAGGGTGATTTCACTTCTTGTTTGAGTGCGGATCGGCCGTTGCTGAGACTTCAGTGCCGCGTAGCGGCACGAGTTAGCCTCAGGGTGGCCTCTGATGCCTGGAATCCAGTAGTGCGTTGCAGAGGCGCAAATGAGAGCTGGCATTCTCGTTCTATCGCGGAGTATCGGGCTGGTGAAGATATAGCCTGATCGGCCTCGCAACGTGCAGTATTTTACACACCTCAAAATGGGCACCAATTAGATGGGATGAGAAGGTCGACCCCGATCACAGCGATCAGCTAGGCTGACGGTGATCAACGCACTCAGAGGTGCAATCCCGAAGGATGGAGGTCGACCCGTGAAGAAGCATAGCAATTCTGCGAACCAGTGTGAACCCTCGGCGAAACGTACGCACTCAGCAGGGTCAGTTCGGCAAGACTCACGTGAAGTGATGACCGAACTGGTCGCAAAACTGACGAAGTGCTTGGACGGAGAGAGCGTACCAGTTGTGGAATTACAAGATGCAGGACAAGGTGCAGCACGTCCGAATCTGAATGGTCTGACGGTAGGAGTGGATCTTGGGGATCAGTGGAGCAGCTACTGCATCCTGGGCTTACGTGGAGAGACGCTGGCGGAAGGCCAGTTTCCGACGAGGCGGCAAGAGGTAACGGAGTTCTTTCAAGGCCTGGCGATATCGCGCGTGGTGGTTGAAGTGGGAACCCATTCGGCGTGGATACAAGAGTTGATCGCCGGGCTTGGACATGAGGTGCTGGTGGCGAACCCGCGCATGATGGAAGGCGCCAAGCGCCGCCGGCGCAAGAATGACCGGATCGACGCAGCCAAGCTGGCTCGTTTGGGGCGCGTAGATCCGAAATCGCTGTATTCGATACGGCACCGCAGTGGCCAGGTACGTGCGGACTTGCTTGTGCTACGAGCCCGAGATGCCTTGGTGGCGTCGCGGACAGAATTGATCAACACCGTGCGTGCCTTGGTGAAGACTATGGGTGGGAGGTTATCCAGCTGTTCGAGCGTGGCCTTCTGGAAGAAAGCGGAAATGGAGATTCCGACCGAGCTACGGGAAACACTGCAACCGTTATTGCGGATGATCGCGACATTAAATGAGGAAATCAAGTCCTACGACCAGAAGATCGAAAAGCTGGCGAGCGAAAAGTACAGGCACACGCAGTTATTGCGGCAGGTCACGGGGGTAGGGCCCATTACCGCGCTGGCTTATGTGTTGACGCTGGAAACTCCGCTCCGCTTTGCCAGGAGTCGCGATGTTGGTCCATATCTTGGACTGGTGCCCAAGCAGGAGGACTCCGGAGACAGCCAGCCGCAATTGGGCATCAGCAAGGCCGGCGATCAGATGCTGCGCAAACTGCTGGTGGGAAGCGCCCACTATATCCTGGGGCCGTTTGGGCCGGATACCGACTTGCGACGATTCGGAATGAAACTCTGTGAACGCGGCGGAAAGAATGCCAAAAAACGAGCGGTGGTCGCAGTGGCACGAAAACTTGCCGTCTTATTGCATCGGCTGTGGGTCAGCGGGGAGGTCTACGTGCCTCTGGGCTATACCTCATCTGCGAGCACTGCCCAGCCCGCTGCAGCATAGGTAATTGCGCAGAGCATTCGATTGACCAACCAAGGACGCAAATCTGTAATCGCTCGGAACCGGGCTGTTTCTTATGGAAAGCGACATCCACCGCCTTGTTCGGGTGACTGCGCATAAGCGGCGGGTCCTTTAGAGATCGCCGATTAGATGGCAGCACCCAACAACCCAGGCCTATCACTACCGTGCTGGGCCTGGGCTTTAGATCGGACTCCAACGTGCACCGGGCCCAGAGCGGCCTATTCAGAGTGCGGATAGAAGCCCGGCAACGTGGGTGGCGCCAATACAACCTGTGCTTTAGTGTCAACGAAGCAAATCCGGGGCTGGAGCAATCGGGGAATATGGAGGCCGCTGCGCGGCAGTTTTTACATGAGTTTTTTAAGGCATGGGAAATCTATCCCCCCGATGTGGGGGAGTGAAATGCCGGGAGCGGCGTTGCGGCCCACCCCCGGCGCTCATCGGTACGGATGAGTCTCCAGCCGGGTATTCCTCGGCCGGCCTGCATTGCCCGGCCTCCGCTTCCCCGGTTGTAATCAGAATGCTATACAGCTGTAATGCCCGTCGAGAGTCGTGCCAGGGCTAGAACGGCCGCCACGTCGGCCTTGACTTTGAAGACCTTCTCATAGAGGCCGCTTATGGCGGATGATGCGCTTACCAAGACTCACCAAGAGCACCGAAGCGGTTGCCATGTTGAGTCCCGTCTACCGAGACGTGCCTGTCGTCGCGCAAACTCAGCTCACTGCGGCTCTTGTTGATCAGATTGGTTTACCGAAAAGCCTCTGAAATTCGGACGGAGTTGCGCCGACTGCGCGATGGAAAGCACTTGTGAAGTGGCTTTGGCTGCCAAAGCCGCTGGACAAGGCAACCTCGGCGAGACCGGCGCGTTTGTCTCGCAGCAGGTCTTTCGCTCGCTCTACCCGGCGCTCCAGCAGATACTGGTGCGGCGTTACGCCCAGGGTTTTCCTGAACATTCTTACGAAATGGTGGACGCTGAGTTGTGCCACCCCGGCCAACTCGCGGAGGGTTAGCGCTCGTCCCAGATTGGCTTCAGCGTATTCAAGGACTCGTTTGGCATTGTTTCGCGTCAAACCCCCTGTTGGAATGCCCCTGGTATGCTCAGGAGCAGTGGAGTAGTCGTGTAAAAACACCTCAGCCAATTCGATCGCCAGCATCTCAATCAGGAGACGATCTGCTCTGTCACGAAGAATGATTTCGCGGCAGAGTCGCTGGCACAGGTTCTTCAGCTTGGCATCACGAAAGAGGAATCGGTCGACCGTTTCCATCGGATGCTCGTCCCCCAGCACGTCCGGCGAGAGAATGACGTCGAATCGATCACAAGTGCTGTTCCAGGACCACTTGCTCCGTGTACCTCTCGGCATGAGTGTCATATCCCAGTTCAGCATGTTGTTTACAAACGAACGCTGGTTGCGCTCCTGCCGCAAGGCTTGCACCGGAGACAGATTCACCATGAGCACACTTCCTGGAGACTCTTCCAGCTCGAGACTGCCAGAAGGCTCTCCGCGGGTCAGTTGGACCACAATCCCGGGGACTGCGATCACCGCGAGGTCCGTGGGGCGCCGCACTCCATTCTTTTCGAGCAGCGCGAGCCATTGGTCGCGGTAAGCCGATTCAGGGTTCGCGGCGGAGTGCGGCATACCGGTCGATCGGGATTCTGTCACTGGGGTGCACCTGCCGATGTTGGATGCGTCGTCAGTGTGCAAGGGCACTCCGAGGCTCCCGTCGCAATAGGCGACTTTGTCCCTGCTTCTGTGTTTGCGGCCCTGAACATGAACCAATTGAGGATGCCAAGGACCTTGGCAGATTCCATTACGGTGAAACCGAAACGCTGGTAAAGACGAACATTTTAGCTTTTGTCGGTCTCAAGGTATGCATCGGCGCCGGTGCTGTCTACAACTGCGCAGAAAGTATGGAGCATCGCGGTTCCGATTCCACACCCCTGAAGCTCAGGTTCGACAGCAAGCGGGCCGAGGTGCCAGTGCGGCTCCAATGGATCGCGCCGCGCCCACTCACCGACCCAACTCAAGACGCGAAAT
>Ga0207109_1089_pt1 | contig 20380 bp, 16 predicted proteins | sample Alteio_BWMinHeat_73_FD_153584 | JGI IMG/M metagenome (GOLD analysis project Ga0207109, IMG submission 153584) | Enriched cells from forest soil in Barre Woods Harvard Forest LTER site, Petersham, Massachusetts, United States -... | ecosystem: Environmental > Terrestrial > Soil > Temperate forest >... | reverse complement strand
CGAAGCCGTTGTTGACCCACTGTAGGCGATTCAGGCGCTGCAAAATGGGAAAAACATGCTTCGAGAAGGAGATTTTTTCGGCAAACGACATCCATCCGGTCCGAATGAATAGATCCTCGAGCAAGTCATTTAAGGTTCGCACGCTTTGGAGGTCAGGCGCATAGTTGGGCGGGCCGACAATCACCCAAGCAGGTTCGACCGGCAGTTTGCGCCCTCCGATCGTGACAGTCGCCGTTACCGGACCGTCGGATACGTCATCGTGCCAGCCGTCGTTGTTGGCGAAGTCCTGGGCAAGCGAACCGTCAATCGAAGCCGAATCGCCGCGTCCTCCCAATACAATTAACCGTCCGTCGGCGTCGGTTTGCAGCTCGCCCAGGTAGACCAGCTTGTCGTAGAACTTGCCTGTGTCGAAAGCATAAGCGCTACCCTTTGTGTCCTTACCACGGATCGAGCGCGGCCCGGGATCAATCGTGAGCTTCGAACGGTTAGGCTCGCCCTTATTTCGCCTTAGGGTCGGCGGTGCCATCATCGCTAAGGCTTCAGGTGTGTTGCGCCGAATTGGGTCGGCAGCGGCCTTGGCCTCCGGAATGTCCAGCGCGATCTGGAACTGATACCAAGCGGCCTTGGTGTTGGCGAGATGAACGGTCCATGTAATATCGGCGCTATCGCTAGTCAGCTCCGTCACCACTTCCCCGCTCGCGTTATACCCGTAAATGCGAAAGCGAGCCGCTTGCCGTTTCAACGCGCCTGTCGCATCCTTGGAAGATCCGACAGGCGCGGGCAATGGGTTGAGGACTTCCGGCGCCAGATTGAACTCGTCAAGGCTATTGCCAACTCGCGCGATACCGATTGCCGGATGAATCGCTGCGCGGACGATGGTCATATCGCGCGGCTTAGGCAACTTTTCGATTGGACGCACTGTCACTGGTTCGGCCAGCGGAACGCCGTTGGCATTGCGACGATAGTTTGCAGAGGCCGCGTATACAACCCGCCGGGCTTCGGCAATGCTGCCAATTGGCGCATGTTCCGTGAGAGCATGCCATGGATTGAAGGCGAGGTTCTCTCCGTATTCCGCCTGGCCACGGCTGGCGATATCCTGGGCCGGGAGTGTCAACGTGGCAACATGCACCGGCTCGCTTGCAGCCTCTTCCCAGCGCATGGTGGCCTCGTCCAGCGGCATTTCGTCTTTGCGGAACTGGACGTAGAAGCGGAAGGAGGCTCCGGTGCGGCTCATTCGTTCCTTCAAATCGACGGCGAGGTAACTTGGATCATCGTAAAGCGAGGCAGACGGAGCTTCGGGCGGCCAATTAGCCGGAACAAGCTTGTATTTCACATAACGATCCTCACCGAAGCGATAAGGTAGTACACCCCAATATGATGTGCCCAGAACGCTCGGGACGATTTTGCTCATGTCGTCCAAAACCTGTCGCGTCTTCGGATGCGTTTTCAGGTAGGCCTCGTAGCCTGGTCCTAAGGCTCCGTAATGAGTAAATTCACACATGTCCTTACCCGTATCAACGAAAAACACATCGTGATTTTGCATCAGAAAATCGTGAGTGGTCGCACCGTTTTCTGGTTCCAAGAGCTTGCGCCCGGGAACGCCGAACAATTTGATGCCGATACCCAAGGTCGATCTTAGGTCGGGCAAGTTCGGCAGTGTGTCGCTGCTGAAGCGAATCCATGCCGGAAAGCTCTCATGGGCAAAAATGCCCACGCGAAGCTCCTCGGGCAGGTCGCGCCGAACCATAAATGTGCCTGAGCAGATACCATGAGTTTTTAGAAAAACCGGTCGCAGTACTGGCGTTTGACCATCGACCACGCGTGGTCCGATGGTGAGGTCGACGAACATCGTTTTGAGTGCCGCAATTGGATCATCACCACAAGCGGCGGGGTCGCCCGCAGTTGCGGCGGTGGGCCCAACAGTCCTCTTCAAGTTTATAAACACAGATCACTCCTAGTGCGCAAGTCTCCACCGTCAAAGTACGGCACAACGCCGTAGTTAGCAGGACGATGAGCTTGCCTTTCCCGTCCGTCAGTTGAGATCAATCGTATGCGGTTGGCTCACGTGGCTGGTGAAGCCATCCGAGGCGATAACGCGGATCAGTAGACTTTTGGCCGGTCGAAACTGACTTAGGTCTACGTTCGCGCTCGGACTCGGCTGGCGCACCGCAATTGTTTGCCAAGTATTGCCACCGTCAGTGCTCGCCTGCACCGTGTAGGTAACCGTGGTCGCCGACATGGGCTCCGTGTCCCAAGCGAGGGTCGCAACACTGGGTAATTCTGCCGCCGCACGACGGATGTTGCTCACTCGCGGTTGCACACCGGCGGCGGCGAAGGTGTCCAACACAGCATCGTTGAGCAAGAGGTCGATGAAGTGGGTTTTCGGGTCGTGAGAAAGAACTGCATCGATGAGGCCGGTAAGGTCCTCACCCGGCATTGGGCACGAACCGAGGCGCAGCTCGACCGGAGCTTGCGATAACGTACTGGTGTCGTCCGCGCGAAATCGCACTGACACGCTTGAATTTGGTACCGCTCCCTCGACATGCGTGGCATCGACCGGGTGAACAAACTCGATTTTGCCGGTTTGTTTTGTCAAGTTGACGACGCCGACGACATTAATATGCGGAGTCGGCTGCCCGTCAACCGGCTGTCTTGACTTAGGGGATGGCGGGCTTGACACGACTGGCTCCGACGTTGGGCCGGGTGCACGAGTAGATGCCACCCCGCCACCAGGACTGGGCCCGGGTGAATTCTCAGCGACAAGACGCGCTCGGATACCGATATACGTGTAGGCGCTTAACCACTGATAGTCACAGTAAGTCATGATGTCGTGCCAAACAATGCCAGGAAGCGCGGCCGCCGCAATACCGTTAGTCGGATCGCCGACATCGAAGCCCACGAAGTCACCGTTTGCGTGGGCGAGCTGACCATTGGGGTAAGGGAAATGCGGGTCGTCGGCCGAGTTACCGTTGCAAAAGCCGGGGTGATAGCGGCCAAACGTGTGTCCGAGCTCGTGACCAGTGTACCAGTCGCCATAGGATCCGTCAAAATCCCAGCCCCAAGTGTTGGAGCCAGTGGGGCCCGAAGCCACTGTCGAGGGATCTGGAACCTGGGGAATACCAGCGGCCTTGCCGCGCATGAAGTTGGCACCGCCACCGTCGGCGACGAGACCAAAATAATGAGTTAGCGGATCGGCGCCGGCGGCCATGTCTAACCGACGGATAGCGGCGACTTGGGCATTGCTCTGGTCGGCATCAAATGGCCAGGTGTAGTTGGACGATACCACGACCCGTGAGAAAATGACGTCTGGCACCGGGTATGCGCGTCGCAACCAGGACTCAATGAGTGCATAGTCAAGAGCGCTTGGCTCGTATGTTAAGAGAGATCCGGCTTTGGTGTATTTGAGTGCTAGGATGCGTACGCGTAACGATGGCGTCTGCTGGAACTGGACCGTTAAACTTCCGGCCCCGCTCACAGTGAGACTAGAACCCGTTGTAACATCAGTCAAATTGGCAAGAGATAATTCACGCGGACCGGCACTCGTCTGAGCTGGCGGCAACGAAAAATTTAGACTGAGGCCGACATTTTCGCGCTTGGATTGGAGTTGACCGTTTTGAGCTGGGTTAACGGTGACCGCATTCGACGAAAGGACAACGATCTTCGGCCCGCCAGGCACGCCAATGCTGAGTTGGCCGCGAACTTGTACCGGAGCGGACGACTCAACACTTAAATAAATCCGCACTACGGTCAATTTGCCGGCGACGAGTGGCACGGAACGTGCCATGTCCTGAACTGCCTGAGTAACTTCAAGTCCATCGACTAGCATGCGAATTGGTGGCCCAGCGGCACCACCAGCAACAGGCAGCAGCGACGGGATAGGCGGCCTGCCTTGCATTGGAGGATTCTCCAGAGAAATACTGGGCCTTGCACTCGGCAACCGGCTGAAATCCAAGGGTGGATTCCAGCGAATTGAGCTTGCGAGACCAGGGGGATTTACTTCCAGCATTCGCGTGCGATTATTGCCAACGAATGGCGGCCGGCCTTGCAATGCCAGTAACAGATCGCCTTAGCATCGCGTTTTCACGCAAACAACGAGCCGAGCTACACTCTAATGGCTTGCGTCAATGGCTTGCGTCGCCCCGGTGGCATCACATTATTCCACGCAAACCACTTGTCGGTCTTGTTGGCCTGTATGGTCAAGACTCCGGATGCGGCTTTGATTGACTTCACGATCTATCTCCATTGGTGTTTAGGCAACCGATTGCTCTTTTTGCATATCAGACCAAACGAACAGCCTGCAGCTTGGCAACCAAGTAGGGCCAATCGCTATCGAATCAGCTAAAACCCCCTAGTCGACGCAGTGCAAATCCTTCGGATTGAACCGCGATTCGACCCACCTATGTCGTTCGCTAGACAAGGCGTCTGCTTCGCCGGCGTCTTGCATTGCCACCCGCGTCGGTAGAGCGTGTCCACCGTGAAGCACGTCCATGTCTTCCGCAGGGGCGGCGCCGGAGTCCTTCCACCTGTGGTGGACCGCCTTTTGGCACAATGCAAGAGTCTGCATTCAGACCACTTCCTTCCGAAATCGTCGCGGTAGCGATTCAGCCAATATTTTGGTAGTAAGGACAGTTATCACCGAACGACCGACAAATTAGGCACTAACCTTGCGGACATCGCATCCTGCTATCCGGACGACTACGCACACGCGCAAAGAATGAAGTCATTTCAACCAAGGTCACCCGTAGCTGGCGATCGACTGCCCAATGCCTAGCAAACAACCGAATGCGCGAAAGCACCGGACTAGGCGCAAAACGATCGTCCTCCCCACACTTAATCAGCGAGACTTCGCCGCGACCCGGCTCAGCTTTTTCTCGAAATTCTGTAGCGATAATCGAATTGGCGAAATACCATAAAACTCATTCCCGGCTCTCGCCTAACTAGGGGGACTCAATTGATCGAGCAATCGACCACGTTGCAGCTTTGGCTCGACCGGTTGCATGATGGGGAGCCATTGGCCGTAAATGGCCTCATCCAACACTCCCAAGAACGGCTGCGATTACTGACCCGACAAATGCTCGGCAATTTCCCCGGCGTTCACAATTGGGAAGACACTAGCGATGTATTGCAAGGGGCGCTATGTCGCCTTGCCACTGCGCTTGACGATCCGGACGTGCGCCACCGAATGCGTCTTCCGCGCGATTTGATACGGTTTTTCGCGAGGCTCATTCAACGCCAGCTGATTGATTTGACTCGCAGCCTTTACGGTAGAGATGGTATAGGTAAAAATCAGCTACCGCCTGGACGATTTGATTTCCTGGGCAACGGTGTGCTACCTCAGAGCGATGATCAGAGCCGACTGGCGGCTTGGGAGGAGCTGCACCGCTATATAGCTGAGGATTTGACCGACGAAGATCGAGAATTGTGGGATCTCTTGTACTATCAAGGATTGACTCGTCAAAGGGCCGCCGATTTGCTTGGTGTGCATTTGAGCACTCTAAAACGAAAATGGCAAAGGCTGCGGATTCAAATTCGGACCGAACTCGGCGACGATTGGCCATTTTAACTTGAATTCCGGACTTTTTTGGTCCGAGCTGGCGATTGTTCTCGCTATTAAGATCGAGAAGTCTTTCCAAGCCCCTTCAAATGGGGTTATATCATGGACGCCAATCTTGATGACCTCCTGTTGGAATGGGAGGATCGGCGTGATCGCGGGGACAGCGTTTCTGCTTCTGACCTGTGCTCCGGGCAACCATCGCTCACATTGGAATTAGGCCGGTGCATCAAGCTTCTTGAAGAATGCGAGCCACTTTTTGAATTCCAGTCAGAATCATCGACCGTTCCCACAGTAATTCCGCGACGGCTCGGACAGTTCGAAATTCGAGCCGTCATCGGCAAAGGTGGGGTCGGAATTGTTTACGAAGGATGGGATACGGCACTCTCTCGTAAAGTGGCGATCAAAATGCTTTGCCCGGAAGGAATCGCGGGAATCTCAGGCCTCTGGAACAGATTGGTTCGTCGATTCGTCCAAGAAGCTCAAATACTGGCCCAGCTTAAGCACCCGAGCATCGTTCCTATTTACGAATTCGCGATTCACGAAGGCCAGCCATTTTTCGTTATGGAGTGCGAGACTGGCGGCAGTTTGACACAACGGCTCCCCGAATTCACAGCTGCTGGGCCGCAGGTTATCGTTCCATTTCTTGCGAAAGTAGCTGGCGCGGTTCACTTTGCCCACACCAAGGGCGTGCTACACCGCGATTTGAAGCCAGCCAATATCCTTCTTACGGACGATCGAAACGTGCGCGACGTTGCGCCCTTGGTCGGTGATTTTGGCCTCGCGAAACTCCTCGATGTTGATTCCCGAGCAGATACGGTGATGTGCGACGAAACGCCCCTTGATGATTGGCGAGGTACTCACGGCGAGTCAAGTCAATTGACCGGGATAGGACAAAGGCCTGGTACGCCGGCCTACATGGCTCCCGAACAACTCCAGTCCGAGGTTCCCGATTCGAATGTTCCGACAATTGACGTCTGGGCGCTCGGAGTGATCTTGTACGAGACGCTGATGGGTGCAAAACCATTTCAAGCCTCTACACGAAGTGAATTGTGCGATGCCATCCTCACCGCGACCCCAAAATTGGACAAACGAGCCGACCGGCATTTGAGAAGAATCGTTGAGCGATGCCTGAAGAAGGAGCCATCAAAGCGTTATCCAAATGTTGAGGCACTTCAAACAGACTTGCTTCGTTGGCGGCCACACCGCCGGCTAAGACGGTGCCTCGTCGCCGTGGCTGGACTTGCTTCGCTGACCGTGGTTGGATTTATTTGGGCGAGTACGTCGGATTTCGCTCGCGACTGGTGGCGGACTCAATCCAATTTGGGCCATTTGCGCCGCGATGGAAGAATTGATCTCGTTCCAAGGCGAGACGGCGATGCCAGCTGGTATCCGATTCGACTGGGCACCGCCGGAACCAAAGTCGTTTCACATCTGGAGTGCCTGCGGATTGAGAGCAACACAGATTGTTGCCTTGTCGAGATCATGAAGCAAGTCCCTGCGAAGCGTTACCGACTTATTGCTCGCGTGTGCTTGGATCGCCCTTTGGCACCAGACGGCTATTGTGGCGTGTATTTCAATCACGCCGACGTATCGACGGCACTTGGATCGCAACATTGTTTTTATGTCGTCCATTTCTCAGACACTGTTCGGAAGCGCGCCAGACTGGGTGCACCGGATGTCGCGGTCTTTACTCCTCATTTTGATGCCAAATTGTGCAGTGATACGCCTTCCGAGGTTACTGGAATCACACGTAATCGAAATCGACCGATCTTACTCACCGCGCCGCGAATTGAATACGATCGGGATGCGTCTGGTGCCGCGCCGGATTACACGATCGAGGTTGTTGTCGATGGCCTGTCTATCTCCGGGCAGATTGGTTTTGCCGACAAAAATCAACCTTCGATTCCGTTTCCAAACGTGCCCAATAAGCTTTCGGCGACCACGTATTCGCTCCTGACGAAGTCTTACTCCGACCTAGCCGATGTTTCACCGTCCGAGCTCCAAGGTGGAAGCGGCGCGGGCATCTTCGTAAGTCACGCCGTCTGCTCGGTGCGTCAATTCCGAATTGAAGAGTTGCGTGATTGAAGAACCAACCTTACGTTTCGCGAGGTACCGCTATGGCAAAGATCAAGAGGCTGGATGTCTCGCCCTCGTCGCCCGGACCGAATCAAGTGCAAATCAATGCTGACGACGGAGAAACCATCACGAGCGTGACGGTTAGTCCAAGTGGCGGCGTCACAACCGTAACGAATGTTGGTGCGACGACCTGCAATATCCTGAATCTGGCTTCGGGCTCAAGCTACACCATCACCGTTGTCGTGAACAATCAGGAATACGTGTATAGTATCTCAGTTGGCAGCGATGGCACCGTGACGTTTAACTAGATAGTCAGCGGGACGCATGAACGATTAGTTTTTTGGTAGGATTCATTTGAGTGTCGCCATGTTTCCCCGCATTACGTTCTCCCGAGTGCTCGCTGCGCCTTTGTGGATGCGTCGAGTTTTGGCGATATTGCTGAGGAGCCGTCAATATACACGTCCAGGATGGCATTGGCTGGCGCGCTACCCTGTACTCTTGATCCAGACCGGTGTATTGCTGTTAATAGCCTGGGGCGTGTTTCTTGCGGATTTCGATGGATTCCACATCATCTGGCACGAAAACGTTTGGCAGGGCACGGTGGCAGGCATCGCCCTCGCTCTATTGCTCGCCTTCTTTTGGTTCACCACTTACTTGCTCGATCGAGCTCGGAATGAGCGCAATTCTCGCATGTTCAAGTTTCGGCCGCGTCGCATACGCTGGCGACCTTACGTATATTGGTGGCTGGCGACCCTGGGATTGTTTCTGATCCCGGCTGTTACTAAGAACCAAATGTTCTTCGGCGAACCTTGGGAATCCGATGATGGTGCAGGCGCCCGCGTTTATTTTCCAGTGGGCGTGCTCGGATTTGCAATAGTGTTCAGCGCCGCTCTTTACAAGACTTCTGGGCGGGACCGACCGAAATTGGTACGCCGGCTCGGTTGGGGTAGCTTTCTCGTTCTTGCGGCAGCGTACCTAGCTCTTTCCACATTTCATGTGTTCGCGATCTCCGGCTTTTGCCCGTTCTATTCGACCGCCGTGAATTGCTTGCTCTGCCTTGGATTCGCGACGGCGGTTTACGGCGCGATTCTATGGTTTGCCGCGCGCTGGCGGTGGGCGGATCGCCTCATTTATCCGACGCTAATTGTCCTGGCAATAGCGTGCGTGCCCGGTGTCAACGAAAACGAACATCGATTGCCTTGTATGACCATTACGGATGACGAAGGAGCGTGCCGCACTTATTACGATCGACCGACGAATCTTTTCTTGGTGGGAAGTGAGCCGTCGGCTTCAGACCGGGAGTGGAAACGCGATCGACACAGGGCGGAAGATACAATTCGACATCCGCTGGAAACCGATTTAATATCGACTTCTGAGATGCTAACCAATTGGCAAGAGCGGATCACTCGTCTCGATGGTTTTTTCCCGAAACAAAACCAGCCTGCGGTGGTCGTTACTGTGAGCGGCGGGGCGAGTACGTCTGCGTTGTTTTCGGCTTGTATGCTTTTCAATCTTGAAGAGGCCTATCCGGGAATTGGCGAACGGATCGTATTGATTTCCGGGGCATCGGGCGGCATGCTCGGAACCGCATATTATGCGGCGCAATGCCTTCCGGGTGGCATCATTAGCCAGCTAAGAGAAAAGCAACTCGCGTACGTGCGCGGTGTCGCCAATCGCGAAACCTATGTCAACGAGGTTGCTCAGTTGCGCGAGAAGTTCTTGGCGGGTTTCAAGAGAGATTTTCTTACGCCTCTAATACAGAAATGGATTTTCAAGGACATTCCTTACAATTTCTTCCAATCGCACACGGACAATGATCGCGGGCGTGCCTTAGAGGCAGCCTGGAGCCGATCATTCAAAGGAGCGCCCGACGCAAAAACAGGTTCCTGGTTTGAGGATCGTTCCCCTTTTGACATTCCGGTCGCAAGTTTCCGCCAATGGGAAAGAAAGGCACTAATCCCTTCGCTCGTGTTTTCACCGATGATCGTTGAGGATGGAAGGCAACTTCTCATTAGCAATCTAGATCTGGACGCACTTGTCGAGGCGGAAGCCAAGCCAGAGCCATATCCTGCCCTGGCAGCAGTTGAATTCTTCAAACTATTCCCGAAGGCGAAGGAGTTCCGATTAGGAACAGCGGTTCGGCTGAATGCCTCGTTTCCTTTCTTGAGTCCCGCTGCAACGTTACCCACCAATCCGCCACGCCGCGTTGTCGATGCAGGCTACTACGACAACTACGGGGCCAATGTGGCGTTGAAATGGATTGAGGCGAATGAAACTGACCTGCGCCGAGTGACTGACGGCAAGGGAGTCATCCTATTGCAGCTGTTCACGTATGGTTACGAAACGAATGTAGACCTATGGACTTCGGTTGCTGAAGACGACCAATATCGAGAACACGAAGGGTTCATACGTGCAAAGGGGGGTCTGCATTCGGCGACAACCCCGCTTGAAGGACTCTTTTCATCATGGCGTGCGAATATGGTTTACCGGGTCGAAGATCGAATTGGTTATATCGAAAAATGGCTAAATCGATTCGATCCTTCGCCTGTATGGTGGCGTCCAATTCAACCGTTCTTCGTACGTGTGCGTATTCCCGGCCCTGACGATCCTCCCATGAACTGGTATCTTCGGTCGGATGTAATTGACGACATTGAGAATCACTATGGGGACGCTCTCAAAACGATGGCAATTTTGAAGTCGAGCACCTCGACGCCGGACGAACGCGTAACGGCGCTCAATAATCCAAAGGCACAAAAGGCGTTCCCAGGTTTGAAGAATACTGTCGTCGCACGCGAGGACGTCGAACACCCGAAGACCGCGAAACTCAACGATGTGTACAAGTCGCGACCGATTTTCAACGAGTCGACCGACTTACTATTAATGAAACTGCCGCCCGCAAACGGCCCGATCGGAAAGGAAAAATGATTTGCTCGATATTGAGTGCGGCGAAGATCATGGGAATCCGAGCCTCGAACTTTGCCGCTTCGCCCAAACCATACCGAAGACCATTCACGCAAGGACCAGTTTTCACCTTGGATGGTGACGATCGTTCCGGTGTGGTCGAAAGGGACCGACTTGCCGAACTCTGTTCGGCAAGGCACCAGATGTTGTTGCTAGGAGAATCCAGGAGTAGCGCATCGTGATCGTCCAACAGATCGCATTGGTGCGTCACACGGATGCATTGTCCGCGGACGAAGTCCTCGCGGTGTCGGCCGCCATCCAAAAGCAGGTGACTCGCGACTTCGCACCGATTTGGAATGTGGACGCGACCGTCGATCCCTTCCTTTCGTTGGACCAGGTTCCGATTGGGTACTGCCGTGTCCTCGTGGTGGACGACACGAATCGTCCGGAACCGGGCGTCCACGAGACCGAGGACAACAAGCCGTTTGCACTGGTGACCTACCGAGAGGACTGGGAGACCCTGGCGAGCCACGAGATCCTGGAAATGCTTGCTGACCCGACGCTAGATCGGCGAGTCGCTGGAGACTCACCGCATCCCGAGCAGGGCCGGGTCGAATTCCTGGTGGAGGTGTGCGACCCTTGCCAGGCTCAGGACTTCGGGTACTCGGTCAACGGCCGTTGGATGTCGGACTTCTACACCCCCGCGTACTTCGACCCGATCGCCGCCACAGGCGTGCGGTATAGCTTCCAGGGGTCGCTCACCGGCCCCCGGCAGGTGCTTCGCGGTGGGTACCTCAGCTGGCGTGTCCCGGAAACTGGCGAGTTTTGGATGAAAAAGGTTACGGGCGGCACGGAGAAGTTCGTCCAATTGCCTACCGGTACGGTCCCTTCCGGCGGCAATCTGCGCGGCCATGTGGACCGGTTCGTGGAGTCGGCCAAAAGTGGCGTAGGTCGGCCGGGGCGCCCGGCCGGCCGTGGGACTCGGCGGAAACATGCGCGGAGGCAGTTAGAAGAAACGCGAAAAGCTATGGTGGCGGAGGCGAACGCCCTTCGCAAGCAACTCGTCTCGTTGGGCGTCGCCCTTTTCGAGCCCGGCAACTGCAAAAGCGGTTCCATGGGGTCTGGCTGAGCCCCGTTCTTTTCGGCCGTTCACCTTGGTGGAGACAGCAATGAAGAAGTACGCGATCTTGTTTTTGACTGGTATTGCCGCGGCCCTGGCCTTTGCGCAGGTGTCCGAAGCGGGTTGGATTTGCCGCAGGCACTGCTCGCCTCGACTTTCGCCTTGTCCGCCCATTTGTTGCCCGTGCCCTGCTTGTCCGCTGGTGTACTACCCGTGTCCCCAACCACTAGCGCAACAGCCACCATTACTGGCGGAGCGGGTGGTGGTCGGCACCAAGGGCCGTTACCGACTAATCGACACGGGTGAAAAGGGCGAGTTCTTTGAAAAGGATACGCCCACCAGCCCGTTTGCGGATGTTCCTGAGGACGATTTCGCCGGGCACGACCGAAAGAAGGCGAAGACTTCGATCGCGACGGCGGACGCGGAGCCGCCGTACGCCAACGTGGGCGACCTGATAACCACGTTGCCGACCGACGCCACAATGCTGGCCCTCGGGATTTCTAAGGACGCTACATCAGATAGGGTTAGCCGGGAAAATCGAAACGTTGCCGTCAAAGGATTCATCTACGCAGTGAAGTCCGAAGACGACCACGATTTTCACGTCATTCTGGGCATGTCCCCAGATAGCGACACCAAAGCGTTTTTGAACGTGGAAGTTTCGGGTCTACCCCAGGGCGGCCCGAACAGGCTCAAGCTCCTAACGCCTCGGAGCGCGTTCAAGACATTCTTTGGAGATCACGGCGACCAATTCGGCAGTAGTTACAAGAAGTTCGACCCGCCGATCCCGGTCCGGATCGAAGGGTCCCTGTTCTTCGACGTTGACCATCGAGCCGGCGTCGTGGGACCGCAAGGAATGCGCCCGAAGACGGCCTGGGAGATCCACCCAGTCACCAAGATCGAATTCGAAATCGACCCCTGACACGCCTTCGCTCTCGAGGATTTGCCCAACGGCGGGAAACACTAGAACTCGGCGAAGGTCGCTGGTTCCAGCCAACGCCAGACGTCTCGATACGGCATTGAGGCGTTTCGGCGCAAGCGAGTTCTGGTAAGCCGCGATCGCTCGGCTGGACCCAATCGCGACCTGGCAGGATCATGCCTCAATCTTCATGACCAGCATGTTCCGCGCTCGGTGTAGATGATTGATGATCTCGCGAATGGACTCATGGCCAACCGTACGGGCCATCGCTAGGCAATCGTCGACATGGTTCTCCAGCATCTGAAGCGCACCGTTGCTCGCTTGCGGTTCTTTCATGGCGGCGGTGATTTCCGCAACCTTCTGCCTGCGGCCAAGCCTACCCTTTTTACCCTTCTTCATGTGGTTCTTGGCGTTGAACATCGCCTGTTTGATCCGTTTGTCCGCCTCGAATTTGGGATGGTCCTTACTGAACTGAGCCATCACGTCGTCGTTCGAACGCGTGCGAAGCCACTCGGGATGGTCGCTGAAATACTGTTTGAAGATGCCAAGAAAACTCGGGCCTTTTCGCTTAGCCATGATTGCCTCCAAAAATTGGTTTCCACGAGAAAATCCTTGATGGGTTTCTTAGCAAGTCATTGAGGTATAGCAAATCGGATTACGCCTAGCCATCTTCTCTGTTACCGTGAGAGTCACGACAGGCATAGAAACAAGGAGCGATTCGATAGGATCCGCGTCAAGATCGAGAGCGGGACTCAGGTTGCATCGTGGGGTCCGACATGGCGCATTGCGACGCCGCCGGTGTGAATTGGAGCAACCGCATACTTTTTCATGGCGCTCCGCTTCCGCGGACGATGCCGAATGGATGTCTGGGTATGTTCCGGGGCGACCAAAATGACGCATCCATCAATAACATCCGAAAAGGTCCCGGCTATTGCATTCTCCGCATAGTCCTCAAATATGGTGAATTCCCGCGAACAAGAATGAAGATGCAAATTACCGTAACCGATATAACCCTTGTCATCAAGCAACCCGGTACTATTGTCCTGTGTACCCGATTGGCATCAAACACCTGGTTAGCCGCCAGTTGGAGATGGGAATATGAAATACGGCGTATTGCTCCTGACGGGCATGCTTGCGTGCACGGGCTGCACAAGTGTGGCACTTCAGCGTCGGGCCAACTCGCAAGCCGCGTCGCCGACTGACATACGTTACCAGGAAATCCTCGATAATCTCGCCATATTGGCGGAGGATCCTTGTGCCTTGCCCGCTTACTCGTCAATCTTTGCCGGAACGGCCCAAGTCACTGACACAGCTTCCGTTGCTTCGGGGACGACATTGGGACACGTGACGCCCGGTCAGACCCTTAACCCAAGTTTTAATCGAAGTGTACTTGAAAACTGGACTCTCGATCCAATCAACACACCGGAAAAACTGGAGGCGATCCGTTGTGCGTGCCGGTGGGTTATATGCAGCAACGATTCAGGCTGCGACGACCGCTCCGGTCTTCTGGACACGCCAGAATGCATACCATGCCCCGGACGCCACTTCGGCGTGAAGGATCGATTGATTCAGTTGCAGGAGTGTCACCGAAAATGGCTCCAAGTTCGACGATGTTGTGATGTGCCCTGCAAGGCTCGTTACAAAGCGCATAGTGGCGATACCTGGGTCTGGGTCATGCCCGAGGATGTCGGAGCGCTTGCTGACTTCAGTTTGGTCATTCAGGACATCGCGCGGGTTGACATCAACTCCCCAACTCTGCAATACATTCGGCCAGTTCCCAGCGACTTCCAGTTCCCGACGAAGAATAGGGAGGGGGCAAAGGACGGATTGCCCTGTTTCGCCAAAGCGTGCGCTTTCGAATTGACTCCACAGCGCAGTGTCTCGGTCATCGCTGAAGTAAGTGTGGATCCATGCTTGAACTTGATGCCCGACCTACCTTACTATCGCTGGCGAATCGAGAACTTTGGTTCAGACCCAAATCTTCGGAGCGCCATCAATGCGGCAGGACTTCATTGAAACCGGATTTGACAACTTTCGTGTGTCTCATTCGCTCTGTCGCAGGCAAACGCGCATACGGACCCAGGTGTCAGCAAAACCTCGAGATGCTTCCAAATAGATGGACTGGTTAAAGAACAAAAAAGAGTCTGATGTTCGGCCTAACAAAAACAGACAGGTTTCGGTAAAGCCTCGGGCGAACGGAGAGGGCGCGATGAAGAGGTCTTTCCTGGTTATGTCAGTTGCTTTCGTCATGGCCAGCGCCGGTTGCGTCACAACATCTTTGGAGCGGCACACCGTTAACCAGAGCGTATCTGCGGCAACATACCGCTACGAAGCAGCTCTGAATTGTCTGGCGATGGTTGCCGCCGATCACGGCACTTTGCCGTCCTACGCGCTTTTATCCGGCGGCACCGTTGCCGTTACCAACACCGGCATGGCGAGCACGACAACTACTTGGGGTGGGGCTCCGGTGGCATTTGCAAACCAAGCCCTGAGTTTCACGGGCACGCATGCGCCTCAGGGATCGTGGAATGTTAGTCCAGTAGCTGACTTTACTCAACTCGAGGCCATGCGCTGCGCCTGTTGTTGGGTCTTGGACGGTCAAGATCCCGCCACCTTGGAAACGATGCCCATCCTAGCTGATCCTGAGTCGATCGATGCTTTGGCGGAAAACTCGACGCCGGGCTATCATCCCCACTTTGGCGTCCAGGATCGTCTGAAGGCTCTCCCTACCGGATGGCTTCATGTCGGCCGAAAGTGCGAGGCTCCGAGGGAAGCACGTTACAAGGCGCGTTACAAAGACACCTGCGTCTGGGTGATGCCGGACGGAATGGAGGGGCTATCAGGCTTCACTCTCGTCCTTCAGGACATCGCCACGCTGAACGTCGCGCCGACCGATAACTCGCTGCCGGCTAACCTCACGCCGCCGGTGCTCGTGACACTCTGGTCGGTCGAGTCCACTCAGCCCAAGCCGAGCACCGTCACCATCACCATCAAACGCGTCGGGAACGCCTTGATCTACCCGGAAAAGACCGAGGTGACGGTTGGACAGTCCGTGATTTGGCAGAACGGCGATTCAGACGGGACGAGTTCGCACGCCGCGACCAGCACAATCACGGGATTGTTCGACACTTCCGCCATCGCCCCAGGGGCCACGAGCAAACCGATCGTGTTCGACGATGCAATGTTTACAAGTGCTGGCGGCTACAGTCAGTCCGGTTCCAAATCCTCGATTGAAATTGAGTATTCCGACAAGGGAGGAAGTGGGACAAAACCCAAAATTGTTTTGAAACGCAGCCCTTACACCGGCCTCTATTCTCCAACGTTGGTATTTCGCGAGGACCGGGTGATCAAACCGTGCTATTTGCAGGAAATTCGCAAACGCATCGCAGAGCAAATCAACAACAACCCGGCGAAAGAAGTGAACATCACTTACGCTGAATGGATGGAATGGACATCCCCGTACCAAGGACAGCGGGCGGCAGCAAAACCGGGTGCCTCGCAGGCGATACCCGTGCTTCTGCCATCCCGTCAGGTTGCCCCGGGAGCCTTTATCACAAATATTAATAACCAGATGCGGATTGTGCGTCCCGAAGATTTCCAGGATTATCCAGGCACGCCGAACATCCTTCCCCGTCCCAATGCCCCGAAAAACGATAGCAAACCAGATTAGCTGAAATAGTTACGAGGCTTTGGGCTCTTAGACAATCTGAACAGTAATCTCGCAACCGGGCTCCCCGCAGTCAGGTTTAATGTGGCGCTTTTTCGAGTACTTGTATTGAGCGCCGGCCGACGCGTTTCCGTTTCTTGCCAGCAGATAAAGGTCGAACTCGTTATCATCGCACATCCAGATGTCCACGATTCCTCGCCCACCGGGGGGAATTTCTTGTGCAGTGCTATACCAGGCTTCGTGGCCATCTACGTAGCCCGTGTAATTCCAGGCAACGATGGTCCAGTCTGTTGCTGAAATGTTGTTTGCCGAAACACGATATTCGCTCATGGTAGACTCCCGTGCGTGTGATGCCTAGCTTTTGCTGACCGTTTGCGAATCAAGTCTGAACACCTAATTCAATGATTCGTGGGGAGGAGTGCTCTGCAAAATCCGTAAGAACAATTCTCGCAGGACGAAGACAAACGATCCGTGGCGATGAGTGGTCGACAAACTCGGTAAGGACTAAATTTAGAGGGCGAAGATTGACGATTCGCGGACGCGGGTGGTCAACAAAGTCGCCAAGAACTTCACGTGAGCGTTTGGGGGATTTTCTGACCGTCAGTTTCTTGGCTCGGGTTTTCTTTGTTGGAGGCATTTTGCTATTCTCCTCACTACTTGTGAAATCGTACGTACTCGGGACCGGAATCGTTTTCAGCGAAATGTTGCCAATCGCGGCGAGCTCTTCATGGTGACTTCACCAGTTTGGCGAGGTTGAACTTCTTTCCCGTATACTCTTTCGCCACAAATGCGTTGCGCCGGCCGACGCCGCCGGCGGTGATCTTCAGGTCCGTGGCTCCGCTCCGGATGATCTTGAGCCTCGGGAAGCCGACCACGTCGTTTTCGCCGACCAACCCAGTATCGGTAATACCTGTGTTCGAAATATCGAGCGAAACCAGCCAATCGAGTCGCTGTCCGTCTTTGGCTGATCCCCATATGTTCCATAAGCCGGAGTCATCGATCGCCGTCCCGGAAACATTAAGTGTCGCCAAGTCTTTCATTTGCCGGATTACTCCGATCAGTTTGGATTTCGGATCCGCCAAAGTGGCAGTTCCGGCTAAGTTCAGCTGGGTGATGTTGCTATTCAGCAAATTGAACACGCCCGTATCAGTTACGGCCGCTCCGCCGTTCTTGGGCTGGCCCGTCCCTGACAACGAGAGCTCTTTCAGTAAGCTGAACTTGAGTAGTTTCAGCTTGTCGTCGGTGACCTCCGGATTATCGGCCAGATCTAATCCTTCCAGCTTCTTGAATGCGTTCAAATCCGTGAGGTTGAGATTCGTCAGCTTGTTCCCGGCGAGAGAGAGAGATTTCAGTCCGGCCGGAAAGAGTTGGTTCATCGACGCCATGTCATGGACCCACGCGTCCGCATCGATCTTATTCTCACGGTCTGTTTTGGCGTGGGTCAGTATCCTGTATTCGAATTGCTGTCTCTCCTCTAGAACAAGGTAGCGATCGATTTCGTTCTTGAAATCTTCCTGGGGGAGCTCTTTGTCTTTCAAAGGATTGAGTTTCGTCAGCATGGCTTCCGGCACATTTGCTTTCCGCAAATCCTTCAACGCTTTGTCTGAAAGCTTGAAGTGTGGATCAGTTACCGTCAGATTCGACAAAGATAGCAATTCTATGCGGCCAGAGAATTCCTTTAGAAGGTTTTTGAAGTCGCTCACCGTAATTGTGGTACCGCAAAGCCAGAGCCGACTGACTCGGTTTAGTCCGTCAATCGCCTTCCAGCCCTCGCAAGTCAGCGGGCTGGCCGACAGGTCGAGGTCCGTAAGCTGCTTCAGATTAGCCAAATGCTGAAGGGGAGCACCGATTACGGCCGAGTAGCTGAGGTCAACTTTTATCACTTGGTCGCTGATCGGTTCCAATACGCGCAGAGCATCTTCGAAGTTCACGTCTGTAAGTGCATCTGACGAGAACACAACGGTTTTCCGACACAGTATCTCCAGCTGCTTCTCGTGGTTGTCATGGACAACCCGGATAAGGCGACCGAGTTCCGAATGACGCGGCAGCAGATTCGTCAGATTCGCGATCTTCTCCTTGAGCAACTTTTCCTTTGCGATCTTCTCACCAGGGATCTTTTCCTTTTCAATCTCCTCCAAATCCATTTTCAGTTCGGTCAGATACTTGCGCACCCGAACTTCGTCGTCATCGACGTACCGAAGGAGGTCGGGCAGGTAATAGGGAAGGATACGGCCCCCGAATTTGGCTAGCCTTACCTCAATAGCTGGCATCCCGTCGCATGCGGAAACCGACCGTTGTGCGTACGTGGGGCGGGAAAGGCCAAGCAGACTCATTGAGGCCAATAAACTCAGAAATATGGTTCGGGAAAAGGTCATGGGATTATTCCCTTGTGCCGAGGTAACAGCTGCCGCCGCTGATAGCAATTATCAGCGACTTTGCATTTGGGGCAAGAGTAGGATCAGAGCACGCGATCTCAAACAGTTTAGGGACACCTAATCCGCGGCGGAATTGCCAAGTCAACACCACGCGGGCATTCTTTCTCAGCAATCTAATCCGGAGAGCTCATGACTCCCTGGCTTCAGTTTCGTAGTATGTAGCGAGAGAATGCGCTTTTCTCGACTAGACAACGATGTCCAACTTATCTACTTCATTCCGAAGTGTACGTTGCTTAAGCATCTTCCGCCGAAGGATGGACGGTGTGGTTCCAAGTACGCGGCCATATCGGGGTGACTTTGTAGCCCAGTTATCTGGCCACGACCATCCATACTGGCCTTGTTCTGAGGGGATCGCGCCCTCGCGTACAGCTCCTCATCATGCGAGAGGTGTCCGCATCAGGAAACTCTAGCGTGACCGAGCAAGGGGACCCAATTATGAACCGCGGCCGCATGCACGATGTCCGCTGGGTCAAACCCGTGACGCCGATGCGCTACGCCCGGAACGAGCCTGACGCCATTGGGCTGGCGCTGGAAGCTTTCGGCTTGCCGTTGCCTCCGCCCGCCGGCGCACCTCGGGACGACGCAATCTTCTTCCTTCAGGTGGCCGCGGAAGTTGAACATGCCCTGATCGCGCAATACCTTTACGCCGCTTATTCGCTCAACGACGCAGTCGATGCCCAGGTGGCCAATTGGAAGACCATTGTGCGTGGCATCGCTAAGGAGGAGATGGGTCACCTGATCACGGTTCAAAACCTGCTGCTCCTGCTCGGCGCGGAGCCGTACGTGAACCGCCCGGATTACCCGATCGTATCCGAGCTGTCGCCGTTCCCTTACCGCCTCGAACCCGTTTCGCTACACTCAGCGGCCAAGTATGTCGTCGCGGAATCGCCAGCTGACATTCCGCCCGACATTCAGGCTCAGTACGAGGAGATTGTGAAGCAGGCGCAAATCAAGCCTGGCGCCGTCCTGTCGGTCCACCGCGTGGGAGCCATTTACGCTTTTATCTACTGGCTGTTCCAGGCCAACGATGACCCAACCGATCCCTGGAAGCTCCCTCACATTGAGCAGTTTCCGCCCGAGCGCCACCTGCGCTCCGAAGACTTTCGCGGCTTCCCCGGTAACGCCACCAAGTTGGCCCAAGGGCCGGAGTTCCGCGCCTATAACCCCATCCATGTGGATCCCAAACAGGTTAATCCCACGCTGACCCTCGACGTAGTGCGCCAGAAGGCACTGCAAGCCATCTGGGCTGTCGTACAGCAAGGCGAGGGGTTGATGTGGACAGAAAACTCGCATTTCCACCGTTTCTACAAAATCTACACGCAGCTCGACGCCTACCTGAAGCAGCCAGGAAAGCCGCCGCCCTGTTTCAACGTTCCCATCAACCCCACGACAGCGCGGCCGCCCACCGTCGCGGGAATGACCCCGATCACCAATCAGACGACGCTCTACTGGGCCCAGGTGCTAAACCTCCGGTATCAGAACCTGGTGCTGTCGATCGCCCACGCCCTGAGTTTGCAGCCCGGAGCGACCGGTACCACGGCAGGGCGCTCCGACCTGGCCGGTTGGGCCACCGACGAAATGCTCAACGGCGTGCTGCAGCTCGGTCTGCAGCTCCCGCAAATGCCATTGACCGGAACCGGGTCTGCCGTCGCTCCCGGAATGCCGGCGGCCGGCGCCACGTTCGAATTCAGCGTCCTTGGATCCCAGGGCT
>Ga0207109_1088_pt1 | contig 20656 bp, 22 predicted proteins | sample Alteio_BWMinHeat_73_FD_153584 | JGI IMG/M metagenome (GOLD analysis project Ga0207109, IMG submission 153584) | Enriched cells from forest soil in Barre Woods Harvard Forest LTER site, Petersham, Massachusetts, United States -... | ecosystem: Environmental > Terrestrial > Soil > Temperate forest >... | reverse complement strand
CGTTTCATTTTATTAAGAATGGTAACGTAGCCTTGATGGGGTTCATTCTTTAAAAATCGTGCAATGCGCGTAATGGTGGCGAGACTAGCGCCTGTTTTTTCACGAATTTCTCTGTAGGAAAACGCATCCTGATCAAGTAACTTACATACTCGCCAACGTTCTGCCAATACCGAAATTTCCTGCGGTGTACACAGGTCCCTCATAAAAGACGCTACCTCATTTTTGGTTTCAAGAAGCAATAAGGTTTCAAAGAGCTCTTCCACGCAGGTCGAGGCATCATGTGTTTGATCGTTATTCATACGCTTTCTATCCTTACAAAATGTTTCATTGTTCTATCACAATAGAACAAGCGGGTCTGATTGTCAAGAGATGCCTTGTCATATGAGGTCAGTCTCGCTAAAAACAGGCATTTTCCACTGTTCTGGGGGCTTTTTACTTCTGTCCCGATCCTTGTTATACTGACTACAATGAGGCTTTGAAATAGACAGTTTTGAGCCTGTTTTTAAGGTAAGTGGAGGTGTCGAATGAAATTACATAGTATACTATATGGGTCCGTCATTATATTTACTGTTATCTCTTCGCTTGGAGCTAACGATGGGCGAAGGGTTGAGGGGCAATCTTTCCCGACCTTTTATGAGTGGCAACGTGCATGCGATTTGCTCCCCCGTTTCAATCGTCATACTGAAAATACGTGTCAGACGCCGTTACAGCCCCAGTTATTTATTCGTCAAGTAGATACCTTCTTAATGACCATGCGACATCAGATAGAAAAAAACAACTGGATAGAGGGCAGGAAGCCTGCATATCTGGCCGATACATTCCAAGCGTATGCGGAAAAAGTAGTCGTTCCCACTGATGCAGTTGTAGCAATTCATGGAGATTTGCATGGTGATGTACACTCAGTAAATCGCTTTATTGCCACCTGTGCCCAACGCGGATTCTTAGATGAACAAAATCCATTCAAGATCAAAAAGAACAATTTTTATATGCTCTTTCTTGGTGATTATGTTGATAGAGGGTGGTATGGCACAGAAGTGCTGTACACTATTTTACGATTGAAAAATGAAAATCCGGATAACGTATTTATGGTTCGTGGTAATCATGAAGATGTCGAACTTAATAGCGGGGGTCGCTTTGGCGCTGAAATGAAAAAAAAGTTTGCTTCTCCATTGGTCCTCAAGAAAATAAATCAATTATATAATAGCCTGCCGGTTGTTTTATACCTGGGCGCCGGAAAAGAAGGGGACTATAATGTTGTACAATGTTGCCACGGTGGTATTGAGGTTGGTTTTAATCCACAAAAATTACTTGAAAGCAACCATCATCGTGCCGGCGTAACTATTTCGCATGTCGTGCAAAAATCCGGGTTTAATCATATATGCTGTGCACAGACTGCTCATTTGCAGCACTGTTTTCAAGATAAGCCTATTACTACATCAAATGGATTCATGTGGAGCGATTTTATTGTTGATCCGTATACTCCTCTTGCCTTATCGCCACGCGATGGATTTGCTGGCACTATGTTTACCTATGGTCAATCATGTACCAAGCAGTTACTCAAAGCATGGAGTGGTAAGTCGTATCATATTCGATCAATTTTTCGTGCTCATCAGCATAGTGATGGAGAAATGCGCGCTCGTATATTAAATACCGATCAGCTCAGTCACCCATTTGATACGGGTATTGGAAAATTGTGGATACAAGATACTATTCATGCCCAATTGCCTAGCTTACTTACTGATGTGGCCGCGGTTACCTTTTCTGTAGCACCGGATGCAGGGTTTGGGTGGCCAGTTCATTCATTTGGATTACTGCATGTGGCACTTGATTACACGGATTGGCGTCTGGAAAATATTATTTTACCGCGAAATCAAGGCGGGCATTTCACTCAATACAGCGCTGATCATCGCGTAGATAAGGCTCTATTAATGTGGGTCGGTGTGAGTGCGTTAATTGGATACATAGTGTACCGCTTTGGCAGTACGCTGTGGGATGAGGATACGCAGAATGATGATAGCGATAGAGAAGGTGAACAATAACTTTTCCAAATCATATCAACATTGACAATAAGACCCTTATCGTGCACTATAAAACCGTATGAATGGTATATGGGCATAGCCAGTAGGGGATTATATCATGAGAGTCCAGTCGGTTTTTAGATGCCTTTTTGTCATAATCATCTCTTGTGTGCAAACCTCTTTGTTTGCAATGGATGGCTCTGGTCAAACGCCGGCTGCCACATCAACAAACTCTGGCGGTTTGACTTTGGGCGTCAAGCTAGATGATGAAGGTGCTCAACCTAGTCAACAGTCCTCTCGTGTTGAAACAAAGATACATGCCACCGTCAATGGCAGTGCGATAAAGATTGAAAATTCTGGTTACGTTGCCGCCAATGAGCATAACATATACTATATCGGCACTGGTCAGTTAAAATCCAATCTTGTTTCATCCACACCAGGTACGTACGGTTGCCGCTCATTGAAGGATGAGTATGATGATGAGTATGACAATGCGTTCACAGAAGGTTTTAAACCATTATCGGGACGTGGATTACCGAAAAAAATTTCAGGGTCTGGGGCTAATGATGCTGCTGTCAAAGGAGGCGGTATCGGCTTATCAAAAAAAGCGCCTAAAAAAATGGGGTCCAACAACAAACAACAGCCGGCGCAGCGAGGGCCGAATGTTGCCGGTGATGTACGTCATACGGGAAATCGACGTCAGGTGCATCTGCTTTCTATTGGCATTGGTATTCCACTAAAAATCATAATACCCGGACTAGCCTTGATGGTGGCCGTAGGCTGGCTCATACAAAAATGGCATGATACCCCAGCAGTGGTTGAAGATGAAATTAAGACCGGCCAAGAGGTTGAGTAAGGTACGAACCCCCGAGATATGTTGCTAATAGACGCAAGTGGGAATTTCTTCCTGAAAATAAAGGCTTTTTTCGATGGGGGTGTTCGACTTATTGTGTATGTTTGTTATTATAGAGACAGTAGAAGTCTATTTTTTAAGCCTATCTCTATGAAGGATTTCATGTGGAGAAGTTATCACGTTCCATTCTATCGAAAGCATTCCTCATTGTATTATGCGTTCCGCATCTGCAAGCGAATGACCTTTTTGAAAGCGTCAACCAGGACTATCTAAAACAGTTTATAGTGCCTAATGATGGCAAAGCGATGCCGGTTCAATCCGAAGCAGAAAAACCCAAAAAGCCACAACTGGTGAGTGTTCCTCTTGAAGAGGGCGCTAAGCGCCAAATGGGCTTTGAAATATTGCGTACCACCGTACCTGCTGATAATAACTCGATTATAGACACGCAGTTTGTCCGCTCAATGGAACTTATATCGGGCGGTAAGGATGGTAAAAGCAGCCTATTTAATGCTATAAATCGTACCAATGATATCATGTCAGAAGTCAACTTAGCCTGGCAACTGGTTAATCCGTCGGCAGATATAGAGCAGGCGAAAGCTACACGCCTTTTAGTGGAAGAATTGGTGACTAAATCTGAGTTATTGCAAAAATTAAAGTCGTTGTTTCAGAAATTAAAAGAGTCTGAAGAAGCAGTGCTATCATTCTGGGCTGAAGAGCATCCAACAAATAAAAAAATTCTTGAGCAAGTCTATTTCAGTTGGTTACCAGACGCATGCAATAAAAACAGTGCATGTCTAGAACTTGGCTCATCCTTGTCCTGCGCAAAAAATGGGTTGATCATTGGGTTTCCAATAACGGGTATATACCTGTTTTGGACCCTGAAAGCACTTTGGAAAAGCCAGCTTAACTGGACTGATGTAAGTACATGGAAAAAACATATTAAAAATATGTACTCAGGTACCAAAGCAGCTGTATCAACTGCATGGCATTATAAGGGTGAGTTAACGCAAGCACCAGAGTTATATAGAGCGTATGTTGAAGATAGCGCGCAACAAGGTGCTAATGCGCTGGAACAAGCGCTTGGAGCTGGGGACGCTTCCAAGGTATGGGGCAAGGCATGTCCCACAACGCGAGATGAGTATATACAAAATGTGATTAAAGTTACTCCTTATACGCATGCTGTCATGGCAGGTATAGTTGGTGCTCTATTGGGTATCCCGTACTACAAGATGGTGCGCTCTGCGACAACGCATGAAGCTGACAAAGCATCCATTACCCATTATATGCAGTCTAAGTTGATTCATGTCGCCACATATGTTGATACGCTTAAAGAAATTGATACCTTATTGCAAAGCAATGAAGTCTTTAAGAAGCATTTCACCGGCCTGGGCCAATTACATGCATTGCAGAATCCGTCTAATAAGGAATTTTCTGCTGATTGCACTACCTTGTTATCTTTGTTAAATACCAATACTTTCAAGGGAAAAACTTCTTATTGGTTCTCAATAGTAGGTCGCATATATGCGGCTTATAAACTGATGCCACACGTGAAAAACGAATTGTCCGGCGCATTGGTTTCTGGTGGTCGTGTGGGAGCGTTAGTATCTGCTGCCCACCTTTATTTACAACATCAAGATACACCGGTCAAATACTGTTTTGTTGATTATGTGGAAGGTACACAGCCACGTATAGATGCCCGCGATGTTTGGAACCCTCGTGTTTCTACAACGCAAGCTGTCGCTAATACTATCCAATTAGGTGGTGAGCAACGATCACATATGATTTTAACTGGTGGTAACGGCCTGGGCAAATCGACTGTTATGAAGGCAATTCCGTATGCTATGGTGACTGCAAGCCTTGGTATTGCACCGGCACAACACTTTACCATTACTCCGTTTGCACGTGTTATGTGCCACATGAATGTCAGTGATGATATAGCAACAGGTATGTCTGGTTTTACTGCAGAGTTGCAACTGAAAGATAAAGTGGTTAACGAGCTGCCTCAGTTGAAGGACAATCAGTTTACGTTTATAGTACTTGATGAACTTTTCCGATCTACTAATCCAACTGATGCTGCTTCATTGACTACCACTTTTGCTTCTCATATTGCTTCGTATAAGAATACTATCAGTATATTAGCAACGCATTATGAACCGGTTATTGGTTTGGAAAATCAAGGTACTCACGTGAACTATCATATGGGGTCAATCGCACAATCGAATGGACTTCCGCCTAAACCAACCTATCGACTTGAGCCAGGCGCTTCACTTGAGCATAATGCTGTGGCATTATACAACGCAGGTAAATCAGAAAAATAAGAAGCTCAAAGTAGCGATTTTTGAAAGCCCCCAGAACATTCTGGGGGCTTTTTTTGTTGACTTATATAGCCAAAAGGCTAGGATTTAAAAATCATAAACAACATATTTTTTAAGGAGCACTTTTATGAACAAAACAACCGGATTACTATTGACCGGATTGGCGTCGGTATTGCATATTCACGCCGACACACCAAAAAACATAGAAAATTTAAAAATTCGCACGGTTAATATAGTTGAGTTAATGCGCGATTCACAAGAGGGTGCTAAGGTTACCGCAGAGCTTGAAGCAATGCGATTACAGTTAACACAGGAATTAAAAGCGGCGGAAGAAGATTATGTTAAACAAGCAACTGTCTATCAAGAAAAAGCAAAAACATTGACGGCTGAAGCGCGTGAAAAAGAACAAGTGCGTTTAATGGATAAGCGTCGTGATGTGGAAAGTAAGGGGCAAAAGGCGGAAGATAAATTGAAATATACTATGCAAGCAGAAACCGAGCGGTTGGGGCAAAAAGCGCAAACGGTCATAGCAGCACATGCTAAGGAAAATGGTTTGGATATTGTGTTTGATACTGCATCGGGTAGAGCGCTTTGGTCATCGCAAAAAACTGATATGACCAAGCAAATGGTCGCTTCTATGAATACAAATTATAAAACAGAATTGGCTCAGGCCGGTAAACAAGAAACAACAAAAGTAGTATCTGCGTCGGCAAAAGCAGATAGTAAAGTAGCTGCTTAATTGATAGATGTATGTATAGGGTGAGGCGGCTCCTAGCGGGTCGCCTTGTTTTGTTGAAAGGAATTTATGAAATTTATAGTGTATCCCATCCTGTTATTATTGACATTGCCATGCATTACCCGTGCTCAGGATGGGCTTGGCATTGCAGATTTGCGTGTATGCCTTATGCATAGTGATGACCTGATGCAAGAATCGATAATGGGCAAAAAAATCATAGCTGATCTTGAAAAAATGAGTAAGGCCTTAGAGCTTGAAATTAAGAAGTCTCAAGAGGAATTATTGAAAGCAATTGATGATTTGCAAAAAAAAGCTAAAACTATGCCGGCCAAGGCATTGGAAAAAGCGCAGGAGCACCTAGTATTTTTACAGCAAACGGTGGAAGCAAAAATAGAAGAGGCGAACAAAAAAATGACGGTAGCATATAAAGCTGCTCAAGACAAGTTTAATGCCAAAGCTAAAGCTGCAATCGCCGCGTGTATCAAAAAACATGAGCCTGATATTTTGTTAGATGTTACTCATGAACCAGTAAATTACCTTTCAAAGCGAGCGCAGGATTTGTTGGTTACAACACCTGATATAACGCAAGAAGTGATTGATATAATAGATAAGTGATAGACGTATTATGACTTCTTATAAAGCAATAATAGGGCTTGGCAATCCGGGTCGTCCCTATTACCATCACCGACATTCGATAGGGTTTCGTGTGCTGGATGCTCTGGCGTCTGCGCACGGCGGTGTCTGGCAAAAACGTGCTAACACAGAACATGCCGAAATTAAGATACACAATGCGCCGGTTATGCTTATCAAGCCTCAGACATTCATGAATGACTCAGGTGCTGTTATACCATTGTTGACTAAAAAGGGCATCAGAGCGGAACAGGTGTTGGTTGTACATGATGAGCTTGAAAAGCCCTTTGGTTATATTAGTATAACAATAGGTGGTAGTGCCAAAGGGCATAATGGCTTGCGCTCTATTATTCAGTATCTTGGCATGGATTTTGCACGACTTAAGTTTGGTATTGGCAGGCCGGAGCATAAGGAGGATGTAGGTGTCTATGTTTTGTCCAATTTTACTCAGATGGAAGAATCAATACTTGCATCATTGATAGCGCAAGCGGTAAGTCATATAGAAAAAGCATACGAATAACGCGCAGAGGCCGCACTGTTTTTGGGGCCTCTGCTGCTGTATGTTGTGTGGGTGCTCATTATTTATCGGGCTAAGTTGGTATGTTGAAATCCGATTCCAATAACCCTGCTTCCGGATTTCATCTCATAGCATCTAAAGTGTACATTTTGAAAACACAGCCACCCAGAACCCCACGGCTTGATGTTGTCACTATTCATGTTAGTAATCGGGTCAGTGGTACCGGTAGCGCTGATTGAGTCAAAGCAACATGCTCCAGTGTCAAAAATTCGTGAGACTTCACCCGGCTTGAGAGCACCAACCTGGATCGGTGCGCAAGCAGCTAAATTAATAGTTACGGTGATAATGCCTGATGTTGCATTTTCTACCCGTGCCAAATAGGCATGAGTATAAGGAGTGCAAGTCAAGACCGCTATGAGCGCAGCGACTGATGTATAGTAAGTCATGAACGTATCCTTTATCTGTGTTCGATTAAAGGTTCGTTTCTTCAATAATGAGACTGGTCACTTTACCGTTAGAAACTTTTTCAGACACGGTAAAATGTAGGTTATAAAAGCATTGCCACGTTGGGCCCCATGGTCTCACGTTGCCACTTGATATATTCATACTAGCGCCGCTGGTGCCGGTAGCATTGACCGATTCAAAGCAGCATGCGCCAGTTTCAAGGGTTTTAGATGTTTCCCCTGGCTTTAATACACCAACTTGGATAGGCCTGCATGCAGCCAAATTGATAGTAACGGTGATATTTCCTGTTGTATTGTTAGTAATACGTGCTTGATATGCCTGTGCAGATGAAGTGCTGATAACTGCTATAATCAGTAGTGCTAGCGATTTATAGGTATTCATAAAAAAACCTCCTACAAGGTAATAATATAGTAGTGTTTTCTCCTTTAGTCTTATTTAACATATCAAATAATATATTCAAATAGCAATGTTATGTGTGGGAAGATAATGCACTGTTTTACGGTATTTCAGGCTATTTCAGGTAAAAAAGGTATACTGTCGCCATACAAAAAACTCATTAGTGGGATACATATGAAGAAAAATATGGCTTTTCAGCCCTGGGGGTTGGTTTTTGGGGCCGGCTGCAAGTAGTGTACGCTACTGTCCCGTTGAACGGTTATCTTCTTGACACGCATAATTCTCTTTACCTACTATAGTAATGTACATTTTTATGGACAAGGTACGGCCTTTTTTTGATGTAATTTGTTGTTGACTCAAAATTAATTTTTTTGTTTTTCCTTGACTGGATTTTCACTCTTGATTGGGGCATGGAGAGAGTTGATTCTTTCATTGAGCTGAAAAACGGGTTAAAAATTTTAATTTTGCAGGATAGACAGATATGAATAAAGGTATCTATATATTTTTGCTTCTTATTTTGGTAATACCAATGTCGCGCGTCTTGGCAGGTCATGAGCAAGATGATCATGACCTTGTATATCTCGATAGAGCAGTATGTTGTGCTATTGTTAAACTCAAGCGTCAAATGCCTGATCACGATTGGTCAGAAACATTTAAAAATATGTGTCTTGATATTGAAGATGGGTGTAACGTTGTCTTCCATGAACAAATAGAGCATGCGGTCAATGAAGGACTTATGGCTATTGGGTATCAAGCAGATGGGCAATTATGCACGATTGGGCAACTGTTGGAGCAATACAAAGCTCGCTTGGATGCAGGTCAGGCCGGTGTATCATGGTCTTGTGATGATATCTGCGAGCAACATCAAATGAGAAGTAAATCAAAAAAAATTTGTAGATTATGTGTACGCTATTTAAATGTAAAAGGCTCACTGCTGGTAAACGGTGTTGATTTTAGCAATGTTAACACTATAGCTGCAGCAATTGCTGCAGCAGGGCTAGCGGGACCTACTGGTGCAACCGGTGCAACTGGCGCAACGGGTCCGGCGGGTGCGTTCGGTGGTCCTACCGGTGCGACTGGAGCCACAGGGGCAACAGGTTCTACCGGTAGTACGGGTCCCATCGGGGCGACCGGTGCTACAGGTCCTACTGGTGCGACTGGGGGGCTAGCAGGGTTTGGCATGTTCTTTGGTTTAACAGCGGGTACCGGTAATGGTGGGCCTACTGATTATGCTGCAACGATACCAGTTAAAACAGCTGCCGGTACTGGTAGAGTTCCGTTTCCGCGTAACGGTCCTGCAGTAGGCGGTATTGTACGTATTGATTCGTCAAGTTTTACCTTGCCAGCTATTGGTACCTATGAGATTACGTTTAGAGTTCATACTACCGAGCCAGGGCAATTACAGCTCGAGCTTAATGGTGCTGATTTACCAGAAACAGTTGCGGTCAATATGAATCCGACTGCTGGGGGGCATCCTATTATTGGTAATGCCGTTATTGCAACCAGTGCTATTAATGCGGTATTGGCGGTCATCAATCCTGCGGGTAATTCAACGGCACTTACCGTTACCCCTGCCAATGGAGCACAGACTCATGCAAATGCGCAGAGCATAACGATTACACGGATTGCTTAAAAATATAATGATGCGATGCGCTTGGGATACCAAACGCATCGTGTCTTTTATGATACCCATACGGTGTGCCAAGGATACGTAAATGCAAGAAAAAATTTTGAAGCTACTAGCGCTGTTTTTGTTGATAACAACGCTACAGCAGACCGTTGCCGATGAGCGACCATCTGCAGATATACATGCGTCTGATGCACAGGCATTATTTCGACTGGTTCATCTCAATGAAGAAGCCTGTCGTGTTATTATTGCACTCAAAAATCAAGCGCCTGATTACGATTGGTCAGAAACATTTAAAAATGTATGTCTTGATATTGAAGATGGCGGTACTCTTGCGCCATATGTACACATAGCGAATGTGCTTAATGAAAGTTTAGTGGCACTTGATTGTTCGCACTATGGTCAGTTAATGCCTATACAAGAATGTTTAAGGCAATGCAGGGCGATGCGAGATTCAGATGACACTGATATGCGTGCGTGTACAATGCATGACGCATCTGACCGAGTGTGTAAGTTATGTGTTCGGTGTCTGCACGTGAATGGTTCGCTATGTGTAAATGGGGTGGATTATAGTACTATAACTTCTTTGGCGGCAGCGCTTACTACTGCGGGTGTAATGGGCTCTACCGGAGCTACCGGTTTGACAGGTTCTACAGGCGTGACCGGCCCTACTGGGTCTACCGGAAATACAGGAGCCATCGGCCCGACGGGGGCAACAGGTGTAGCTGGTATTGCGGGGGCCACCGGAGCAACTGGTGTTACGGGTGCAATAGGCTCTACCGGGGCCACTGGCCCGACAGGGGCAACTGGGGTGACCGGAGCTACCGGTTTGACAGGTTCTACAGGTGTGACCGGCCCTACTGGGTCTATCGGAAATACAGGAGCCACTGGCCCGACGGGGGCAACAGGTGGTACGGGTATTGCGGGCTCTACCGGAGCAGCTGGTGTTATGGGCGCAATAGGCTCTACCGGGGCCACTGGCCCGACAGGGGCAACTGGGGTTACCGGAGCTACCGGTTTGACAGGCGTGACCGGCTCTACTGGGTCTACCGGCACTACAGGAGCGGCTGGTGTTACGGGTGCAATAGGCTCTACCGGGGCAACTGGGGTGACCGGAGCTACCGGTTTGACAGGTTCTACAGGTGTGACTGGCCCTACTGGGTCTACCGGAACTACAGGAGCGACCGGCCCGACGGGGGCCACTGGCCCGACCGGAGCTACCGGGGTTACCGGAGCTACCGGAAGTACTGGCGCAACAGGAGCGGCGGGTATCGGAGGCATTTTGGGATATGGTTATATTTATACGCTTACTCAAGCAGCTACCGTGGCAATAGAAGCTCCAATTCTTTTTGATAGCAATGGTCCTTTATTGGGCATTACGCATACGCTTGGCAGTAGTGCCATTGTCGTTGCAAATGCGGGCATCTATTCGATTGGTTTTTCTGTGTCCGGTACTGAACCAAATCAATTTGCTCTATTTGTAAATGGTGTTGTAGCTCCATCAACAGTATATGGTTCAGGCGCGGGCACCCAGCAAAATACCGGGCAAGCGATTTTGACTTTAGGTGCAGGTGATACTATCACTATTGTCAATCATAGTTCAGCTGCCGCAGTCACGCTGGCATCTGTCGTTGGCGGTACGCAGGCAAACGTGATGGCATCCGTACTTATTGAGCGATTAGCGTAATAGTTGCGCCAATCTTTAACGAGTGGATATAGTGGCGTTTGTGATTTGCGAGTGCCACTTATTCCGCACTATCATTCTTTTTAGTCATGTGGTTTAAGCCTAGAGGGGAGATTGCTTTTCTATAATCTTTGTTTACACTAGGGAGCTATGATTGTTAGGTTATGGGTAGTGCAATTCCAAGTGTTGAGAAGATCATTTTATATTGCATAGGTTTGAAATTGGATGTGACTTCTGTGGCATATGTTGGAGGCAGCTAGTTTTTTCTGTGTAGGCACGGACAATTTTCGGCACGATTTGTTGACTCAAAATTTAAATTTTTTTTGTTTTTCCTTGACTGGATTTTCACTCTTGAATGAGGCATGTAGAGGGTTGACTCTCTGGAATTTTGAAAAACATTTTAAAATTTTAATTTTGCAGGACAATCATATATGAATAAAGTCATTCAAAGTGACCTTTCTCGAAAAAGTGAATTCTCGCAAATTGATTCGAATTTATTTGAGCTTTTGGTAGAAGCAAAAGCGCTTTTTGAAAATCTAGACAAATACTCCTTGCAAGTTCGTGCATTAGAAAAAGAATTGCAAAAAATTAATGCGAATTTTCCCTATAAATTAAAAATTAAGGAAGAGCCGGAATCTTTTTCCCGTCCCGTACTCGATAGACATACAACATGGTGTATAGGTATGGCTATGCGTGGCTATACTCAGCAAGATGTATATTATCTGTCATGGGAACTAGATGATCATGCTAAAAATTTTCGCCTTTTTTTAGTGTTAGAGGAAAAGGAATTTGTTCTGTTTGATAGTGCGGAATCGGCGGGCATACGCAGAGAGTATATTTCTCAAGTAAAATTAAAAAAGCCCTTAATAGAGACCGATATGCACACAAGGCTTAAATACGGTGAGTACCTTAATGGTTTTATACAGACTTTTAAAGAGCATTTGAAAAATTATCGTACTGCGATAGAAATGGGAGTCCCCCTAAAATAAGCCTTAGTACGGGATTGACTGCCCCACTAGGCGAAGGCCTATCTACCACCCGATTCGGGGGAGGTATTAATTGTATATTTGGATTGCCATCCAAAAAATAGTGGTTTTTGAAACTATTTGCCAAATATTGTAAACCATTTATAATCAAAATAGTAAGCATTGTTTTAATTATACAATTTTTGGAGTAATAGCATGTTAAAGCGCTATTTCGTACCTGTACGGTCGCAAGTTGCAGTGTCGCCACCGGTTATTCATAATTTACGTTAGTAAGGCTCTTTAAGCCCAAGGATGAAAAAAGAGGTTAACCTTATACTTACGCTATATACCACGCCCGCATGCGGTGTTGCGGTTTGGCTTTGATTCAAGGGATCAGTCAAATGGTAGTGATAGGTACTTGGGTGTAAGGAAGCTGGTGTATTTCCCGTTTGTGCAACATATTTTAAAGGTTTAATTATGAATAAGGCTAAAGCTATCGAAGATGCTCTTTCGCAGAAAAATCAAGAACTATATCAAATTGATTCAAACTTACGTGAGCTTTTAATAGAAGCAAAAGCGCTTTTTGAAGATTTGGACAAATATTCTTTGCAAGTTCGTGCGTTGGAAAAAGAATTACAGAAAATCAATGCGCATTTCCCTTTTAAACTGAAGATTAAAGAGCAACAAGAATCCTTTGTCATGCCCGCGCTTGACAGGCATGTGGCATGGTGTGTAGAGGGGACTGTGCGCGGATACACCCAACAAGAAGTTGATTATCTTGCATGGGAAATAGACGATAACGCTAAGAATTTTCGATTCTTTTTAATTATAGAAGAAAAGGAATTTGTTTTTTTCGATGGCGTTGAATCACCCGGGGTAAGGCGAGAATATTTGTCTCAAGTAAAATATAAAAAACCGCTGATAGAAGCTGATATGTACACCAGGCTTAAATTTTGTGAATATCTCAATTTCTTTGTGCAATCATTTAAGGATCATTTAAGGAGTCATCGTATTTCTATAGAAATGGGTGAATTTTTAAAATAGATTTTCACTGATAAGACCAAAAATAAGCCATAATATTCACCTTATGGCTTATTTGCTAATACAGCCCGGTGTTAGTTAAAAAAAGACAGGGAAATTATTTTTTACGTTCTTTGCGACGCCACTCTTCACCGTGTGCAAATGTCATCATGTTGCGTATATATTCAGCCCCGCGTGACATATGACAATGGCGGGAATGGTTTACACGATGTTGCCAGTAATCACGTAACTTGTGCGGTAATCCGTGAGCGAATGTTACTAACTTTTTCATATTGTTCCTTTCCGATATATACACTAACCATAATCGAGTGGTGTGAAAAAAGCAATAATAAAAAGAGGGGCACCTCTGTTCACGTAGATGCCCCTCCGTATGAATATTACCGATGTTGATTATGTACTTTACTCTCTATTGCACGGTTGTTCACAATGGCTATTGCACGGTAGTTCTGGGTGAGGTGTGCATGGTGTACATGCAGCGCTTTCGCAGTCAGATGATAGATAGTGGATTGCAAAGAGTGAAGCGCCATTACCGCCCTGAATGACCGCAGTACCGGCTACGTTTACTACACCCGAGGTTGGATCTACCGTTAACACGTTATAGGTTGCCGTTACGATATCTCCCGCTTGTAACCGCAGAAGTGAAGACAGGGTACTATTTTGTTCGGGGTTAAAGGTTAAATAGGGGAAGAATGATTGGGTTTGTAAAACACCGTTAATATACACGGTTAATACGGCATTCGGTGCTCCCAAGATGATGCCGGCATTCGGTGTTAAGTTCAATTGGTGAATGGAGAGCGTGAGTGTATAATAGCCTGCTACCGGGGCGGTGTAAGCCGTTGGGCTGGTAGTTAGATTGCCGGCCGGATTGTCGATTATATTATCAAAATTGAGCAAGGAACCAAGAGTATAAGTGGTATTAACACTGTATTGAGCCCATGCACGGTAGTTACCGCATATTTGGTTAATACGCGCGTTGCCTGATACGCACAGGTCACTGGTTGATAATGCCTGAGCGCATATATCAACTACATTGAGTTGGTGATTGATCGCTAGTTTATCAGTACACATAAAATCAGCTTTTATCTTCTCTGCGCAGAGTTCTTTAAAGCGTCCTTGTGAGGCCTTAATTTTTTTTGCACATATACTACTCACCTGCAGTTTTGTTGAATGATCACCGCAATCATCAGAATCCTTGCGCTCAACAGACTTGTTATTGTCTTGCTCATCGGTGACCGTATGTATATATGGGACAGCTGTGGTTAAAGAAAGCATCCAAATTAATAATAATTTGTTCCTGATATTCATAGTATTCCTTTCATTTTTTTTATTACTATCGTTACTTGTGGGGGCATTGTTCTGTTCATAACAATACCCCCTTATGAATATTACCTGAATTAGTTCCTGTTACAAGGCTTTACACATTGATTATCGCAAGGTAAACCGGCACTACCTGTATTAGGTGTGCATGGTGAGCACTGACCAGCTGTACACGTAGAGGATAGATAATGAACAACAATGTTACTGGTGCCGGTGCCACCCGCTATGACAATTGAGCCGTCTACGGGTAAAAGTCCTGATGTTTGATTGAGGGCCAAAATGTTATAGCTTGCAGTGATTACATCGCCTGCGGCTAAGAAGAAAACGGTAGAAAAAACACTGTCTTGTGCATTATTGAATGTTAAGTATGGGAAATATCCTGTGCGTCGGGTAACTCCATTCACCAGTATGGTTATCTGAGCTACGGGAGTTCCTAAAATTGCTCCGATTGTCGGATTAAGGGACAATTGATGAATCGCCAGACCGAACACGTAATAGCCGGATGCCGGAACAATATACGATGTTGGTCCAGTCGTTAAACTACCGGCAGGATTATCTACTATCTGATCAAAATTAAGCAGGTCACCGAGTGTGTATGTTGTATTCGCACTATATTGCGCAAATGCGCTGTAGTTAGAACAAGTTTCGGTGATTCGTGCGGTACCCGATACACACAGGTCAGCGGTTGATACTGCCCGAATGCACATATCATTTACATTAAGACTGTAATTGACTGTTAAGCTATCAGTACATACAAAATCAGTTTTTATATGTTCTGCGCAGAGCTCTTTGAAACGTGCTTTTATAGCTCTAATCCGTTTTGCGCATAGATTGCTAATTCTTAATCTTGTTTCGCAGTCATCGCAGTCATCGCAATCATCAAAATCGTCGTCACGGTCACGGAGTGTTTGCTCAGCGCTTTTTTAGTGATAGGGCTGTAGTATCTGCTGCTTGCAGGAAAGTAAAGCATGTAGTTAGAGAAATGACCCAAATGAGGGCTAATTTAATTTTAATATTCATATGACTTCTCTCATCAATATAGTTGGTTAATACGACTGTTTTTAGTATAAGCACTGCAAACGTTATTGATAAATCTCTCTATACTCCTCCTTCACGTTACAAGGGCACAAAAAAATAACCGCAAGACATAGGCGAGGATCAATTATAAAAACTAGGAGACACTAATAGGGAATATGGTGCAAAGATCAATTGCGGGACAACTATGCAAAGTCAATTGCAAAAAATTGCGCAAAGTCAATTGCGAATAGGGTCCGGGTGCACGTCAAGTGATGGTGTAAAAAATACTATAGAGGTTGCTGGGCAAAGTCAAGAGACTGGAGCTTTAAAAAAATGAAATAGGGCGAGCAGGTATACTTTCACCTGCTCGCCCGTTATCTCTTTATTGCGCTTGAGTGCGCCTGAGCCGTTATGGTGAAGAATGCTCACAGGTAGTATTACATGGCAATGCCGTACTTGGTTCGCATGGGGTGCATGTAGGTGCATCACAATCAGATGAGAGATAATGAATCGCAAAGAGCGATGCTCCGGATCCACCTCGAATTACAGCGGTACCGCTCACACTTATTGCACCCATAACTTGATCTACTGTAAACACGTCATAGACTGCGGTGACTTTATCTCCACTCTGTAGACGCAGGAGTGAGGACATGGTGCTGTCTTGCTCGTTAAAAAAGGTTAAGTAGGGGAAGTATGATTTGGTTTGTAAAACATCATTAATATATATGCTGAGTATGGCAGTTGGAGATCCCAAAATGATACCTGTGTCTGGGCTTATACCTAATTGATGGATGGATAGGGTAAGCATATAATAGCCTGGTACCGGAGCAGTAAATACTGTTGGCGCATTGGTAAGATCTCCATCAGGATTATCTACTATATTGTCAAAATTGAGTAGGTCACCAAGAGTATAGGTAGTATCAACACTGTATTGAGCCCACGCGCGGTAGGTGCCACATATTTGTTTAATGCGTGCAGAGCCCGATACACAGAGATCATTCGTTGATATTGTCTGACTACATATATCATGTGCATTCAGATCCTGATTGATCGTTATAGTATCGGTACAAATAAGATCAGATTTTATTTGATTGGCACGTAGATCTTTTAGATGTGCTTTGAGCGCTTTAAGTCTTTTTGTACATATAGTACCAATAGTGAGTTTTGTTTGGTAATCATCGCAATCATCTTGACCGGTGCCGGGAGCCCGGTCGGTAGACTGAATAATTTCTAGATCTTCATCTGGTAGTGCATATACATAAGGGATAATAGTTGTTATAGAGAGCATCCAAAGCAACCATAGTCTAATATTCATATTAGTTCTCTTTTGGTATGTGTGAACAGAGTTATTTGGGTACGTTTAAGGCTAACAGTATTCAATCTACATACATGCCCTCCTGCGATATGGGTGAAAAATAATCGCAAAAATGGCGCAAAAATCAATTGCGAAGCAATTATGCAAAATCAATCGCAAGAAACTGCGCGCTTGTCTTCCACATTGTCAATAACATGGTCACATATCAAAGAATGCTATAGAAGGGTGGCTTCTAAAGTCAATACATTAAAACAATTATTAATAGTGACAAAAAGGACGAATCCCTTTACTTTGGATATATGTTACACAAAGATTGGTATATGCGCGTATGCTCGTGGTTTATACGCTTTTTAGAATTACAGCTTTTTTTTTGTCTCTGATATCACTGCCACTACTTATTGCATGGGGATTACCTTTTTCACTCATGTCAGTAGTTGGTAATTTGGTATTCAGCCCTCTGTTGATGCTTTTTCTGACATTTTCATCCTTACTTTTTTTTTCAGAATTAATGCATATCCCTAATGCATTGCTCGCCTATTGTCTAGAGGGCATAGCGTATATATGGCAGTTTAGTTTATCCGTGCGCCAGCCTAGTTGGTTGATTGGTTTTGTGAAGCTGCCTATTATTGTGCTGTGTAGTATTGTTCTTGTAGCATTGTGGATAGTCAGTAGGCGTATGTGGTATGCTCGTACACGAATTATTGCTTTTTTGAGTGTGTTTACGCTTTTATGGTCGGCATCGTGGATGTCAAGTGGCACAGTGCCTGTCATTACTACCTGTGCGTGTAACAAAGGATCAGTTATTATTATATATTATCACAACAAGACGGTGCTCATAGACCCCGGTTACATAGGTCAACGTCCATCTGCCTCATCATGGGTACAGTACACTCTGGCACCATATATAATCCAATTGACCGGATCAGTAGCTATTGATTATATGATTGTGTTACAACCGAGCAGCCGGCTCTTTGAAGCATTAGCAGGTTTATGCACGAAATTACCGGTGTCACAGGTCTATATGCCGTGGTGGCGGGGAACCCTATCACCTGGGGCTTGGCGTAATTTTTTTGTTTTTAAGGAAATGCTGGCACGTACGGGTGGCACTATAAAGCGCTTTGGTGATTGGCCCATTAAAATATCGTTACCGAATCAATCTTATCTACGGTTATTACCATTGGGGGATCTGATCACGTATCACGAAGCGCAGTATGCTGATACGCGTGTGGACTGTTGCATTGACAAAGAGGTCGTGACTTTTTATGCTGCAAAACATAGAGATACAGTAGATAAAAAAGGGAGCAAAAATCATGAAAAAAGCATTATTAATTGTAGCTCATGAGGGGTACCAACAGGTAGAGTATAATACACCCAAAGCATTGTTGATGTCTGCCGGGATAGTGGTGGAAACAGCGAGCAATAAGCCGGGTGCTGCCATTGCAAAAGATGGTTCAACGACGACAGTTGATATGGTGCTGGCTGATGTTGCAGTGGGTCAGTATGATGCCATTCTTTTTGTCGGTGGGCCCGGGGCGATGGATAATCTTGATAATGAATATAGTTACACCATTGCACGTCATTGTGTAGAAGATGGCATACCACTCGGTGCTATTTGTATTGCGCCACGCATACTTGCCAAGGCACAGTTGTTGACCGGCAAACGTGCAACCGGCTGGGATGGCGATGGTAAATTGAGTGATATGTTTTTTACTTATGGAGTTGAATATGTAAATGAGGATGTAGTAGTTGATAGTCTGATTGTGACTGCCACCGGTCCGCATGCGGCACAGGAATTTGGCAGACAAATGCTCACGTTAATACAGCAGTAAAAAATAAAAAGGAATGGTATGAAGCAGAAAGTATCGCGTGGATTTTGTATCACCCTGTTACTCTTGCCGGTAGTAATTCATGCAAATGATAGTCAAGATATAACACGGATAAGCCCAATACAACGCCGCATTTATCGCCATGAAAATGCACAAACGGTGCGTAATGCAGCAACCAATTTTGAATATGGTTTTCCCTTACTGCCACAGCCGACTAATAATGATGAGGCGCTGTATGCAGATAAGCGGGGTAGTTACGGCAAAGGACTTGTACAAGCAGGAAATGGTTTAGTAGATCCAGCGGCATTTGCATCGTTAGTCAACGCGCTGCAGACATGCAAATCGGCAGATTTTGATACGATTTTGATGGGCACTAACCCAGTACAAAAGAAATTGCACTCTCCGCAGGCAGGGCTTTCATATAATATAATTGGTGCCGATAGCTGGATGTTTTCTATCCCCGCATCTCCGTGTTTGACCTCTGCCTGTAGGGCCGGGGAAATGGTTGAGCTCTATTGGATGGCGCTGATGCGCGATGTAGATTTTGCACAGTATGCCACTGATCCACTTGCAGCATCCGCACTGGCAGATCTCAATCATCTATCAGATTTTCAAGGTCCAAAAGTGAATGGACAAGTAACAGCGGGCACACTCTTTCGTTTGGGATTTCCCGGAGATTTGGTCGGGCCGTATGTTTCACAATTCTTATATTTAAGTATACCGTTCTCCGGTACCCTATTTCCACAACAATATCAGGTGCCGCTTGGTATCAATGCAAATGACTTTATGACCACCATTTCGGCCTGGTCTTTGCAACAACAGGGACATAATCCGATGCAAACCATTGCGGTTGATCCGACCTATCGATACTTTCGTAATGGACGTGATTTAGGCAACTTTGTACATACTGATATGCCCCAAGTGCCATATATTAATGCGTTGATGATATTGGGTGCATTTGGTAACGCAGCGTTTGACCAAAATATTCCTTATCTGACCGATCCAACGCAGCAAGGATTTGCAGAAATGTATTTTGGGCAATGTATTGCCCTTATTTCAATCGCGGTTGATGCCGCATTGCATGCAGCCTGGTATCAAAAATGGGTAGTGCATCGAGTATTGCGACCGGAAATGTGCGCCTTTCTTATTAATCAACAAATTACCGGTGCCTTTAATTATGGGTTGAATGCGGATGTGATTAACTCTGCAGCAGTACATGCTATTTTTAATCTCAATACGGCAATCAATGGTACAGGATTGGGAACATATCTATTGCCCCAAGCTTACCCGGAAGGCTGTCCAGAGCATCCAAGCTATCCGGCAGGACACGCTACTGTCGGTGGGGCAGCAGTAACTATGCTGAAGGCATTTTTTAATGAAGATTTTGTTATTCCAAATCCGGTTGTGCCCAATGGAGCCGGTACTGCGCTGGTACCTTATGTTGGTGACACGCTGACAGTGGGCGGAGAATTGAATAAGCTTGCTTCAAATATAGCAGTGAGTAGAAACATTGCTGGAGTACATTATCGCTCTGATGCATATGAATCTATGTTGCTGGGTGAGCAAGTGGCTCTTCGTGTTCTGCAAGAATTGGCATATACGTGGAATATTAATTTCCCGAACGGTTTTAAACTTACCAAGTTTGATGGTACTACTATTACGGTAGGTGCAAAAAGCGTCCTGCCATTGTTGCCTATTTAACTGGGCTAAAACAGGTAATAGGAAGGGCCCTTGGTTTTCACAAGGGCCCTTCCTATTATAATTACTTACTACAACAAGCATTTTCTTGTCCGCAGTTACCGGTGCAATCACAGTAGCTTGCCACACAGGTGCTGTTGCCCGATTTGTTCAATTCTCGGTCTTGCGTATATACTTCACAACAGCCGCGGCATCCGGTGCTTCGGCATCTACATGCGTCAGTGCAACGACAAGAA
>Ga0207109_1087_pt1 | contig 20760 bp, 13 predicted proteins | sample Alteio_BWMinHeat_73_FD_153584 | JGI IMG/M metagenome (GOLD analysis project Ga0207109, IMG submission 153584) | Enriched cells from forest soil in Barre Woods Harvard Forest LTER site, Petersham, Massachusetts, United States -... | ecosystem: Environmental > Terrestrial > Soil > Temperate forest >... | reverse complement strand
TGGGGTCGCTGTCATCGGGATTCGTATCGCCGCTATTGGCGAGGCAATTTTTCAAAGTGTCGTTTGCCTGCTGGCGCAATTCGTTGGCGCGGTCATAGAGGTCGCTAGCATCCTTTGATAGGCCCAAAATCCCGTTAGCCATGTCATTTGAAACTGTTGCCCACGCCTGATGGCCGAACTGGTTTGCCGCATCGGCAGTCGTCGTAAATTCGATCAAGCATCTTGCTCTCGCAGAAGCATCTATCGACTGAGCAAAGCTCTGGGCTCGCGGGCTGGTGCACCAAGTCACCGCCCCGGTAATCACCAAAGCGGACGCGAGACGCCGCCAAGGATTCATGGCCCTGATACACTCAAGAGGGGTTGGAGGATGATGGGCGTGACCATCAATCGTGTCAATCCGAACCCTAAGCCCGCTCCATACAGGCCATCCACGGCGCTCTTCGCCGGCAGCGTTCGATCATCGCTTCGAGGCGAGTGGAGAGCCCCAGCAGGGTTAGGTATCAAGCGCCTCAGTACCGTCCAGAAGTCGTCTTCTCAATCAGCACCTTGGTGCGGTGTTTCACGGACCGCACCATCGACAACAAATCGACAGGGTTAGCACCGGGTCATTCGACCAGGATGTGACGGTCATCAGTCCACCACGAGCCGGATCAGCGACAGTCGGTAGGTAGTCCCGACCTCAGCGAAATATCTTTTCGACATCCTCACCCTGACTCCATGCCAATCGCTTGCCCGTTGTTCCTGCACTCGGGCGAAAAAACTCTACCGCCCTGCCCTTCTTCCAAACCGCCAACAAACAATCGGCGGCCCCATGCCGCGCTTCCACCGCCTTGAGCCGTTTCCAGTCGCTAGGAGTAGGTCGAGCCGCCGCACCGCCCTTTACCTGAACCAAGACTATTTGAAGCGCATCTCCCCGGTTTAGGACACCCTTCGGTGTTCGGTGATCTTTGCGAATAGCAACGAGGTCCACGACCCCGCGCGACTCCCCGCCGGATTTTCCAGAAAATGTGACGAACTCCCATCGGGTGCGTGACGAGACCTGCCGTATACGGACCTTGGTCATCCTCACCGCCCACTGACCTGTGCGGAACGCTTTCTCCCGCGCTTTGTCCCAGTCCGTCGCCATGTCAGCCCTCACATCTTCTTGTCAGCCAGGGGGCCAATGCCCTGCCCTGGCCATCTCAGGACGGTGAAATAGTACATGATCTACCGCTGGTGGCGTAAACTCATCGGGCAACTCACCGGGTGAGCGGACATGCGAGAAGTAACGAGGTACCCAATCTGGTCTGCGGTGCTGGCGCTAGCGTTATCAATAGCCGGTCCGTTTGCTGCCATCGCAGATGACGCGCCCATCATTGCTGATACCGACGCCCCTGCTCATATCGGCCAAATAGCAACCGTCCAAGGGTTAGTTGCGGAGGTCTACACCTCCTCGAAGGGCAACGTGTTCCTGGACTTCGAAAATCCTTATCCGAACGAGGTCTTCTCTGGAGTGATCTTCTCTTCAGCAGTCCCTCAGTTCGGTGATCTGAACGCGTACCAGGGCAAGCGGGTGCAGGTCACCGGACCGATTCGGCTGTACAAGGGAAAGCCAGAAATCATTCTTGACTCACCAATCCAGCTTCGCTTGGCCCAGTGAATAAAGCTGTCAGTCGGCTCGGACGTGTCCCACTGCGCTACCTGCACGGTTTGCGGCGTTTGTGCCGGCTGGCCTTTTGCGCTCTCCTTGTTCCTTTGGTCCTCGCTAACCCTGCGCCCGGGTGGGCCTGGGGCGTTGCCGGCCACGCAATCATTGCAGATATCGCCGAGAGCCGACTGTCCCCACAAGCGCTGGCCCAGGTCCAGCAGCTACTCGCACTGCATCATCAGCACCATCTCTCCGACGTCGCGTCGTGGGCGGACGAATGGCGGTTCAACCACCCAGAGACGGGTCCGTGGCATTTCGTCAATATCCCCCTTTTCGCGTCCAACTATGATCCCGCCCGCGACTGCCCCGGCGGCAATTGCGTTGTCGCGAAGATAGACGAATTCACCAAGGTGCTGACAGATCGCAGCCGATCACCAGAGGATCGTTTGCAGGCTTTGGAGTATGTCGTCCACTTCATCGGCGACGTCCACCAACCCTTGCATGCGAGTAACAACGATGATGCGGGCGGAAATAAGGTCCTAGCGACATACCTCGGCCAGACCACCTCGGACCGAGGATACCCTTGGACACTCCACAGCATTTGGGATACCGCGATCATCGAACATTACCTCCCTATGGGTTACGGCACAGATGTCCAGGCTAATGGTGAGCGTTCCGAAGTGACCTCACTCGCACGCCAGCTTGAAGGCCAGATTACGCAGACAATGGCGGTGGAATGGACCCGCGACGGTCTCGACCCAATTGGGTGGGCCACGGAGTCGCATGATATAGCCCGCACGGTCGCATACCACGGCATCCTGGCTCAGGAGGGGAAGCCTCTTCCGCAACCAATTGCCCTTGGGAATGATTACGACACGATGGCCTGGACCACAATTCAGCTTCAGATGGAGAAAGCTGGTGTGCGGCTAGCGGCCGTGTTGAATTACATATTGAAACAGGACGACTGAGATTGGTTCGAACTAGGGAGCCTTCGGACCTAGCGAATCCGAAACTCGTGAAGGCCCATACCCCTAATCTGCGAGTACCTCACGGTTTATAGAATCAGATTTCCTCGCCGGAGCGTTCAGCCTGAGACCGGAGCCAGTACGGATTCACTCGACGATGCTATCTAAGAATGTCGTTAGCGCTCTTGACGGCTTCCGTGCACACTGTCTGCTTATAGGCAGGATCTTCCAACAAAGCCGAGACAGCATCCTTATAGCCGAAACGATATCCAACGCTGAGTCCGTTCGCGGTAGATTGCGTGAGCAAAAATGCCCAATGCTGCAATTTGTCAAATTTCTTCGCCTTGATTAGCCCATAAACCCCTTGCGTAAACTGTGGGTCCTTGATCTTCGAAAGCACGGCATTCGCCAAGCCATCGTCCCCGCAAACGCCGAGAATTGCCCAGGTCCTATAGATTGGCCCGCTGGACGCTATATCCTGAGTGAATAGCTGAGTCCCCAAATCGCCGGCCGTTGTGTATGTTTGATAGTCGGCATCCGATGACGAATCTGCGGGCACGTCACATGACGCAAACATCATCAGGGCTATCACTGCCATTAGTGCCATACGGCTCATATCCCGCTTCTCCTTCATCTCTTGACCGCCCCAAATGTGGGCAATCCACATCGCTCGCCTGAACAGGGCTAACTTAGGTCGAGTTCTCGCACTGCAAGCGTCTCCATGAGGCTTTCCTCGGACCCGAACAAAGAGAATGCACTCAGGTTGAATTCCTCAAGGCGCCGTAGAAAAGTCATGCGTTGCGACGAGGGGATTATGATTTTCGCAAGTAAATCCTGATCCGGCCTACCCTCCTCAAACACCTTATCATGCCGCGAAAAATGCCATTCCTTTGGCACACTACGGGTATCGTAGATGATACACATGGTATACATAGATTGCTGCAAGAAATGCCTTTTGTGACTCCTAACATATTGTCCCAAGCTATAGATTGTTGGTTTGTCACTACCTCGGCTTTTCAGATCAGTGGGCCATTCGTTGAATACATAAATCGCAACTTCCCGTGCGCTAGTCACAGACTGCCTAAATGCGAAATATGCCGCTACGTATGGAGAGCGACTCCAGTCGAGCAACGGTGCCGGGAACCCGTGATGCCTCAGGTACATCATGTAGTGGTAGCCTAAGAAATTTCCCTTCAGCAACTCGATGCCAAAATCAAATTCGTTTAGCGCATTTTCAATATCCTTGACCTCGGGCAGGGGCCAATCCGATTCGGTAAACGTCTCGATTTGCGGGCGTATCTTCCTGATGAGCCTGTAGTACTTTCTGACCGGGTACCGCCCCGATGTTGCTCGCTCTAGCGTGGTGGTGAGACTCCACGATGCGTCGGGTTGACCACGGTATAGGAGTGGGTGACTCGCGTTGATGCTTGCGGCCCTGAGTTCTCTAAGTTGCGCTTCAAACTCTTCCCATGACCCCACTTTCAGTTCCCTTCCGAATGGCGTTTCAGGCATGAGCAGATACCTTCTTTCAAACCGGCCTCAGACAACTTAACATTTTGGCTAACCACCCACCAAAAATCGTTGCCGCTTCGGAGGATCTAAACTGACCCGTTCCCCTAATTGGAAACAGGCGGCGAGCGGTTATGAGCGAAACGAAATGACCAAGCACTAAGCCCGGACACTCTATTGCCGCCGCAGACCAAACCCCTAAGCGACACCCCGAGAGAAAGAGCCCGTCCCCAATGACCGCCAGCCGGACCCCGCCGGATTCATCGCCGGGCGGCCCAATGGTTTCGAAAATCGGCCTGAGACGCGTTCTGGATTCCGCCTCGAATTACGGGGTCGCCGAAGTAGCTCCACGACCGTTTTGATTATCCAGGACCCTCCGGCACCCTTGGGGAGGGATAAACCGCCCCACCCCACAGGTGCCACTGTTCGCGAATTCGTTGGCACTGACCCGCTTCGATCGGCTGCACCAGTGAATTTGCTGCTATGCAGACCCCAAGCGTCCACGTGTTTATGGAGTGTCTGCACACCGTAACTCTCTATAATGCTTGACAATTATGCTTGTTTCTGTTATATATTGCAGCATATGAACAACTGGATCGGTTTCCAACTGCGAATTACGGTTCGCAGGGCCAAACCTATTGTCGCTCCGTACGACTACGTTGCACGAATCACCGCGTCGTCCACTTGGTCCGTCGGCAGTCCAGGCAAAATTTCCGCACGGATATGGTGCTGACCGTGCCGCCGGTCTCGATTCGTCCCAAGACAAGCTATGTCCGAGGACGTCTGCGGCAGACGGCGTGGGCCGACCGCCGGATCATTCGGGACCTTCTTGTCCTAGAGAACTTTTTCTCCGGCTGTCCATGCGGCGGGCTCCACGCAGTGTGGGTCAGGGGAGCGCTCACGACGCGATATCCGGTCGAGTGTGTGATCATCAGAGAGGAACTTCGCATCGGCGTGCAATTGACCGAGGAAGAAGCCCGCCAATCACTGTATGAAGAAGCTGCCGCCCGGCACGCGCAGGATGAGGCCCGAAGGGCAATTGAACGAGCGGAGGACGAAGCCACGGAACGTCAAGCGTTTCAGGAATGGCTGATTGCCGGTGGCCTTCCCTGACCAGCCCATGTGGTCTTATGGCAAAGGGTCCACGCCGAGGCCACGCCGACAATGCGGGTACATCCACGATCCCAACAGGCCCGGCAGCCCACCCGCAGGGTAAGCCCGGCCCGCCTCACGTCGCCGAGCGAGTTCAATTCTTCCCACCGCATCGCCCGCTCATGGAGAAACTGACTTTGGACGGGGACTACACGAATCTGAAGTGAAGGCCGAAAATCCAAGTCTTCCGCAACGGGGTTGAGCTACATGTGGAAAAGACGCGCGACTACCCGTTGAAGAATCGGCCCGGGGCTATCAGGAAGGTTTGCCGTTTGATGATGAACGCCCGGTCCAACGATAGCCAAGTACCCCGGATCGACCCACTTTGCGGCGGAGACGGGGCAGATGCGGGGGGTACGCTACTCAATCTATTTTATCATTTAGCGGTTTGATTCCGTACCAGGTCGTCGACCATTTCCCACACAACAACTCCATGGGCTCCACGCTGAAATCTACGCCTTGCCGAGGGAGGTAATCTCGATCCCGAAGCCACTTCACAACATCCGCCAACCTACCGACCTCTTTCATCCGACCAAGTAGCTGCCATACTTTTATGATCGGCACGTTCGTATCTTGCACATCACCCAATCCAATCCAATTTCGCGACGCTACTGCCGTCAAGAATTGATAGTCCAGATCGATACCCAGAATGTCCTGTGCAAGGTGTTCATCGCCTCGGTCAAACAGCGCCCTGATCTTGTTGGCTTGCTCAACGCCTGTCGCCAATTCCTCCGTGCGCTGTTCGATCTCCCTGATTTCCGCCGGTTCTATGAACCACTTCAGTTCCAAACAGAGACATACCCTGGCCGTTCGGTCAATTATGGCAAGGTCAAGATCGGTTCCTTCTACCTGCCCCATTCTAAAATCAAGGCTGCCCAGGACATTTTCTCTTGGCAATCTGCGGTCACTGGAAAATCCAGCAGGTCCGTGCCGATCTCTTCCAGCACAGCGCGGACTTCATCGGCAGTGGCTCCGGCGACAACCACCTCGTCATGAATCAAGCATAACGTCTGCCACCCGTGACGCTCGGCCGCCATCAGAAACAGCTTCATAATCACCGCGTCGACCGCCTGCACTGGATAGTTCAGCACTTGGTTTCCGCCATAGGCAGTGTAGGGGATTCCGCCGATGGTCGCTCCACGGTAACCTCGTGGGTGCCGGCGAGCCTTCTCGAAACCTTCTCGCTGCCAACGTCGGACGCCGGGAAATGCTCGCTCGAACGAGGTTTTGATTCGTTCGGCCTCGGCGAAATCGACCAACGTTCCATTCTTCAACTGACTCTCCACGAAAGTCTCCACCCCACATCCAAAGAGGAATCCAAACGTACCTGCCTTGGCCTGCTTGCGCTGGTCGGGGGTGACATCGTTCGCCGGGATTCGGTGGATTTGCGCCGCTAATGCGCGATGCACGTCTCCTCCAGTCGAGAATTCACGGCATAGCTTCGAGCATCCCGATAGCTTGGCCACAACGCGGACTTGAATCTGACCGAGGTCGGCCACCACGATGGGCAACGTCGCGTCCGGTCCGACGAACGGGCCGCGAATATCCTTCGGCAGTCCAAGTAGATTCGGCTTGGACGATGCCATGCGCCCGGATGGCGCGGACCAGGACGTCCATAGGCCGTGTACGCGATCAGTATTGGGATCTAGGGCGATCCACAGGTTGAGCAGCTTATCGAGGCGCTGCTTCAAGCCGGTTAAGTCCAGATACAGCGCAATGGCAGGGTGTTGGTCCCTCAGCAGGTGCAGGACCTCCTGATTGCACTGCCGTTGTGTGCCGCTTGGGGTTAGTGGAAGTTCGATGCCGTTGCTGAGAAGAAACTTTCGAAACTCCACCACGGAGAGGCCATTGCAGCCGGACAATTTGCAAAACTCTGCGAGCCCCTTGGTGTATCGGTCAGACAGTTCTAGCGTCATCTTGAGCAGCGCAGCGGCGTCCACCGGAAACCCTCGGGTTGCCATCTTGGCAACATTCCATACAGCAGCGCCTTCGAATTCGATGACGGCGTTGTACGCAGCGATGGTCTCGGGGAAAGCCTTCAGGACAAGATCGCGGACGAGTTCGACATCGCGTTTGGCGTATTCGGCCATTCCCGGCGAGATCGGGCCAGACCAGTCCGCTTGCTGAAATGTCTTATCAACGTCGACGCCCAAGTGATACCAGGAGAGCCATTTCAAACTGCTTTCTCTTTTTATGATTCCCGCCGAGCGTCCGTCGTAGTCCGATGCCGGCACTTGTCGCGCTTGAGCGTGATGCAGACGGGCAAGTTGGAGGGTGTCGATCACCATTGGTTCATCAGTTGGAATCTGCACACCGAGGCGGAGGGCGTCCTTCATCAGGAAGGAGAGATCAAAGCCGATGTTGTGTCCGCACAGAGCCGGAGCGCCGAATATTGCCGCCAGAATCTCCCGGCGTTGCTGATCGGTCATCGCGCGATATTCGTACATCTCGATCGGCTCTTCGTCCCAACCGAAACTGACAACTGCGATCTTTCCCTTGGCCAAGGACAAACCCCCATGGTCTTCGGGCGGCGTGATTCCTTTCGGGCATAACGCATTGAGGACTTTTGGGGTGCCGGTCGGTCCGAATGTCTCGATGTCCAAAAAGACTACGTTCGGCTGCGCGGGGAGGTTCGTGGTGTCGGTCCTCATCGCTTTGAACCGCCCTTCACTCTGGACATCAGGTCGATGACCGAGTCGCCCGACGGAACGCTTTTGACGATGGAGCCGGCTTGGTGCGCCTGCCCAATTCCTGCAAGTCCGCGCTCCGCTGCTGTGCGATAGGAAGTGACCCCCGGATTGCTCGCCTTGAGGCGCTTAACCACGTCGTTTTTGCAAAGCCGGCGGGATACACCCTCTTCGGCGGCCCAGTCCTGATACCTCTGATAGAGATCGTTGGAAGTGCATTGTTGGTCGGGGCCAAGGATACAGCATTCGTCTACGAATCGTCCGACATGGTCCACTCCGAGAACCCATTGTTCGAGTGCAGCCTTTGCTGATGACGGCTCGCTCAGACCGCCCTGCTGAATCACACGGGCAAGCCCCTGTATCGCCCATGCCAAGACACCGGGCATCTCGGAGCCAGTGATCTTCTCGACCAGCGCCGCATCCTGTTCCTTGTCGGCGAAAATTCGGTTGAATTCGATGATGCGAAGGCGGCGACGCAGCCCGTGCGTCACGTCACGCGAATACGGCAGCAAATTGCATGCGAATACGTTCAGCGTGCCAACGCGGGTCGTACGCGGAGACTTAAATTTTTCCTCGACCTGGATCAGGTCCCATGATGATAACTGCTTCAGGATAGCGTCATCCAAGACCTCTCCAACGGGGAGTTCCGGAACAAGGTTCACCAGTTTGCCCTCCAGACCAGCCTTTGCGAATCTGCGGGAGAAGTCACCCGGTGCGACGCTGGCAACATTGTCGATTCCAACGAGGGCCGCCATAATATCGATGAATTTGCTTTTGCCGTTGGCGCCTGGCCCGACCAAAAAGCAGATGACTGGCCAGCGCCTGTCGCGGACCAGTGCGTATCCAATGAGTTCCTGGACGAATTGAATTTTTTCGTCCTTGTCATCATCCGTTTCGAATATTTCACCCAGGTACTGAAGGAATCGTGGGCATTTTGTCTTCGGGTCGTAAGGCCAGCAAAGACGGCTGAGTGGGTATTGGGAGGGGTCTGTCGGGACGAGTCGGACCTGCGCATCTTCAATGGCGAGATCACCATTCTGGACGAACACGCGAAACCCTAGAGATTGATTGGCAAACGGGTTTTCCGACAGCGCCGTCAAGTTCTTGAACAATTCGACGCCACCCTCTGCGCGGCTTGCAGAAGCGTGGAACCCCGAAAATTCGGAAGCAACACGCTGGAGCATTCGGTTGGATGCCGGCTCGAAGACCTGCTTTGGTGACCACCAGAACGTCGCGTCTTCGAGAGTCAGCGCATGAGGGAACTGCGCTATCAGGTGTTGGGCGATATCGATAGGGGATGGCCCCGTGTCTTTGTTGGAAGTTCCCGACTGTCGTCCCGCCTTTTTGGGATGCCATTCATCCGCAGCAACGGCGCTTTCGATGAGCGATTCAAATTGAGGTCTGGTCCAACCCAGGGCAACAGCGTCGGCCGCATCCCAATTTTCTGGGCGGGACGAATCCGGTGGGATCACGCGAACTCCTTTTGCGCCGGCCTCGCGGAGTTTCTGGATGACCGATCGAGCGTGTTTCTCGCCCGCTGGATCGTTGTCTGCCCATACCACCACATTCCTCCCGGTGAGCGGGCTCCAGTCAGTCTTTGGTGCGCCATTCGCTCCGGTTAGATTCGTCGTCGCCAAATAGCCGGCGCTGGCGAGTGCATCGGCAGCCTTTTCACCCTCAACTACGACAACGACCGAATCCATGTCTGCTACCAGTTGGTCGAGGTTGTAGAGTGGACGATCCTCTGCCGGCAGTTTGGCTTTTCCTGCTTTGAGGTCATGGCAGCGGAAGGTCTTGGTCGGCTTGCCGTCCTTTTGGCCTTCGTATCGATTCACACGGATCCAGTCGTTTCCCGAGGGGTCGCGATAGACAAAGCTGGTGGTGAGAGTGAGGCCATCAATGGCTCCGCATGCTTCTGCCCCGCCGGCTGGCAAACCAAGGAACTGGCGGGCCTCGGTCTCGGCCTCGTGTCGAGATACATGTCGAACAGCGGCCCATAGGCTCAACAGGTCTCTGCCCTTGTCTCCTGTCGCGAAGTCGCACCAGACACCAAACTTCTCAGCGACATTGACCTTGAGGCTGTCACCGGGTTCACCGGAAAGACTGCCAACTTCGAACTCGTTTCCTCGTAGTTCGCCGTCCGGAAGGAGGTGCTTCAACACATCGAGGGCTTGCGCTTGAATGGCCGCGAGAAGGTTCTCACTTCCTCCGCGCGTTTCCGGCCCGCTGCGGTATCTCCGCTCACCATTCGTAGGATTCGCCGCGAGGCCGGCTTTAAGTGCCTCAAGGTCGACTGTTGTTGTATTCACTTCATCCCCGGTTACCAGCATTGTCCGTATCTCCTTGTCGATACCGCCGGAGGGTTGGACTCCGGTCAGCGACCTCGCCTGAATACGTCAGACATCAACTATCTAGGGCGCCGCCTGTCGGGGAGTGGATTAGTACCTCAGGATGCGGTACTCTAAAGGTGCAATGGTGAAAAGCCGTGTTTCGCATCCGGGGCGCCCACGGGTACGTCGGGAGAATCCCAAGTCGTTCAAAAAGGGTGTTGAGCGGCGCGAGCTAACGCTGTTCCTCGACCCCGAGCGATGCTCACGCTTGTCCGAGTTCGTGAACCGGTTCGATCTTTCTGAACAGGTTGTCTTCGTTCAAGCCTGCCGCTATCTCGTTGCCCAGGCGCTGCACCCGGAAGCGGCATCGGATTCTGGACGAGAAGATCGGTTGGGCGAATTCGAAGCGACGCAGGCGCCAGTACCTGTCGGGAGAGAGGGCAATCAGAAGAAGACGATTCGACTGATTCCAGGCGACTATGGTCTGCTGTGTATGTTGGCAGAAGGTGCGAACTGGTCCCACCACAAGGCAATGGTTATTGCGCTTGATCGGTATCTCACGCAGCAAGAACAGGGAAGCGACCTGGCTGGATCGACGTTGGCCTTCCTTCCCCCTCCAGGTGAACCACCCAAGCGTGTGGTGAAGAGGATGGACATCAAAGATCGGCACGCTGCCCCGGAAATGATTCTCGGCGGCGAGCGCGTGAGGCAGATTGAGCGTCTGATAGGGAAGGCTACCGATAGTCATTCAAACGGGCTCGGCGACGGTGTGGCCGCAATCAACACCGTGATCGGGTTCATACAGTTTGCCGTGGACAATGCAATCAAGGTTGCGGAGGAGCGAAGCCGTCGCCACGAAGGGCGGCGATTCCGATAGAACGACGGGAATTAAATTTCGCATCGCTATATTGTTATAGAATTCTTGGTGTGCTCGACTATCGCAGAGGCTTGACCAAAGAAAGTGTTGACCACCATGACATCCCGTGCGCTCCGTATGCTCGACTTAAGTAAACGGCATCCGGGGATCAGTGAGGGTATTTCGCAAAGCTTCGCAGAGGCGGCACGTGTCTGTTTGGACAGACACCATACGCCACCAGCAGACTTCCAACTCGCGGATAACGCACACGAAGAAGCCGCGACGGCGGATTGGATAGCAGTCGACTGGAGACTGAAAAACGCGTGGGCAAACAAGGACGACGCGACCGAATACGGTGCATACGCAATGGCTCTCGCCGCCATCGAATTGACGCGTGGCTTGGTTGCCGTCATGAGAGCCGAGACCCGCAGCGGTGTCGATTATTACCTCGGCGAGTCACGGGGAGATTTGGATAACGTGGAAGTTAGCCTTTGTTTTGAAGTGTCGGGCACGGATGGGGGTAATGCAGCCGCGATCCGTGCCCGATTGCGCGACAAAGTGGATCAAGCCGCGAGAGGGAGGGCCAACCTGCCGGCAATCGCCTGCGTTGTTGGCTTTGCCGCACGCCAAATTGTTAGCTTGGACGTGGTGAAGAAGTGAGTTGGGCTTCTTTGCACCGGGAGAGTGAAGGGCTGGCCGCTGAGGCGCATGGTGCATTGCGGCTTGGTGATGCCAATCGTGCCAGGGAACTGTTTGCGGCTGCCGCTCGCAAGGAAGCGATGGCATTTGCCGAGATTGGTTTAACTAGGCCGAGGACACTGGGCGCAATAGCTGTCAGCGCTGTCTCTCTTTGGTACAAGGCTGGCGCACTCGCAGAAGCCGAGCAGCTGGCACACCGTGCTGCGACCACTGAAGGCATCCCACCTTTTGCCAAGGCAGAACTCAACGAACTGCTTCAGGCTGTCTGGAACGAGCAGGCTCAGAACGAGGCTGGAATATCGTTCCTACGAGGTCAGGTGGTTGTGTCCGTGAAAGGAGGAGAAGTTGTTGCGGGGGGCGCCCCGCTCGACCTCATTCTCAGCAAAGTCCAGACCGTCGAGAATCTCTTCTATCGTACTGCCGAATTCCTAAAATCCCATCCGTTGAGAAGAAAAGGGCCGCCACCACGAGAGTTGCAGATGCGCTGTCGACCTTGGTTATTTCAAAGTGTACCGGGAAGCTATCAATTCGCCGTTGCGATACAACAACCTCCGCAAGGGGAATTGTTTGCCACCGGAGAACCGGAACCGCAAGCGCTCACAGACACCTTCCTGTCGATCCTCCGTTCCGTTAACGAAGACCCGATGGACGGTCTAAACGATATCGTACCGAATGTGGAGTATCGGGAGACGTTCCTCAAGCTGACTCGTAATCTATCTCCTAGCGGGAAGAGCTTTGATCAAATCGAAGTGCGAAGCGTCTCCGACCGAAATCCTGTCGTGTTGTCAGCGGCTTCCCGGACATCAATTTCAGACGCTTTGCGCCGAGGGAGCCGAACGAACCCACGGGCGGTATCGGACGAGGAGTCAACCCTGCGCGGGGTGCTTCGGGCTCTAGACCTTGACCAAGATTGGCTGGAGGTGGCCGTGGAAGGAGTGCACAAGCGGGTGAACGGCGTGGCCGAAGAGGTAGATGACTTACTTGGTCCGATGGTGAACCATGTTGTGAGTGTGCGAGTGCGTGAAGGCAAGCGAGGAAGGCTGCTCTTTGTCGATATCGAGCAAGAAGAATAGTTTGGCGGCTCGCGGCGGCTAGCGAGCAGTGATGGAGTAGTGCCCGCAATCTCGAACAGCCGGCGTTTATTTGGTCTCACCACGCGGAACTTGAGGTCTGTTCGAAATCTTATTCGCGCAGCCGGCACCGTCCATCGGACGAGATCGGAGTCCGGCAAACGTCAACGCCAAAAATTTATCAGTCGTCCGCGCAACCGCGCAGCCCGCCTGTAGGGCGGAGCTATGGACGAAATAGCCCCGAGGCACGGTGTGGCGTCGAGCGGTCAGGTGTCAGGATGAACAGGCTTCGACCAAGATAGGATTCTTCTACTCTTTGGGTTCGGCTGCTTGCCCGGGTCGATGCCGCTTCCCAGGCGCGATGTGATCGGATACCACGAGTGGCCATGGTCCAATGAAGACGGCAGCACGGCCGAACTCCTGGCGAGTCAGTTCCCTCTCACCAACGTAGGACTCGCCAAGTCTAGCGATCTCCCGCTGGCTACCGACTGGTACAAGCATGCCAGCGCCCCCAACGTCGAAGCGATCAGCGACAAACCAATTCTCGTTGTTGAGGACGGCTAGGCAAAGCGGTAGGGAACGAGATTGCGCCTTCTGCTTTGCTCAACTTTCGTCGCCGGTGGCGGCATATATAAGGGTTGTTGGTTATGCAGTTGGACGAATCGATCAGACAGGTGGAGAAAGAGATCGATGCCACCTTTGGAAATTCCAAGTTGGTAGATGTCGGGTACGCTCAGGCAGTCTGGACCTTGCTCTCGGTGAATGAAGACTATTTCATTAAGTACCTTTTTATGGTTCCTAATGCGGATTTGCACATATTCGCCGATGTCCATTTGAATGCCCTCACTTATCCGTTAAGGGTTTGTCTTGAGCGCTGTAGGTTTAATAAGGAGAACGTCCCGCGTGAACTCAATGACGACCACTATAAGCTTGCTTGGGATTGGATAGAATCTTCCAAACACTATTCACAATTTTGCACCATATTTCCGCTTTGGCACAGACAAAAGGTAAACATTAATATAGTAGAAGAGGGACGGCTGATTGTTGAACATATTGTTGACTTTGATAGGAAATACGAAGCATACAACAGGCTGGTTAAAAAGGAGGGCAAACAAGAACCGACAGTGTCTCTACCTAACGATGAATTGGTAAAATACCTCTTGTCCCATACGACAATTAAGGAGGATTCATTTCGAGTAAAGTTCAATCCGCAATTGGTCTCGCAGCTAGTCTCAGTTCTTTCTCCTGCCATGTCGGCGCGGCAGTCTCTGCCCAACAACTGGCGTTTCAGCACGTTCAGCCTGGAAGAGTATCGGAAAATTTTCCTGACGCTCCAATCTATGTTGTTGGGCTGGCATACCGCGCGGACGGTGCTGGCCCAAAATGGACTTCGTGGACTAGGGTACACCTCATCGGTCTGGGTGGTGCCAAAAGACGAGCTTACGGCTCGGTTAAAGCGATATACGGGAGTTCGCCCACGAGTTATCAATAGGGTGCTCGACCTCATTACGTTTGGATCAAGTGGGATTAGAAATCCCGATATTGCGACTCAACCCCTTTTGGATTTAAAGAATGGCCAGTACGCTCTCGCTCCTTTTGTGTGGCTCAATACGGACATGGAGAGAAATTTATGCGCTTTACTCAATCAAATTCCTGAGGAAAGGGATGCATATTCCAGACTTACGAACGAGAAGGAGACCGCAACCAGGGAGGAGATTGAGGAGTTTCTCACCGACTACAGCCTTGATTTTAGAATGGGGCAGGTAGAAGGAACCGATCTTGACCTTGCCATAATTGACCGAACGGCCAGGGTATGTCTCTGTTTGGAACTGAAGTGGTTCATAGAACCGGCGGAAATCAGGGAGATCGAACAGCGCACGGAGGAATTGGCGACAGGCGTTGAGCAAGCCAACAAGATCAGGGCGCTGTTTGACCGAGGCGATGAACACCTTGCACAGGACATTCTGGGTATCGATCTGGACTATCAATTCTTGACGGCAGTAGCGTCGCGAAATTGGATTGGATTGGGTGATGTGCAAGATACGAACGTGCCGATCATAAAAGTATGGCAGCTACTTGGTCGGATGAAAGAGGTCGGTAGGTTGGCGGATGTTGTGAAGTGGCTTCGGGATCGAGATTACCTCCCTCGGCAAGGCGTAGATTTCAGCGTGGAGCCCATGGAGTTGTTGTGTGGGAAATGGTCGACGACCTGGTACGGAATCAAACCGCTAAATGATAAAATAGATTGAGTAGCGTACCCCCCGCATCTGCCCCGTCTCCGCCGCAAAGTGGGTCGATCCGGGGTACTTGGCTATCGTTGGACCGGGCGTTCATCATCAAACGGCAAACCTTCCTGATAGCCCCGGGCCGATTCTTCAACGGGTAGTCGCGCGTCTTTTCCACATGTAGCTCAACCCCGTTGCGGAAGACTTGGATTTTCGGCCTTCACTTCAGATTCGTGTAGTCCCCGTCCAAAGTCAGTTTCTCCATGAGCGGGCGATGCGGTGGGAAGAATTGAACTCGCTCGGCGACGTGAGGCGGGCCGGGCTTACCCTGCGGGTGGGCTGCCGGGCCTGTTGGGATCGTGGATGTACCCGCATTGTCGGCGTGGCCTCGGCGTGGACCCTTTGCCATAAGACCACATGGGCTGGTCAGGGAAGGCCACCGGCAATCAGCCATTCCTGAAACGCTTGACGTTCCGTGGCTTCGTCCTCCGCTCGTTCAATTGCCCTTCGGGCCTCATCCTGCGCGTGCCGGGCGGCAGCTTCTTCATACAGTGATTGGCGGGCTTCTTCCTCGGTCAATTGCACGCCGATGCGAAGTTCCTCTCTGATGATCACACACTCGACCGGATATCGCGTCGTGAGCGCTCCCCTGACCCACACTGCGTGGAGCCCGCCGCATGGACAGCCGGAGAAAAAGTTCTCTAGGACAAGAAGGTCCCGAATGATCCGGCGGTCGGCCCACGCCGTCTGCCGCAGACGTCCTCGGACATAGCTTGTCTTGGGACGAATCGAGACCGGCGGCACGGTCAGCACCATATCCGTGCGGAAATTTTGCCTGGACTGCCGACGGACCAAGTGGACGACGCGGTGATTCGTGCAACGTAGTCGTACGGAGCGACAATAGGTTTGGCCCTGCGAACCGTAATTCGCAGTTGGAAACCGATCCAGTTGTTCATATGCTGCAATATATAACAGAAACAAGCATAATTGTCAAGCATTATAGAGAGTTACGGTGTGCAGACACTCCATAAACACGTGGACGCTTGGGGTCTGCATAGCAGCAAATTCACTGGTGCAGCCGATCGAAGCGGGTCAGTGCCAACGAATTCGCGAACAGTGGCACCTGTGGGGTGGGGCGGTTTATCCCTCCCCAAGGGTGCCGGAGGGTCCTGGATAATCAAAACGGTCGTGGAGCTACTTCGGCGACCCCGTAATTCGAGGCGGAATCCAGAACGCGTCTCAGGCCGATTTTCGAAACCATTGGGCCGCCCGGCGATGAATCCGGCGGGGTCCGGCTGGCGGTCATTGGGGACGGGCTCTTTCTCTCGGGGTGTCGCTTAGGGGTTTGGTCTGCGGCGGCAATAGAGTGTCCGGGCTTAGTGCTTGGTCATTTCGTTTCGCTCATAACCGCTCGCCGCCTGTTTCCAATTAGGGGAACGGGTCAGTTTAGATCCTCCGAAGCGGCAACGATTTTTGGTGGGTGGTTAGCCAAAATGTTAAGTTGTCTGAGGCCGGTTTGAAAGAAGGTATCTGCTCATGCCTGAAACGCCATTCGGAAGGGAACTGAAAGTGGGGTCATGGGAAGAGTTTGAAGCGCAACTTAGAGAACTCAGGGCCGCAAGCATCAACGCGAGTCACCCACTCCTATACCGTGGTCAACCCGACGCATCGTGGAGTCTCACCACCACGCTAGAGCGAGCAACATCGGGGCGGTACCCGGTCAGAAAGTACTACAGGCTCATCAGGAAGATACGCCCGCAAATCGAGACGTTTACCGAATCGGATTGGCCCCTGCCCGAGGTCAAGGATATTGAAAATGCGCTAAACGAATTTGATTTTGGCATCGAGTTGCTGAAGGGAAATTTCTTAGGCTACCACTACATGATGTACCTGAGGCATCACGGGTTCCCGGCACCGTTGCTCGACTGGAGTCGCTCTCCATACGTAGCGGCATATTTCGCATTTAGGCAGTCTGTGACTAGCGCACGGGAAGTTGCGATTTATGTATTCAACGAATGGCCCACTGATCTGAAAAGCCGAGGTAGTGACAAACCAACAATCTATAGCTTGGGACAATATGTTAGGAGTCACAAAAGGCATTTCTTGCAGCAATCTATGTATACCATGTGTATCATCTACGATACCCGTAGTGTGCCAAAGGAATGGCATTTTTCGCGGCATGATAAGGTGTTTGAGGAGGGTAGGCCGGATCAGGATTTACTTGCGAAAATCATAATCCCCTCGTCGCAACGCATGACTTTTCTACGGCGCCTTGAGGAATTCAACCTGAGTGCATTCTCTTTGTTCGGGTCCGAGGAAAGCCTCATGGAGACGCTTGCAGTGCGAGAACTCGACCTAAGTTAGCCCTGTTCAGGCGAGCGATGTGGATTGCCCACATTTGGGGCGGTCAAGAGATGAAGGAGAAGCGGGATATGAGCCGTATGGCACTAATGGCAGTGATAGCCCTGATGATGTTTGCGTCATGTGACGTGCCCGCAGATTCGTCATCGGATGCCGACTATCAAACATACACAACGGCCGGCGATTTGGGGACTCAGCTATTCACTCAGGATATAGCGTCCAGCGGGCCAATCTATAGGACCTGGGCAATTCTCGGCGTTTGCGGGGACGATGGCTTGGCGAATGCCGTGCTTTCGAAGATCAAGGACCCACAGTTTACGCAAGGGGTTTATGGGCTAATCAAGGCGAAGAAATTTGACAAATTGCAGCATTGGGCATTTTTGCTCACGCAATCTACCGCGAACGGACTCAGCGTTGGATATCGTTTCGGCTATAAGGATGCTGTCTCGGCTTTGTTGGAAGATCCTGCCTATAAGCAGACAGTGTGCACGGAAGCCGTCAAGAGCGCTAACGACATTCTTAGATAGCATCGTCGAGTGAATCCGTACTGGCTCCGGTCTCAGGCTGAACGCTCCGGCGAGGAAATCTGATTCTATAAACCGTGAGGTACTCGCAGATTAGGGGTATGGGCCTTCACGAGTTTCGGATTCGCTAGGTCCGAAGGCTCCCTAGTTCGAACCAATCTCAGTCGTCCTGTTTCAATATGTAATTCAACACGGCCGCTAGCCGCACACCAGCTTTCTCCATCTGAAGCTGAATTGTGGTCCAGGCCATCGTGTCGTAATCATTCCCAAGGGCAATTGGTTGCGGAAGAGGCTTCCCCTCCTGAGCCAGGATGCCGTGGTATGCGACCGTGCGGGCTATATCATGCGACTCCGTGGCCCACCCAATTGGGTCGAGACCGTCGCGGGTCCATTCCACCGCCATTGTCTGCGTAATCTGGCCTTCAAGCTGGCGTGCGAGTGAGGTCACTTCGGAACGCTCACCATTAGCCTGGACATCTGTGCCGTAACCCATAGGGAGGTAATGTTCGATGATCGCGGTATCCCAAATGCTGTGGAGTGTCCAAGGGTATCCTCGGTCCGAGGTGGTCTGGCCGAGGTATGTCGCTAGGACCTTATTTCCGCCCGCATCATCGTTGTTACTCGCATGCAAGGGTTGGTGGACGTCGCCGATGAAGTGGACGACATACTCCAAAGCCTGCAAACGATCCTCTGGTGATCGGCTGCGATCTGTCAGCACCTTGGTGAATTCGTCTATCTTCGCGACAACGCAATTGCCGCCGGGGCAGTCGCGGGCGGGATCATAGTTGGACGCGAAAAGGGGGATATTGACGAAATGCCACGGACCCGTCTCTGGGTGGTTGAACCGCCATTCGTCCGCCCACGACGCGACGTCGGAGAGATGGTGCTGATGATGCAGTGCGAGTAGCTGCTGGACCTGGGCCAGCGCTTGTGGGGACAGTCGGCTCTCGGCGATATCTGCAATGATTGCGTGGCCGGCAACGCCCCAGGCCCACCCGGGCGCAGGGTTAGCGAGGACCAAAGGAACAAGGAGAGCGCAAAAGGCCAGCCGGCACAAACGCCGCAAACCGTGCAGGTAGCGCAGTGGGACACGTCCGAGCCGACTGACAGCTTTATTCACTGGGCCAAGCGAAGCTGGATTGGTGAGTCAAGAATGATTTCTGGCTTTCCCTTGTACAGCCGAATCGGTCCGGTGACCTGCACCCGCTTGCCCTGGTACGCGTTCAGATCACCGAACTGAGGGACTGCTGAAGAGAAGATCACTCCAGAGAAGACCTCGTTCGGATAAGGATTTTCGAAGTCCAGGAACACGTTGCCCTTCGAGGAGGTGTAGACCTCCGCAACTAACCCTTGGACGGTTGCTATTTGGCCGATATGAGCAGGGGCGTCGGTATCAGCAATGATGGGCGCGTCATCTGCGATGGCAGCAAACGGACCGGCTATTGATAACGCTAGCGCCAGCACCGCAGACCAGATTGGGTACCTCGTTACTTCTCGCATGTCCGCTCACCCGGTGAGTTGCCCGATGAGTTTACGCCACCAGCGGTAGATCATGTACTATTTCACCGTCCTGAGATGGCCAGGGCAGGGCATTGGCCCCCTGGCTGACAAGAAGATGTGAGGGCTGACATGGCGACGGACTGGGACAAAGCGCGGGAGAAAGCGTTCCGCACAGGTCAGTGGGCGGTGAGGATGACCAAGGTCCGTATACGGCAGGTCTCGTCACGCACCCGATGGGAGTTCGTCACATTTTCTGGAAAATCCGGCGGGGAGTCGCGCGGGGTCGTGGACCTCGTTGCTATTCGCAAAGATCACCGAACACCGAAGGGTGTCCTAAACCGGGGAGATGCGCTTCAAATAGTCTTGGTTCAGGTAAAGGGCGGTGCGGCGGCTCGACCTACTCCTAGCGACTGGAAACGGCTCAAGGCGGTGGAAGCGCGGCATGGGGCCGCCGATTGTTTGTTGGCGGTTTGGAAGAAGGGCAGGGCGGTAGAGTTTTTTCGCCCGAGTGCAGGAACAACGGGCAAGCGATTGGCATGGAGTCAGGGTGAGGATGTCGAAAAGATATTTCGCTGAGGTCGGGACTACCTACCGACTGTCGCTGATCCGGCTCGTGGTGGACTGATGACCGTCACATCCTGGTCGAATGACCCGGTGCTAACCCTGTCGATTTGTTGTCGATGGTGCGGTCCGTGAAACACCGCACCAAGGTGCTGATTGAGAAGACGACTTCTGGACGGTACTGAGGCGCTTGATACCTAACCCTGCTGGGGCTCTCCACTCGCCTCGAAGCGATGATCGAACGCTGCCGGCGAAGAGCGCCGTGGATGGCCTGTATGGAGCGGGCTTAGGGTTCGGATTGACACGATTGATGGTCACGCCCATCATCCTCCAACCCCTCTTGAGTGTATCAGGGCCATGAATCCTTGGCGGCGTCTCGCGTCCGCTTTGGTGATTACCGGGGCGGTGACTTGGTGCACCAGCCCGCGAGCCCAGAGCTTTGCTCAGTCGATAGATGCTTCTGCGAGAGCAAGATGCTTGATCGAATTTACGACGACTGCCGATGCGGCAAACCAGTTCGGCCATCAGGCGTGGGCAACAGTTTCAAATGACATGGCTAACGGGATTTTGGGCCTATCAAAGGATGCTAGCGACCTCTATGACCGCGCCAACGAATTGCGCCAGCAGGCAAACGACACTTTGAAAAATTGCCTCGCCAATAGCGGCGATACGAATCCCGATGACAGCGACCCCA
>Ga0207109_1086_pt1 | contig 20761 bp, 13 predicted proteins | sample Alteio_BWMinHeat_73_FD_153584 | JGI IMG/M metagenome (GOLD analysis project Ga0207109, IMG submission 153584) | Enriched cells from forest soil in Barre Woods Harvard Forest LTER site, Petersham, Massachusetts, United States -... | ecosystem: Environmental > Terrestrial > Soil > Temperate forest >... | reverse complement strand
TGCATGGTGTGGTCGCGGAAGCGGGCCAGCAGGTCGCCGAGCTTGCCTTCATAAGCATGGTAGATGCGGAGCTCGTAGACGGTGGTGGACGATGGCATGGGGCCCTCCTTCTCTGATGATGCAAGTTTGTCAAGGCCAGCAGCGGCCCAAATGGCTGAGGGGAAAAGCGCTGCTACGGGAAGAGTCTGAAGCAAAGTTCGTCTTTTCATGGGCGGGATTCTAGCAGAGGTTTTGGGGGATGTGCAGACTTCTAGTTTCCGAGAGCAAAGCAGATCCCTCGCTGCGCTCGGGATGACAACAGAGGTCAACTTCAGCAGCGCGCTAGAGTTGGGATTCGATGGCTTTGGTGATTTCTTCGTAGCTGATGAGGCCCTGGATCTTTTTGATTTCCTTGCCGTCCTTGGAGATGAGGAAACTGGTGGGATAGCCGAGGAGGCCGCCGAATTTTGTGGCGATGTCGTCGTTGCCGAGGACGATGGGATAGTTCATGGGAAGCTTCTGGCCGTTGACGTTGAAGCGCTCTTTGGCGAGGAAGGGAACGACGGCGCTTTTGCCTTCTTCGTCCATGGCGATGCCAAGAACGGTGAAGCCCCTGGTGCCGTATTTCTGCTGCATTTCGATGAGCCAGGGAATTTCGATGTAGCAGGGATCGCACCAGGTGGCCCAGAAATTGACGAGAACGACCCGGCCGCGGTAGCTGCTGAGGGGAACGTCCTTGCCGTCGAGATCCTTGAAGGTGACTTCGGGAGCCATTGTGCCGGCGCCGGCATCGGGGGGGTGAGAGTCGCCCGTTGCCGGAACTCCGACTTTAACGCGAGTGGCCTTATCCAGCTTCCAGGTGACTCCGATGAGGAACATCACGGTGATCAGGATTAAAAGAACTTTTTTCATCTGCGCGATGCCTGAAGTATCAGGCGTACTCCTCTAGAGTGAAAAGCGATTCAAGAACGAGAGCTTTGCCGAGAGCCAGGTCAGCTTGTTGACGAAGACCAGCCCGCCGACGAACAAAAGCAATGCGCCGCTGAAAAGTTCGACGGCGTGCAGATACTTGCGAAAGTTTTTGTAGAAGGCCATGAACTGGCCGATGCCGAGGGCGGTAAGTAGAAAGGGAATGGCCAGGCCAGCGGAATAGACGGCGAGGAGCAGAACGCCGCGGGCGATGGTGTCGCTGGCGGCGGCGAGGGCGAGAACAGTAGCGAGGATGGGGCCGATGCAGGGCGTCCAGCCGAAGGCGAAAGCAAAGCCCAGCAGGAAGCCGCTCCAGATGCCGGGCTGACCAATGCCGCTGCGGAGGTGAACGTCGCGGTTGAGCCAGCGTGCCATGGTTGGGCCGAAGAATCCTATGAGCGAGAGGGAGAAGAAGTGAGACGCGCCCAGTCCCGCGAAGAGAGGGCCATGGTTAAGAAGAGAACTGATTCCAAGCGCGACCAGGACAACGCCGAGGATGATGCCAGCGCGGAGATTTAGTTTGATGAGCGCGCCAATCAGATGAAGGCCGAAGAGCAGGATCAAGGCGCCGGCGACGGGAGCGAGAAGCGCGCGGTTCTGCCGCAGGAAGGAACCAACGGCGCTAGCGGAGGCGCCAAAACCGATGAAGACGACGGAGAATCCGGCGACGAAAGCGAGAGCGGATGAGAAAAGGCCGGAGGTGGGGACATCGCCTTTGCGGAGTTGCTCCATGCCAATGCCGGAAAGCATGGAAATGTATCCGGGGACGAGCGGAAGCACGCACGGCGAGAGAAACGAAACCAGCCCGGCGAGAAAAGCTCCTGCTAGCGGAACATCGTTCATAGTCGAATCATACCTTCAATAGAGGGAATCGCGTAATTCCTGGAATTATTCCCGAAGCTATTCATGGAAGAGCGTAGACGGATTCTTCCCTTAGCGCCTGCAGTCGGCAGCGCGATTCCTGATTTTCCTACAAGTACCGCGCACGCGGGGTTTCCCGAGAGCAGGGCAGCCAGCGGACCTTCTGTTAGACGCGCGAGGGAGGAAAAGGAGACATGTAGAGAGGGCTCAGGCATAAGGGCGACAGATGAAAGATTTAGCTGGCGCGGAGGCATTTTGAGGTTCTGCGATATTCCCGTAAACCGCTGACAAAACAAGGTTTACAAGGGGACTAAATGGCATGGCGGTTGCAATTACGAGAGTACCGCGCGGGAGGCGTGCGGCCCGTGAAAATGCAATGGACGCCGAACAAAGTGACGCTCTTGCGTGTGGCGGTGGGATTTTCGGCGGTGTGCCTGTTTGGGCGCGGTGCGTGGGCCAACCTGGCGGCGGTGGGACTGACGGTCGCGTCCATCGCACTGGATGCTTTGGACGGGCATATCGCGCGGAAGAAAAAAATGGCTACACCGGTGGGCGCCCAATTGGACATTCTGGGCGACCGGATGATCGAAAACCTGTACTTCACGTATTTCGCGGTGGTGGGGATGGTGTCGCTGTGGCTGCCGGTGCTGTTTTTTGCGCGCGGGGCGGCGACGGATTTTCTGCGCGGGCTGGCGATGAAAGCGGGACATTCCGGGTGGGGCGCGAATGCCATGTTGCGGACATGGTGGGGACGAGCGCTGGTGGCGTCGCGATGGAGCCGCGGGTTGTATGCGGCGATGAAGTGTTTGTGCTTTTGCTACTTGGGACTGGAGCTGGCGCTGACGCGCGGGCCGGTGGCGTTGCTTGGCACGCTTGCGGCGGACGTGCACGTGATGATTCGCGTGGGCGCGCATGTGTTGACGTGGATGACGGCGGGATTTTGCCTAGTGCGCGGGCTGCCGGTGCTGGTGGAGGGGTGGAAGTATCTTGCGGGAAGCGTTGGACCGGGGCGCGGAAGCAAGAGCGCACCGCAGGTGGCGATGTGAGCGCGCGCATGGAAGTAAAGGAAATTCAGGAAGTAGCGGAGGTAAAGGAGAAGAGCCGGGGAGTTGCGGCGTTTTTTTGATTTGGATGGGACGCTGGTGGCGTTGCCATCACTGGAGCGGAGATTTTTTGGAATCTTGCGAAGCCAGAGAGAGATTCGTCTGAGGAATTATTTTCTGTGGTTGAGGGAAGCAGTGCGATTGGTGCCGCGCAGGAACGGCAGAATCTTGCAGGCAAACAAAATGTATTTGCGCGGAGTGCAAATTTTAGAAGAGCGTGACCGGGGAGATGAGTCGCTGTCTCACCGGCACAAGGGTGGCCACCAGGCCCCGGGACAGGCGTCGGCTCCTCCGAGGCGCAATCTACGATGGCCTGTCCCGGTTTTTTTCGAGGAAGCGATGGAACGAGTGGCATGGCACGCGAGACAGGGGCACGCGATCGTGCTGCTGAGTGGAACGCTGGAGCCGCTGGCGCGGGAAGCGGGGCGAGCTTTGGAGGCGCTCCTCTCTGAAAGAGGAATTTCTTGTGCGGTTTGCGTCTGCGCGACGCCGCTCGAGGAAGTGGACGGGCGGTGGACTGGGGAGATTTTGGGTGAGGCGATGGTTGGAGAAGGAAAAGAACGGGCGGCTCGCCGGATTGCAGCGGAACTCAAACTCGATTTGCGGCGCTGCTATGCGTATGGGGACAGCGCGAGTGACCGGTGGCTGCTGGGTGCTGTGGGGCGGCCGGTGGCGGTGAACCCCAGCAGAAAGCTTGCGCGGCTTGCATGCATGCGCGATTGGACTGTTTTGAAATGGGAAAAAGAAGGAATCGTAACGCGGAGGCACAGAGAACGCAGGGAAAAGAAAAGGAACGTGGAAGCAGTGACGCGAGGGCAAGAAGTATTGAATTCGCAGGCCAATGTGGGAGATCTGGGATGAGCCGAAGGGCGAGAGCGACTGAGGGAACAAACGAAGCCGCGATTGCAATGCCCGCACAGATGGATTCTTTGACGGTGGATCGCGCCGGCAGTCTCGGAACGGATGGGCGAGGAATCAGGGAGTGGGCCGCGCAGGAAGCGACAGCTGCGTGGGCGGCTTGTGGAGCGTTCGAATGGGTGGCGCTGGGGTATTTGGCGGTGTCCAGCGCGCTCATTGTGCTGTTTGCGGAGAATCTGGCGCATCCAGTGAAGCTGGTTGGAGTGCAGGCCTTTGTTGCCGCAATGATTTTGATTTTGTGCCGAATGGAAGTACGAGGCGGGGCGGACACTTCGGCTGCGCTCAGTGCACACAGCAATTTAGATGCTACGGCTGGGCAAAGATTCTGGCATTTCTGGCGGCATTGGTATCCGCACTTGTTCTTTCTTTTTTGTTTTGAGGAGATGGCGAAGCTGGTGCATTTGTTCTCGCCGGGATGGGAAGACGCGAAGCTGATGGCCTTCGATCGCTGGCTGACAGGGGTGAATCCTTCACTGTGGCTGGAACAGTTTGCGCGTCCAGCGCTGAACGAATTCATGCAGTTCGCGTATTTCACCTACTTTGTTTTTCTGCTGGTACTCGGCGGGATTCTCTATTACCGGCGCGAATGGAAAAGCTACTGGGCGGTGATGACGTACTCGGCGATTGGCTACGGGATCGGCTACGTCATCGCGATGTTTTTTCCGGTGCAGAGTCCATGGTTCAGCATGGCGGGAATGTGGCACGGCGAGTTAGCGGGCGGGCCGTTCACCGCGCTGATCAATTTGATTGAAAAATGCGGGCGAGTGCATGGCGCGGCGTTTCCTTCGCAGCATGTGGCGGGAGCGATGGCAGCGCTTTGGGGAGCGTGGACGCACCGCCGGTGGCTTTTCTGGGTATTCCTTCCATTCGTTCTCTGCATGTGTGTTTCGACGGTGTACGTGCGAAATCACTATGTGGCGGATGTGTTTGGAGGAATGGTAACGGGGACGCTGGGGTATGTGATCGGCAGTTGGCTGATGAAGACGCGAGGCGCAATAGCAGGGGAAGCGAGCTAAAACTTTCGCTGTGAATTCCGGCCGTTAAGTCCAAAAGCAAGCCTGAACCGGGAACGGAGAGAGGAGGGCGAGCAAGAGGAGGGGTGTATGCATTGGAGATCCAAGACTAGCGCGGTAGGTCTCGAAGAGTGTTTTCTGAGAGGGAAATATGGCTCGATAACGGCAAGAATAAGATTCTTAGCTGTTCTTATTGTTGCAGCGGCCGTCACCGGATGCAGCGGTGGAGGATCCCCTGTGAGCCCGCCACCGCAGGGAGCACCTGATTTCTTCTTTGTGGAGAATTTGTCGCAAACAATTGCAGGATTCGATGAACAATCCGGACACTTGGCGGTGATCCCCGGATCGGGAACGGAGATTCCGTTTCCGCCCAGCAGTCTTGCGGCGGATCCCCAGGGCCAGTTCCTAGGGGTGGTCGAAATCCAGGACATCAACACGCGGCAATTGCAGCTGGTCGCGATCCAGGCAGGAGGAACGCTGCAGCCGGGAGCACATGTTTCCGTGCCGGGAGCGGTGGCGCTGGCGTTTTCGGGAAACAGTTTACTCGCAGTGGTCGACCAGAATGACGAACAGGTGGAAGTATTCTCCATTCAGAACGGAACACTAACGCTGGCGTCGTCGGCGCCGGCTGGGCCGCTTCCAGTGGATGTTCTGTTCAGCGCGGACGGAAAGAAACTCTATGTCGCGAACAAGTTTGGGGACAGCATTTCCGTATATTCGGTCACGGCGAACGGCACGGTGCAACCGGTACAAACGCTGCAACTGCCGCTGGCGCCGGGGCAGATCATTGCGCCAGTGGTGCGGCTGAGGTTGAATCCGTCGGGCGACCGGCTTGCGGCAATCACGGGGATGGGACAGCTCTACGTTTCGCAGGTCAGTCCTACGGATGGCACACTTTCCGGCACACAGGAAACCATCGTGGCAAACGGGGCAAACCTCGAAGAAGTGATTTTTGATCCATCCGGCCGGAACATTTACACTGGAGATCAAGACAATGGCGGACTCTACGAATTTGCCGTAGCGGCGGATGGCGGTACCGCTCCACTGAGCGGGTCACCTGTGCCCGCGAAGCCACTGCTCACTGGGATGGTGATGAATTCGGCCGGCGATCGACTGTACGTGGTGAACGGCGCAAACTCCGAGATCGTGACCTATCTCCGTAACAGCACCATCGGCAAGTTAACGGCTACGGCAGAGGTCGTAAGTAGCGCGGGGTTTCTGCCGGGCCGCATCGTGCGCGTGCCCGCGCACTAAGCTGACAGCGGCGGACGGCGCAGATGATAGTCGTGCGAGGCTTCAAATGCGTGGGCAATGCGGAGAATTGTTTTTTCTTGCCAGGATGGCCCGATGATTTGAAGACCGACAGGCAGGCCGGATGAAGTGAAGCCGCAAGGGATTGAAATGGACGGCAAGCCAGTGAAATTCGCCGGGCGATTTAACCGCAGCAGACCTGCGCGAACCAATTCGGTTTTTCCATCGACGGATATTTCTTCCACGCCAATCTCTGTGGCTGCAAACGGAGTAGTAGGCACGACTACGGCATCGAGCATTTTCCCAGAAGGAACACCTAGCTGGCCGAAAAGGCCGAGCCATGCCATCTTGCGCATGGAGAGAGCGGCAAGATAATCCACTGCACGCACCTTGAGGCCCATCTCCAGGCGGGTTTTGACGTCATCGCCATATTCCGCAGCGCGAGAGGGGAACCATCCGGAACGCAGGTGGAAATCCGTCGCTTCGGCCAGAGCGATGTTTGTACTGGGATCCGTCCACTGATGAACGGAATGCGCGCGGCATTCGTGCAAAACGACACTTCCGGAATTCTTATTCGCAAGCGCCTTCCTAATGATCCGCTGTACTTCGCTATCGATACGTTCCCAGAAATAATCCGCGGGGATTCCCAGATGCAGTGGCACTCGCGGCTTCTGGCGAATTTCGTTGACGCCCCGAAGATGGAAAGGGAGTAGGACTTTCTCCGCCGAACCATCCAGATAGTCTCCAGTGGTGATGGCCTGAAGAAGGAGCGCGGCGTCCACGGCGGAGCGAGTCAACGGGCCCACATGGTCCAGCGTGGTCGAAAGCGGTACAACGCCGGCGGTAGAAACGCGCCGATAGTGCGGCTTGAGGCCGACGATGCCGCAGAGAGCGGCAGGGATGCGGATGGAGCCGCCTGTGTCTGTGCCGATGCTGCCGTAGCAAAGGCCGGCAGCGACGGCTGCGGCGGAACCACCGCTCGAGCCGCCGGGAATGCGTGCAGGGTCCCACGGATTGTGGACCGGGCCATAGTGCGGATTGTTCGAAGTCACGCCATAGGCGAACTCGTGCATGTTGGTCTTGCCGAGCAAGATGGCGCCAGCGTTTTTGAGTTGTCCGACGACCGTTGCGTCTTCGTCTGGGATGAAGTCCCGAAGGATCTTCGATCCGGCGGTCGTTCGAATCCCTCGCGTGTAGATATTGTCCTTCAACGAAATAGGGATCCCGTGAAGCGGGCCACGGTCGCGATGGCCTTTGCGGCCGCGTGGAGCAAAAAGTTCGGCTTCGGCTCTCTTGGCTTGGGCGAGGGCGATCTCAACGGTCACCGTGATGTAAGCGTTGAGTTTGGGATTGAGCCGGTCGATGCGGGCGAGCATGAGCTTGGTGAGCTCGACAGGAGAAAGCTTGCGCTTTCGGAAAAGTTTTCCGACTTCTTCGATGGAAGCGAAGGCCAGGTCGGTGTCGCTCATGCTCAGAAGATCTTTTCCTGGTGGCGAAGGTTCCCGAAGGTGCCGATATTGGCGATCATGAAGGCGATGCGGAACTGATTCTCCGTACGCACCTGGCCGAGGTTGATGCGGCGGTATTCGACGGCTAGGCCGCAACAGCCGCCGTTGTAGCTGGCTTGTACAATCTGGTTTTGCAGCGTCTTATTTGTGAAATCGTAGCCAATGCCGGTGAGGAAGTTGAGACCTTTTCGTGTTTCGCTGCCGTAGCCGATGAGGGCGCGCAGCTGATTGGAGAGCGGCTGGTCGAACAGCTCGAATTGGGGCGGCTGCGGATTGGGCAGATCCCCCGGCACGGGATTGTCGTTGAGGCGGAAGTGGGCCAGGGTCACAAAGAATTCCCGGTAAGGCTTCACTTTCAGCAATGTGCCGATGGTCACGAGTCTTTGCGCCGTGGGATCGTACTCAAGGATTTGTTCCAAGTCGTAAGGACCACCGGGTGTGATTTTGATGTCGCTGATGATGGGCGACCAGTGGCGCGGCCCGAAGGCGAAGGCGAAAGGGGTGATGGAGTTGAGCGCCTGGAAGACATTGCGCTGGCCGTCCACGATGGCGCCGCCAAAAGTGGGATCGAAATAATGTTTTTGGTAGATGTTCCAGGAGAGAATTTCGCTGGGCTGGCCGTCGCCTTCCTTAAGGAACAAGCGCTGGGTGAAACCATACTGAATTTCATTGGTGTCGGTGATTGTAGCGTTGGAATCGAAGCGGATAAAGTCGGCGAAATTGTTCACGCCGGTGACATAACGGTAGGTGAAAGCCGGCTCGATGGTGTGCTTGTAGCGCCGGCGAGTTTTATCCTTCTTTAGAGAAGTGCGGTCGAAGAAACGTTCGAACACGGGAGGGCGGAGCTCTACCGCAAATTCGCCGGTGTTGCGGAGGATGGACGCGCCGCTGAGCACGCCGGAAGAATTATAGGAATCGCCGTAGCGGGTGGTGCGAAATGCGGCGGAGGTAGTGACGCCGAGCCAGGGACCGAAGTGCAGGGGAACGGTAACGCGTGGAGCGAATTCGTAGCGGTCGACGAAATTGGGAGTTTGAATGAGTTGATCGCTGCGGTTCACGACACCTGCAAAGGCGTCGAACGCGAAGTAGACAGGGACGCTGCTCCAGGGAGCCTGTTCGACAGAGCCAAAACGCGCTTCGGGCGCATTGCGGAGAGCGACGCTGGTGGCAGGAATGGCGGGAGTGATCGCAGTCGCAGCGACCGGGAGCGTAAGAAAGCTCTTGTCGTTGAGCGCTGCGAAATTGAGGCTGAATCCTCGAAAATTATTGGTGAGAAAAATGGCGCTGCGCACTTCGGAGTTGACGGCTTCTCCAAAAGTGTCCGCGAACGCCAGGCGGAAGGTGAGTGAGGAGAGCTGGTTGTAGTCAGTGACGAAGCGCCAGCCTCCGGGCAGCAAGGATTGAATTTCAACACGCTGCTGCTCGCCGCCTTGCGGGCTGCGTGTGCCGTCGGGATTGAGCAGGCCGCGGTCCTCCACGCCAAAATAAGTGTAGGCGATCGAAGTATTTTCGAAGGGCTTGGCGCGGAATTCGCCGCGCTCGAGCACGCCGCGGCGGCTCATGTACTGCGCGCCGAGAGTGGTGTCCATCCAGGATGTGGGCGCGAAATAGAAAGCGTCGCCCAGAATGAAACCTTTGCGTGAGCTCTGGCCGATATCGGGAATGAGGAATCCGGTCTGGCGGATTTTTTCTCCGGCAGGGGCAGTGGCATAGGGGAGCCAGATGAGCGGGACGCGGAAGAGACGGAAGTTGGCGTTGACAAGTGCCACGGTCTTGTTGAGGCGGATGCGCGCGTTGGGTGCGTAGAACTGCCACTTGGGATGTAACGGATCACAGATAGTGATCCAGGCGCGGTGGACGAGGTAGACGTCACCGGCGAAGCGCTCGACGTCGCGGGCTTCGAAATAAAGAGGATTCTCGGAAATCAGGACGGTGGGGTTGGGCGCGCGTTCGATCTTCACCGTCCCGCGAACGTTGTGGAAAGTGCCGTGGCCGGTGCTGACATTGTAATGGGCTTCCTCAGCGTCGAGGTGCTCTTTGTTGTAATCGAGCTGGACGTGCCCGGTGGCCACGGCTTCGAAGGTCTTGCCGTTGTACTCAACGTGGTCGGCGCGAAGACGCGTGTCGCCAAAATGGATGTCCACATCGCCATCGGCGGTCGTGAGGTCGCCGCGGCGGCTCTGCGTTTTTGATTCCAGGTCGGCAACGCCAGTCTTGGAGGAGGGACGGTGGACTTGCTGAGCTGCTGCGGCCGAACGTATCGGGGGCCCCGCAAACGTGACGAGCAGCGCAATCAGGAAGAGAAAAGAACGTAGTACGGGGAGTATCCGCGCGCGGGGATGAGATTTCGCGTCAAGCATGCATTCAATGAAAACAGTGGGATAGCCTAGCACGGGGCAGAGGGGAATTGAAGGAAGCGTTCGAGACCTGACTGTGCGCGGGGAGCAACCGTCCGCGTAAGTATCATAGCCGTGAAACGTCATAAGAGGACGGCACGTCTTTCTCTGCACGGGATAGGTCTGCCCTTCCAGAAACTTATGATGCGTGAAATGGGCCAGGAGGAGTAACATGCCCGGCCTTGCTTACAGGAGAATGAAAATGAAGCATGTTTCGAATGCTCTACGGATGATTCTGGCTGCTGTGGTCTGGATGGGTCCAGGCGCGGTGCACGCGCTAGCGGCGCCTGCCGACCAACCGAAAGCCACCGAGCCGCTCAAGAACCTGGAGTTCCGGGAGCTCGGGCCCGCAACCATGGGTGGACGCATCGATGACTTTGCCGTGGTGGAGAGCAATCCCAACATTGTTTACGTTGGCGTGGCCTCCGGCGGCGTCTGGAAAACGACTAACAACGGCACGACCTGGGAACCGGTGTTTGACAAGGAGAGTGTGTCGACGATCGGGGACATCGCGATTGCGCCGTCGGACCCATCCGTCGTGTGGGTCGGCACGGGTGAGCCGAACAACCGACAGAGCTCGTCTTGGGGCGATGGAGTGTTCAAATCGCTGGACGGCGGCAAAACCTGGAAGAGGTTGGGCCTGGAGGCCACGCGGCACATCGGGCGAATCGTGGTTCATCCGAAGAATCCGGAGGTGGCCTACGTGGCGGCGCTAGGGCATTTGTGGGGACCGAATCCGGAGCGCGGGGTTTATAAGACGACGGACGGCGGGAAGACGTGGTCGCACGTACTGAAAATAAATGACGACACGGGAGTGAGCGACATCGCTTTGGATCCGGAAAGCCCGGACACGCTGTATGCCGCGGCGTACGAGCGGCGGCGAACGCCCTTCGGATTCAACGGCGGTGGACCCGACAGTGCCATTTACAAGACGACCGACGGCGGCGCGACATGGAAAAAACTGACGAAAGGGCTGCCGTATGAAAACGGCGGAGACACGGGGCGCATCGGTCTGGATATTTATCGCAAGGATCCCAACATTGTTTATGCGATCGTGCAGCACGAAAAGGGCGGGACATACCGCAGCGAGGACAAAGGCGAAACCTGGAAAAAGATGGGCGACACCAATCCACGCCCGTCGTACTACAGCCAGATTCGCGTCGATCCCAACAACGATCTCCGGATTTGGGAGCTTGGCGCGCCAATGTTTTATTCCGAGGACGGAGGGAAAACGTTTTCGACGCAGCGGGTGCAGAAGATTCATGGCGATTTTCACGCCATGTGGATCGATCCGGCGGATTCGAATCACATGATTACGGGATCGGACGGCGGGATTCACTGGAGCTACGACGCGGGGAAAACCTGGGACTTTCTGAACACCATCGCGATCGGGCAGTTTTATGAGGTCAGCCTCGACAACGAGAAGCCGTATCACATCTGCGGCGGCTTGCAGGACAACGGGAGCTGGTGCGGCCCAGCGCAGACGCTGGCGCGTGACGGGATTGCTAATGAGGACTGGCAGGTGATTCACGGCGGCGATGGATTTTATGCGGCGATCGACAACGTGGAACCGTGGATTGTGTACACGGAATCACAGGATGGCTACATCGACCGGCGGGATTTGCGCACGGAGCAACAGCGCTCGATACGACCGGAGGCGAAAGTGGGAGAGCCACACTACCGGTTCCAATGGAATTCGCCGGTGGCGGTTTCCGTGCATCACCACAAGACTATTTATTACGGTGGAAATTTTCTCTTCAAGTCCACGGACCGCGGAGACACTTGGACGCGGCTGGGCGGTGACTTGACCACAGGCGCGGACCGCAACAAGCTGCCGATCTTTGGAAAGACGCCGGACAAGAACACACTTTCGCGGCACGACGGCGTGCAGGAGTACCCGACGATCACGACGTTGAGCGAATCGCCGCTGACACCGAATGTGCTTTGGGTGGGGACGGATGACGGCAACGTGCAAGTGACGCGTGACGGCGGAAAAACTTGGAAGAGCGTCGCGCTGAAAGTGCCGGGCGTTCCGAAAGGAACGTACGTGAGCCGGGTGGTAGCATCGAAAATCGGTGAAGGTGCGGCTTTTGTGACGTTTGATGGCCATCGCGGGGACGACTACAACATTTATATTTTTGCCACCAGCGATTACGGCGAGAGCTGGAAGGCTATCCGCAACGGGATTCCGGATTCGGCGGGCAGCGTGCATGTGGTGCGCGAACATCCGCGGAGCACCAACCTGTTGTTCGCCGGGACGGAGTTCGGGCTCTGGGTGTCCTGGGATCGCGGAGCAAGCTGGTCGGCGCTGAAAAACAATTTTCCGACGGTGCCCGTGGATGACATCGAAATTCAGGCGCGGGAAAACGACCTGGTGCTGGCGACGCATGGGAGGTCCATCTGGGTTTTTGACGACATGACGCCGATCGAAAAAATGGACGCGGGCGTGGCGGCTTCACCGCTGACTTTCTTCCCGCCGCGCGCAGCTACCACCTGGCACCTGCGAAACCGCCGGTGGAGCGCGGGTCAGAAAATGTTCATGGCGAAGAATCCGCCGTATGGGGCGATCCTCAATTACTACCTGAAGGAAGCGGTTCCCGCGGAGGCGCCCAAGAAAGACAAGGACGATAAGGACAAAAAAGAAGCGACGGCAGAGAAACCAAAGGATGATGCCGCGGCGAAAAAGGAAGGCAAAGTAAAAATCAGCGTCATGGACAAAGACGGAAAGCTGGTGCGCGAGTTCGATGGGCCGGGCGCGGCCGGCGTGAACCGCGCGAGCTGGGATCTGCGGTGGAATTCGCCGGCGGAGCCGACACCGGAACAACTGGAAGCGATGGCCGCGGGTTACGGATTTGGGCCGCTGGGACCGTTTGTCGAGCCCGGGGAGTACACGGTCAAAATCAAGGCGGGTGACAAGGAAGTTACGCAAAAAGTGACGGTTGAAGAGGACACGCGCATCGTGGTCTCCGCCGCGGACCGCGCGGCGAGGCATGAAGCGATCAGCCAACTGTACGCGATGGCCAAAACCACGGACAAGGACAGAAGAACCATCGAGGGAATCCAGACGGCACTAAAGACGACGCGGGAGCAGTGGAAGAAAGATGCAGGAAAACCGAACACGACGAAGATTCCTGATGAGATCGTGAAGGCTGCGGACGAGCTGCAGAAGAGAGTGGATGGAGTTGCGGAGAAATTTGTTCGCGAGCGCGAAGGGCTTGGCAACGCGGGACCGCCATTCGAATGGAAGCCCGAGCCGCTACCAGGCCAGGTCCAGGACCTGCTATCGGACTTGGACGGATTCGCGGCAGCGCCGGGTGGGCAGCAAAAAGACAAACTGGCGGAATTGACGCCGCTCGTGAGTGACGCGTCCGGGCAAGTCAAGAAGCTTGCGGAAGAGGATTTGCCCGCTCTGAACAAGAAAATGAACGATGCGGGCATTCCGCATATCGTCCCCGCGCCGGCTCAGGGAAGGGGAGGGCGGGGAGGCGAAGCAGAGGAGGAGGAACCCTAAAATTGGAGTTCTTCGACAGAGACGGTTCTATTCCGCGTCCGTCCAAGAGTTGGGAAAAGTTGTGTCATCCGGCCCGCCGATTGCCCCTGTTGTGCCAGGCCATGAATTCCGGTATCAACATTTGAAAAAGGTACGGAGGAGAAAAGCATGAGTGCGAAGCAGCCCAGTCTGCGCATCGTGAAGTGGTGGATGGTGTTGGCCATGTTAGCCGGGTTCTTTTGTGGAGGCGCAGCTGCGCTGAGGGCGGCGATTATTTCGCAGGATGCTGCCGAGCAGGAGAAAGATAAAAAAGAAGAAAAGAAGGACGAAAAAAAGACCGACAAAAAAGATGAAAAGAAGGGGCTGCCCCTCAAGTCCGACCGGAAGGTCGAATTCACGACGGACGAGGGCACCTGGCTTTCGCTGGATGTTTCGCCGGACGCCAAGACCATTGCGTTCGAATTGATCGGCGACATTTTTACGCTGCCGATCGAGGGCGGGCAAGCGAAGCTGATCTCCGGCGGGATGGCCTTCGACAGTCAGCCCCGGTTTTCTCCCGACGGGAAATGGATCGCGTTCGTTTCCGACCGCGAGGGGAGCGAGAACATCTGGATCATGCATCCGGACGGCGCGGGCGTAAAGCAGATATCAAAGGATCCGAACAGTGATTTCACGTCGCCGAGTTGGGCTCCGGACAGCAAATATATTTTTGTTTCGAAGGCGGCATTCGGAATCGGTTCGAGCGAAATCTGGATGTACCACGTGGACGGCGGAACCGGCGTGCAGATCACGAAGTCGAAGCCAACTCCGACAACGCCAAGGAATCTACGCCCCAACGCCATGGGCGTGGTGGCCTCCGCGGACGGCAAGTATCTCTACTACGCGACGAAGCTGGGCTCGTTGGCGTACAACCAGCAGTTTCCTTCCTGGCACATTGCCCGGCGGGACCGCAAGACCGGCGACGAAGACAACATCATCAATCAGATCAAAAGCGCGTTTCGCCCGGTGCTATCACCGGATGGCAAGCAGATTCTCTACGTGACGCGCTACGAGACGGAATCTGGCTTGCGGCTGCGCAATCTGGAAACCGGCGAAGACCGCTGGGTGAAGTATCCGGTGACGCGCGACGATCAGGAATCGCTCTTCACCCGTGACATTTTCCCCGGCTACGCCTTCCTGCCGGACGGCAAAGAAATCGTTTACAACCAGGATGGAAAGATCAAGCGGCTAGATCTTGCCACTGGTACGGACAAAACTATTCCGTTTACGGCCCAGGTCTCGCAAGACCTGGGGCCAAAACTGGATTTTCCGCAGAAAGTGGAACAAGGGCCGGTGAAGGTGCGCTTGATCATGGAGCCAGTGGAATCTCCAGATGGAAAGAAGCTCGCATTTTCTGCGATGACACATCTGTACACGATGGACTTGCCGGGTGGAAAACCGCAGCGCCTGACCAGCAGCAGCTTGCCGGAATTTCAGCCGGCGTGGTCGCCGGACGGTCAGTCCATCGCCTATGTAACGTGGTCGAGTGCGGGCGGACAGCTCTGGAAAGTTTCCGCGGCCGGCGGAACGCCGCAGCAATTGTCGAAATCACTGGCGGTGTACAGCAATCCGGCGTGGTCGCCGGATGGCACGAAGATCGTGCTGCTGCGCGGCAACGCATACGACCGCGAAAACAGCACGTTTGATGGCGGGCAAACAGCGAATGCCGACCTCGTGTGGATCCCCTCGAGCGGAGGGGATGCCAGCCTCATTCTTCCCGCGCGCGGCGCGGGCGGACCGCACTTCATGAATGAAAAGGACCGCATCTACGTTTACACGCCGCAGGGGCTCGTGTCTTTGCGCTATGACGGAACGGACCGGCGCACGCACATCGTGGTGAAGGGGCAAGGGGCGTATTTTGCCGAAGAGCCTGTTTCGGCCGACGACATTCAACCGAGTCCCGACGGCCAATGGGTGCTGGCGCACGTGAGCAATCAGCTTTATCTGATCGCGATGCCCGTGGTTGGCGGCGAGCCGCCGACAGTCAATGTGACAACGGCAGCTGTGCCGGTGAAGCGGCTGACGGACATTGGCGCCGACTATTTCGCGTGGGCCGATGAAGGAAAAACAATCACCTGGGCCGTGGGTGCGAGCCTCTTTCGCGAGCCGCTGAGTGCTATTTCGTTCGAACCGCCGAAGGACGACAAGAAAGACGGAGAGAAGAAAGACGGAGAGAAGAAAGACGGAGAGAAGAAAGACGGAGAGAAGAAAGACGGAGAGAAGAAAGACGGAGAGAAGAAAGAAGCGGACGCCAAGGACTCTGATAAAAAGGACGCGGACAAGAAAGACGCTGCAGCGCAAACCGCGGACGCCAAGAAAGATGAAAAAAAAGAAGAGAAAAAAGACGAGAAGAAACTGAAGGAACAGGAAAAGGACGTTCAGGAGATTGCGGTTACGCTTGAAGTTCCTCGCAAGACACCGAAGGGCACGATTGTGCTGCGCGGCGCGACGGTCGTCACGATGAAGGGCGAGGAAGTCCTGAAGAACGCCGACATCGTTGTCGAGAATAATCGCATCAAGAGCGTGGGCGCAAAAGGCAGCGTGCCCGCAGCCGCGAAAGTGTTCGACGTGACCGGCAAGACCATCTCTCCGGGGTTCATTGATACGCATGCGCACTGGACGGAAATCCGGCGCGGCATTCTGGATACGCAGAACTGGTCATTCCTCGCGAATCTGGCCTACGGAGTGACCGCGGGACTGGACGTGCAAACCGGAACAAACGACATGTTCGCATATCAGGATCTGGTGGACAGCGGCGACATCCTGGGACAGCGCGCGTTCTCCACCGGCCCCGGCGTATTCTCCGACAATAATTTCCAGTCCGCCGACGAAGTCAAGGGCGTACTGACGAAATACCGCAAATACTACGGCACGCACAACATCAAGAGCTATGTGGTGGGCAATCGCAAGCAGCGCCAGTACATGGTGCAAGCCTCGAAAGAACTGGAGATGATGCCCACGACGGAAGGCGCGTTGGACCTGAAGCTCAACCTGACGCACGTCATCGACGGATTCCACGGAAACGAACACACCCTGCCGATCACGCCGTTGTACAACGACGTGCTCCAGATGTTTGCGAAATCCGGAATCGCGGAGACGCCGACGCTGATCGTGAATTACGGCGGGCCGTTCGGCGAAGACTACTGGTTCGAGAACAGCGAGGTCCACGAAAACGCGAAGCTGAATCACTTCACACCGCACCGGGTCATCGACCAGAGAACCAAGCGGCGCCCGGGTTGGTTTCGCAAAGATGAATATGAATTTCCCAAGCTGGCGGCGCAGATGGCCAAATTGCTCCGCGCCGGAGGGCTGGTCGGAGTGGGCAGCCACGGCGAGATGCAGGGGATTGGCTACCACTGGGAAATGTGGATGCTTGCCAGCGGAGGCATGACTCCTCTCGAAGTGCTGAAGTGCGCGACGGTGAACGGGTCGAAGATTGTCGGGAGGCCAGAAGAACTGGGCTCAATCGAGCCGGGAAAACTTGCGGACCTGGTGATTTTTGATAAGAGCCCGCTGGACGACATCCACAATTCAAACACGATTCACTGGGTGATGAAGAACGGCGAACTGTTCGAAGGCGATACGTTGAATCAGGTGTGGCCCGAGCAGAAAAAGCTGGAGCCGCTGTGGTTCTGGAATAACTATGACGTGCCGAAGGCCGGCGAGCCGCTCAACTACGGCAAGACCGCGCAGCCGTGAGGCGTTGACAATTGAAGAGTGACCTGCGCCGTGCCGCCAGTCACTTTTCTGATTTTTCGACTGGCTTGATCTGCGCGGAGCGATACCATTCGAACGTGCGGGTGAGTCCCTCTTCGAACGCGACTTGAGGATCGTAGCCCAGAAACTCGCGCGCTTGAGAGATGTCCGCCTGGGAATCGCGGATGTCGCCGTCGCGAGCAGGCTCGTATTTGGCTTCCAGCGCCTTGCCCGTTATTTTTCCGAGAGTGCGAAGGACATCATTCAAAGAGGTGCGTCCGCCCGTGCCGACATTGAATGTTTTTCCAGAGACGTTTGGCGCCTCGCACGCGAGTAAATTGGCTTGGACCGCATTTTCGACGAAGGTGAAGTCGCGGGTCTGCTCGCCGTCCCCAAAGACCACCGGCTGGGTGTCCTCCAGAAACGCAGTGCAGAACTTGGCGAGCACGCCGGAATAGGGCGAACCGGGATCTTGCCGCGGCCCAAAGATATTGAAGTAGCGCAGCGAGACGTTCTCCAGACCGTAACAGCGCCCGAATGTCTGCCCGTAAAGTTCGCCAACGTACTTGGTCACGCCGTAGGGTGAAATGGGCTGGGGCTGCATGGTCTCCACTTTTGGGAGCGTAGGCGTCTCGCCGTAAGCCGAGGATGACGCGGCGAAGACCACGCGCTTGACCTTCATCTCTTTAGCCGCTACCAAAACGTTGAGCGTGCCGTCAATGTTGATCTTGTTGGTCTCGATCGGGTCCTTCACCGAGCGTGGCACGGACGTCCGCGCCGCAAGGTGCAAAACGAATTCCGCCTCATGCATGGCTTTCCGAACGACTTCAATGTCCGCAATGCTGCCCTTGATGAAAGTAATCTTGTTCCGGAACTCGGCCAGGTTTTCTTCTTTGCCGGAGGAAAGGTCGTCGAGAACGACCACGCTATGGCCACGGCGGACGAGTTCATCCACTGTATTCGACCCGATGAAACCGGCGCCGCCCGTAACGACGTAGCGCATTCGGGAAATCCTCCTAGCTCTCGCGGCCTGCTGGCGGCCATCGCTCCATTGCGGGGCGGCTGGCAGCTATTAATGAAACGGAAGCGAGCCTGGGAAAGACGCCCGGCCCGCGTTTTGATACGCTCGTAGTTCGCGGCGAGCCGGCGAATGAAGCCGGATGATTTCCGCGTACAGAAAGATATTGTACGACGGAAGCGCGGCGCGCAAAGCGATGTTTCCAAGGAGCGTCACACAAAAAGCATGAGCCGGAGGATCACATTGGGACTCACTGCCGTTGCTGCGCTGGGCTGCGCCGCCGGAGCTTTCTACTGGTTGCACGCAAGAAGCAATCAACCCCTTCCGGACGTGCCCGCGCCAGAGCCGCCAGGTTTCCATGAAGGGCCCACACCTGAAAAACCTGCGGATACCGGGCCGGCGAAGTCGCCGGGGACCGTCGAGTCCAAAAAAGCTCCTCCAGCCGTTGAATCAGGGCCGCTCCTGAGGGCCGGCGAGACTCTGGAATTCACCGCCAACGTCTCCAAGCTGGACAACGTGGCAAATCTGAAGCTGCAGGTTGCGGGCCGCGGCAATTTTCTGGGGAAGAGCACCTGGCACCTCCAGGCTTTCGTGCACACCGAAAACCCCTTGCGCATGGTGTTTGAGTTGGACGACCAGTTCGATTCCTATAGCGATGCGGGTGCCCTCACCAGCCTGCAATATGAGATGCATCTCAGTGAGCGGGGCCAGAAGGTCGAGTCCGTGCAGCGTATGACGGCGGGCGCGAATGAGCCTGCTCCCGAAGACGCAACGGCAGCACGCGTTTTGCCGGGGACGCGTGATCCTCTCGGCATGATGCAATACCTGCGGAATGTCGATTGGACGAAAACGCCGGAAGTGCGCAGCCCGGTCTATGACGGGCACAAATTGTACGATGTGCGTGCCAAGGTGGCGGGCACGTTGGCGAGCGTCACAGTTCCCGCGGGGAATTACACGGCGTCAAAGGTAAACATTCGGGTGCTTGAAAACGGCGTAGAAATGAAAGATGCGAGCTTCACGTTATACCTCGCCAATACCGCAGCGCGAACGCCGGTATTGCTCGAGGCAGTTTTGCCATTCGCGACCGCGCGTGTGGAGTTGGTTAAGTCGAACTGAAAAGTTTGAGCCCGTCCGCGAACTTATCCCGCTAGGCGGGATTCACACGCAGGCCAGTTTCTCGATCAGCGAGCAGGCGATGTGGCCGATAGTGATATGCGCTTCCTGGATGCGCTGGGGATCGCGCGAGGGGACGTTGAGGAGCAAATCCACTTTGCCGGCGAGCGCGCCGCCCGATTCACCCGTGAACGCTGCCACATAAGCGCCGCGCGCGCGGCCCGCTTCCACGCCACGCAGAATATTGGCGCTTTTTCCGCTGGTTGAGAGCGCCACCAATACATCCTGAGAAGACAGCAGCGATTCGACCTGGCGCGAAAAAATCTGGTCGAAACCATAGTCATTGCCCGCCGCAGTAAGGACCGAAGGATTTGTGGTCAGCGCCAGCGCAGCCAGGCCTTTGCGTTCCGCGCGCAGCCGAACCACCAGCTCCGCCGCGAGGTGCAAGGCGTCCGCGGCGCTCCCGCCATTTCCGAAAAAAACGAGCTTTCCTCCGGAGCGCAAGGCCGCGGCGGATTTCTCCGCGAACGCAGCGATTCGTTCGACAAGCTCATTGGAAAACTTCTGCTTGACGCGAGCGCTTTCCTCGAGTTGGCGGCGAATTTCTTCGGCGTGGGACGCCATGGGAACCTAGCAAAGCACGATTTTTTCGCGGTGACGCATCACGCGGCGCGTGGCATTGCGCGTATCGATGACCAGTTTGGCCGCATCCACAATGGCCACGTAATCGTAGCTCGAATGATCAATGGCAATGATCACGGCGTCGTAGCCTCCGAGCGTCTGCGGGCTCAGGGGCACGGACTTCATATTCTCGTAATTGTAGTGCCGCATCTTGTGCAGATGCGGAAAGTACGGGTCGTTGTAATCGAGCACGGCCCCGCGCTGTTGCAGGAGTTGCATGATCTTCAGCGTGGGCGATTCGCGCAGGTCATCCACGTCTTTTTTGTAAGCGACGCCGAGGACCAGGAGCTTGGAACCCTTCATGCTTTTCTTATGATCGTTCAGCGAATTCGCGACGGCGTCCACCACGTGATAGGGCATCGCGGTGTTAACTTCGCCCGCAAGCTCGATAAACCGCGTTGAAAAGTCATACTCGCGCGCTTTCCAAGAGAGATAGTACGGGTCCACTGGAATACAGTGCCCGCCGAGTCCCGGGCCTGGATAAAACGGCATGAAGCCGAAGGGCTTGGTGGCGGCGGCGTCGATGACTTCCCAGATGTCAATATTCATGCGCAGGCTCAACTGTTTAAGCTCATTGACCAGCGCAATGTTCACGCAGCGAAAAATGTTTTCCAAGAGCTTGGCCATTTCCGCCGCTCGCGTTGAGCTGACCGGCACAACCCGCGCGACAACTTGCGTATAGAGCGACACGGCCGCCCGGCCGCTCGGCGGGTTCAACCCGCCGAC
>Ga0207109_1085_pt1 | contig 20822 bp, 17 predicted proteins | sample Alteio_BWMinHeat_73_FD_153584 | JGI IMG/M metagenome (GOLD analysis project Ga0207109, IMG submission 153584) | Enriched cells from forest soil in Barre Woods Harvard Forest LTER site, Petersham, Massachusetts, United States -... | ecosystem: Environmental > Terrestrial > Soil > Temperate forest >... | reverse complement strand
CTGCAGCGCTTAGGCCGTCAAGCGTCTGCTGAAAAGAGAAGATCGCCTTGAACGCGTCGCGCTCATTGAGTTCGGTGTCAAGAACAGGAATCCCCGCGCCTACCAGACCGTTCTGAATATATGCAAGACCCCGGGTGCGGATCGACGAATTTGTTCGCGTCAACAGCACAGCATAGGATTTTGCTTTTCCTGTCAACTTTTCACTTTGAAGCACAACGCGGATCGCCCTGCTCGCTTCGTTCGCGTCGAGTTGTGAACCCTGCGTCGGAATGACGACGAAGTCGGCTTGAGAAATTGCGTAGACGACGATCTTTGATGCGGTTCCTTCCAAATCGACGATAACGAAAGGTGTTTTTGCGGCGACATCTTGGATGCGTTCAATGATCGTGTCCTCATTGGTATCGGATACGACGGTCAGGCGGGGAGGCGCGTTGCCCCCGCTCGCCCAGGTTAGAATGGGGTGGTTGGGATCGGCATCGATAACCGTCACGTCATAGAGCTTTGCCAGCTCCGTCGCGATCAAAAGAGCCGAGGTGGTTTTTCCCGCCCCACCCTTCGGAGATACAAATGCGATTGTCGGCATGAACTTCAACCCGTAGATAGCTATCGAATATCGGCAAGGTATCAGGAAGCTAGCCGATAGCAAGAGGATAATTGTGAGGTACTAACAGGCTAGGAATTTGGTATCTGTCTGGTACTTGAAAAGTATCTCTTGAGTACTACTCGGATATTCTTTTGCTATGCATTTAGTAGCGCTCAGATATCTTACTAGTATCCTTGTACTACTACTTAGATAGTGGATAGCTATTTGATAGCTACCAACATATGTCGTTGCAATCATGGCTTTCGTCCGTTCCATTCGTTGAAATCGACACCACGGCACCAAGGATGAGCGGGGAAGGGGGTTCCGTCTCTTGCCGCTCCCAAGACGCGGAAATCTCTCAAAACCGGCCCAAGCGCCCTTTTTGAGGCGTTTGTTCATGGGGCAGGGGTCTCATGTTAGTCCCCGTAATCCCGTTTGATTGGCGCCCGCTCGTGGCGGCTCCGGCAGCAGCCGACGAATGCCTTGGCCGGATTGTCGAGTTGGGCTTACCTGAACTCGCCCACCATTCCCGCCATTTACTTTCAAGTCGGTGAATATCATAGCCCGGCGCCGCAGCGCGCCCTTCTTCATAGGCTTCGGCCGGCAAAGGCGGGAGCGTTTCACCGTCTGAGGCCAGGGGAGCGTTCTCCCACCAGGATTCGCGGTTGTAAAACGTGATCTGGTCCGACTCTTCATCGAACGTGACGCGGTAATCCGGCAGATGATCATGCTCCGCGAAATGCTTCACCATTTGCCTGAAACGCACAATCACACTTTGCGAACCAGACTTCTTGAGCAAGGTTTCAACCGAAATCGTCCATGAGCTCTGGCGACCGCAATGCTTGCGCGCCAGCTCATAAACGCGCCGTTCCAGGGGCCTGCCGAGGCGGAAGTAGTCCGGATGCAGGGTCAGGACCTCTTGACCTTTTAATTGCGTTAAACACCCCAGTCCGAGAGCTTAATCTCGACCCAGAGAAGGCGCCCATCAAGCCCATGCTTACGACGGATCGATGCGGCATCGAAGAGACCAAAGCTATCGGTTTGTTCTTCGTCTCCGGTGCGAATATTGGTGGTGATACGGGTTCCGGCCAGGCGGTCGATCGCTTCACAAAGGGCGCTATGGTCCTTGCCGGCTGTGCCGCGATTGGTGAACCGAAGCAGATCATAACTCGTGATGCGGATACGCGGCCCTATAGGTTCATTGCGTTTCTGTTTGTTCATCAGTTGCGAGATGCAATAAATCAAGATGTCCTTGTCGTAGATGGTCGCGAGACCCTTCACGCTCGGCACGATCTGAAGCCAATTTCCGTTGTGCTCGTAGCGGCGAATCGAGGTTTCCGGTTTCTTCGATAGGGAGTAGAAGGGATGCTCCATTTGCGGAATCAAATCCTTGAGCACGGCATCCGCCACGTCGCAAATGAACAGATCACCCTTGTTGTCATGCTTCGCGTGCAGAAGCTGCTGATCTGGATTCGGGGTTTCAGATACCATTGGCCCATATTCGGGGTTTTGGGTATGGTGTCAAGGGGTTCGGGGTTTTGAGTATGGAGGAGGGCGATTCGGGGTTTCAGGTATGCAGGTAAGATTCGGGGGTTTTAAGTACAAAACTTCGGGGTTTTAGATATTTCCATTCGGGGTTTTGAGTAGGAAACTTCGGGGTTTTAAGTATCAGAGATCGAAAATTGCGCAGCGCGAGCAGGGGTTTGGGAAGAGTTATCCACAGTGTAACACTACTAACACAGACTCTAACCCTTACTAACACCAGGCGAGGCACTGAAAAGCGATATTTAAGGATGTTCGGAACTAGGACGGTAGGGAAGAAGCTGGTTTACAGGTGCGAGCTACGTTGCTGGCAGAGGAGACGGTATGACACTTGTTTTCCAATACGGTTCAAACTGCTCAGATGCCGAAATCAACAGCGACCGAAGACTCCGTGGCGACGCGGAGTTTGTCGGCATTGCCGAGACCGTCGATGATTTCGAGCTTGCGTTCGACGTGCAAAGCAAAGGGCGCGGTTGTGCCGCCGCCGACATCGTCAGAATGGCAGGCCGCAAAGTGTGGGGTGTGTAGTACGAAGTACCGGATTACCTGATCGAGCGCGAAACCGCGAAGGTACGCGGGCGTAAATCGTTCGACCAGATCGAGGGTGAGGGCACGAACTACAAGCGAGAATGGATCGATGTCCGCCGCAGCGACGGCCAGACAGCAAGGGCATTGACCTACACCTTTAGAGACCCCGAGGATGGCCTTAAGACAAATATCGACTATGTGCGCCTAATCATTGCCGGTCTACGGGAGCGGGGGATTTCAGATGCGTACATCGCCAAGGTGAAGGCAATTGCAATCGCGAACAATCCTGCCATCACAGATAAAGTAGAAAATCTTTAGATCGGAAGGGTGAGGTGGGGTGATGAGCCGATTCCTAAGCCACGTGCCCAAAATGTGCCCACGGCATACATTTTGACCGCTTTTGGCTCGTTTGGCTTCTTGTAGAATAAATAACTTACGTGTCCTCAATAGGGCCACGAAGTACAAGTCCCCCTCCGGGCACCAAACGGTAAACGCGTGTGGCTAATAGACATCGTTTCCCAGTCAGCCTGTGGTAAACGGATACAGACACGCAGGGACGGCTCCGTTGGGTCGAGCTATTCCTGAAGGTCCGGAACTGCGGCGTCGTTTTGTTTACAGAGCGGTTGATCTCGACCGCAGCTGCGCAAGTGGGTCCGTAGGTTCCAGGAGAATGGGGCCGAGGGTCTGACGGCGCAGAGCAGAGACCGAAATCGTATCCGGCTGCGAAGCTGGCTGATAAGCATCGCGAATGGATCCGGAGTTGCGCGATCACGGCCTCGGATCACGCGGCCTCCAAGATCAGGTGCGGTGAATTCACAGTTTGAATATTCCCGCGCCCCGTGCCAGGATCGAGAACCAATTCGAATCATGAAGGCGAGGCCATTGTTTCGCCAATTCCGGCGCCGGAAATACAGAACCAGGTGCGCCAAGCTCATCTTCGTCGTACCTGTGCTCGGCTCTGCCATGGTGCTGGAGGTGAACTCGAACAGATTCAGTTTCTTCTCGGTCACGCGTCCGTGCAAACGACGGAACGTTACATCGGGTGCAGGCAGAAATTCAAGGAAGCCGTCAATGACCGATTCCAAATCTCGCTGGCCAGGGCCACGCGATAATCCGGTTTATCGAGCAGCGAGTCGATTTCTCTCCGGGCTCCTTTTAAGGGTCAAGATGACGCATCATAATCCGGCATTGACTTTGGGATCGATAGGCGCAAATGTGGTGTCCAAACGTTTAGACGGGCGCGCATGGGCGACGAAAAACTGCCTCCTGACATTACAAACCCGGCGACTATCGCGGCCCAGAATGGCATTGGCCGCCAATGCCCCTTCTGCGGACGCCGCGAACGGAACGTCCGGGACTGGCGCTTCGTGTGCATTGGTGACACCAATACCACGCAGGTTGAATGCCAAGGCTGCGGCGCGCGCGGGCCGCACTGTATGACTAATCCGGTGGCGGAGAAGAACGTCGATGTTCTAAACGCACTTACCGCCTGGAACGAACGCGTGGGCGATGGCGACCGGCTCTCGCGGGTCGATAGCGAGACGGTGCAATAGCTCGGAGCGTTTCGAGGTGGGCGGTCGGAGCCATCGCAGAATTCGTTTCTAGATTCACGATAAGAGTAACTAGCTCGCCAGCTATTCCCGGTTTTCTGTAGCCCCTTAAGTTTCTGCGTGAGAACTGGATCTCAGGGCTGGACTTGCTGGCTCGCCCACGCTCGCAGCGCGCTGACTCGCTGTTTTGTTTTAAAAAAGACCTCTCCTCGCTCGCTTCAGAGTCACAAAACACGCTTCTCGTGCACACTCTTACGCCCCGGCCCGTAATATCCGGCTCTCTCCTGCGCCAAGATGACCCGAAGCGATCAGGTAGGCGACCAGCCGTGCCGCAATCGGCACGTAATTCTCCGCCTTCTTTTCGTAATACTGCTTCATGACCGCCCGCTCCGCGCTGCGTGCCTCGAATTGCTCCTGGTATCCGATGTTCATCGCATTCTCAGTGCGCAGGAAGATCAGTTCGGGCACGGATCCCGGCGGCTCCATCCCGTTCCATACGTCCAGAACGCTCTCGATCACGGCGTCCGCGTCGGTCGCGTGGTCGTACATGAAAACGAACTTGCGCGGAGGCCCGCCGGAAAGCAGATGCCGGATCTCGTACTCCAGCCCCGGATGGCTGGGGTCGTATCCGGAAAGGTTCACCACCGCCAGATCGCACCTTGACGCGAACCGGTGGAGCGCGTATTCCCAGCTTCCATCCGTGCATACAGGCGTATGAAGCGGATACCCCACATAATCGGGGAGCTTTCCTATCCGGCCGCCGATCTGGCGAAAAAGCCCCGGATCCGGATGCGAGCCGGCGCCATCGCTGAAGGATGCCATCCAGTCATCCACGTTTTTGGGGTCCTGCAGCAGCAGGTCTTTCCTCGATTTCAGCAGCGACCCCAGGGGCAGCGCGGATGAGTTCAGCAGCAGATGCACGGGACCGATCTGCAACCATCCCTGCTCCTTGAACACCGCCTGCTGCGCTTCCTGCGCGTCGAAGACCCACAGGTAAAGCGTCGGGACCGGCGACATCCCCATGACATTGCGCGCATCGCTGATGGAGTCAATATCCCACGGCGCTCCGGGCAGCGACCGCGGATTGATAATAGTCAGCCTCGGCGTGCCCAGCGGGTTCACCGGGCGGGGCGCGACCGGTTGCGGCGCCGGTTTGGAGCGCTTGTTTAGAAACGGAGCCTTGCTCCTCAACCACGCCGCACAGATGCCGCGAAAGGAGCGGGCCGGAACTCGCCCGCCATCGGCCGCCCCGAGGATGTCGCGCCGGAACCAGCGCTTCCACAACTGCATGGCGGTGAGCGAAGTCTGCGCCGAGCCCCTGGTCGATGCCAGCACCTTTTGCAACAGCCACCATTCCAGGCTCTGCTTCAGGATCATGAGAACCATGGTGATCAGGGCGGCGGCGAATCCAGCCGTGATCAGGATTCGCTTCACAATCCCGAGATCGCCGCCGGCGAAGAGAAACACCCACCCGAGAACGACGATCAACAGGACCAGGAATAAAAACCCCGGTTCGAAGGGAAACAGGCGCCTCTGGCTCTCGTGCGAAGCCTCCTTGAATTCGAACGGATATTCCTTCTTTATGGAGACCCCCTGGATCTCGATGCCCTGGTTCCGGTCCTTGTACTTGCCAATGATGTCTGCGATCTGGCCGACGCTCACATCTGCGGCCGCGCCCGTGTGCACCAGGTAGTCTGCGGCCGTGGAGGGCCGCCACTTCTCATCCGCAACGCTGCAGGCTGACGGAGACTTGCCCAGATATTCCTTGATGACCTTCCATAGCCCCTTTTCATCGAGCGGCTTCTGGAGCGGAAGCGCCTCCGGGAACCATGGATAGAGGGCCGCGAATCCATACGCCTGCACATTCTCCATCACCTGCATGACCCGCGCTTCCGGGAGCGACGTCGCCGCCACGATGGCCGCCATGTCCGCGTCCTCCAGCACAACCTTCAGCGCCGTGCCACGCTTCAGGGTAACCTGGCTCCCCGTACCGATGGCGTCAAGCGGGTGCTCGAGGTCGGCGCGACAGCGGTCAAGAATCCGGCTGAGCCGCTCGCGATCGGCGGGCGAAAAGGAAGTTTGCAGGCCTCGGAATAACTCCGTCGCCTGGGGGGAACTCATCGATGAACCTCCGGGGGAAGAAAACTGAATGCCAAAGTAAACCGGAATCCGGCTCGAACCAATCTTACAGTGCGTCTCTTCCGCAAGTTGGAAAGGCATTACAACTGGTCCGATAAGTGGCTCCGGTTTCTGGCTCGCAACATTTATCGGACCAGTTCCAGCCTCTGAATTGGTTCGTGCTTTCCCTGTTGTCGTAGAAACGTTAGTATGGCCGAGCCATTCCTGGACCCTGGCAATGTCCTCATCACTCTTCGTCCCGGTGATTGCGCGGCGCACTGTTGCCTCCCGAATAGCACTTCCAGGGCGAGAGCGCGGTGAATGAAGCGTCCCCAGCAACAATCCTGTTTATCACGTAAGTATCGGGACACTTCCGGGGCATGACTAGGGAAGCCCCGTGCTGAGAACCGGGGCTTGATTCGCAAATTATTAGTCGCCTAGTTCACGTGACTTCCACGACATGAGAACTTCTGCCAGGGAGACACATTCGAGTATAATGATCCTCCGTAGCCGAGCTGAGGTCAGCCTGATGAACGAACGTCCCAGCAATGAGGAGCCTGTCTATCCGCACGTCAGGCTTGAAACTCGAGACATCGATGATTTCTCTTACGTTACAGCCGAAATCGGATCTCTTAGGCACTCCGGAGTTACGCGCGATCATACCCGGCTGATCGGCTTGAAGAAACGCGGAGTAGCAGGGCACCCTCTTGTTTATTCGGATAGCTACTCGGGTATGCGAGACGACCTTTACATTTACGCTCGCCACAGGGTCAGTCAAAAGGACTTCTTTTCCCGGCTCGATTCGTTTCTCGAAGCAACTTTGGCTAAGTTTCCGGAGCTTACTGGCAAGCCTCTACTCTTCAGCTTTCAGGTGAATGGCGAATTCGTCGATGCGGAATTGTCCTTACCACTGCTCAGCAATATCGAACTTCCACTCGAACAGATCGATTTTGCTCGCCTCTCCATCAATGTTGGGGATATCGCCGTCGAGTTCAATAGCGCCCCGGTAATCTCATCGGAAGAAACAGCGTTCACTCAGAGGGGTGCGTTACGCCGTAAACTCGAATCGCCACTTTTCGGCTTCGACGCCTCTCGATCCGATGTATGGGCATCTTTTCTTGCCGAAATACATTGGGCATCTGAGCTCATTTCCAAGAAGATTCTCCACACACTTATCAGGTCTACTGCGACTGTGAAAGCATAGGAGCCTCTATGTGGAGCCAGAAAGTTAAAGCTAAGGCGAAACACTTTAAAGGGGTTGAGATCGAAACGCGCGTTATCGACAATAATTCGCTAGAGACCATTACGGCAGTCAAACCCCAGGGCGCGTATGGTCACAGTGTTGAAATAGGAAAATTCCGTGCGATGTGGCCGGTTACCCTGAAGATTGGCTCTGCCCTGAAGGACACTAAACAACTCGCTTTTCGAGAAGCGGGAACAAGCGGCCAGGATGCTACAGCTTGGGAGTGGGAGGTAAATCTATTCCCAGATCGTATAGCGGGCGAAGAAAAGCGGCTGTTGATTTGCGCTTCTCCTAAGATGCGCAAACGGGACGCCATAATGGTCAGGATCGATGGTGGCGGCTGTGGAGAGGACTTGCTTCTCAAGGTGCCAATTGAATAACCCCCCTACCATCGCCCTGATTTTACTGCCATTCCTGACTAATATCTGCCTCAAAGTGGTGTCAGCATTGTTGGGGGGCAAGATGCAAAACGTGACTGTCGAAGCCTTGTTGAATCGCTATAGACCGGCAGGTTCTCCACCATTGCTTACCCCCAATCAATGGTCTGTCTTGCAAGAAGCTATGGCTCAATCAACGTCTGATATTACGACAGCTACCACCCTTGCGGGATCGGTAGCCGCAGTCCTCATCATCGCCCTGAAGGGCGTGCCCACTTGGTTTTGGTGGGTTTTCATCGCCAGTATAGTCGTTGCGTTCATTACGTGGCTCTGGGTTTATACGCGAAAGAGCTTGTCAGAGACCGGTTGGCTTTCGCTTCCAATCGGGTGGTGGGTACTCGGCATCACTTGCGGTTTCGATGTCGCGCTGGCAGCTCTTAGCTTCCTAGCAAGTCACAGCGGCTAGGGCCACGCGCCTGCAGCCTCCTAATCGCTTCTCTCTAACGCGATAATGGATTTTATCGTAGCCGATCCAGCGTCGATTATCTATGCCCTCGAAGCCCACTTCTCGGGATCAACCGAATCCCAGCATTTGGCAAAGCCCACTTTTCATCCATATGATTTGTTTACTGGTGAGTCATTTCTGGGTCGCCCACCATCTTGTTCAAAATAGCGTCAAAACCATTCCGGTGCTATCCTTTTGTGGCGGGAAGCAATGCCCTCGGTAGCTCTTAAGTCAATGCTGTCAGGAATCTCGAACGACGCGCTGTGGCAGATTTGCGGTCGGGCTGCAGCGCTGATATGTTTGCTGTCCATAGCCGTGGCAGTTCTTGCGCAGCAACGGGACGGTTCGGCGGCGAAACCCAGAGTCGTTATCACGGCGGATCCCGAACTCGACGACAACAACACTATCCTCCGCGCAATTCTCTACAGTTCGGACGTTAAATTTGAAGGTCTTGTTTACGCCGGCAGCCAGTTCCACTGGAGGGGCGACGGGAAGGGCACGACACAATACATCGCGGGCCGCGAATACACACGGCTAGGCCTTTGCCCCTGCACGTCGTGGCGCTTCGCACCGGGCGAGCACTTTATCGATAACATTGTGGATGCGTACGCCAAGGCCTATCAGAATCTGAAGGTCCACGATTCGGATTACCCTTCTCCAGAGAAACTCAAAGCGAAGATCAAGTGGGGCAACGTCGATTTCGACGGCGACTTCTCGAAAGACACCGACGGCTCGAACCTGATCAAATCCCTTCTGCTTGACGACCAGCCGGGCCTCCTGTACGTGACCGCGCAGGGTGGGGAATGCACCATCGCACGGGCGCTGAAATCCATTCACGATCAGTATGCAAAGACGCCACAGTGGGAAGCCGTTCGGGACAAGGTGTCGCGCAAACTCATCATCATTCCTTCGGGCGATCAGGATGACACGAACGCCAGCTATATCCGGCCGAACTGGCCCGGAGTGCGGGAATACCATTTCATGGGGATCAACTTCGGCTACGGTGCGCAAGATCGTGCTGCCCCGGAAGACAAGATCTACTTGAGCCCCGAATGGACCCGGGAAAACATTTCAAGCCGTGGGGCGCTTGGAGATCTATATCGCGTCTGGGGCGACGGCAAGCAGATGGTGAAGGACGATCGGACGGACTATTTCGGGTTATCGGGCTATACTCCCAGGCAACTTGCGGAGATGGGGTATATGGTCTGGATGCCTCCGCAGCCGAAGGGGTCGTTTCTGGGCGAGGGCGACACGCCGACATTCCTAAATTTGATCGATATTGGACTGCGGGCCTATGAGAATCCGCAATGGGGCGGGTGGGGCGGACACATGATTCCAGGTGTTTTCCCGTTTCCAAGCTTTTCGAGAACCCCTCCGCCGATTTTGCCCGCCGACACCTCAGGCGTCGCGCGGGGCTTGGCGCCTGCGGGAAGCGACGCGGGTAAAGGCAGCGCTCCAAAGGGCGGTTCGGTCATTTCAATGAATCTCCAATTGCCGCCTGTGCCGGCACGGACCGCGGCTCTCACGGCCCGCTTCTTTGCCGCGGCGCAGAACGACTTTGCGGCACGGATGCAGTGGTCCGTGACGCCGAAATTTAGCGATGCGAATCATCCGCCGAAGGTCAGTATCAAAGAACCGCTGGATATTTCCGCTCACCCCGGCAGCACCGTTTACTTGCAAGGTGAGGTTTCCGATCCAGATCACGACACGGCAACGGTGAGATGGTGGCAGTACAACGATGCGGGTACCTATCCCGGCGATATTACTTTCTCTGATCCGACAGCCCTTACGACGACATTCCATGTGCCGGAGGATGCTAGGCTCGGGCAGACAATTCACGTTATTCTGGAAGCGACAGACAATGGCACGCCACCATTGACGCGGTATCAGCGGGTGGTCGTGACTGTTCAATAGAAAAGCAAGGGCCTCCCAGCTGCGGAGTCCGGCTCCTGGTGCAAGGGTGCTCGCATTCGATAGGAAGGCAAGGTTCCGGTCGCCCTCCGTGCCTTCGGGTTTCTCGTTTGCGTTCCCAGGTTGCATATGACTCCGCCTACAATGCCAAGTTTGCTGAAAACGGACTTTGCTTCAATCTTCCGGTGGCTTTGAAACCGAACGCGATGGCAACCGAGCACCCCGACTCTTGCGACGACGGCACGGGAAATCATCAGCCGCAGATGGGTATCGTAGTTGATCGAGAGCACTGTGCTAACCGCACATAGCCCGCGATAATGTCCTTTATCGTTCGCTATATGGGTCGGCGAGGCGCATCGTTTTTTCGTCACTTGTCCGAGATGCCGACTTGAACGAAACCATCGAGATATGGGAACTCCGACACACAACAGACCCCACCGTCCTCTCTGCATGGGCGAAACATTTTCGGCATCAATACTGTTCCGATAGCGACATTGGCTCCTTGCGCGCGGCACGGTCCCGCAAGGACTACCTTGAACAGATCAAGTTTCCATCTCGGAGCTCCAATCTGGGTCCCAGCGTTCGCGCCGGCGATTTTCGGCGAAATACTCGTCGCAGACTATCTTCAGTGGATCTTGGGCTACTGGGTACCTTCTCGCTCCAGAGCATCGACGGCGAGCTTGAGCAATTCGCCGAGTGGAACTTTTCGTTCGTCGGCGAGCTTATAAATCTTATTTATGGTTTTAATCGTGGCCTTTGCATTTAGTGGAACGGCGGCAGTTGTCGAGCATCGCGAAAGATGCTACATGCTGACGGGATGACAGAACCAACAACAGACGAGGAATGGGCTGATTATCTGTGCAATGTGATGGCGCACTTGGATAAGTTCGCTGCGCGAAAGCCCCACGACGCGCCTAGTATCTCGCTGCAGAATTTAGCGCATGATTCTGAACGCGAATCATGCTGAAAACAAAGGCGAATGGACCGTACGCAAAGTTATGCAGCTAGATACTAGACTTCATCAATGTGTCGATGAGGTCCGGGAACCGTTAGGCTGTTTAATCGGCTATCTGATCGGCTGACACTGTGGATCCGACAACCTGCCCACGCGAACACCGTTTGAACAACGTTTAGAGATTTGCCAGAACGCCTTTCGAAATCCCCGTATCCTCAATCGCCAGAATGAGGCCCACGAATCCGCTATGTTCTTTGTTTTCAATTTACGACCAGTTTCCCAAGCTGAGTGTCGCTGATCTCGTTCTCCCGCTTAGCTAACCCCTGACTGCTTCGTCCTCATTTCCGCTTCGGCCAATTTTTGCGAACCATACATCTCCTCAAACGAAGCCGCGGCCGTAGCGCACGTGGCCGCGGCTTAGGATTGGTTTTATGGTTGGATCGGTGGCGGGAATACTGACGGGGGTTCAGCACCCGCTGCTTCCCTGAAGGCCCGTGAGTTGACCCGCAGTCGGGCACCCAACCGGCACACAAGGTCCCGGCGAGGACAGATGCTATAGGTATTCGAGAAGAACGTCACTGATCTAGGGAATTCAGCAAACCTTCCGGGGAGTGTGGATCCAACGATTCTGGCTGGAGCGCTACCTCGCTGAAGAACCGCCCGTTTCGAAGTCCGAAAAGTTATCTCGCATTTCCGGAAAGTTATTGGACGTGTGGTTCGAAATCGGCCTAGGCTCATCGACATACCGCAGCCCCTCGGGGCAGTTGGAGGTGCCGATGATCGTCCACATCCGTTCCACCATTCGGCGCAGGATCGATCGGCTGAAATCCCCGCGCTCAACCCGTCCGACCGTTACCCTTGTCACGCTCCTGATCGTTTTTCCTTTGCTCGCGCACGCCCAAGCCGGCGGATCGCCATTCGATACCCGTTTCACCGCCATGCAGAACCTCTTCACCGGCACGGTAGCCAAGGTCGCAAGCCTGATAGCGATTGTGGTTGGCGGCTACCAGTTCGCCCATGGAGAACCCGGCGCGAAGAAAGCCCTAGCCGGTGTCGCGGCCGGGACCGGCATTGCCGTCCTGGCAACAAATATCCTGGCTTGGCTCTGGGGAATCTGATCGATCGCAAGTCTCCATCCAGGACCAAACCGTCCACTTCCAACCGTTGAGGGGCACCGATGCAGACACACACCGATAGCCGGCGCAGGAACCGAGTCTACAAGAGCCTGCACAAGCCCCTCACGTACCTCGGAGTAGAACGAACACTGTTTTTCTTCGTGTGCGTTGGCGCTGTTGGCTCTTTCAATCTGTTCAACAGCCTGCTGGCTGGGCTCGCGGTATTCATCGGGGGATTTACCTTCGGTTCCTGGGTCACCACCGCCGATCCCGCATTTCTACGAATTCTGGCGAAATCGGAGCGATTCAAACTCCGGTACGATGCCGGCAAGCACTCCATTCAGCACGTGGAGGTTAGGTGATGCTACGAATTGACCGACTCATCAAGCCTTGGCGGGAAGCAGCGCCCCTCAACGCGCACGTCAATCTGTACGGATTCTGGAACGAAACCACCTTTCTCACGAAGAGCGGCGACCTCGGGATGGTGCTCAGAGTCACCGGCGTTGATTACGAAAGCCTCGATCATGCAGCTCAGGAATACGCGGTCAAGCGGCTGGAGTCCGCCCTCAAGGCATTCGGCCCCGGTTTTCACGTCTACCAATACCTGTTCAAAACAAGCCGACCGGAGATTCCATTCGCGAACTACAAAGACGCAGTGGTCCAGACTCAGGTGAACGACCGGCGGGAGCTCTTTGAGGCCAGGCGCGATCACCTCTTTACGATTGAAATCTTCTATTGCATTCTGCTCGAAGGCTCGCATTCAAACACAGGCCTCTTCAAAGCAATCAGTCAACTGGCGCACAATCCGCGTGGCGCAATCGTGTCCTTGAGAGCCCTATTCGCAGAGGGCGATGTCAAGACGTTGCTCCGACTCGAGATCGAACGTCGCTTGGCGCTCTTTGAGCAGCGAGTGCAGGCCTTCCGAAGCCAACTGATTGACTTCACAGAAATTGAAGCCCTTGATTATCTCCGGCAGTTCCGGTTCTTCCGGCGCCTGCTCAACTACGACGATTGGCGTATCGCAGGAGTCCCGAAGAGCCCGCAGTTCCTGGACGTCCAGGTGGTGAACTCCGATATCGAGTCGGAACGGGATCACCTTCGTGTCGGCGACCACATCGTCCGCGTCCTGACAATGAAAGAGGCCATCGGTGAGACGCGCCCTCTGGTCCTCGACGCGCTTTTGAAAATCCCTGGCGACTTCCACGTCGTGACAGAGTGGGTCCCCGTACCTGCCGAGAAGGCCCGCAAGGAGGTAAATAAACGACGCCGCCACTTCAACATCTCAAAGACCGGGTTCATCTCCCAGCTCGGCAACGATCCCGTAAAAACCAACCCACGAGACATCCTGGTGGATGAGTCGAAGCAGGCGGACATTGAAAACCTGGGCGAATGCCTGCGCGCCTTGGGTGACGGCCAATCGCTCGGCGAGTTCTCGTTGACGATCGTACTGTTCAACCGGGACATGCGGGAAATCGAACGGCTCGCCGGCGAATTTGCGGGCGTCTTCACCAATGCCGACGGCAGCCTCTTTCTCGAAACGTACAACCAGTTGAATGCCTACTTCGCGACAGTTCCGGGCAACTACGCAATGAACCTGCGTCGTCTTCTCCTGCTCAATTCGAATTACGCGGATCTATCGTTCCTGTTCACCATTTTGCCCGGCGATAAATGGAATTCACATCTTGATGCCGAATACCTTGCCGTCCTCGAAACTGACAATCGTACCCCCTATTTCCTGAATCTGCATAACGGCGACCTCGCACATACACTCATGCTCGGGATGAGCGGCAGCGGAAAGTCTTATTGCTCTTGCTTCCTTCTCCAGAATGCGCAGAAGTACGATCCCATGACCTTCATTTTCGATATCGGCGGGAGTTTCGAGTCACTCACGACGATCTTCGGCGGCTCGTATCTCAACGTGGGCCGGAAATCGCGGGATTTCACGATCAATCCGTTGTCTCTCGCTAGGACCGAGGAAAACCAGCAGTTCCAGTTCGCTTTCTTTCGGGCTCTTATCGAGGAAAATGAGGGCCGGTTCAAACTTGATTTCAAAGAGGAAAGAAGGCTCTGGGAGGGGATCGAACGAATCTACGTCCTTGAGCCGCGACAGCGCACGATCACGAACCTTGCCAATATCCTTGGGGACCTGAAGGACCGGCTCCACCGCTGGACGCGGCGGGGTCAGTATGGGTTTCTTTTCGACAATCCCGATGACACCCTCTCGTTCAGCCGGTTCCAGACGTTCAATTTTGCAGGCTGGGGTGATGCGCCCGATGCATTGGAACCGTTGCTGTTTTACGTACTACACCGGGCCAACAATGAGATCACCGATCCCGCGAAGCTTCGCACCTTCAAAATGTTCCTGATCGACGAGGCCTGGCTGTTCATCAAAAACGACACTATCCGAAAATATGTGATTCAGGCTCAGAAAACCTGGCGCAAGCACAACGCCGCGATGATCCTTGCGACCCAATCCATTAAGGAACTCCAGGAATCGGGCATGTTGCAGATCGTTGCCGAGAGCTGCCCGACGAAGATCTTCCTGGCCAATCCGGAAATGGACCGGGTTCTCTATCGCGAAGCATTCAACCTTAACGACACTGAGATTGACCTGATCGCCGGGCTTATTCCTCCCGGGCAGATGGTAGTTCGCATGGCTCAGCATTCGACAAAAGTCCATCTGAATGCCGATTCAGTTACGCATTGGATGGCCACCAATGACACGCGTCACAACCTGATCAAGCGTGAATACTTCCGCAAGTACGGAATCCCCGAAGGTTTACGTCGGCTCGCCCACGATCTTCCCTTCCGGCCTCGCACCGCGGCCGGTGCCACAACCACCGAACCCCAAGGAGTTCTCGCATGAAGCGCGCATCGTTGGCTTTGATCGGAATCGCGTTCGCCGTCGTGTCGGCGAGCACCCTGGCAGCGGAAGACCTCGGCGCGAGGACCGTGCGGTATCACGCGGCGGATATCGTCCCGATCCATGCCAAGCTCAAATACACAACGCTGATTGAGGTTCCGTCCACAGAGAAGATTCTGGAGGCGGCGACCGGTGATAAGGAATTCTGGGTGGTGGACGTGGTTGGCAATTTCTGCTTTGTGCACCCGGCAAAAGCGGGAATAGGGTCGAACCTCAACTTGATCACGGACAAGGGCAACATCTACAGCTTTACGTTGCAGGATGTGTCCGACGGTTCCGCGACCCCGGATCTAAAGGTGCTGGTCGAACCGGTGGATCGCTCGTCGATGGTCGCCTCCACCGGTCCGGCGCAGTTCGTGCCCGCCGCCCAGCTGGAACAGTCTCGAGACCTGATGACCGCAATGCAGGCGCACGTCACACAGACAGTCGACGAATACAAAAGCGCGTACCCGCTGACCCTGAAATTCGATTACCAGTTCACCGCAAACAAAGCACCGTTCGACATCCAATCGATCTACCACGATGAGAGGTTCACGTACATCAAAACCACAGCCCCAGAGAAGTTCAGCGTGTACGAAATGAAAGACGGCAAGCCAAACCTCATTACCTATGACCTTCGGGACGGCACGTACATCATTCCGAAGATCATGGACTCTGGGTACGTCGAACTTGGCAAGCAGCACATGAGCTTCACGCGCAAGGGGTGATCACAATGGCAGAGCAGGCTCTTCGTTCCGATTTTCCATTGCAGCCCGAGGCGGAACTACGTCGCAACGAGCATCGGCCCAAGGGAGTGCTCCAGAAGAATCTGAAGCTCTTCATCTATCTCGGAGCGGCGTTGCTGGTGATCCTGGCCGCAGTGTTCAGCGCAGCCGGCAAACGATCCAAGTCGCAGCCTTCCACGGCGCGGCATGATCCTCCGCAGCCGGCGCTGCAGGACAATACGGACAACAATGTCCAGGATCTCAAAAACCAGCTGGTGCAGGAGAGGCAGAGGGAGGCACAGATGGAAGCCGCGGCTCGGAGCCAGGAGTCGGCTTCTGCGCTTCCAAGCGAACAATTGTCGGCATCACAGTCGACGCTGGCCGGCTACGGGCCAAATCCACAAATTGTCACGTGTGCGCCGGGGCAACTATGCCCTCAGCAACAGTACCCCTATCCTCAGCAACCAAATGGATACGCACAGCCGCAGGTGACCCCGGAGAAGGAACAGGCTGAGCAACTGGCGGCCAAGGAGCGTGAGCTTGCATACAACGCGCGATTTGCCTCGAATCTCGTTTTTGCACGGCCGCTGGAACAACACGCGAGCGACCAAAGCATCTCTGTGGGCGGTGCATTGACATCCGACGTCCAAGGGCCACTGCAGTCGAGTATTGGCTCACGGCAGCCTGATCCGGTGCCCGCCCGCGAAACTGCAAAACGTGAGGGCCAAGCGGCCCAGACAGCGGGAGCGCACAGCAACGAAGTCAATATTGACTCGGCCGTCGGCCAGCCATACGTCATTTACGAAGGCCTGACCATGGACACGACTTTGATGAATCGCCTGGACGGCGATGCTCCCGGGCCTGTGAAAGTGCTGGTCTCCAGCCCGGTGTACTCGCACGACCGCCAGCACGTGCTCATTCCCGATGGGACGGTTGTGCTTGGTGAAGCACGAAAGATCGGAACCACCGGATTTGGCCAGCAACGGCGCATGGCAATCGTATTCCACCGCATGATCATGCCGGACGGCTACTCGGTCGACCTTGACCAGTTTCACGGTCTCGATCAAATTGGAGAGGAGGGGATAAGAGATAAGGTCAACAACCATTACCTTCAGATATTTGGCACTTCCATAGCCTTGGGCGTCATATCAGGCGCCGGTGAGATCGAGGCCGGCGGCGGCACCATTACAACCAGCGGTTCGCAGGCATTCGCAACAGGTGCAACCGCCAACGTTTCACAATCGGGCACGACGATTCTTGATCGGTTTACCCAGATTCCGCCCACGATCACGATCCGCGAGGGGCATCGCGTCAAAGTCTACTTCACGCAGGACATGCTCTTACCTGCATACGACAACCACACTATTCCGCAAACGTTCTGAGGAAATGAATATGCGCCGAACCCCACGGCTCGCCACTCTTGCCGTTGCTTTTACCATAGCCACCGCCGGATGCAAGAGTCATCAGGCGAAGATCGACGCCCTCCAGAAAGAGTACGACCGACTCGGTGAGCAGTTTCGGCGAGATTGCAACGCGGAATATCTCAAGGTTCCGCCCACCCTGAGCCCGAAGTGTCAGGACGAGAACAGAAAGGTTCAAGAGGCGTGGAATAAGCTCCAAGCCGAACGCGCTCAAAAGTAGATAGCCCAAGGAGGACATCATGAATCGCAAGACCCTCGCGGCGGCGATAGCGATCGCCGCAAGCGCTCAGGCGGTGTGCGCCCAATTTGGGTCAGGAATCGTGTTTGACCCGACACAGTCAGGACATGCCGTACAGCAAATCGTCCAGGGAAAACAGCTCTACACCACCATGTTCGAGACCACCCGTAACGTAATCGGTGCCTACAATCTGGCCCAGCGGATGGCGTCCCTGCCGCAAACGCTGTACAGGTCCTACAGCAATCTCGGCCGCCAGGAATGGATTCTGTTGACGCGCCCCGCGAACACCTACGGCAACACCCTTCCTTGGATGAATGCCGCGATCAATGGAATAGGGGCTCCAAATGCGATCCAGATTGCGAGTATACCGAATCCAGGGAAGGTTGTCGGCTATTCCGGGCTCAGTACACCAGGGCAACAGGCGATCGCCGCGCGTGGAGCCACCGTCGACCTCTCCGATGCGATAAACGCCAGTAGCCTGCAAACAATCGGAGCAATTCGCGCCAATGCAGCCCAGCGTGAAGCTGATATCAGTCAACTCGAGGCCGCGACACATTCGTTGGACCCTACACAACACACTGAGATGGCAACACTCCAGCGCATCAATCAAGCACTTCTCATTGAGCTCCGGACTCAGCAAGAGACCAATCAGATGCTACAGGCGCAAGCACTTCAGCAATTGATCAGTCACAAGGTGCAGCAAGATAACTTGAAATCCCTGTTCCAAACGGGAAACGGATACTTCCAGAACTTCAATTCCGTAACGCCTCAGCAGACAAGTCTTGGCACGCAGTGGGCGTTTCACTATTGAACAGGATCGCGAGGCCAGTCATGGATTTTCTGATTCTTATCAAAAACGGCTGCGACAGCCTGACGGCGACTGTTGCGCCAACCGTCGATGCCCTCGGGGTGCACATGGTCATTGCACTCGCCACGATTATGCTTGTCTGGTTTGGCGTGCAGGAGGCACTCTCATCCGCGCACGGTGGCCCTGGCTTTAGCGTGGGCAAGTTCCTCAGTTTCTTTCTCCTGATTACGTTCGCATACTGCTTCGTCAGGTTCTACAACGGCGCGATACCGGGAATCGGCTACTCGTTCAAAGGGTTCATAAGCGGAGGCACAAGCAGCCTCGTCGATTACATCGGGCACGATTCGGCGCAAGAGGTACAGGATGTGTTGCGCTCTTCACTCCGTAACCTCGGCAGCCTCTCCCCAAATTTTACAGAGCCCTACCTTCTGATCTGCACATACACGGTTCAGGTTGTCATGAGCACTTTAGCGGGACTGATCATGGTGATCATCGCTTATGGTGCCATCGGAGCGACGATCATTGGCTTGGTGGGCCCGGTGTTTATCCCCTGGATGGTCTTCGACAAGACTGAGTTTCTGTTTTGGGGGTGGCTGAAGGCTTTTCTTGGATTCGAGTTCTATAAAGTCGTGGCCGCGGCAACGATGAGCGTCATGAACCATTTGCTGATTTCCTACCTTACAAGTGGTGCCTCGAACATCAACGATCCGCAACGTCTGGCTGCGGTCATGCCCGGCCTTCTTATGCTCTGTTTTGTGGCCGGATTCATTTTGTTCAAAATCCCCACGATGACCGCCAGCCTGTTCTCCGGACACGTCGGCGGTCACGGAACCGGATTGGGCTCGTTGGTTACGGCCGCAATCTTGAGGACGTTATAGAGGAATGGAGGATCATGATGACTACAGCAACCAAGGCCTCCCCTGACATCACCAGGGCGGCGGAGAAGTACCTGGAGCAATACGGTTCTCCGCTGGTGATGAACACGTACCTCAAGGTCACGGTCCTCGTCCTCGCGGCAATATGCGCAGCCCTGGCCGTGCTCGTGTACAAGAGCCAAGCCGCGCTGGCCGGCATGCACCCCATGATCATCCGGATCAACGATGTCGGCAGGGCCGAGGCGATCGACTACCGCAACTTCCAGTACCGGCCCCAGGAGGCGGAGAACAAGTACTACCTGACGCGGTGGGCGGAGCTCTACTTCAGCCGTAACCGATTCACCATCGAACGGGACCAGACCTCGGCTCTCTACTTCCTGAATGCCGATGTACAACGGGCTGTGATTGACAAGGAGCGCAAGGACAACATGATCCAGAGCTACGTTCGTGATGTTGGGCTTCCGTTCGTCGATGTCGATGTGAAGAATGTTGTGCTGGACGACCTGCGCCAGTCTCCTTATTCGGCCCGCATTGAGTTCGAAAAGGTGTTCACCAACCCCACGGACCATACCGAGCTGAAGCGTGAGCGTTGGACGGCCACGGTAACCTACGTCTTTCGCGAGATCGTCAAGAACAATGAGCTGGCTGTGAACCCCCTGGGCTTGACTATCGTTCGCTTCCGCGCCGACCAGGCCTTCAGCTGAAGATAGACGAGAATCTCAACGAGGATCTCCTATGTCGCATCTGGCTGCCATTCCGGCTGCATTGCCCGCCGTGTCCTTCGGCTCGCGAACACGTGCAAGCATCGAGCGCCATAGACGGACCTTGGGCATCAGCAACCGCTTCGCTGTTGATCGTCTGAAGCCAGTTCGAGAAGGGGCTTTTTTCGGTCCTCGTGCGCTGCCAGCTGTGAGCCCAGATAAACGTGTTTGTGGTGGTATCTGCCGTGTTCGTATCCCGTCTCAATCCGGTCACTGCTTCAGGGTTTTGCCGGCGCCCTGCGGCACGGCGTCGCTCTGCTTCGGCTTTGCCGCCCTGCGGGTCTTGGTCCCTCCCTGAAGGGCACCCTCCAAGAAAGCACTCCTTGGCACTTGGGAGCCGGACCCTTCGCTTGGCTCCGCCCGGTGTGACCCGGATAGAAACGGGAATCCAAACAACGGAGATAACCATGTACTACAACCACGTGATTTTGATGGGCTACACAGGTTCCGACGCTAAGGTCGTTACCGCCAACAATCGCTCCTTCGTCAATCTCTCACTCGCTACCAAGACCTCGTACAAGGACAAGCAGAGCGGCGCGTACGTTTCCAACACCGATTGGCACCAGTGCGTGGTATTCGGCAAGCTTGCCGACTTCGCGAAGACGCTCAAGAAGGGCGCGCATATCCAGTTGGAAGGCGAGTTGCGCAGCCGCGAATACACGAGC
>Ga0207109_1066_pt1 | contig 20907 bp, 22 predicted proteins | sample Alteio_BWMinHeat_73_FD_153584 | JGI IMG/M metagenome (GOLD analysis project Ga0207109, IMG submission 153584) | Enriched cells from forest soil in Barre Woods Harvard Forest LTER site, Petersham, Massachusetts, United States -... | ecosystem: Environmental > Terrestrial > Soil > Temperate forest >... | reverse complement strand
CCTCCACTCTAAGCCCCAACCATTGAGAAAACTTGAATCAGACCGAGAAAATGGCGGTCGAATGTGTCCCCGGGCGCGTCAAGAAACGAAAAAAGCTCGCATCTTTTGCAGACGCGAGCTTTTGTCATGCCGTGTTTTGCGTCAAAGCGCTCGAGCGATTGTTGCAGGATCGAACAGCGAAATCGGCGGCGTGTTTACTTGGACAGGTCGATTTCGATGTCGGAAATATCGACGTCGCGCCGGTCGGTGAAGCGGTGCTCGCTGTCGGCGACGCGGTCCCAGTCGGCGTCGCCGTAACCGCCGCCATGCTCGGCGTGGTTCTCCATTTCGCGCTGGCAACCGATGCACATCGTGCTGTAAGGCAGCGCGTTGAGCCGGGCCACCGGAATCTTGATCTGACAGACTTCGCACGAGCCGTAGGTGCCCTGCTTGAGCCGGTTCAGGGCGCGCTGGACCTGGGCCAACTCGCGCGCCTCCAATTCGGCCAATTGCGAGCTAATTTCATTGCTTCCTGAATCGAAAGCGGCATCGGCGCTGTCACCGGACGGCACCGCCAGCCGATTGTGTCCGAGGTCCCTGATCTCGACGCCGAGCCGCTTCATCAATTCGTTGCGGCGCTCGATCAATGTCTTGTGCAATCTCAGCAATGCATCTTTTCGTGCCATGGCTCGCCACCTTTCCTTAGCAAGTCTCCACTCGGTGTTACCGTGGGAGCCCTCGATCTTCGATCCCCGATCGGGCCACCTTAGGCCCGATGTTTTGAGGAGCGAACTGGCCTAGCCAGATTGTCCGCTCGTCAGGAGCATTATTCGTGCCAGATTCCCGAGAATCCACAGATTCACACGGAATTACGCAAATTTTCGGATCGCAGATTGGGCGATAAGAACTGAATATGCAGCTCAACCGCCCCACTAGTATAACTGACGAAGTCAATCGCTATTCGGTTTTGATGCGCAAACCGCCCAAGATTGCGAACTTGCGACGCTCCGACATTTAGTCGTGGCGACGTAAGTTATTTGTGCCGAATATGTTGCTACTTGCCGTCGCCGGAGAAGCGATTCACGACGGCTTCTTCGCCGCGCGGGACATTGAACTCAACCCATCGTGGCGGTTCGACATAGTGCCATTGTTCGAGATGGCGACGAAATAAGACTAATCGGCTGATGTGAGTGGGCGGGCCAAAATCCTGTTTGAGCTCGCGCCGGGACATGCCTATGCGGATGGAATTCGCGCGTGGCGCATCGAGAGTTTCCGAACAGGCCAGTGAGCCGGCGGTCGCGCAGGTGACGAGCAATGACAAGACGCAAAGACGAGTCATGGCTTTCCCATGATCGTGAGCATTCCGGACAGATGGGAATTCGGCGCCAAATACCAAACGCGAGGCGTGGCGGCTTCCGCGGCACGAGAGTAATCGGACGGCCCAGGCTGCTTGACCCCGCCCAACAGACTTAGGAACGGTGACACGGGGCGGTCATAAACGACGGCTTGATAGTCCGAGAGGCTCGCATGCGTCGCGGCCTTCTTGATCGCGTCTTCCAAGTAACCAATCTCGTCGATCAGACCGTATTGTTTCGCTTCCCAAGCGACATAAATGCCGCCATCGGCTAACTTGCGATGGTAGGGGAACGTCTTGCCGGGGATCGCGTCGCCGCGCTCGTCGCGAGCCGGGATTTCATCCGGCAGCTTGTTTCCTTCCTGATCGACGCGCTCCAGATTCTTCCGGAGCTTTCCCTTCAGAGCGGGCCGGCCCGCCTCGACGACGGACATGAATTGCGAGAAGGCGTTGTCGACCATCTCCTGCCACATTTGCCGCTCCTGGGGCTTCATCAAATGAAATGGCGAGCCGGCGTCTTTGATCTCGCCGGCCTTGACCAAGTCGAACTTCACGCCGTATTTTTCGCCGAGTTCGGCGACGTTGAAGAACTGAGCGTAGACGCCGATCGATCCGGTGATCGTGGTCTTTTCGGCGAAGATGTATTTGCCGGGCATGGCGATGTAATAGCCTCCCGACGCCGCCATCGGTCCCATCGATACAACTAGAGGCTTGGCGGTGCTGCTGTAACGAGGCGAATTGCCATCGCGAAGTTCGGCGAGGCGTCTGTGGATCTCGTCGCTGGCAGTGATCGTGCCGCCCGGACTGTTGATGCGCACGACGACGGCCTTAACGTCGGGGTCCTTGGCCGCTGTGTCGATTTGCTTGTGCGTGTAGCCCATCATTTCATCGATGAGCGCTCCATCGATTCGAATCACGGCGACCTTTTCGTGGGCACTGGCATTGCCGGACCAGTGCTTTTCGAAGATTTGTGTGGAATAATCGTCGTCCGCGCCGGCCATCTTGAACAATCGCGCTCCGGGAAGCGCCAAACAACAAAGTACGAAGTTCAATGCCAGCGATGCGAGCAAAAGCAATACAAGAATCGCCCGGCCGAAGCCGCTCGAACGGGGTGGGTCGCGGGGGCGATCGTAATCCGGCCGGGGCCGACGCACGGGCAGGACCATCGGCGGCTGGGTTTCCTCGGGATGGGATCCGAAGGCGGGGTCGGTACTGTCGCTCATGGTGCCGACTCGCAGTGCGGGGTAGAATCAGGTGACGCCAGGCGGCGCAACGTCAGTTCGGCTGCGATTTGCGCGCCGCCGACCGCTTCGCCATCAGGATTGTAGGTTTTGCAGCATGTCACGCAACGGGACGAGTCGCCGGCCGCGTTGCTCTTCGACCTTCAGGGCCTTCAAAAGGCGTCGCCGAAGCTCGCTCTGGACTTCCTCGATCGCGCTCGGCGCCGAGCTGCCCAACGGAATGAAGCCGCCGCCCCGCCGCTCATGTCCCCCAGCCCGACCCATGCCGCCGACGACTTGCCGCAGCAGTTCGCCGGCACGAGCCTCCGGCGCCACGGTCCGCATCGATAGGATCATTCGATCATCGCAGACGCCGCCGACCAGTACCCAATCAACTTGCTCGCTCGTGACGCGATACTTGATGGAGCAGGAAATCCCGTTGCCGAAGCGCGTGGCCACTGCTCTCCTCTACGGCATCGAGACCGAGGTCTCGGGCTTTCCGCGCGAGGCGGCGCCGCTCGACGACTCGGCACTCCAATTCCTTTACCCGTTGGCCGACAAGGACTTACTCGCTCAAATCCGAAATGCCCGCCTGCCGCAAAGCTATTACGAGTGTATCCTGCAAGCCCTGCAAAGCTCGTTCATCTACGATCATTTGATGATTTGCTGGGTGAACGAAATGAGTCATCCCGAGCATGCCGCCGAGGTGTGCGACTTCATGATGCGCTTCGAGCGAGCAAGTCGAACCGAGCCGGCGGCGGATGTCGATGAAGGGCACGCCGTCCAAGTCGCCCGGCGTGTCGTGATGATCGATGACGGCGTAGAGGGGAGCGCGATCGCGGAAGTTATGCCGGCCGGTGTTGGGCTGGCTGTCCACCATGACGATCATCTCGCCATCATCCCATTCCGCGTCCTCGACTGGCAGCAGATCGAAATGGAGCAATTCGACCATAGAGCGGTTTTCGGCACGGCTAATCATGCCGTCCCGAGTGATCCGCGTGGGCTTGGCGAGGCAATATTCGACCAAATACGACAGGCCAAGCATGCTGCCGAGGCTATCCGGGTCGGGGTGAACGTGCGAGACAAAGGTCACGCGGCTGGCTTGCTCGAGGCCGCGGAGGAACCGATCTGAACGACGGGAGGAGGCACTAGTCGTAAAACTGCCGTCGTCGGATACGGCGCTAAAACGCGCCATTAGGCGAGCCCTCGCGACAATGGTCACTGAAGTATCTGAACTTCAGTATACCAGACAGGTGGGGTGCATCCATGCCGGTTGCAGCCTTATTTGTACCCAACAGAATCGACGCTGCCAAGCGCTGCCGGAAAACGGCTTTTTGGATCAGAGTGGACAATTGGACGTAAGATTTTGTGTATAAATATGTTGAGAGATGCGGTACTTCATGCTAGTCCCATCCGGCTGGTTTCGGCAGCTGCTCTCGCCTGCCCTTGAACAATGCTGGCGGAGGCGAAATTTTCAGCCGGCGGCAATAATTTGCCGGGAGTTGACCCCGATTGTCCGCCAGTTCATTTCAAACGGCACTGGCGAAGCTCCGATCACGCTCCAGGTGGGCGAGGGGTTGCCGTTTCGCCCGGAGCTTTGGCGAATGTTGGTTGGAGAGCTTTTGCTGTTTGGAGCAGCGGAATTGCCCGAATTGGAGACGCCCCTCGAGTCGTATGCGGCGGTCATGCACCAACCTTTATCCCATTCTCGGGGCGATTTCGTACCGATCCAGCAAGCGATCGAGGGGAGCCGGGACATTTGGTTTGGAACGTATTTCCGGCCGGAGCATGCCGGCTGGAATGATGAAGAAGACGTGCAACGCCTGGCGCACTTGATGGCCGCCATCGACACACAGGCCTGGAACGCTAGCGATTTGACGCGTTGTGCGATCGATGACCGAGACGACGAGCTAGCATTTCTGCGAGAATGGTTCCCGCCGCTGCGCGAGGCCTACCGGCGCGCCGCTGACTTGGACTATGTGATCGCATGCGAGGAGCTATGACCAGTTACCGAGGGATAAATGCCCGGATGGTCTGTGCGTTGCCCGAGCCAACGCCTTAGAATAATCCGCACACCAATTGACGCGCCACCAGGGAATGCAACTTTGAGCACTTCGAACAATGCGCCCCGTCACCGGCGACCGCCGGAATCACGCACCGGTTCAATCGATCAGGAGCGCATCCGGGCGGCAGTCCGCGAAATCCTGATCGCCGTCGGTGAAGACCCGGACCGGGAAGGACTCCGCGAAACGCCGGCTCGGGTCGCACGCATGTACGCCGAAGTGTTCTCCGGACTGCATGAAGACCCGCGAATTCATCTGCGCAAGAGGTTTACGCAAAAATACGACGAAGTGGTCCTTGTCCGCGACATCGCGTTTTCGAGTTTTTGCGAGCACCATCTATTGCCCTTTATCGGCAAGGCGCACGTCGCCTATCTGCCGAATGGCAAGATTGCGGGGCTGAGCAAGCTGGCTCGCGTGGTCGATTCGCTGGCTCGGCGGCCGCAGGTTCAGGAGCAGATGGCGCAGCAGGTCGCCGATTTGCTGATGTCCGAACTCGATGCCCGCGGCGTGGCGGTGATCCTTGAAGCATCGCATTCGTGCATGACGGTCCGCGGCGTGCAAAAGCCGGACAGCATGACAACGACCAGCGCCATGCGCGGCGCATTCCGCGACAACGCCGCGACGCGAACGGAACTCATGGCGCTGATCTTCGGTCCGCAACGTTGACGTCGCACGAGCAAGCCATCCCAATCTCATCGCGATACAACTCACCTCATGCTCGCCGTCTTTTGTCTTCGTTTGGCGCTGGGGATGCTGCTGACGCTAATCTTGCTTTCGCCTCGGTGGATGCACCCGCGTTTTTTTCGCACGCACTTTCTCACCGTGCTGGGGCTTTCGGTCATCGCGTTGGTGACGGGGTGGTCGAGTCAGATCGAGGAGCAATTGGCGCAATCTAATTTGGATGCCGGGCCGGAGCCATACCGTCGAGTGGCGCTTGTCGTTGCGTCGTTGTCGGCGCTATTGGGGGCGCTGGTGTGGATATACGAGAAGCCGCCGCTGGGCTGGTCGATGTTGGCGGTTGCGTTGATCGCGATTGCGTCGGCGCTCGCATTCAACGCGGCTGAGCAAGCGACGCTGAATCGCGCGACGATGATTTCGGCGGACGACGGGGAGATCGCTCTGCCGGCGTTTGCACTCCTGGCGGGCGATGCGGCTTCAGCGCTGCTGCTTGGTTTTTCGATGACAGCGATGTTGGTCGGGCACTCGTATTTGATCTCGCCGGGAATGACGATTCGGCCACTCATGTGGCAGATTGCGGGGCTTGGGATCGCGGTCATGGCGCGGGCGGCGGTGACGAGCGCCGCCTTGTGGCACTGGACCGGAACTCACGATCTGACTACCCTGAATGATGTGACCGTTTTGTTGCCGGTCCGCTGTTTGATCGGTCTGGCGGGTCCAGCTATCCTCGGCTGGTTGGCTTACCGGACCGCGAAGATTCGCTCAACTCAATCCGCTACCGGCATTCTTTACGTCGTCGTCATCTTGGCGTTCCTGGGCGAACTCACGGACCTGCTGCTGACGCGATACACGGGGTTGCCTCTGTGAACGTGCGCTTCGCCTGCCCTGAATGTGGGACCGAACACGAAATTCAAGCGCCGACCGATCCGGTTTGGCGCTGCGAATGCGGCCACGAGCAGCATTTGATTTTGCCCGGTGCCGACGACACTCGGCTGATCTCGTGCGTCACCTGCGGAAACGGCCAGGTGTACCGTCGCAAGAACTTCCCGCAGTGGCTCGGAATGCTCTTGCTTGCCGGCGCGTGCACGGCGTTCTTCATTCTGCAGGGACTGTACTTGCCGACTGCCGCGTGGATCATTTTGCTGGGGTCGGCGGCGTTTGACTTGGTCCTGTACTTGATCGTCGGCGACGTGATCGTCTGCTATCGCTGCCAAGCCCGGCATTATGGATTGCCGCGGCAGAAAGCGTACGACCCGTTCGAACTCGCGACTGCCGAGAAGTTTCGCCAGGAGAAGCTGCGACGACAGCAAGTCAAGGGATGACGATCGAGGACCGATCACTAAGTCGTTGCCGTTCCGAAGCCCAATACCCCGTCGTCAATCCGGCGCCAATCCAGCATGCCGTTCGACCCTGCCCAACGTGAGCGCTTTCGAGACGACCTGAAAGAGGCCGTTCGAGGCGAGCTGATGTTCGACGAACTCAGCCGTGGCCTCTACAGCACCGACGCGAGCATTTTCGAGGTCATGCCGTTGGGGGCCGTCGCTCCGGTGGATGCCGACGATGTGGCCGCCGTCGTACGCTGCTGCGCCGAGCATAAAGTGCCCATGATTGCCCGCGGCGCGGGGACCGGCTTGGCCGGCGAATCGCTGGGCGGCGGCCTGATCATCGACACGAGCCGGCACATGCGCCGGATCGTGGCCGTCAACGGCGATGAAGTCCGCGTCGAGCCTGGCGTGGTGCTGCAAACGCTGAACTTCGAACTAGCGAAAATCGGCCGGCGATTCGCCCCCGATCCCGCCAGCGGCGGCACTTGCACCCTTGGCGGCATGCTGGCGAGCAATGCCTCGGGCGCTCGTTGTCTCAAACACGGCTACACGCGAAAGTACGTTTCGCGCTGCCGAATCGTACTCGGCAGCGGCGAGTCCGCGGACGTGGGGCGCGAGCCGATCGTGCCGCGCGGCGATTGCCCGCCGCGCCTTTCCGAAATCATCCGCAGCACCTCTGCCCTGTTGCGGCAAAATGAGCGCGCGATCCGCACGATGCGGCCGGCAACGCCCTACAATCGCTGCGGCTATGATCTGAACGACGTTCTGCACCCGGACGTTCTCGACCTGCCGCGTCTGCTGGTCGGTTCGGAAGGGACTTTGGCATTGTTTACCGAGGCGACCCTGAAGACGATTCCCGTCGCGGGCGGGCGCAGCGCGGTCTTGCTCGGCTTCTCTGGACTAGAATCGGCTCTCAAGGCGACGCGGCTGGCGGTCGCCGAGGGGCCGTCGGCTGTCGAATTGCTCGATCGTCGCGTGATTTCGCTGCTGCGCTCGTCGGACGCCGACGCGGTGCGGCTGATCCCGACGAGCGTCGAGTGTGCTTTACTGATCGAGTTCGAAGCCGATCGTCCGAGCGAAGCGCGCCGCCAAGCCCAAGCGCTTATTCGCCAGGTCCACGAGAAGGAGCGGTTGTCGATCAGCGCTCAGATCGCCAATGACGCGGCCGCCGCGGACCGCTTGTGGCGGCTTCGCAATCAAGCGCTGCCGAATCTGTATAAGCTCAACGATGGGCCCCAGCCGCTCGCCGTCGTCGAAGACGTGGGAGTGCCACCTGAGCATCTCGGGCCGTTCCTGACGCGCGTTCAGGAAATCCTGCAACGGCTGGAATTGACCGCGTCGTTCCTGACACACGCGGCGACTGGTCAAGTACACATTCGGCCGTTCGTGGATCTCAATGACCCGGAGCAGTCGGCCAAACTTTGGCCGTTGGCCGAGTCGATCTCCACGTTGACGCTCGATCTCGGCGGTACGATCAGCTCGCAGCACGGCACCGGAATCGCGCGGACGCCGTGGGTCTCGCGCCAATACGGCGCGCTGTACCCCGTATTCGTCGCCCTGAAATCGATCTTTGACCCCCACGATCTGCTCAATCCCGGGAAGATCGTCGGTTCCACACCCAACGGCACGGCTTGGCCGTTGCGCACCACTCATTTTCAACAACATGTTCCCCAAAACGAAGGAACAGCCGAGCAAAATGGAGCGACGCGGCAGTCGCTGCAAATGCTCTGGCCGGCTGGCGAGGTCGAGCGACAAATTCGCGCCTGCAACGGCTGTGGACATTGCCGTGTCGAATCGCCGCCGGCGCGAATGTGCCCCTTGTTCCGGGTTTCTCATTCCGAGGCTGCCGCGCCGCGGGCGAAATCGAATCTGCTTCGCGCGGTGCTGAACAACGCCGATCCGAAGCGGTTGGCCGCGGATGACGTACGCGCGGTTGCCGACCTTTGCGTCAATTGCAAGATGTGCGCGACCGAATGCCCAGCCCACGTCAACATCCCCAAGCTCATGCTGGAAGCCAAAGCCGCCCATCATCGCGAGCACGGCCTCGAGCGGGCGGATTGGTTCTTGTCGCGAATCGAACTCTGGGCTGCCTTCGGCAGCCGCATGTCGCCGATCGTGAACCGATTGCTCGAGGACCGAGCGGCGCGATGGGTCCTGGAGCGGGTGTTCGGTATCTCCCGTCATCGGCGCTTGCCGCGCTTCTCCCCGCGCAGTTTTCTGCGGACCGCTCGACGGCGCGGTCTGACGCGCAAGCCATCCGGCGGAGAGCGCGTGGCTTATTTTGTGGACGTGTTCGCCAATTACAACGATCCGCAAATTGCGGAAGCGACTGTCGCGGTGCTCGAGCACAACGGCATCGAAGTCTACGTGCCGCCCGGCCAGTGGAGTTGCGGCATGCCGTCGCTGGCAATGGGAGACGTGGATACCGCCCGCGAATTGGCTCAAGCCAATCTTCGCGTTCTCGCCGATTTGGCGCGCGACGGATTCCGCATCGTCTGCTCCGAACCGACCGCAGCACTCACGCTGACGAACGACTACCTGGATTTGATCGACGATCCATCCGCCCGAGTGGTGGCTGACCGGACCATCGAGCTCACGGCGTTTCTCGAGGAGTTGCGCGAACAGGGCCGATTGAAATCCGACTTCGATCCGTTGAATCTGTCGGTCGGTTGGCACGTGCCTTGTCACATCAAGGCGCTCGGTCGGCCGCCGGCCGCGGCTCGACTATTGTCGCTCATTCCGGAACTCGAGGTGCATCGGATTGACGAGAGTTGCTCGGGCATGGCGGGGACGTTTGGATTGAAGCGGCGAAATTATTGGGCTTCGCTGGAGGCGGGCCGGCCGATGCTCGAAGAACTGCGCCGGCCGCAAATTCTGGTCGGTGCGGCCGAGTGCAGCGCCTGCCGGATGCAGATGGAAGAGGGATCGGGCAAGCGAGCGTTACATCCGGTGCAGTACCTCGCGCTGGCATATGGACTCATGCCGCAGATCGCCGACCGATTACAAGAACCCTTGAACTGCCGGCAATACTCATGACCGTCCGCGTTCTTCTTTTCGCTCGCGCCCGCGATCTGGCCGAATCTGATATGTTGACGATTGATTTGCCAGCCGGCGCGACCGTCGCGGACCTGCGTCGGCGCATTGCCGACGCGTGCCCCGATTTGCGAGAATTCTTGGCTCGCTGCGCGATCGCCGTCGCTGAGGAATTTGCACCGGACGAGGCGAAGCTGCCACTGGACGCCGAAGTTGCGTTGATTCCGCCGGTGAGCGGCGGCTGAATTGTAGTGATCGAGTTATGATCCGACTGACGCACGATCCGATTGACTACGACGCGCTGACTGAGTCGGTGCGGCGCGACCATTGCGGGGCCGTGATTTTGTTCCTGGGGACTGTCCGCGATTTGACCGGCGGCGAGGTCACTGTGGCGCTTGATTACGCCGCTTATGGCCCGATGGCGGAGCGAAAGATGGCCGAAATCGAGAGCGAAACTCGCGCTCGCTGGCCGATCGGCGAAATCGCGATGGTCCATCGTTTGGGCCGGCTTGAAGTTGGCGAAGTCAGCGTCGCGGTTGCCGCGAGTTGCCCTCATCGTGCCGAGGCATTCGACGCATGCCGATACGCGATCGATCGTCTGAAGGAATTGGTGCCGATTTGGAAAAAGGAAAACTGGGCTGACGGTCGCACGGAGTGGATTGAAGGTAGCCCCTCGCTCCGCGGGGGTTCTTAAGAAAACCCTCGCGGAGCGACGGACTACCTTATCGCATGGGTTCGGAGAGTTTGGTTGGTATGAGCATCGCGCATGGGCTACCACTGATCGGCCACGGCAGTGCCAACGGAAGCGACCATTCCGCGTCCTCGCCTAAAGGTGGCGCGCTCATTGACTCATTTGGCCGCATCCACAACAATCTGCGCATCAGCGTCACCGATCGCTGCAATCTGCGTTGCACCTATTGCATGCCCGAAGAAGTCACGTTTCTCAACCGCCGCGAATTGCTGACCTTCGAGGAGATCACGCATTTCGTTCGCGTCGCCGCACCACTCGGAATCGACAAGATTCGGCTCACGGGCGGCGAACCGCTGATGCGTCGCGAAATGCACAAGCTCGTGGCGATGCTCGTCGAAATCCCAGGAATTCGCGATATCGGATTAACGACAAACGGCTTATTGCTCGCGGACCAGGCGAAGCCGCTCTACGACGCGGGCCTGCGCCGCCTTAACGTGAGCCTCGACACGCTGGACCCCGGCCGATTTCGCGAACTGAGCCGGCGTGACGGCGTCGAGGAAGTGCTGTCGGGCCTTGCCGCAGCGAAAGCCGCGGGTTTCCATCCAATCAAAGTCAACGCCGTCGCGATTCGCGGTTTCATCGAGCACGACGCTGCGCCGCTTGCCCGGTATTGCCGCGACAACGGCTTTGAGATGCGCTTCATCGAATACATGCCCATCGGCGCGGATCACTGGGAACGGAGCAAAGTCTTTTTCGCGGCGGAATTGCTGGAGTTGCTCGAACGCGAGGTAGCGCCGCTCATTCCCGCGACCGATTACGATCCGCGCGCCCCTGCGATGGATTTCGTCTATGCCGACAGCGGCGGCCGCATTGGCCTGATCGCCTCGGTTTCGCGGCCGTTTTGCCGCAGTTGCAACCGTGTGCGCCTGACGGCCGAGGGGAAGCTCCGCAATTGCCTCTTCGCGCTCGACGAAACCGACGTCAAGCCGCTTCTTCGCGACCGCCCCGACGACGAAGCGCTGGCCCAGCTCATCCGCCACAACGTCGCCGTGAAATGGGAAGGCCACGAAATCAACACCGCCCGCTTCGTCAAACCGCCACGAACCATGCACGCGATTGGTGGATAGCATCCGGAGCCAATTGCCGGCGAATTCTTGCTGCCAGTATGCCACTTCCCTCTCAAGCCAAATCCAGGACTTTGCTAAACAATTGCGTTGCGACTATATTCGCAAAATTACGACCAAATCGGAATTTGCAATCTGACCAGCTCCGAACAGTCGGCAAAATGCGAAAAGTCTAGCGGTTCTACGGCAATAGATTGAGCATCTTCGTCAAAAACGCAGATTCCGAATCCTACGGCCTTCTCGGTTGATTCGATACGACTGGCATCAGATCTTGAGTACTCGCGTGCGAGATCTCAGCAAGGCATCGTGCGGATACTTTCCGGAACCTGAATCATGCGATTATTGTTCCTACCTCTAATGCTAATCTGTTGTCTTGGTTGCACGAATGTTCAATTGACTAACAAGACTCTGCATCACGCCGAGTCGGCCGAAGACGTTCGATACAAGGAAGTCCTCGAAAACCTGGCAATGGTCGCTGACAACCCAGCCAATCTTCCCTCCTACTCTTCGATCTATGCCGGTGTAACCGATTTGACGGATTCCTTCGGTATCACGAATGACAACTTTCTGACCAACAACCGACCGAAAGCCCAACTTACGTCGTATTCGGGCGACATTGACGTGCTGGCTAGCCGCGTCATCAAGCAAAACTGGAATCTCGATCCTGTTGTGATCCCAGAAAAACTGCGAGCCATGCAATCTGCTTGCAAATGGGCGTTGTTTGGACCAGACAGCATTTCGCCTGAGAACCGGTCCATGCTCATGAAGTACAACCCCACTTATCCGCGTGGATACTATCTGGCGGTTGATGCCGACCTTTTTCAATTGCCTCAATGTTGGCTGCATAAGGGCTCGAAGAGAGATGTTCCCAGGAACGCGCGGTATCAGGCGTCGTGCAACGACACTTGCGTCTGGGTCATGCCGGAAGGCATCGGTGGGCTTTCTCAATTCACGTTGATCATGCAGGACATCGCCAGACTCTACGTCGATGCTTTCTATTATCCGCGCCCGCAGACGATTACGGTCAAAATCCCAAATATTCCGGACTCCATCAAAATCGCGGGTAAGACGGTTTCCGGCCATACTACGGCAACAATTCTCGTGGACAGCGAGGGTAATCCCACACCGCTCAAGATTCACAACGACAACGTGGGCCTTGACGGGCACCTAAAGGCGCAGATCAATGCCGCGAAGTCGCCATGAAAACGCGCGTCGACGGCTTCGCCTTACAGGCGGAATCCGACCGCAGCCGAACTCGAACCGTCGGAGTTCGAAAGCAATAAATGCGATTTGAGAAATGAATAATTCCGACGGCCGGTGCATCGGCAGCCAGGACATACTTGCCTTGGTCCAAAACGGGTCTGCAAGGAGCGAACCATGAAATCGAGCTTCTTTGTTGCGTGTCTATCGTTATTCGTCAGCACCGGATGCACGACCGCGTCGCTGGAAAGACGATCAGTCAATCAGGCCCTTTCCATTTCGGGATTGCGCTACCAAATGGTACTCGACAACTTTGCACATTTGGCGGCCGAACCATGTTCCTTGCCGTCAATTGCAATTGTTGGCGACGGCTCCACGCAGATTTCGGATACCCGATCGTTTGAATCAAAAACCGCTTGGGACCATTTGACCGGCGGATTCGCGAAAGAAATGCTCTCGCCCGGCATGAAGAGATCTCCCGACCAAACTTGGACGCTTGATCCAGTTGCCAATCCTGACGCACTCAAGGCGCTCCAGGCAGCATTTCGCTGGGTATTGTTCGGGGAACCAGAACCGGGCAGCGAAGCTCTCGCCGCTCTAGACGTTTATCAACGGACAACCGAAATGCATAAGCTGCCGCAGAACTGGTTGCATGTGGGCGAGCGTGGCGACGTGCCGAATGACGCTTGTTATCGGAGTCATTGCTGCTCGAAATGGGTTTGGGTCTGCGCCAAGGACATGGAGGGGCTGTCGCAGTTCGTTTTGATCGTGCTGGACATTTGCACGGTCGATCCGACCTCGCTCGGAGGGGCACAAGCGTCGTGCGAGTTCAAGCCTGATCATCCTGTATGCCCTCAAGATGAAAAGCCGGAAAACTCGAGCAAGCCGGAAAGAGTCAATTCCTACACGGAAAATCGAAAGGTGACATTCGACAAGAATTGCAATTACGTAATCGCGCGGTCAAACAGCGCCTTATGCGGACCGATTTGCCCGTCGGTAAAGGCGCCATCAGCTACATTTATGGACCAGCCACAGGAAGTAGAAACTGAACTGCCGAAGGAGCGTGTACCGACCAACGCCGCCGATCTGCGCGCGCTCAAGGATCGCTTGTTGCCGCGACCATAAGAATACCGGTACCGATCATGCGGAGCATCTTGTTGTTTCCGGCAACGGCTTATCGAATCCTTGCGGGATCGCCCGCCAACCTGATCGAACAATGGGAAAGAAACAGTTTTCCGCTGTCCTCGAAATGATATATCTCGCCGGTCACATTGTATTCCCTGCCTTCCCTGAGCTCACGTAGGGCGTCTCGGTACGGAACGGTGCAGAATAGCCACTCATTTGCGCCGTCGGTGACAAAGTAAACAAGAGCTTCTTTACCGCCTCCATACTGAAAGATTGCCTTTTCCCAGGGCGGTCGTTTGAGCACAGCTCGGAATGCAACTTTTCGATGGCCGTACCATTCCATCGCCCGGCGCGGGTCTTTCTTGAACTCTCGCATGAGATCGGTCGCGGTCGAGATTTCATAATCGCGAAGCTCGCTTAGAGCGACGAGTACCGCCGCCATTCCAAGCATGATCATGACGGGCAAGCGATTGTCCTTTGGGTCACGCTCGTCGATCACGGCTGATCGGTGATAATCCGACCGACGAACGCCCCTTTTCCAGGCGTCGGGATCCGATTCCCAAGAAGATCGGACAGCACGCGTGGAAACACGCAGGTATATCTCACGGCAGATTTGCCAGCCGTCCAAGGGCGGACCGAGTGGAATCAAATTGAAACACGCCAACCCCAAGTTGATGAACATGAGCCCGATCAGCGCATCATGCAATACGGGAAAGTTCAGTTCCATGGAAGTGAATGGTCGGATAACTAGCTCATCGGCCGCCCACAGGATGCCCGCGAAAATCACTTGGATTGCCGGTCCGGACGCGAATACGATCAGCCGTTGCCAGTATTTAGGCATTTCTGCACAACCAAAGGCCATGCCGCCGATCGCATTCAAAACGACGTAGCTATCCTTCCCGAACCGGCGACCGCTAAAAACATGTCCAAATTCGTGAACGAGAACCGATAGGAAATAGCAGGCAAAAACCAGAAAAAGATATGGCACTCCGAAAAACTGCAAAGCGAGTCCGCCGACAATGCTTGGGAACACCCAAAACCAGGCGCTGACTCGTACTGGCGTGCCGAATAATCGAAACGTCAAATCGAACCGAGTTGGCGGGGGCTCGATGAGCGAGAACACGGGTGGTGTCCGTAGTGTCGGTAAGATGGCGTCGAAGCCACGGCTTATCCTCGCGCGCGTGATTTGTCACGTCAACTTCGTGCGAGGCGAATCTTCGCGTGGCTTCTATTCGTCGGCTTGGCCGGTCGCTAATTCTCGTTCCAGTTTCACCCACGATTTACAGCCCGCGTATTCCGGGATCTCCGTCAATTCGATTGTTCGCGAAACGCTGCATACTCGCACTGTCAGAACCAATAGTCCTGGCGTCCGGTATTCGAATTTGGCGCGGACTGCCGCGGGCGACCAGACGTGTTGAGTGTCGAGCGCTTCGACCTGCGGCCAGTCGTCCAGACGGCGAACGCTTGTAACTTCGGCGAAGTGGGAAAGGCGCACTATGCCCGAGGGTGGGCGCTCGGCGATGGCTTTGTCGAAGAGCGGTAGGGCTTCGAGTTTGATGCCGGCACGGTGTTCGTGGAGGTAGGTCGGGTAGAGCCAGAAGCGGGAATGCTCCGGGCGGAATTCGCCGCCGACTTCGGCGATGCCGCCTTTGCGCAGGATCAGCGATTGCCGGCCGACCGCTAGCGCCTTGCAAACGACAGCCCATTCCTTAAATGCGATCCCGAGCATCACCACTCCTTCTTGGGCTGGCGTATCATCAAGTCTTGCACGGCGGCCAAGGGCGGCTTGTCTTCGTAGAGGACGCGATAGACCTCCGACATGATCGGTGTTTCGATGCCCATGGTCGCAGCGCGGAGATGAACGCTGCGGGCTGTGTAGACGCCCTCCGCCACCTGGGCCATGCTGGCGAGAATATCGGCGAGTTTTTCGCCGCGACCGAGGCGTTCACCGACTCGGCGGTTTCGGCCATGCGGACTGACGCAAGTCGTGATCAGGTCGCCTAGGCCAGCCAACCCCGCGAATGTCGCCGGATCGCCGCCGGAAGCAACTCCGAATCGCGTCATTTCCACCAAGGCGCGAGTGAGCAACGCCGATTTCGCGTTGTCTCCGAAGCCCAGACCGTCGCAAATGCCGGCCGCGACGCCGATGACGTTCTTGAGTGCGCCGGCCAGTTCGACGCCGACAACGTCCGGATTGACGTACACGCGGAAGCGGTCGCTGTTGAGCGCCTTTTGCACGTCGAGAGCTAGCTCGTCGTCATTACTGGCGACGACAACGGAAGTTGGCTTGCCGCGGCTGACTTCTTCGGCATGACTTGGTCCGCTCAATGCGGCCAGACGGGTCGTGCCCAACACTTCGTGCAATAGCTGTGTTGGCCGCTGGAACTTCTTTTGTTCCATCCCCTTCGCCAAACTCAGAATCGGCAGATTGTCCGGCAAACGACCGGCGAAGCGCTCAATCGTTTGCCGCAGGTAAACGGTCGGAATCGCGGCGATTGCGAGATCGATGCCATCCAGAGCGGTTTTGATGTCGGTCGTCAACACGATCGATTCGGGAATCGGCACGCCGGGCAATAGGCGAACATTCTCGCGCTTCTCGCGCAAGAGGCGGCCGTTCGTCTCGCGGGCGCTCCAGATGCGGACGCGATGCTCGGGCCTTTGGGCGAGCAGCAGAGCGACGGCAGTACCCCAGGCGCCATCGCCCAGCACGGCAAACTTGGTGAACACGCCAAATCTCCCGCAAGTTACCTCATTTCGCCCACGCGCATCACCCAATCGCGGCGAGGCACGGATTGCTCACATTCCAGCAGAATCCCCGATGCTGGCCCGTTGTCCCTGTCGATTTTGTATTCCCAGATAGGACACGTTCTCGACTCAGTTTCGCCAAGGATAGCAGTCCAATTCCCGGGGCTGCGAGGAGGTGAGCGCATGGCGACCCACCTGCGTTTATTTCACGAACCCGAAGTCCGCGACGATTCAAGCGCCTCCGAGGGAATGGTTTGCGTTCGGCTCGGCGACCTGCTTCCGCTGCTGACGATGGCCCAACGCTTCAAATATTCGTGGCTGAAGGATTTCCGCGACGACGAAGTCTGCATCACCGACGACCTGTACCAGGTCCTGCAAGAGTTCCTCGGCTACCGGCCGTCCGCGTGATTCAATAGCGAGCGCTGAACTTGAGAATCTCCATCTCGGGTGCCAGCGCTCGTAGTGTTTCTAATCCGGCAGATCTTTGAATGCTTCGGGCTTGAACTGGCTCAAGTCCACCTGCCCGCGGACCTCGCTCTCAACGAGCTTTAGGCGCGCCTCCATTTCGCGGACCTTGGCATTCATTGTCTCGATGACAGTCGTCGCGTCGTCACGCTCTTTCGGCCGCGGCACTTCGGGATAGCCGAGTTGCCGTTGCAGCGCCGCGAACAGGAAAAGAGGGTCGCGGCCACGGCTCGCCTTGGCGATCTTTCCTTCCTTCTCACCAAATAACGGCGGAACCGGCGGCTCGTAGCCCGAATCAACCCGCCGCTGATCGCTGACGTAAAGGTCCGATCGGACATAGATCAAATCACCGAAGTCAATCGTGCCGACCTGCCGCCGCACCATGTCGAAATACGCTCGCCAATCGGCGTTGTAGAACGGATCCGTCATCATGCTCGTCAGACCCTCGTCGTAGCCAAGTCGATTGCGGCTGATGGCTTCGAATTGATAGACGAACAGTCCAGCTGGCGTCGGTTTCTCGGCCAGGTAGCCCGCCAGTCGCTCCAGAATCAGCAGACCGGCCGGCATCGAGAATCGCAAGCCTTCTTGTTCGGCTTGCGAAATCACGAATGTCTGAAATGGCGTGAAGTAATGGGCCAGGCGCGCGAAGCCCGAGCCTAGCAATCCCGCGTGCTTCAACTCCGTGGCCAGAAACTGGATCGCCATCGGCAATCGTGTCGTCGACAGAATCTCCTCGTGCAAGCGCTCGAGGACGTCCTGCGCGGCGAGGTTCTGGCTGATGCGCTCGCGGAAAATACGGAAGAAATACGCCTGTTCGACGTATTCCTCGCGTTCCAGCACGGAAGCAGAGACCATGCAGTGATCTTACGACCATTCACGTTTAGCCGCGAGGGGAGCGGAAGCGACACGAGCGCGTTGAGTCGCTCGACGCGCTCGTGTCGCTTCCGCTCCCCTCGCGGCTAAACGTCAAATAGGTCCAATAGAAATCGCCGTTACGACGCGCGCCGTTGTTGCTGCGGCGGCGCCAGGGAAGCGGCAATGCTGCGATAGACCGATTCATCCGCCTGAGCTGCGCCGGTGGAATTGGGCTGATGAACGACGAAGGCGAACTCGCCGACGCGAATCACGTCGCCAGCTCGTATTGCAACGGCATCGACGCGTTGGTCATTGACAAAGACGCCGTTCGTGCTTTTGCTGTCCTTCAGCCACCAGCGGCCGGCCTGGAATAATAAGCGGCAATGGCACCGGCTGACCTCCGGCGACGGCAGGCGCAGATCGCATTCCGAATGCCTGCCGATCAGAATCTCGGGCTGATTCAACTCGATGGGCGTATGGCCGGGCAGCAGCACCAACTGAAGCGGCACGAAATCTCGCGGCAGGGCTGCCGGATTGGACAGGCGCGCGATCCGCAAGGAAAAGCGTGGGGCGGATTCGTGTGCCGGGTCGATTCGATTCATCCGAGGGACCTCCAAGATCGGAGGTCAGCCGTATAGCCGTGTCGCCCTTGAGGAAAAAGTCCAAACGAATATCACCTAGTCTTCGCATTCGCGCTGGAAGCCGCGCAATCGGTCCAACCGGCCCGCTCGTCACAAATTGAGCACGTTCCCCATTTCACGGCCTTTTCCCGCGCCTCCGTGCGACTTTCTTTTGCTTCCGGCCGCGTGCGGGAAAAAATTACAACATTGGGGATTAGTCCTGCCGGCGGCCCTCCGCCTATGGACCATCGCATCGTCGCATCGCAGCGAGGAGGCATCGAGATGAGCCGGAGATTTGGGGGCTTGGTCATCGCGCTGGCGGCCTTGTTCGCGGTCGGGAGCAAGGCGCAGGCGGCCCACTGTGGCTGCTGCTGCTACCCCTCGCACGTGGTGTGCCAGGAGCAGTGCTGCGTCCCCGAGGTCCGATACCGGGTTTGCTACCAGGAATGCTGGGAGGATCAGACGCGCGTCTGCTATCGGCCCGTGATGCACACGGTAATGCGTGAATGCTGCTATACGACCTGCCGGCCAGTCTACGAGCAGCACTTCCGCGAATGCCATTACACGGTGCGCCGCCCGATCGTCGAGCAATACTGCGTGCCGTATCATTACACCGTCCGCACGCCCGTCTACGAGACCTGCTACCGCCAGCACCAATACTGCACCTATCGCAGCTGCGTCGAACCCTATCAGGTGCCGTATCGCTACACGACCTTCCGGCCGGTGTACGAGAACCACGTCCGTTGCGAGACCTACTGCACTTACAGGCCGTGCCAGCAAACGTGGCAAGTGCCGGTGAGCTACGTCACCTATCGCCCGTGCTATGAGACACACTGTCGCACCTGCAGTTACGTCACCTACCGGCCTTGCATGCAGGAATACTGTGTACCGGTGCGTTATGTAACGTATCGACCCCAATACTCAACGCACTATCGGACCTACAGCTACACGACCTTCCGGCCCGAATACACGAGCTACCAGGTCCCGCATACCTACGTCACTCAACGACCCGTCTATCAGACCTGCTATCGCACTCATTCGTATGTGACCTACCGACCGTGCTACTCGACCTATCAGGTCCCGCAATGCTACACCACCTGTCGGCCGTGCTATGAAACGCACTGCTGCCAGGTGCCGTACACGACCTACGAGACGATCCCGGAAGTCCGTCAGCGCGTCTACAAGACATGCACGTTGGAACCGGTTTACGGTCAATGCACGGTGAAAGTCTGCGGCGGTCGCTGGGAGACGAGCCAGCAATACGTGCCGGGCCCGATCGTGACGCGGTACTCGTGCGTGCCCGGCTGCGCGGTTTACAATCCGTGCTCATGCTGCTGCATGTGCTGCCCGACCCAGATCGTTTGCCAACAGTTTCAATGCCCCGGACACACGGTTTGCCACCGGTGCTGGGTCCCATGCGAGGAATATCGCACGATCCAGACATGCAGCTACGTCCGCCGCGAGCAGTGCCATGTCGATTGCTACACGGTCTGCCGCGTCGTGCCGCATTGCTGCATGCGGACCCAGTATTACACCACCTGCCACATGATCCGCGAGAACCACGTGCAGATGCTGACGCGGCAGTGCTGCAACTGGATTCCGGAAACGCACTGCGAGCAAGTTCCGTACACGACCTGCCACTGGGTGCCCGAGTGCCACACCTGCTGGCAGACCTGCACCCGCTGCTGCTATCGCCCGGAAACGCACTGCCAGCAAGTCCCGTACACGACCTGCTGCTGGATTCCAGAGTGCCACGAGCGGATTCAGAAGCACTATCGCTGCTACTACGTCCCCGAGACACACTGCCAACAGATTCCGTATGTGACCTGCCGCTATGTGCCCGAGCAGCACTGCCGCTTGCAGACCTGCTGCCGCACCTACTATGTTCCCGAAACGCACGTTCGCCAGATTCCTTATGTGACGTGCCACTATTGCCCGGAGGAACATTGTGCGCTGCGGACGTGCTACCGGTGCTATCTGGTTCCCGAGGTGCATTGCTGCCAGGTGCCGTATGTGACCTGCCACTATGTCTGCGAGAACCGCTGCCAGATGGTGACGTGCTGCCGGACACGCTACGAATGCGAGGACCATTGCTATCAGGTGCCGTATTGCACCTGCCACATGGTTCCTGAAATCTGCAAGCGCATGGTCCCGTGCACGGAATGCCGCATGGAGCCGTATTGCGAGACGTTCAAGGTTTGCAAGCGCGTGCCCGTCTGCGTGCCGATGTGCATCCCATCGTGCCCTTCGCCCTGCACCGCTGCCCCAGCTGCCCCAGCAGCCCCGCTGACAAGCTGGAAGATGCAATTCAACGAACGCCTCGCCCTGCTTCGCGCAAAGCTCGAATGATGGGATGTTGGTCGTTCCTCTTCGGACGAGACCGGCCCCGGTGGAATGGACCCACCGGGGCCGGGTTTTTTCCGTCGCACC